>Ga0099794_10000142_pt1 | contig 26665 bp, 23 predicted proteins | sample Rivendell_Oct201_10_FD_77320 | JGI IMG/M metagenome (GOLD analysis project Ga0099794, IMG submission 77320) | Vadose zone soil microbial communities from the Eel River Critical Zone Observatory, Northern California, USA -... | ecosystem: Host-associated > Plants > Roots > Rhizosphere > Soil ... | reverse complement strand
GCTTGCGTCGTAGAAGAAGACGACAATCGATCGCCCACTGGGTAGACGGCACCGGTACGAGACCGTGGTGTCGAACTGCCCGTCGCGGACCTCGGTCCAGGGGCTCTCCGGGCTGCTGCGGACTCGTCCTGCCTGATGCGGGGCTAGAATGGTGAACGCGACGCGTTGGGCGGCCAGCACCTCTAACGTGGGCATGTCGACCGCGGTCTCCGACAGCCACATTCCTTCTGGCTGGCGGCGGAATCGGCGCGCAAAGTCCTTGATGCCCCAGACGACTTGAGTGACCTGATCCCGAGGAGACGTCAGGGGCATGATCACGTGGCTGTAGACCTGCGCCATGGCGTTGCCGTGTCCGAACTGCGCCTGCCGGCTGGTCCGATCCGCCTCCAGGATCGCCGCGTAGACCTCGGGGCTCTGACGCGCGAGCCACCGCAGCAACGTCGGACCGACATTGAAACTGATGCTGGCGTAGGTGCTGATGATGCGCACGATGCGCTTGGCGTCGTCGAGGATGCGCGCCGCTGCGTTGCGCGCGTAGCATTCGGCGGTCACGCGCTCATTCCAGTCGTGGTAGGGTGCGGCAGCCTCTGCGGGCGGGACGGCGTCAAGCCAGGGGTTTTCTCTGGCGGGTTGGTAAAAGTGTCCGTGGACGCAAACCCAGTGTGAGCTCATCTCAGGCCGCCCCAGGGTGACAGCCCGACCAGCGCAGGGGGGCGTCGGCAGTCGGGGGCGTCCTCATTCCCGCGCGCGCGTGGGTCCCCTCGGCAGTACCGTGATCCCCGCTTCTCCGGCGCTCCCGTCGACGCCGAGACGCGTTCCGTTCTCGATGACGTTGTAGCGGTCGGCGATCACCCGTCGCAGCCGTGCCCCGGCGCCCACGACCGTGTGGTCGAGGAGGACCGACTCGTCCACAACCGCTCCCGGCAACAGGCGGACATCCCGTCCGAGGATTGACCGGCGCACGGTGGCGCCGTCGATGATGGACCCTTCGCCGAGCTGGCAATCCACGATTGTCCCATCGACGATGCGTGCGGAGGGGCCGCGGTAGGGGGCCGTGTGGATGGGCCAGGACCGATTGGCCAGTTCGAACTTGGGCGTGCGCCCGAGCAAGTCCATGTGCGCCTGCCAATACGCCTCAATCGTTCCGACGTCGCGCCAGTACCCGACTTCCTCGTAGGGCTGGATCCCTGGGAGGGCATTGTCCAGAAAGTTGTACGCATACACGCGCGTGTGGGGGACAAGTTCAGGCAGAATGGTGCGACCAAAATCATGGTCGGTGCTGCGTCGGGCATCTTCGATCAACGCGTCCACCAACACCTCACGCGTGAAGAGGTAGTTGCCCATGGAGGCGAGACACCGGGTCGGATCCCCCGGCATCGGCGTGGGAGACGCGGGCTTTTCTTCAAACCGCACGATCCGACCGTCCGCCTCTGTGGCGATGATCCCAAAACTGCTGGCTTGGCTCACCGGCACAGGGAGAGCGGCCACGGTAATGTCGGCCCGGCGCTCCTGCGCGAACGCCAGCATCTGCGTGATGTCCATGCGGTAGATGTGGTCGGACCCAAAGATGGCGACCATGTCCGGAGCGAAGTCTAGCAGCAGGTTCAGGTTTTGGTACACGGCATCGGCCGTGCCCTGGTACCACGTCTCGCCCCACCGCATCTGCGGGGGGACAACGATGACGAAGTGGTCCGGCAGCCCCCCCAAGCGCCAGGCGTTGCGCAGATGTTCGATCAGTGACTGGGCTTTGTATTGGACCAGGACATACAGCGCGTAGACGCCCGAGTTGACGAAGTTGGACAAGACGAAATCGATGATTCGGTATTTGCCGCCAAAGGGCACGGCGGGTTTTCCCCGCTCACGGGTGAGCGGGTATAGCCGTTCGCCTTTGCCGCCGGCGAGGATGAAGGCCAGGACACGCGGACGGGTCATCGAGGCCGTCACGCCGCGGTGGTGCGGGAGGCCTCCACGACATGCGTCAGCACGTCAGGGAACACAAAGTTTTGCGCTTCACGGGCTGCCAGGAATTCCTCATCCCCCGCAGGCATCGTTCCTCCGGATGCGACATGATGGAGCATCTGCGCGAGGCGGGTAAACGTCGCATAGTGCTCGGCGACGCGGGCCTCGGCGTAGTCGCGCGCGGCCCACGTCGTAATCAAGAACTGCCAGTCCGACGCCTGCAGCAAGAGCAGTTCGCGTGCGAGTTGGCTGAGGAGGCGCCGGCCGGACTCGCTGGCTCGCATGTTGGGTTGCTTGGCTAGGGTCCAGAACTCGTCCTCGGCCCCGTACACCCGTTCCCACGTCCACTCTGTCTCGTGGTTTAACCAGACCCGGTGATCGCCGCCTTCTCCCCACGACCCTTCAAGGAGGGTCGTCGTCTCTTGTGGGGGGCGGGCTTGGAGCGCAGTGACACAGTCCTGCGGCACAATACCGGCCTGCGGCAAGCGGGCGAAGACTTCCTGCAGCCAGCGGGGACCTTCAAACCACCAATGCCCAAACAACTCCGTGTCGTAGGGGCTGCACACGATCGCCTGCGGTCCATCGGGGGCCGCCGCGAGCACGCGGTGCAAGAGATCGGTAAAGTGTTCAGCGTGTGCGCGGGTCTGCTCCTGGGCCCGAGTTGGATCGTAAGGGAGTTTGGCGCCCAGATCGGTCTTCGCCTCGGTGACCCGCCAATAGCGCAGTCCTCCGGGGAAGTGTTTCTTGTGAAACTCGAGGTACCACCCATCGCCTGGGTAACCCCGTTCTCGGCTCCAGACCTGTAGGGTCGTCTCGGGATCCCGCACGAATGCGGCGGCGCTTCCTCCTCCTCCACGGGACGCGATGAGGTACGGCCGGTATGGCGAGCGATCGGGTCGATAGGAGGGGGGTTGAGGACCGGGCACTAAGTGCAGCGCCGGGTAATAATCACGGTACGCGGACAGCGGACTTCCCCCGCGCATCAGGTGCGTATCGGTGATGAAAAACTTGATGCCGAACTGGGCCAAGAATTCTTCGATCCCGCGGCGGCGGAGATGGACGCGGCCCTTGTGGGGACCGACAGGCGGCGTCCACTCGTAGCGGGGGCGGTACCCGCACTCCGGTAACCAGATGCCTCCCGGAGGTCGGCCAAAGTGCCGCTGATGTGTGGCCACGGCGACGCGCAACTGCAAGTCCACCGACTCTTCGCGGCTGAGAAGCGGCAGGTACCCGTGGGTGGCCGCGCAGGTGATGAGGGTCAGGTGCCCTTCATCAGCGAGGTGGCGGAAGCGGCCGAGCAGATCTCCATTGAGACGTTCGAACTGCTCGAGCCGGTCGCGATAGAGACGTTCCCACCCCGTGGCGAGGTTGGCCAGATCCCCCCGTCCTGCGGCTTCAAACTCCGTGCGGTTCTCCCGGGCTGACTGGATGCGGGCTCGCAAGTAGTCGTCGAATTCGGTGCGAAACGCGGCCGAGGCAAGTTGCTCAGCCAAGACCGGGGAGATATCGATCGTCATGTGGGGCGAGATGCCGGAAGCAGTGAGCGCAGTGGCGGCGTCCAGCAGGGGGAGGTAGCATCCGACCGCCACTTCCATCAGCCAGTCGCTCCCGTGCGGCCATTTCCCATGTCCTATGACAAAGGGGAGATGCGAATGCAGGACGAGGGCAAAGTAGCCGATGGGTTGCGCCGCCACCTAAGGCTCCTTCATTTGGGGGAATCCGTGCTGACCCTTTGGCTACCCATCATGGGATTACCCCTACAAATGAGGTTGTCAGAAAGGGAGCGGGCCGCCGGAGCTGGCGCAGCGGATTAGCGCGCGATCCGGCACCATTCCACCGTCGTCCGCAGACCGTCCACCAGTGGAGTGGTGGGCGTCCATCCCAACCATTGCGCCGCGTGAGACGGGTCGATCGCAATCCGATAGACTTCGCCGGGACGCGGAGCAGCATGCAGCGGGTCGCCCTGAAAGCCGCTGAGCGCGGCGAGGTGGCGCGCGATATCGTTGACCGATGTTTCCACGCCGGTGCCGATATTCACCAATCCGGACGTCGGAACTGCGGTCGCCAGGAGATTGGCCCGCGCGACGTCTTCGACGAAAACGAAGTCGCGCGTCTGTGTGCCGTCTCCGAAGATCGTCGGTGCCCGCCCATCGAGCATCGCCGCGGCGAAAATCGCAATAACACCAGCCTCCCCGTGGGGATCCTGCCGCGGACCGTAGACGTTGGCGTAGCGCAAGATGGCCCACGTCACCCCGGCCCCTTGAAAGTACCGCACATAGTACTCGCCGGCGAGCTTGCTAATCCCATAGGGCGAGAGGGGAGTCGCGGGGTGATCTTCTGTGGCAGGCAGGGCGCGTGGCTCGCCGTAAATCGCGCCTCCGGTCGATGCAAAGACGATGCGGCGTACGCGGTGTTGCGCGCACAGGGTCAGGAGGTGCAGAGTGCCCAGCACGTTGACGTCCGCATCCGCCCGGGGATCGGCGACTGAGGCGACGACCGACGCCTGCGCCGCATGGTGGTTGACGACCTCGGGCCGTTCGCGTTCGAAGACGTCACGAAGGCGCGGGGCCCGGAGATCCACCTCATATAGGCGCGCGGAGGAGTTGACGTGGTCGCGCTGACCCCTCGTGAGGTTGTCCACCACGGCGACCTGGTGGCCGGCGGCGATGTAGGCGTCGACGACATGCGAGCCGATGAACCCGGCCCCTCCCGTGACAAGGACTTTCATTAGTACAGCCCCCCTTGGGAGTCCGGCTCACTCCTGCCGGAGTGCGATGAGTCCACGGTACAACATATGCGGAGACCGGAAGGTTACCGAGGAGGGCCGGACTGCGGGCCTCTGTTCCCGAATACCTCGAGCCGTCCGTTCGGAATCGTCCACACTTCTCCGCTGGATGTCCGGATCTGGATCGTTCGGATGCCGACCCGTTCCACGGTCCCCGTGTGCGTTTCGTAGGTGATGACATCGCCAACGTGGACCAGACCCTCCGAGAGGAGAGCGATCCCCGCCAGCACGTCGCGGACCAGATGCTGCGCGCCCAGACCGAATGCCAAACCCACGACCCCTGCGCTAGCAAGAATTGCCGTGACGTCCACGTTCAGGCGTTGCAGGATTATGATGAAGGCCGTGAAGTACACCACAAACCGGACCGCCCTCTCCACTAGTGGCTCCAATGTCTGCCAGCGCATTTCGTCCATGAGCCGGGCGGCAGGCGCCCGTAGCGTCCGGCGGATTAGGACCCCCGACAGACGTAGGGCCACTGCGGCGCCGATGAGGATCAGGGCGATCGTTCCCACAGGGTCGAGCCAGCGGATGGCGTCGCGCAGGGCAGCCCACCGATCGGCGCTCATGACGTGCTTGGGACGTGGACACGACGTATCGCGCGAGATGCCGATCGCATCGGACTGATGCGGGCAGGAGTCGTGCGCTTCATGACCGGCGGCGACGAAACGAGCGCGGGGGAGGCGGGACGGGCGCCGGGGCGGCGGGCCGCCGCCGCGGACGGTGTTGCGTCACGAACTGGGCCGCGGTGGTGACGCCCTCGAGCGGTACGGTCCCGAGCCGCCAGCGGATGGCGCGGATCACTTCGCCGCGCGTCATTTCAGGGACCGGACGCGGGGAGATCTTCCAGGGGCGTGATTTCTCCAGCAACGCCAGGAGCTGTCGCTGCACCTGCATCGGCAACTGGACGGAGGCGACTTTCACCTGTTCGCGCAATTCACGCAGTCGCCGGATTTCCGATCCTGATAACCGCGTCGTCCCGCGGGGAAACGGGAGGTCACTCACCACCGTGTAGTTCGCCTTGGGGGAGGTTGTCTACCTGTCGGTCCTGTGGGCAGGTGTTGCCTACGCATCGGCGAAGGGGAGCACCGTGATGCGGGTGGAATCCTCGGTGCGCGCGCCGCGCGATCCTCACGGGATGTTGCAATTGATCCAGCGCTTCCCCCAGATGTGTGAGGAAGCGTGGGGGCTCCCCGCCGAGCCGGCAGGACGGATCCCCTCGCCCCAAGCCATCGTCGCGTTGGGGATGGGCGGATCCGGAATCGGGGGCGATCTCCTCCGCGCTGTGCTCTTCGATGAAGCCGTCGGCCCCGTCATCCCCGTCAAGGAATACCGTGCGCCCGCCTTCGTGGGGCCGCAGACGCTCGTGATCGCTTGCAGTTACTCCGGGGACACCGAGGAAACGCTAGCGGCCTATGACGAGGCGACCAACCGCGGCGCGCCCTGCGTGGCGATCACCTCCGGCGGGGCGTTGTTGAAGCGCGCGCAGCAGAGGCGGCACCCTGCTGTCGTGGTCCCGCCCGGGCTGCCTCCCCGCGCGGCTCTCCCGTACTTGTTCCTCCCCATGCTGGCGGTGTTGGCGCGAGCTGGGGCGGTGCGATCCTTTGATGCCGACCTGCGCGAAGCCGTGGATGTGCTGCGGCGTGTCGTGGCCGACTACACTCCGGACCGCTCCGAGAGCCCCGCGCGGCGGCTCGGGGAGGCGCTGAGCGGGCGCATCCCCGTAGTCTACAGCGGCGTCCCGTTCCTCGAGCCCGCCGCCGAACGCTGGAAAGACCAATTTAACGAGAATGGCAAGACCGCAGCGGTGTGGAACACCTTTCCCGAGCTCAATCACAATGAGACCGTCGGCTGGGGGTTGGATGCCGCGCTGGCCGCAGTGCTGCACGTCATCATTCTCCGGGATGCGGTCGAGGCGGACAGGCTGGCGCGGCGTGTGGCGATCACGCGGGAACTCGCGTTCGCGCGGGCGGGAGGGATCGACGAGGTGCGCGCCATCGGGAAAGGGAAGCTGGCGCGATTGCTCTCGACGATCCTGATCGGCGATTTTGTCAGTTGGTGCGTGGCAGTGCAGCGCGGGGTCGATCCCTATCCGGTCGCCGTGATCGATGAGCTGAAGCGCCGTTTGGCGCAGCCGTGACGATCGCGCCGTCCCCTGGTGCCAGACGAGCGGGCTGCGACGGATTGGGGGGCCCCGCGGACTCGGATCGAACGCGGTAGAATGAGACCAGCCCCATCAGGTGAACAAGGAGGATAGCTCGTGGCGAGGGTGCAGCTGCAGGGAGTGACCAAGAAGTTTGGTGCCGTCACTGCCGTGAACGACATCACGCTCGAGATTCCCGACAAACAGTTCACGGTGCTCGTGGGGCCCTCGGGGTGCGGGAAGACGACTGCTCTGCGATTAATCGCGGGACTCGAAGAGGCCAGCGGCGGCGACATCTTCATCGGAGACCGTCGGGTGAATGACGTTCCCCCGAAGGACCGCGACATCGCGATGGTGTTCCAGAACTACGCGTTGTACCCCCACATGACGGTGTACGACAATATGGCGTTCGGCCTGCGCCTACGCAAGTACCCCAAGCCGGAGATCGACCGGCGGGTCAAAGAAGCGGGCGAGATGCTGGGCATCGGCACGCTGCTCGACCGCAAGCCCAAGCAGTTGTCCGGCGGACAACGGCAGCGCGTGGCGTTGGGCCGGGCCATTGTCCGGGAGCCGCAGGTCTTCCTGATGGACGAGCCCCTCTCCAACCTCGATGCCAAGCTCCGCGTCCAGACCCGTGCGGAGATCAAAAAACTCCACGCCCGCCTTCAGACGACCACGATCTACGTGACCCACGACCAGATCGAGGCGATGACGATGGGGGACCGCATCGTCGTGATGAACGTCGGTCAGATCCAGCAGGTGGACACGCCCATCAACCTCTACGAGAAACCTGCCAACCTCTTCGTCGCAGGATTCATCGGCAGCCCGGCTATGAACTTCATCGACGCCACGGTAGCCGACAGCGCGGGGCGGTTGTTTGTCGATGCGGGAAGCTTCCGCGTGGAAATCCCCCCGAGTTGGGTGCCCACGGCAAAGCCGTGGGTCGGTCGTCGCGTGATCTTTGGGATTCGGCCCGAGGATATTGCCGACCGCGCGTTAACAAACGGGGCCTCGCCGTCTGAGACGATCCAGGCTACGGTCGACGTGCACGAGCCTCTGGGATCGGATGTTATCCTCTACCTCACGACAGGCCCCCACTCCATCGTGGCGCGCGTGGAGGCGCGGTCGCAGGCGAAGATGGGGCAGAATATCGAGGTCGTGATGGGGATGAGGAAGATGCACCTGTTCAATCCGGACACGCAGCAGGCCATCATCTAGAAATCCCCGGCCCGGCGGGGGCTCCCCCGCGGGCCAGGTCTGTCGTGGGAGTCGCTCTACTTTTGGCCCTCCGCCTCGCGGACGAAGTCCGTAATCGGCTGCAGCAGTCTCGTGAATTCCAGCGGGAAGATGAACTTGGTGGACGCGCCCTCGCCCAGCACCTTCAATGCTTCCAGGTACTGGAGAGTAAGGGTCTTGCTGTCAATGTTCTTAGCCACCGAGAAGATTCTGTCGAGCGCCAGCGAGAAGCCTTCGGCGCGCAGAATCGCGGCCTGACGTTCCCCTTCAGCGCGCAGGATCGCCGACTGTTTATCTCCTTCCGCGACGGTGATCGTGGCCTGGCGCTTGCCCTCCGCCTCGGTGACCACAGCCCGGCGGGTTCGCTCGGCGGACATCTGGCGGGTCATCGCCTCCTGCACTTCGCGCGGCGGCAGGATCTCGCGGATCTCCACCGTCGTGACCTTCACGCCCCACCGTTCGGTGACCTCGTCGAGTTTCGCCCGCAGCACCTGATTGATTTTCTCGCGCTGGGCCAGCACGTCGTCGAGGCTGATGTCGCCGACGACGGCACGCAGGGTGGTCATGGCGATGCCGCGGGCGGCGCCGGCGAAGTCAGTGACCTGAATCACCGTCTGGTCTGGTTCAAAGACCTTGAAGTAAATCAGGAAGTCGATGTTGATCGACGCGTTGTCCTTGGTGATACACGTCTGCGACGGGATCTCCAAGAAGAACTCACGCAGATCCACCCACACCGGTTTGTCGACGATGGGAATCAGGAAGACCAGGCCGGGGCCCTTTTGGCCCTGGGATCGGCCGAGCCGGAAGACGACCAGCCGTTGGTACTCCCGGACGACTTTGATGGCGGAGCTGATGATCGAGAATCCGACGATCAGAATCGCCGCCACCACTGTCAACAACGTCAGAAACGAGGACATCCCGCTACCTCCTCAGACCTATGGCTCGCGATCCGGCTTTCGTACTCTTCCTGCCTCGCGTAGGGGATTCCTATCCGCGACCCACGCCGCGGGGGCCCCGACACCCTTGAGAGCAGAGCAATCAGTCGCGGACGGCGGTGAGGCGGGGGGCGAGGGCGGAGAGGTCGATGCGACGCTGCACGAAATTCGTGTACACTTCGCCCCGGCGGAAGAAGGCATTATCCAAGACCATGAGGTGGAACGGGATCGTCGTGGGGACGCCGCTGATCTCAAACTCCATGAGGGCACGCCGCATACGGGCGATCGCCTCCGGGCGATCGGTGCCCCAGGCGATGACCTTCGCGAGCAGCGAGTCGTAGTACGGAGGAATGACATAGCCCGCGTACGCGTGGGTATCGACCCGGACCCCTGGACCTCCTGGAGGGACAAAGGCGGTCAGCGTGCCGGGGGAGGGGCGGAAGTCGTGGTGCGGGTCTTCCGCGTTGATCCGGCATTCGATCGCATGCCCGCTGTAGTGCACATCCCCCTGGTTGATCCCGAGTTTCTCTTTGGCCGCGACGGCGATCTGCATCTTGACGATGTCCAACCCGGTGATCATTTCGGTGACGGGATGCTCGACCTGGATACGGGTGTTCATCTCCATGAAGTAAAAACGGCCATCGCGATCCATGAGGAACTCGATCGTTCCGGCCCCGGTGTAGTTGATGGCGTGCGCCGCGCGCACGGCGGATTTGCCTAGCGCCCCGAGGTACCGCTCCCGCAAACTCGGGGGGGGCGATTCCTCGAGTAGCTTCTGGTGCCGGCGTTGAATTGAGCAATCGCGGGCGCCCAGATACAGGGTGTTTTTGAAGCCATCCGCCATGATCTGAATCTCAATGTGGCGAGGTTCCTCGACGTATTTCTCGAGATAGACCTCCCCACTCCCAAACGCCGCCTCGGCCTCGGCTTGGGCGGTCTGGAGCGCCCGGCGCAGATCTTCCCGCGTGTGCACGATGCGCATGCCGTGGCCCCCACCGCCGGCGGCAGCTTTGACGATGAGCGGAAACCCAATCGTCTTGGACACCTCGATCGCCTCCGCCTCATTGCGCACGGGGCCGTTACTGCCGGGAATGACGGGCACCCCGGCCGCTTTCATGCGCTGGCGAGCCGCGGCTTTGTTGCCCATGATCGCGATCGCCTCCGGGGTGGGGCCCACGAAGGTGATGTTCACGTCTTGGCAGATTTCGGAGAAGTGCGGGTTTTCCGCATGAAAACCGTACCCGGGGTGGATGGCGTCGACGCCGAGGAGTTCGGCCGTGCTCATGATGTTGGGGATGTTGAGGTAGGATTCCGCGGCCGGCGGCGGGCCGATACAAAACGCCTCGTCTGCCAGACGCACATGCAGCGCGTGGCGGTCGGCCTCCGAATAGACGGCCACGGTGCGAATGCCCAGTTCGCGGCACGCGCGGATCACACGCACCGCAATCTCGCCTCGGTTGGCGATCAGAAGCTTGCGAAACATCGGCATGGGTTCGTACGACCGGTCCGTCCGTCGGGGAGAGAGCCCCCGCGTCCTACCTTATGGGGCGGTGGTGTCCACGAGCATGAGCAGCTGCCCGTATTCGACCGGGGAAGCGTTTTCCACCAGAATCTTCGCTACGCGTCCCCGGACCTCACTTTGGATCTCATTGAAGAGTTTCATTGCCTCGATGACGCACACCGCTTGTCCGGGTTCGACCGCGTCGCCTTCGGCGACGAACGGCGGTGCGTCGGGCTTGGGCGCGCGGTAAAATGTCCCGACCATCGGGGCGGTGATGGGCACGAGCTGGTCGGTCGGCCCGGTCGTCACCGAGGGCGGGGCGAACGGGACTGCTCCAGGGGAGGTGGAGGGGGAAGCAGAGGGGGTCGAGACGACCGCCCGGACTGCGCCCGCGACCTTTCTCACAACAACCTTGAGGGTCTCCGACGCCACCTCCAACTCTGCGACGTCCGGCGACTCACTGGCAATCTTGATGACAGCCCGGATCTGATCAAGGTCGAGCTTCGGCTCGGTCACCATCGCCTCCCGCGGCCAGGGTCTCGACGACCCGGCCGATGCGGCGGTACTTCGCGTACCGTCGGTCTAGAAGAACTTCGCGGGGCACCTCGCGCAACGCCTTCAGGTGTCGGCCCAGCCCATCACGCACGACGCGAAAGACCGCCTCGGCATCCCGGTGCGCCCCGCCCAGGGGCTCGGGAAGGACTTCGTCTATAATGCCCAGGTCCTGGAGGTCGCGGGCGGTCAGCTTGAGGGCGGCGGCCGCATCGCGCCCGCGCGAGGCGTCGTGCCAGAGGATCGCGGCACAGCCTTCGGGAGAGATCACCGTGTAGACGGCGTACTGCAGCATCAAGACCGCGTCCCCGACCGCGATCGCCAGGGCCCCTCCGCTGCCGCCCTCGCCTGTGATCACCACAAGGATGGGGGATTTTAAGCGGCTCATCTCTTGGATGTTGCGGGCGATCGCCTCCGCCTGGCCCCGTTCCTCCGCTTCAGCACCCGGGTGAGCGCCAGTGGTGTCGACAAACGAGATGACCGGGTAGCCGAATTTCTCGGCCAGCCGCATCGCCCGTAGGGCCTTCCGGTACCCCTCGGGATTGGGCATCCCGAAGTTTCGGGCAACGTTTTCCTTCGTGTCCTTTCCTCTATTATGGCCCACCACCACGACCGGCTGGCCGTCGAAGCGACCCAACGCGGTCAAGAGGGCGGGGTCGTCCCCGTACAGCCGATCCCCGTGGATCTCGATGACGTCGGTAAACAGAGACCCCAGAAAATCGACCAAACGGGGTCGCTGGATCTGGCGAGCGAGCTGCACGATGTGCCAGGGCGAGGGATTGCGGTAGATCTCCTCCCGCAGTTGCGCCGCCCGCTGCTCCAGCGCGGCGATCTCCGTTTCCCGCGACCCGGACTGGTCGCGGGCCCGCACGCGCACGATTTCCTCCTCAAGTTCGGCGAGCTGATGATCGAGATCAACAGCCGGGCGCGGGGGGCGTTGCGTCATGGCTGCGCGGCGGGAGCGGGTTCCTGCGGCGTTGGCGCAACGCGAGGAGCACCGAAGAAGGCGAGGAGCCGGGCCACGGTGGGGCGCATCTCGACGCGCGAGACGACCATGTCGATTAATCCCCGCTGCAGGCAGAACTCGGCGGTTTGGAAATCGTCGGGGAGTTTGCGGCGAATCGTCTGCTCAATGACCCGGCGACCCGCGAACCCGATGAGCGCGCCCGGCTCGGCCAGGATCACATCGCCCAAGAAGGCGAAGCTAGCCGTCACCCCTCCGGTCGTGGGGTCGCACATGACGGAGAGGTAGGGCAATCCGGCCTCGTGGAGCCGGCCGATCGCGGCACTCGTCTTGGCCAGCTGCATCAGGGAGAGGACACCCTCCTGCATGCGGGCACCGCCGGAGGCGGAAAAGACAACAAGCGGCAAGCGGCTCTGCACCGCCCGTTCCGCGGCGCGCGTAATTTTCTCTCCGACCGCCGATCCCATCGAGCCACCCATGAAGTTGAAGTCCAACGCGGCGATAACGGTGCGCCAGCCGTCAATTGTGCCATCGCCCGTGATCACGGCCTCGGCCTGGCCCGTTTTCTCTCGCGCCTCGGCGAGTTTGGCGCCGTACCCCTCGAAGCCCAGCGGGTCGGTCGAGGTCAGCGATGCGTCGTACTCCTCAAACGCATGCTCGTCTAGAGTGATTTCCAAACGCTCCACGGCCGAGAGGCGGTGATGGTAGCCGCACTTCGGGCACACCATCAGATTCCGCTCCAGTTCTTTGCGGTAGATGAGGTTGCGGCAGCGCGGGCATTTATCCCAGATGCCGGCCGGCATCTCGCGGCGCTCCAGCGAACCGTACTTGGGCCGGCGCAACCAGTTCAGCACGTCGCACCTGCCGGGAGAAGAGAGGATGACTGCGAAATACGATTATAGCCTACCCGCGTCGTGCCGAGCAAATCTCGGTTACGCGCCGGCGGACGCGGATCGCACCCGCGCGCGTGCAGAAGAGAGAGTCCATCGACCGCTCGCGCATCCAGATGCGATGGAAAGTGTACCCATCTGGTCATTCTTTCAGTCGGCGCGCGTCGACGATCCTGACGCAGGGGGATCCATCCCAGAGTGCTTGCGTTCCCGTCTTCAACGTCGAGTACGCGCTGAACCTGGCGCCGGATGCCTACGCGAAGTCCTACGCCCATGGATTTGTTCCCGATGTCACGCGGAGCTCGCTGGGCGCGCTGACCACGACACCGCCACCAGACTCCCTCAAGACGGACGCGCCCAAGTAGGCATCACGGCACCCAACTGGGCTACCTTCCCCTGCGTTGCTGGCGCGCATTCAATTGTTATAATGAACAGAGCAACTATTCGTTCGCGCAAGGACTCATTGCGATCGGCTTGAAGCAGCCAATATGGCGGGGCAAGACAGTCGATTTGCAACCCACTGATCCCACCACATAGGAAGCGGGGCTGAGGCGTTCAATGCGCATGCGTTTGAACACGACGCCGAACAATTTTCTCGTCCTGGTCGTGCTTGCCGCGGTCGTGGGCGGCACGGTAGGCACCGCCGTTTTGCCGAAGTACGTCGGCGGGGCTTCGCCGACCAACTCGGCCCCCGCGCCTGAGATGCTACCCCCGCAGATTGCTCAGACGCCACCTCCGCCCCCCACGACGCTCACGCCAGAAGAGCTCACGATCATCCACGTGGTCGAGCGGGTGCGCCCGTCCGTCGTGAACATCGATACGGTGGCCCAGGTCCAGACGGCGGTCGGGATCTTCCCGCAGAAAGGCGCGGGGTCCGGGGTGATTGTGAGCCCCGATGGCTACATCTTGACCAATAACCACGTTGTGGAGGGTGCCCAACAGATCAGGGTCACCTTATTGTCGGGCAAATCCTACACGGCACGGCTGGTGGGCGCCGACCCTTTTTCCGACGTCGCGGTCGTCAAGGTGCAAGCCCCCGATCGCCTCTCCGCCGCGCAGCTGGGGAACTCCGGGGCGCTACGGGTCGGTCAGCTCGCCGTGGCGATCGGAAACCCCTTTGGGTTAGGGCACACCGTGACGGTCGGCGTCGTGAGCGCGCTGAATCGTAGCATTGAGCGGGAGAGCGCCGCGGGTCCGAATATCGAAAACCTTATTCAAACCAGCGCCGCAATCAACCCGGGCAACAGCGGCGGAGCGCTGGCCGACAGCGCCGGGTCGATCATCGGTATCAACACCGCGATCATTCCCTACGCCCAGGGCATCGGCTTCGCGATTCCGATCGATGCGGCGCGCGCGATCATGGATCAACTGATCCGCAACGGGCGCGTCATCCGGCCGTATGTGGGGATCACGTTCGGCGGCGACATTGACCCCGGCACCGCCAACCAGTACAACCTCCCGGTCGACCACGGCGTGTTCGTGCGGGAGGTCAGCCCCGGCGGCCCCGCGGCCGCGGGGGGATTGCAGGCCGGCGATATCATCGTGGCGGTTGACGGCAAACGCATCAGCAATTGGAATGAGTTCATCCGCGAGCTATTCAGCAAGCGCCCGGGAGATCGTGTCCGCATCGAGTACTTCCGCGAGAGCAAGCGGGGAACGGCGGAGGTTACCCTCGGCCAACGCCCCTAGCAGCCGGTCTGGACGGACACCACGCCCCGGCGGCCACCGGTGAGTTCGACGCCGCGGGTCCCGCGTTCCCCATCCCGTAGAGAGCCGAGTTCGCACTGACGTGCTGTCCACGCAACGATGTACACATACGAACAGACCAAACGAGACATCGTAGAAGCCATCCGCCGGGCCGCAGGCGCCGACGTAGATCTCGCCCTGTCCGTCCCCCCCTCAGGGGTCATGGCGGACTTGGCTCTTCCGTGCTTTCCGCTGGCGAGCCGGCTGCATAAGTCCCCGCACGAAGTCGCTTCTTCTCTCGCGGGGGTCGTGCACCCCGGACCGCGGGTGGACTCGGTACGCGCTGACGGCGGATATCTTAACTTTACGTTGGCCCGTGCCCCGTTCGCCGCCGGTGTGATGTCCGACCTAGCCCGGTGGAAAGACCGCTACGGTAGTCACGACGTAGGGGCCGGGCGTGCAGTAGTGATCGACTACTCCTCGCCCAATATCGCCAAACCGATGTCGGTTGGCCACCTGCGCTCCACGGTCATCGGTGCCGCGTTGCACCGTCTGTATGCCAACATCGGGTATGCGCCGGTGGGCATCAACCACATCGCCGATTGGGGGACGCAGTTCGGCAAGCTATTGTATGCCTTCACGGTCTGGGTCGATCGTCAAGCGTACGCGGAAGCCCCCCTCCGCGAGTTGCTGCGTCTCTATGTAAAGTTCGAGCAGGAGGCGCAGCGTGATCCGACCCTTGAAGAGCGCGGCCGGGAGTGGTCCTTGAAACTCGAGCGCGGTGACCCGCAGGCGCGGGCGCTGTGGCAGGAGTTCGTCCGGCACAGTATGAGTGAGTTCAACAAGATTTATGATCTCCTCGACGTCCGGTTCGAGCACACACTCGGCGAGAGTTTTTACGCGGATAAAGTCGACGAGGTGATCAACGAGGCGATCCGACGGGGGGTCGCCGTCGAAGATCAGGGGGCGCTCATCGTGCGGCTGGACGACGTCGGGCTGTCCACGCCCCTGATTCTCCGGCGCAGCGATGGAGCCACCCTGTACCACACCCGCGACTTGGCCGCGGCCATTTACCGCATCCAGACGTGGAATCCTGCACAGCTCATCTACGTCGTCGGCGCGGATCAGCGACTGCACTTTCGCCAGCTATTCGCGACGCTGCGGAAACTGGGCTACGAGGGATTGTTCGTCCACGTCGACTTCGGACTGATCACGCTTCCGGAAGGGCGGATGAGCACGCGCAAAGGCCGGGTTGTGTTTTTGGAAGATGTCTTGGAGGAAGCGATGCTGCGGGCCCGGCGGCTGGTAGACGAAAAGAACCCGGAGCTGTCCGCAGACGAACGCGCCGAGGTGGCGCGGATCATCGGGATTGGCGCCGTCAAGTACGCGGATTTGTCTCAGAACCGCGTGAAGAACATTGTCTTTGACTGGGACCGGATGCTGTCGCTGGATGGGGATAGCGCCCCGTACCTGCAGTACACGTACGTGCGCGCCCGCAGTATCCTGCGCAAGGGTGGCGAGGTTGCTCCCGAGGGTGTGTTTGACCCGCGAGCGGCCGCCTCCGCGCCCGAATGGGGGCTCATCGCCCTGCTGGCGCGGTTCCCCGAGATCGTGCTCGAGGCGGCGCAAAGCTACCATCCGCATCTCGTGGCCACCTTCCTCCTCTCGCTGGCGCAGGCCTTTCACGGGTTCTACCATGAGGTCCCGGTGCTGCAAGCGGAGGACGCGCCGCTGCGGCAAAGCCGCCTGCAGCTTGTCGGGGGGGTGGCGTCGGTAATGCGATGTGGGCTCGACTTGCTGGGGATTCGTGTCCCCGAGCGCATGTAACGCCGAGGATATGTGGGGCCCAACTAGGGGTATAATAGAAGGAGATAGGGGACCGGCAGGGATTCTCTTCCCTGAGACGAACCGTCCCCGACGAGCCTCTAGACAGCTAGACCCCGGACGGCCGGCACTCCAGCCCGGTTTTGGTCGCGTGTATCGAGTGATTCCAGTCCACCCCGCCGGCGGTCACATAGGATTGCCAACCAGGCCTTCCCAACTGGTAGACGATTTAGAGGAGACAGGATGAGAAGACAGATAGAGCACCGCTGGCACCTAAGCGCGTGGACGGCCGTCGTGCTGGTGGCCGCCGTCGCGGGGACCGCGGCAGGGGCGATCTTCGGCGACGTGGTTGGCCTGCCCGCGCAGCGAGCGATCGAGCGGTTGGCGGCAAAGGGCATCTTCAAGCTTGGGGATGACAAATTCACCCCGGCCGGTACGCTCTCGCGGGCGGACTTCTCCGTGTTGCTGACTCGTGTCCTGGCATTGTCTGGCCAGGGGGTGCCGTTGCCTAATTTCAAAGACGCGGCCGAGATTCCGAAGGATGCCCAACCGGCCGTCGCCGCCGTGACCAATCTGGGAACAGTGTCGCCGACAAGGGCAGAGGTGCGCACCGGCCCGCTGGTTTACGTGCTCGCCACCGACAAGACGGTCTATGGGCCCACCGACACAGTGCAACTGACCTTTACCATCTCCAACACCGGCAAGGAAAACGTCAAATTCGAGTTCGCGAACTCGCAGCAGTACGATTTCCTCATCAAGAATGGCGAGGGAGCAGAAGTCGCCCGGTGGTCGCTGGGTTTGGCGTTCCGCCCGTTGGACGGGCCGATCACGCTGGCGGCAGGGAAATCATTCGAGTACCACACTATCTGGAAGCAGCTCGATCAGAACGACGAACCGGTGCCTCCCGGTCGCTATGAGCTCCAGGCGATCCAGACGACCAAGAGTTCTCCCACGGTGCTCTCGGTCGTTTTGTACCGTGGAGTCCTCCCTGGGTATGCGGATAACACGTTTCGCCCGAAGGAGGACGTCACGCGGGTCGATGTAGCGGCCGTCATCGTGCGGGTGCTAGGCTGGGGCGAAACTCCCCAACAGTCCCTCGCCGTGACCGATGTAGACGCGATCCCCTCCGCGTTGCGTGGTGTCGTCGGGGTCGCCCTAGAGCGCGGCGTCATTAACGCCCTGCCTGATCGGACGTTCCGACCGGCGCGAGCGGCGACGCGTGCGGAGATCGCCTGGGCGCTGGACAAGGTCATGGATACTCTCCAGCGCTACGACTTCTCCGCGGGCAAGTTAAAGGATATCCGAGTGGGCACGCCGACTCTGCTCGTGGTCGAGGATCTCAAACAGGCTCAGCGCAGGTACCGCGTGGCTCGCGCGCATGCCGTGTACCGCAACAACGCCGCAACGGAGCTCGCAGCGCTGAAGCCCGGCGACGCCCTGCTGTTCCTGAAAGTCGGCGACGTGGGCGACGTGGCCTATATCGAAGCGACCGGCAACTGATCGGAGGGATGCGCCGATGAAGTTCTTTCTTGATACCGCTAATGTCGAGGAGATTCGCAACGCGCATCGTTGGGGCATCCTGGATGGGGTCACCACCAACCCCACTCTCATCGCGCGGGAAGGGGCCGACTATCGCACGGTAGTGCGGGAGATTGCCACCATCACGAGTGGACCAATCTCGGTGGAAACCACCTCTGATCGCGCGGAGGAGATGATTACGCAGGGGAGGGCTTATGCCACGTGGGCCCCCAACGTCGTCGTGAAGGTCCCGGCCACGCCCGACGGAATCACAGCGGGCGCCACGCTGGCACGCGAGGGGCTCCGGGTGAATGTCACCCTGATTTTCTCTGTGAATCAAGCATTGCTCGCCGCGAAGATCGGCGCGTACTTCGCGAGCCCGTTCTTGGGCCGGCTGGATGATATCGGCCAAGACGGCATGCAGGTGGTTCGTGAGGCGGTCCAGATCTACCGGACGTATGGGTTCACGACGCAGGTGCTTGCCTCCAGCCTGCGCCACCCGCTGCACGTGACCCAGGCCGCGCTTGCAGGCGCGCACATTGCCACCATGCCATTCAAGGTGGTCTCAGCGCTCTTCACCCACCCCCTGACCGCCCAGGGGCAGGAACGGTTCTTGTCCGACTGGCGACAACTCCAGGTTGCACTCGAGCAGCGAAAGACAAAAGTGTAGAGGGGATCAGGCGACCCGGCCCGCGCCGTCAACGGCGGAATCGCGGGACCACGGCGCTGTCTACCTGCACAAACACGGTGGTATACCGCACCCGAGGGGGCATAGGCAGTGACGGCAATTGCTGAGCTAGAGACCAAAACAATGGCGGAGCTCCAGGATATGGCCAAGGAGCTCAACATCGCCAACTTAAAGCGCTATCGCAAGCAAGAACTAATCATGCGTATCCTGCAAGCCCAGACCGAACAATCCGGCTTGATGTTCCGGTCAGGCATCTTGGAGATCATGCCGGAAGGGTATGGATTCCTCCGCCATGAGGGCTACCTTCCGGGGGCCGAAGACATCTATGTTTCGCCCTCGCAGATCAAGCGCTTTGGGTTGCGCGTGGGCGACGAAGTGTTAGGCCAAGTGCGACCGCCCAAGGACAACGAGAAGTACTACGCGCTGCTGCGGGTCGAGGCCGTCAACGGATTGGATCCTGAGCAGGCGCGCAACCGGCCCGATTTTGAACGGCTCACCCCGGTCTTCCCCCATGAACGCATCAAGCTTGAGAGCGACGGCGACGTCACGACACGCATGATCGATTTATTCGCCCCGATCGGCAAAGGGCAGCGCGCGATGATCGTCTCCCCGCCCAAGGCAGGCAAGACCACCATCCTGAAGAAGGTCGGGCAGGCTGTCGTGAGCAACTTTCCGGAAATTTACGCCATGGTGCTGCTGCTGGATGAGCGGCCCGAAGAGGTGACGGATATGCGCCGCTCGGTGGAGGCGGAGGTGGTGGCGTCCACCTTCGACCGGCCCCCCGAGGAGCACATTCAGGTGGCCGACCTGGTCCTGGAGCGGGCCAAACGCCTGGTCGAAGGAGGGCGCGATGTCGTTATCCTGCTGGACAGCCTCACCCGATTCTCCCGCGCCAACAACCTGGTCATCCCACCCTCCGGCCGGACGCTGTCGGGAGGCCTGGATCCGGCCGCGCTGCACCGCCCCAAGCGCTTCTTCGGTGCCGCGCGGAAGATCGAGGAGGGCGGGAGTCTCACGATCGTGGCCACCGCGCTAATCGACACCGGCAGCCGGATGGACGACGTGATCTACGAAGAGTTCAAGGGTACCGGCAACATGGAGATGCACCTAAACCGCAAACTCCAGGAGCGGCGGACCTTCCCGGCAATCGACATCAAGATGAGCAGCACGCGGCGGGAGGAGCTGCTGTTGACCGAGGACGAGTTGCGCAAAGTGTGGGTGCTGCGTAAGAGCCTGGAGCAGCTCGACACCGTGGCGATGACCGAGTTAATCCTTGACCGACTGCGCAAGACCGCCAACAACCAGGCATTCCTCAAGTCCATCGTCAAGAGCGCCGAGGAGGATGCCCAGTAGGGCGACGGCACTTCGGTACCTCCTGCGGATGACACGCAGGCGGCCAAGGGGCGAGGTGTCTGCGCGCCACCCTCTCCGGAGGTCACTGCCCCGCTTACCGTGGGCGCGTCTTCGTCTCGGGGCCTCGATGCCTGGGCAGAAATTCGATGCGCTGCGTCGGAGATGGAAGACATCGATTGACGGCCTGCGCGCGCCGCCCGCTGGGATTCGCCCGGCCGAACGCACCGAAATGGCGATAAGGACCCGGAGAGTGCGGCGGTCGTGGCTCCAGGTGTTTGTCTTAGGCTTCTTCCTCCTTCCGGCCTTCAGCGCGCCAGAACTTCCCAACTGGCCCTTCGTCTCAGACTCCGTCGCGTTCTTGGATGCCGTAGAGGTCCACAGGCACGCCGTGGAGACCTTGGTTTCCAACGCGATGATTCCCGCGATCTCTTTGACCCCATCGCTGCCAGCCGCCATCGACCCTAAAGTGTCGAGTACGCTGACTGCCGCCCGACCCCGGTTCCGGGGGACGTCAGCATCGCTCGTCTCTCGGAGCAACGGAGCTTCCGTTGACCCTTTCGTCATCGTGGCCGAGGGGCAGACGTTGTGGGGGATCGCCCAGAGCCACGGCGTCGCCGTCGAAGACCTGGCCGCTACCAACGGCCTCGGTGTCAAAGATCTCCTGGGGGTCGGCCAGCAGCTGGTTATCCCGCCGAAAAGCTCCTTGGCAGGGCGTGGTGGGCTGGCGGGCGCCGTGCCGGCGTTGTCCCGGCCGATCGGCGCGACCCGACCGGTCACCGTGCGAGTCCGTGAAGGGGAGACGCTATGGGAAATTGCTGAGGCTACGGGCCTCCCGGTGGACGCGATCGTGAACGCCAACGAGATCCCAGATAGCGCCTCGGTCCATACTGGGCAGCGGTTGACGATCCCGGGTGGAGCACTCGATGTGTTGAGGCGTGTCACCGCAGCGCGGAGAGTCGTCAGTATCGCTCAGAACTTCGTGTGGCCCGTGCGCGGCCAGTTGACGTCTCGCTTTGGCTGGCGCCTGACCGGTCATCACAACGGGATCGATATCGCCGCCCCGCGAGGCTCGCAGATCTTAGTGGCCAAGGATGGCCACGTTGTCTATGCGGGATGGTTCTTTGCGTATGGACTGGCCGTCATCGTGGATCACGGCAACGGCATCAGCACAGTGTACGGGCACGCATCCAAGCTGCTCGTTCCTATCGGGGAGGTCGTGGAGACAGGGCAGGTGATCGGCCTGGTGGGTTCGACCGGGGATGCCACAGGTCCCCACCTGCACTTCGAGATCCGGAGCAACGGAATCCCTCTCAACCCCATGAAATACCTCTAGTCTGCAGGCAGACCTCCTCGTGCTCGGAGACCGGTGTGAGAGGGGGGCTGGTTGTCCGAGACGTCATCACGTGCTACAATGCTCTGGCTTTTCCGGCGCCTCTCGCCTGAGGCGGGGGGCGTCAATTGACGCCGGGGCTTAAAGCGTGCGGCGTCCGAGGTGTTCCAGATGAAAAAGGGAGTCCATCCTGCGTACTACCAGGCGACAGTGACGTGTGCTTGCGGCAACACGTTTTTGACGGGGTCGACCAAAAAAGATATCCGCGTCGAGATCTGCTCACGCTGCCACCCGTTCTACACCGGCGAGCGCAAGTTTATTGATGCCGAAGGCCGGGTCCAGAAGTTTGCCAAGAAATACGGGCTGAAGGTGTAAGCGCGTTCGACGGGTCCAAAAAAGATTAACGGTGGGGGTGGCTGGTCCGCCCCCACCGTTGACGTCTGAGGGGGACGCACGGGCGGGAGACCAGTCCCTCAGTCTATCCTCTTCCGTGGGGTGGGCCGTGGATGGCGGTCGGGCAGTAGGCCGCATTGAGGTCATTTGCGGCAGCATGTTCAGCGGAAAAAGTGAGGAGCTGATCCGGCGGGTGCGCCGCGCGCAGATCGCCCGCCAGCGCGTGCAGGTGTTCAAACCAGTCCTCGACGACCGGTATGGCCGGCAGCAGGTCGCATCGCATGATGGCTCGCGCCTGGAAGCGGTTCCCATCGCCCGTAGCGAGGAGATTCTGACTCACCTGCAGGCAGGTGTCACGGTCGTCGCGGTGGATGAGGCCCAGTTTCTTGATGAGCAACTGCCCGATGTGGCCGGACAGCTCGCCGCCCGTGGCCTCCGCGTCATTGCCGCGGGCCTCGACCTGGACTTTCGTGGCGAGCCCTTTGGGGCCATGCCCCGCCTGATGGCGATGGCCGAAACCGTCGACAAGCTGCAAGCTATCTGCATGGTCTGCGGGGCTCCCGCTAGTCGCACCCAACGGCTGGTGAATGGTTCTCCAGCGAAGTACACCGACCCCGTGATTCTAATTGGCGCGCAGGACGTCTATGAAGCCCGCTGCCGTCTCCACCACGTCGTGCTGGGCGGACGATAGCCGTGTCCCATCCGGGGAGAGAGCCCCTGTCATTCGTGGTGGAGGAAGTCGAGCGGAAGACGCGTCTGCTGCCCGGTGCGCGCACTCGTCTGCTGATCGGCGGTCAGGCTGTGATCGAGGGTGTGATGATGCGGTCTCCCCAGTGGACGTCGACCGCGATCCGCCGTCCGGACGGGGCGATTCGCGCGGTCACCGAGCCACATGCCTCTCTCCTGTTGCATTTCCGCTGGTTGCGGGCCCCCGTCGTGCGGGGGTGTGTGGCCCTCTATGAGTCCCTCACGATCGGCATCAAAGCGCTGCTGCTGTCGGCCGGTCTGGCCACCGCAGAGCAGGCATCTCTCACCGGTCGGCAGGTCGCTGCGACGGTGAGTGCCGGGGTAGGAGTAGCCCTGGGTCTGTTTTTCGTGCTGCCGGCTGCGGTCATCCGATCGCTGGACGTGTACGTTCCAAGTGTCGTCGTGTCGAATTTGGCCGAAGGTGCCTTGCGTGTCTTGATCCTCCTCACCTACGTTGCCGGGATTGGCCGCTTGCCCGACGTGGCCCGCGTCTACGCGTATCACGGCGCCGAGCACAAGGCGGTGAATGCGTATGAGGCGGGGGCGCCACTGCGGGCGGAGGCGACCCGCGGCTTCAGCCGGTTCCACGTGCGGTGTGGGACAAGTTTTCTCCTCATTGTGATGATCATGGCGATCGTCGTTTTCTCGTTCCTCGGACGGCCCCCGCTTGCACTTCGCCTCGCCTCTCGTATTGCGCTCATCCCGCTCGTCGCCGGGTTCAGTTATGAGCTGATCCGCGCGGCCGCACGCTTCCGGTGGCTTCGTCCCGTAGTGGTCCCCGGCCTGTGGCTGCAGCGGCTGACCACCCGGGAGCCGGACGACCGGCAACTTGAGGTCGCCGTGCGGGCCCTGCGCGAAGTGGTCGAACGCGAAGACGCCGCGCCCTCGTCCGGACCCTCGCCTGCAGCCATCTCGTAGCGTTCTCCTGTTCGGTATAATGGACGTGCGATGGGAGTCCAAACGCCGCTCATGCTGGATAAACTAGAGGCGCTCGCCGCCCGCCACGAGGAACTCCTCCGCGGCATGGCCGATCCCAAGGTCCTGGCGAGCCCGGATCGGTTCCAGCAGTTGGCGCGTGAGCAGGCGTCACTCGCGGATACGGTGTCTACGTTTCGGGAGTTCCAGCGCGTGGCACGAGAAGCGGAAGAAGCCGCGGCGATGGCTCAGGGCGAGCAAGACCCCGAGATCCGCGAAATGGCGCGGGCCGAGGAGACTCGCCTCCGCGCCCAGCAGCGGACGCTGGAAGCAAAGCTGCGCGAGTTGCTCATGCCCAAAGATCGTCTCGCCGATCGCAACATCATCATGGAAATCCGCGCGGGGGCGGGCGGAGATGAGGCAAGCCTCTTTGCCGGCGAACTGCTGCGGATGTACTCGCGATACGCCGAGCGCAAAGGCTGGAAAGTCGAAGTCTTGGAGAGCAGCCCCACGGCCCTGAGAGGATATAAGGAGATCATCTTCGCCATCCAGGGCAAGGGGGTGTACCGTCAATTGAAGTACGAAAGCGGCGTGCACCGCGTGCAGCGGGTGCCGGTGACCGAATCGTCCGGCCGGATCCACACCTCCACAGCTACCGTCGCTGTGCTCCCCGAAGCGGAGGAAGTTGACGTGCAGATCCGCCCGGATGAGATCGAAGTTGATACTTACCGTGCCGGCGGCGCCGGCGGGCAAAACGTCAACAAGGTCGAAACCGCGGTCCGCATTCGCCACCTGCCTACTGGTTTAGTCGTTGCCACCCAAGACGAACGCTCGCAGCACCAGAATCGGGAAAGGGCGATGCGCATCTTGCGCGCCAAGCTGCTGGAGATGGAAGTGCGGCGGCAGCAACAAGCCATTGCCCAACAGCGTAAGCAGCAGGTCGGCACAGGGGAGCGCAGCGAGAAAGTCCGCACGTACAACTACCCCCAGAATCGTGTGACGGATCACCGCATCGGCCTGTCGCTCCATCGATTGGACGCCGTCTTGGATGGCGACCTGGATGAGTTGATTCAAGCGCTTGCGTCCGCCGAATTTGCTGCTGTGGCTGCGGCCCCGTAAGGTCGCTCAAGTCTGTGGTCAGAGCCGAACGTCCCGATCACTTACAGGTCGTCCATCCCCCCGTGCCGACCATCCACGAGGGGTATCTGTGGGGGTGCGAGCACCTCGCGGCCTCTGGCAGTGCGGAGGCGGCGATTGAGGCCGAGGTGCTCCTGCGCCACGTCCTGGGCCTCGACCGGGCTGGCCTCTACATCCGATGGATGCAATCTCTGACAGAGGAGGCGTGGGGGAGATACCGCCGGCTCCTGGAGGAGCGCGCCACCGGCCGTCCTGTTCACTATATCGTCGGGCAGCGAGAATTTATGGGGCTGCCATTCACGGTGGATGAACGGGTGATGATCCCCCGGCCGGAGACGGAAGGACTTGTCGAATACGTGATCCGCGCCGCTCAGACGGCCGACGCCCCGTTGCGTCGGGGGGGAGATCGCCGCACGGGACCCAAGGCTGACGTCGTGGTGGTCGACGTCGGGACCGGCAGCGGCTGCATTGCCGTGAGCGTCGCGCACTACTTGCCTGAGGCGACGGTGTTTGCCATTGATATCTCGGAAGACGCCCTGACGGTGGCTCGGAGTAACGCCATCCGCCATGGAGTTGATGGGCAGATCCGGTGGCTCCACGGCGACCTGCTTAGTTCTCTGCCAGTCGACATGGCCGGGCGTGTGGATGTGGTCGCTAGCAATCCTCCGTACGTGTCCCGCGGCCAGCGCGAGGGGCTCCCCCGCGAGATCCGCGATTTCGAGCCATCAGGGGCAGTATTTGTCGACGGCGACGGGACCGCTGTCCATCGGCGCCTTATCGCTGACGCTCCCACCTGGCTGGCAAAGGCGGGGCAGCTGGTGATGGAGGTCGGTTTCGGGCAGGCTGACGCTGTCGCAGACGCCGTCCGGCAGGATCACAGGTATGCCACCGTCTCGATCATGCCGGACTACGCCGGCATTCCGCGCGTCGTGGCCGCCACGCGACAGCGCTAGGGGATGCCTGCGGAGGGACGCCGGAGGGTCGGGCGGAACTAGTAGACGATGTCCTACTCCGGCCTCACCTTTGCTAACCTTCAGCCGTTCGATCCACGTCCAGTTCCGATCATTCGAGCGATAGGCGAGGACTCGCAGGTCCCCCGGCGCGCCATCGAGGCTCTCCGGCGGGGACAAGCGATTGTGTTTCCCACCGACACCGTCTACGGTCTGGGATGCCGCATCGACGACGAAGGGGCCGTCCGGCGCATCTACGAGATCAAAGGCCGGCCGCCCACCGAACCACTTCCGGTTTTGCTGGCCGATCCTATTCAGGTGCAGACCTACGCGCGCAGCGTGAACGCCGCAGCGCAACGCCTCATGAGCCGCTTTTGGCCCGGGGCCCTGACACTCGTGTTTCTCCGTTCCGATCGCATCCCGCTGGCTGTGGCGGGGGGCGGGGAGACGGTGGGATTGCGGGTCCCGGCCCATCCTATTCCGCGTGCGCTTGCGCGCGCCATGCTGATACCCATCGTCGGCACCAGCGCGAACTCCCACGGCATGCCTGCGCCCGTCACCGCGCAACTTGCCGTGTGGGACCTGGGCGACCGCGTGGACCTGGTGCTCGATGGCGGCCGCGCGACGCTCGCGCGGGAGTCGACGGTGGTGGATGTGACGGGCAGTGTTCCCCGCCTCGTTCGCCAAGGAGCGATCCCCGCAGGAGAATTGGGCCTGTGAGCCGATGAAGATAGCGATCGCAAGCGACCATGCCGGGTTCCGCCTGAAAGAGGAGATCAAGCAACTCCTCCGCGAGCTCGGGCACGAGGTGCGGGATTTCGGCGCACACTCCGAGGAGCCGGTGGATTATCCCGATTTCATTGTGCAGGCAGCGGACGCGGTGCGGCGAGCGGAGTGCGAGCGCGCCATCGTGCTCGGCGGGTCCGGTAATGGCGAGGCGATGGTTGCGAACAAGGTGCCGGGAATCCGGTGCGCGCTGTGCCATGATGTGACGACGGCGCGCCTGGCCCGCGCCCACAATGATGCGAACGTGCTCGCCCTCGGTCAGCGCATCACGGGGAGCGAAGTCGCCAAGGATGTCGTCGAAATGTGGCTGGACACTCCCTTTGAGGGAGGGCGCCATCAGCGGCGACTAGACAAGATGGCAGCCGTGGAAGCCAAG
>Ga0099794_10000139_pt1 | contig 26801 bp, 26 predicted proteins | sample Rivendell_Oct201_10_FD_77320 | JGI IMG/M metagenome (GOLD analysis project Ga0099794, IMG submission 77320) | Vadose zone soil microbial communities from the Eel River Critical Zone Observatory, Northern California, USA -... | ecosystem: Host-associated > Plants > Roots > Rhizosphere > Soil ... | reverse complement strand
GTAAGTCGTGTACGGCTTGACGTCGAACGCGACGCTGTAGTAGGGGTCCAGGCCCGAGTCGTACGTCGACGCAAGCTTGGAAACGCCGGCTGCGGTTGTGTTGTCCCAGACCTCCGGCGTCAGAAGGATCTGGTGAGCGTAGGTCTTGCTCTTCGTGAGCGCGGCCAGACCCACGGCGAGACCCGCCCCGCCGATCGGCGGCGGGTTGGTCACCGCAGCACCTGACAATCCCTGCGTGCTGAGCGTTGCCAGCTGCTGCACGAACTTGTTGTTGTCGGCGCCCACGATGGGGACGAAGGTCTTCTTCGCCGACTGGAAAGCGTCAACGATCGTCGAGTCGATACCCGACGTCCAGACGCCGTCGAACTGGGTGCCCGACGTGAAGATGTCCTTGATCTGCTGTGCCGCCGGGTCAAGTGACCAGCCGGTGAAGGTCTGCTTGACGACCTTGACGTTCGGATAGGCGGCCAATGCGGTGGTCAGGCCCTGGTGCCGGTCGGTGTCGGCGGGAACGCCGTTGATGCCGCGCATCTCGATGATGTTGCCCTTGCCGTTCAGCTTCTTGGCCAGCCACTCCGCGCCCAGGCGCCCATACGCGACCTGGTCGTTGGTCACTATGTAAGCCGACGGTTCGGAGACCGCCTGGTCCACGGCGACCACGACGATGCCCTTGTCGGTCGCCTGCTTGATGACCGTGTTGAGCGCGTCACGGTCGGAAGGGTTGATCACGATCACGTTCGCACCAGCCGAAATCAGACTGCGAATGTCCGCGATTTGCTCTGTCGGCCCGCCGTTGCGGTTGGCGACGATCACCTTCGACACGTTGCCGGATGCCTTCGCCTGTGCCTTGATCGAGCAGATCATCTCTTCGCGCCAGCCGTTGCCGGTCAGCGTGTTCGAGACCCCAACGACGTACTTCGTGGGGCCGGTGCTCGGCTGGTTGCCGCCACATGCGGCGAGAGCCACCGCTCCCACGATCAAACCGACCAGCACTCGCGCGTGCGCTACTGGCCATTCACGATTTCCCATACGCGTCTCCTCCTCTGTTCGATATGGCCCTGTTGGGCCGGATGGTTACCGCCGCCGGCGTCGTCCCTTCCCTTCACCTCCTGTCAAGTGGCGAGGCTCTTTGCCGCGCGACGTGCGTACTCGCGGTAAGCAGCCTCGAAGAGCTCCTCTGATCGCTGCCGTCCGACTTCGCTCGCGCTGGTGATCACCGGGGGCAATTTCCCCATTGCCAAAAGCAATTCCGCCGTCCGGACCTTGATCGCGTCGGCGATGGCCACTGCGGCCAGCGTCGATCCAGGGCCGATTGGGGTCTCCGGCAATCCTTCAAGTCGGGAGAGTGCGTCTCCAGCGGGAGTGCAGAGATCGATCACTACATCCGCCTCATCCAGGAGCCGGCCACCGACCTCTTCCTCGACCTGACCCGCCCTGGACTGGGTGACCGAGGTGACCGCGATCACGGGAAGGCCCCGGCGCCTGGCCCCGCGCGCCATCTCCACGACCACCGCCCCGAGCCCGCTTGCGGAAAAGACGACGAACGCGTCCTTCGCTCCGAACTTGAAGTTCGACAGGATGACTTCGGCGAGTCCTGGCATGCGCTCGATGAACATCGCCTGCCGCTGCCCATTTGCCCCGACCACCTGCGTGTGAAAGGTCATCGACAGCTCGACGATCGGGTGAAAGCCCGGATACGAGCCGTAGCGCGGAAACATCTCTTCCACTGGAATCCGCGAGTGCCCGGTACCGAAGAGATGAACGAGGCCACCCGAGCTGATCGCCTCTGCGCAAATCCGGCAGGCGCGTTCGATCGAGTCGGCCTGCGACTCCTGGATCTTCTCCAGCACCTTGATTCCCGCCGAGATCCAGCTCGTGCTCGAACTCATAGCTCTCAACCGGTGACCTTGGAGTCGATTTGCACCGGTTCCCAGTGTCCACTCTTCATCGACTTGTAGGCCGCGTCAAGAACGCTATTGACTACGTAGCCGTCGACGAAGTCCTCCCGCGGCTTTTTGCTGCCGGCGTAGCACTCGACGAAGTGGCGCATCTCCTCCTGGTAGCCATAGACGCGGGCCTCGTCGGGGATGGGGAACACCCATCCGGTCTCCGCGTCGGCTTTCTCCATCAGGTAGCCCGCGGGCTCCTCGATGAAGGCCCGAATCCGGGTCGAGCTCGTATCCGTGATGATCCGGCCCTTGGTGCCATAGACCTCGTTGCGAAGCTCCATCCCGCCCTTGGCCGTCCACGAGGCTTCGGTCAGGGAGGTGCGGCCGTCTTCCAGCCGGAGCAGCAGCACTGCGTTGTCCTCGCCCTTTGTCTTCTCCGTATGGACGAGGGTTGCGCCCCAGGCAAACACGTCTTTGATCTTGTGTTCCTTGCCGAAGAAGTAGCGTGCGGCCTCGACGGTGTGGCAGCCCATGTCAAGAAGAGCTCCTCCACCCGCGGTTTCGGCGTCCCAGAAGTGCGGCGCATGCGGGCCGGAATGGGCCTCGCGAGCGCGCACGGTCAGCAACTCACCGATCGCGCCCTTTTCGATCATGTCCCGCGCTCGCATCACGTCCGGCGAGAAGACCTCAGTCTCGGCGTAGCAATGCATGACACCGGCTGTGCGCACGAGGTTCACCATCTCGGCAGCCTCCGCGCCGTTGCGAGCCAGCGGCTTCGTGCAGACGATCGCCTTCTTCGCGCCGGCGGCCACGCGGACCGCCCGCAGGTGAAGGTGGTTGGGCAGGCCGATCACGACCATGTCCACATCGGATTCCGCGCAGAGCTCTTCCATGCTCGTGAAGCTGCGCTTTATCCCATGGCGCCGTCCGAACTCTTTGGCTCGCTCTGCGGAACGCGAGTAGTTGGCCACCACCTCGGCGCCCGGCACGTCGCGCAGTCCGTCCATGTAGAAGTCGGCGACAAAGCCAGACCCCAGCATCCCGATCTTGACCATCGGTTACCTTGCCGCCGCCGCGGTCGCGCCGGCCTTGCGTGCCTTGAACTCATCGAGCATGGCAGCCGTCTGGGTCGCGCCGACGCGCGTGACTCCGATCTCGAGCACCTCGAGCAGGGCGTCAAGCGTTCGAATGCCATGCGCGGCTTTGATCCCGATGCGCGGGGACACCGACTGCCTCATGAGCTTCAAGTCCGCCACGGTGGCGCCGGTCGGAGCGTAGCCGGTCGAGGTCTTCACGTAGTCGGCGCCCGCTGCTTCGACGAGGCGGCAGCCGCGTACTTTTTGCTCGTCGGTCAGGTATGCGTTCTCCAGGATCACCTTGACCAGGGCGCCGTCGGCGTGGGCCACGTCGACCACCGCAGCGATCTGGTCCTGGACGTATTTGTCGTCGCCGGAGATCAGCGCTCCGATGTCGATCACCATGTCCAGCTCGCGCGCGCCATCCTGAAGCGCAAGGCGCGACTCGAAGACCTTGGTTTCGGTCCGTGAATCGCCGTGCGGGAACGCGATCACCGTGCCCACGGCGACGGTGGTGCCGGCAAGCAGCTTGTGAGCCCGCGCCACGTCGCGCGGGCGCACGCATACCGACGCCACGTCGTAGCGGGCGGCGAGGAGGCAGCCGGCCTCCACGAATGGATCATCCAGCTCGGGCTTTAGCAACGAGTGGTCGATCGTCTTGGCGACGTCGCTGTAGCTGAGAGTGTCGAAGAACGAGGTCATTCAGAGCTCCTCAAACAACAAGTGGACGAAGTGTGTTGCGGGCCAGCAGAAACCCACGCTTGACGAGATCGAGGTCGCCTTCGAACTTGCGGTCCTCGTGCTCGACCGAAACCACCCAGTCATAGCCGGAGGCGTAGAGCGCGCCCATGAAGCGGTCCCACCGCACCTCACCGAGACCGGGCAGCCGCGGCACCTGCCACCCAACGCCCAGCGACATGACGCCGTTCTCGTAAAGACCGTCGCGGTCGACCTCGAGGTCCTTCGCGTGCACGTGAAAGATGCGCGGCCCGAACTCCCGGATGGCTCGCTCGATGTCGATGAACTGCCAGACCAGGTGCGAGGGATCGAAGTTGAGACCGAAATTCTCGTCCGGGATGATCTTGAACATCTGCCGCCACAGGGCCGGTGAGGAGGCGAGGTTGCGGCCTCCGGGCCACTCGTCGGCGGAGAAGATCATCGGACAGTTCTCGATCGCGATCTTCACTCCACTCTCACTGGCGAAGCGCACAAGCGGCGGCCAGACCTGCTTGAAGTCCTCGAGGTTGTCGGCGACCGACCGGCTCTGGTCGCGCCCGACGAAGGTCCCGACGACATCCACATCGAGCCGCTTGGCGGCCGCAATCACGTGACGGAGGTGATCGTTGGCCGCCTTCCTGGTTGCGGCGTCAGGGTCCAGGTTGTTGGGGTAGTAGGCGAGGGCGGAGATGACCAGGTTGTGGCGGCGCAGCATTTCGTGCACCTTCTTCGCGCCGGCGTCGTCGAGCGTCTCCACGTCGATGTGGCTGACGCCCGCATAGCGGCGGCGCTCACCCCCGCTCGACGGCCAGCAGGCGATTTCAAGCGCCTCGAAACCGTTGGCCGACGCCCACTGCGCGACCTCCTCGAGGCTCAGAGCGGGAAACGCCGCCGTGAGCAGGCCCAGCTTCATCGCGCGCTCCTCGCCCCGGCCTGTCGCTTTGCCCGCTCGACGTCGACCCAACGTCCTTCCTTCGCGCTGCGCGCGACGGCCTCGCATACGAGCATCTCGTCGTGGCCATCCGCAAACGTCGGGTAGCCTTCGCCGGGCTTGCCGGCAGCCACGGACCTGTAGACGGCCGCGTACAGCGCTCTGAAGGTGTCCGCGAAACCTTCGATGTGCCCGCCCGGCAGGAACGCGGCCCGGCTTCCTTCCGCGTTCATCAGCGAGGCGTCGCGCGGCAGCAGCTCGTTGGGTCGGCCTCGGTGACCGATCCAAAGCTCGTCGGGCTGCTCCGAGGTCCACGCCGCCGCGGACTCGGCGCCATCGATCTCAACGCGTAGGGAGTTCTTCCGGCCCGCACTGATCTGGGAAACGGTCAACGCGCCGCGGACGCCGTCTTCGTAGCGGAGAAGGATGGTGGCTGTGTCTTCGGTGTGGATCTCGCGGGCGACCGTCTTCGCGTGGCGCTCGGTCGCGAAGGTCTCCACCGGCCCGGCCGGCTGGTGGCGGACCTTGATGAAAGTCGTGAGATCGGCCATCACGGCTGTGATGCGCTTGCCGGTCAGGAACGTCGTCAGGTCCATCCAGTGCGATCCGATGTCAGCGACGGCTCGCAAATCGCCACCCAGCTCGGGTTCGAGACGCCAGTTCCAGTCCGTGTCGAGAAGCAGCCAATCCTGAAGGTAGTGACCCGAAACCAGCCGAACCTCGCCGAGACCGCCTTCGGCGACGAGTCCATGGAGGTGCTGGCACAGCGGATAAAAGCGGATGTTGAAATTCACCGCGTGCACGCGCCCCGTTGCCTCCGCGAGCTCGACCAGCTCCGCGGACTCGCTCGAGGTCATCGCGAGCGGCTTTTCACAGACCACATGCTTCCCAGCCGCGAGCACCGCCTTGGCGTGGGTGTAGTGGAGGTGATTGGGCGACGTGATGTGGACCACGTCGACCCGCGGATCCGCCAGCATCGCCTCGAAGCTCTTGTACGCCGGTGGCAGGCCTAGCTGGCGAGACTTTGTCATTGCCCGTTCGAGGCTCGAGCCCACCACGCCGTGGACTTGCACGCCATGTCGCCTGAGCGCCTCCACGTGCACCACTCCGATGAACCCAGTCCCGACCACCGCAGCACCGATCTCGGTGATGCTTTTCACGAGCTGCCCTCCGCGCGCATTCGCGAGCCTGCGACGGCTGCATCTTCAACGACGAAGTCGACGTCCAGCGCGTAGCGGTCGGCGGGATAGCGCGACTCGGTGTACTCGAGAGGGCGCCCTCGCTGGTCGAGGATGATGCGTCGCTCCACCAGCATCGGTTCGCCGCGATTCATCTGTAGCCAGCGCGAGTCATCGGCACCCGCGGACTCCGCCCACAGCGTCGCCCTACCGCGAGTAGGAAAACAACCCGCGCTCACGAGGACCGCGTGCAGCGATTCCTTCTCGAGGTTCGCCTTCAGCACCGCGGTGGCGGTGCGACCGTGAAGGCGGCAGATCTCCACCGCGATCGGCCGTCCGTCCGCCAGCCGGATCCGTTTCAGCAGGACCAGCTTCTCGCCGTCTTTGAGCTGAAGCCGGTCTGCCTCCTCGCGCGATGGCGCCCGCAAGGCTCGTGTCAGCAGCTGTGAGCTCGGCACATGTCCACGGCGCCGCATCTCGTTGGAAAAGCTGAGCAGGCTGTTGGCTCGGCGGTGGGTCGGTGAGTTGCCGACGAAAGTGCCTCGCCCCGGCACCCGCAGGACAAGCCCTTCCTGGGCCAGGCGGTGAACCGCGTTGCGTGCCGTCATGCGACTCACGCCGAACTCCTCGCAGAGCTCCGCGTCCGAGGGCAGGGGGTCGCCTGGCGCCATTCCCGCCAATCGCTTGCGCAGCGCTTGCTCGATCTCGAGATAGCGGGGTGTGTAGGAGACCTCGCCAGAGTGATCAGCCACCACCATCGCCGGGTCTAAATGTATAGCTATCTAGACAAAATGCAATAGTTGCTCTAGTGAACAGCCGCCTCGGCGCCGTAGATCGCGGCCCCAATGGCCCCTGCCCAGGTGCCAAGCTCAGCTCGCACCACTTCGATTCGCTCCGCCTCGGTGACGTGAACGCGCCGGCGCAGCTCGGCCCGAATGGGCTCCAGCAAAAGGTTTCCGGCCGCGGCGACCCCTCCGCCGATCACGACGCGATCCACCGTCAGCATCACCACCACGTTGCACACGCCGATGCCGAGGTACCGTCCGGCATCGGTCAGCCCTTGCCGCGCGCGGCGGTCACCGGCGCGGGCCGCCTCGACAGCCTTCTCGACCGTGGGTTGGCCGCACGCGGCGACGATCGCGTCTGCTCGGGCGAGTGTCTCGAGGCAGCCATTGTTTCCGCAGTTGCAGGGGGGACCGTCGGGCAGGATGGTCTGGTGGCCGAACTCCCCGGCCGTCCCGTCATGACCGAGATAGAGCCGGCCGCCGAGGACGAGTCCTCCACCCACGCCGGTACCGAGCGTGATGCCCAGCATCGAGGCCGCTCCGCGCCCGGCGCCGAGGCGATGCTCCGCCAGCGTGAAAGCCCGCGCATCGTTGACGAGACGGGCTGGAACTTGAACCGCATTGGTGATCTCGGCAGCCACCGGAACGCCCTGCCAGGTCCCGGGTACGTTGATGATGACGCGGGTAGTGCCCTGCTCGGGGTCGTACAGGCCTGGCACGCCCACGCCGACCGACCTGATGGAGCCTTGATCTCGAGACGCGGTCCGAGCCACTTCGACCAGCTGCGCCAGCACCCCGGTCTCGCCGTTTTTTCTGTCCGTCGGCACGTGGCCGCTCGAGACCAGGCGCGGCTCGCCCCCACCGAGCTCGACCACCGTCCACTTGATGTTCGTCCCGCCCATGTCGATGCCGGCGTGAAGAGTTGTCACCGAATTCACGTGGCGTTCACGGTTGGCGCGAACATGCCGCCTATAGTGCCAAAAGCATGAGTCGGATCCTGCTTCACGGTCGCGTGCTCACACCTCGCGAAGAGTTTCCACTCGCGAGCGTGCTGATCGAGGACGAGCGCATTGCCTGGGTACGTGAGGGAAAGGTCGATGTGGCAGGGGCGACCAGAATCGCGGAGGCCGGCGACGCGGTGGTGCCGGGCTTCATCGACCTCCAGGTCAACGGGTTCGCCGGTCGCGATGCAGCGGCAGGACCTGGGGCCATCGAGAGTATGTCCGCGAGCCTTCCGCGTTTTGGGGTCACCGGATTTGTACCCACACTCATCTCGCGACCGATCGGCGAAGGCGTTGCTTTCGTCCGTGATTGCGCGACGGCGGAATCGCCGGGCGCGAGGGTGTTGGGCGCCCATGTCGAAGGCCCGTTCCTCAATCCCAAGTACCGCGGCGCTCACGACCCGGCCTGCCTGGTGCTACCCACCCCGGAGCACGTGGCGAGATTCGTGGCGTCGCCGCCGCTCTTGATGACGCTTGCGCCAGAGCTGCCGGATGCGCTCGAGGCGATTCGCGCGCTGACCGGCGCGGGCGTGACGGTGTCGGCCGGACACTCGGGCGCTTCCCTGGACGAGGCTCAAGCCGGATTCGACGCCGGCGTTCGATTCGGTACGCATCTGTTCAACGCGATGGCGCCCATGCATCATCGAGATCCAGGGTTGCCCGGCGCTCTTCTGGGCGACGAGCGCATCACCTTGGGCCTGATCGCGGACGGCGTCCACGTCCATCGGTCGATGCTGTCGGTGGCGATCAAAGTGGCGGGCCCCGGCCGGATTGCCCTGACCTCCGATGCGGTAGCAGCCGCGGGGGCGCCTCCTGGAAACTACACCATCGCCGGGAGAGATGTGTTCAGCGACGGCACCTCCGTCAGGCTGGCAGACGGCACTCTCGCCGGAAGCGCGGCGACGTTGGACCACCTCGTGCGCGTCATGGCGGGACTGCCTGGGGTCGACCTTCGCCAAGCCGTAGAGATGGCATCAACGACGCCGGCGCGAGCGATTGGCATCGACGGCCGCGCGGGGTCCATCCGGCCCGGCGCTCCCGCCGACCTGGTGGTGCTGGATGCAGCTCTGCAGGTGAGGCTGACGCTGGTCGGAGGGCGCATCGCCTACCAGAGATGAGCGAGGTCGTCACGGTGCTGGGGCCGATCAAGGCCGCGCAATTGGGCGTGACGGATGCTCACGACCACCTCTTCCTTCGATCTCCGGCCCTGCCCGGTCAGGAATTCGACGACGTCGACCGCACCACGGAAGAGGTGGCCGGCGGGAAGGGCAGCGGCCTGCGGGCGATCGTCGAAGTAACACCGATCGGGCTGGGGCGCCGGCCGGCGGCGATGCGAGCGGTGGCGGAGGCGACCGGCGTTCACATCGTCGCGGCGACCGGCTACCACCGCGACGCGCATTACCCTGAAGGCCACTGGGTGAGGGAAGCGTCCGTCGAAGTCCTCGCCGAACGAATCCTCACGGACCTCCAGCAGGGCATGCATCCAGGCGACTGGATGGGTTCGGCGCAGCTTGATGCGGCGCGCGCCGGCGTGATCAAGGCAGGGGCTTCCTACCAACGCATCAGCAGCCTCGAAGAGCGCAGGTTGGTCGCAGCCGCGATGGGCAGCCGTCAAACCGGGGCGCCAATCCTGGTCCACACAGAAATTGGAACGTGCGCGCACGCGATCGTCGACCTGCTCATGCGCGAGGGTGTCCGAGCGGACCGCATCATCCTGGCGCACCTGGACCGGAACCCTGACCTGGAGCTGCACGCCTCCGTCGCCGAACGGGGGGTTTACCTCGAATACGACACTCCGGGACGGATCAAGTACCGGCCGGACAGCCAGCTCCTCGACTTGATCGACGGCATGGTCGAAGCCGGCCACTCCGGTTCGATCATGGTGGGCCTTGACCTTGGCCAGCGCGACTACTTTCGCGCTTACGGCGGCGGCCCGGGGCTTCCTTATTTGATGGAGACGTTCGTGCCCCGCCTGGTCAAGCGCGAGGGGGCCACGGTGGTCGAGATCATCCTGGTGAACAACCCACAGAAGGCATTCGCATGGCGCCCATGAATCAGCGATACGACGTCGTCGTCGTCGGTGCAGGTTCTGCCGGCAGCTCCGCCGCGATCAGCGCCGCCCGCAGCGGGGCGCGAACGTTGCTGGTGGATCGCCTGCCTTTCCTGGGTGGCACCTCGACCGCGGTGCTCGATACCTTCTATGCCTTCTACACGCCAGGCCAGGCGATGCGCCGGGTCGTGGGGGGACTTGGCTGGGAGGTGGCCGAGAAGCTGAAGGCGGCCGGGGTCGCGTTCGAGCGTCCTAACACGTACGGAGCCGGCACGGGTATCACTTACGACCCCGAGGCGCTCAAGGTCACGTGGGAGCGGCTTGCGGATGAGGCTGGAGTCGAGATCCTGCTGCACACGTGGGCGACTGGGCTCCGAGTGCACGACGGACGGGCCGAGAGCGTGCGGCTCTGGAACAAGGGCGGCGAGTCGACAGTAGAAGGAGGCGCATTCGTGGACGCATCCGGAGACGCCGACCTGTGCGCGATGGCGGGCGTGCCTTATGAAGACGCGAAGTCAACGCCAAGCCTGCAGTCCCTCTCCACGATCTTCCGGCTTGCCAACGTCGACGTCGAGACTGCCACCAAGCTGCCCAAGACCGAGCTGTGGGCGATGATGCGCGAGGCTGCGGAGCGCGGCGAATACCAGATGCCGCGCCTCGAAGGTTCCTGGCACCGGACTCCATATCCGGGCATGGTGACGATTCACATGACTCGCATCCCGAACGTCGACGCCACCGACCCGCACCAGCTCACCCGCGCTGAGATCGAGGGGCGGCGTCAGGTGCAGGAGTACCACCGGTTCCTGCGCGACCGGGTGCGTGGTTTCGAGCATTCGGTGCTGGTGGCGACGAGCCCAGCGATCGGCGTGCGCGAGAGCCGGCGCGTTTTCGGTGACTACCGGCTCACGCGAGAGGATGTTCTCGAGGCAAGGCGGTTTCCCGACGAGATCGCGTTGTGCGGGGCGCCGATCGAGGACCATCTGGCTTCCACGGACACCAGGTGGAGTTACGTCCCGGCGAGCGGCGTCTACGGCATCCCCTTTCGATGTTTGGTGCCTCGCGGAGTCGAAGGCATGCTCGTGGCGGGGCGGTGCTTCTCGGCGACCCACGACGCCCACGCGTCAGCGCGATCTATGGCGACCTGCATGGCGATGGGTCAAGCGGCGGGTACCGCGGCCGCGTTGGCGGTGCGCTCGGGCGTCGCTCCGCGGTCGCTCGATGTCGCCGAGGTCCGCGCGCTCCTGGCGGACGACGGCGCGCTGCTCGAGCCTCTGCAGGCGGTGGAATCTCAGGGGTGATCACGCCTGATCTGCGTCACGGACCATTTGCCATCGACGTCCGCCGCCACCGCTTGATCGTCGTCCTTCGCCGTGTCGAACCGATGGAGCGTTTGCTCGGGCTTGTGAGCGAGCTGGCCGATGCGGGGGTGCGCATTTTCGAGATCACCATGGACGGGGACAACGCGGCCGATGCCATGACCGCGAGCGCCGAACAGCTCGGCCGGCGAGATGACGGCCCTTACACGGTGGGAGCGGGAACGGTCCGGACCTCCAAGCAGCTGCGGGCCGCGCTTGTCGCGAAGGCCTCATTCGCTGTCGCCCCGACGTTGAATCCCACGCTGATCGGAGAGGCGCTCGACGCCAACCTTCCTTTCATTCCTGGCGTAGCGACCCCCACCGAGGCGGAGCACGCGTGGTCCAGCCACGCGACGTTCGTGAAGCTCTTTCCCGCCTCCTCTCTGGGGCCATCTTTCATTCAGGATCTTGGCGGTCCGATGCCTGAGATCGAGATCATCCCCTCGGGCGGCATCACCCTCGACGACGCTCGATCGTTCCTCGACGCGGGCGCCGCCGCGATCAGCATGGGCTCCGCGATGGTTCAGGCCGACGCCGCTCAGCGGCGGAGCTTTATCGTGGGCCTGGCGGGCGCTCCGCGTCCGAGATAGCGGCAAGCCGGCTGAACTTCTCTTCGTCGATCCTCAAGTCGAATACTTCCTCGATAACCGTGAACCATCCGTGCAGGAAGTAGCGCCAGCCGTCATGTACGTGCAGCCGGCGCTTTTTGCGCTGCGCCAAAGCCTGGCGCAGAAAGCCCAGCTCCCCGCGGTAGTTGAGCTCCCACGCGTAGCTTCCGCTCGGAAAAACTCCCGCGTCCGTGATGGGCGAGCCTGGGGTGTCCTTGCCCATGCCGGTGGCGTTGATCACGAGCGATCCGGGCGGCAGAGCCTTGAGCAGATCGTCATTCACACGTGGATCGGAATTGGCGACATATTCGATCGGCGTCTCGGAATTCAGCTGGGCATGGATGGCGCGCATCGCGTCGAGGCGTGCCTGGGTGCGGTTGACGACTGTGATGCGCGATGGTCGGGCCGAGCGCGGCTCACGCCCCATCAGATACAGCGTGATGGCGATTGCGGATCCGCCCCCGCCCAGGCAAAGAACCTCGCACGGCTCCTTGGGCAGAAACTCCTCGAGGGACTTGCCCGCGGTGATGGGATCGGTCGCCCGCGCCCGAAGCCTGCCACCGTGCTTCGACAGGCAGGAGGTCTCACCACAGAGCTGCGCGTAATCGTCCACCTCCTCGAATAGGTCGCGGCAAGCTTCGAAGAGGTCGATCTTGTGGGTTGTGATCAGAGCCCCGCGCTCATGTGCACCGCTCTTGATTCGCTGCACCACCTCGCGATATCGCTGTGGCTCAGCCTGGAGGGGCAAATCGCAGCCCGCGAAGTTGACGCTTCCAAGTCCGAGCTCGGCGGCCCAGCGCGGAAAGAGCCTCGTCGCGGCCGATTGTCCGGTCGTCACGCCGATGAAAGTCAAGGTTTCCGGGTCGATTTGCTCACTCTAATGAGCTTCCACCGCGTCGCGCTTGGAGGCAGCGGTCCGATCCAGGCAGCGACCGAGGCTCTTTGGGCGGGGAGTCGGTGATCGGCTAGAGCAGATAGGCAGCCGCAGAAGTGGTATTGATCACTTGGCCGATTTGTGCTTTAATGCCGCCCGTGACAGTCACGGCAGGACAATACCACTTGAGCTCGGAGCTTCCTGGATGAACAAGCAGGAAGATACCCGAGACCGGATCCTCGACCTGGTCGAAGGTCTCGAGGTGGGTCACTCGATTCCCTCCGAGCGGCAGCTCACGATTGACCTTGGGGTCTCGCGGTTGACGGTGCGGGCGGCTCTGGACGAGCTCGTTCGGGATGGCTATCTGGAGCGCCGTCACGGCAGTGGGACCTACGTCACCGAACCCAAGATCTCCCAACCACTGACCCTCACATCGTTCAGCAACGACATGCGCCGCCGCGGCATGGTTCCCGGGAACCGGACGCTCGAGCTGACCACCATCCTTGCCGGCGCTCGGCTGGCCCACAAGCTGGCCGTCTCTCCCGACGCCCGGATCGTTCGAGTCAAGCGACTGCGTCTCGCCGACTCCAAACCAATGGCGATGGAGATCCTCCACGTTCACGAGGAGCTGATCCCGGGGCTCACACGGTCCGATCTCGAGGAGCACTCCTTTTATGACCTGCTGTCCGAGCGTTACGGAATCGTCATGGCGTCCGGCACACAGAGCATCGAGCCGACAGTGACCAACGAGGAAGAGTCGGAGGTGCTGGGTGTGCCCTTGCACTCGCCGGCATTTCTTTTCGAGCGGACGACCGTCTCCGAGTCAGGGCGGATCGTCGAGTTCGTCCGCTCCATCTATCGCGGCGACCGCTATCGCCTGGTCGCCGACCTCGTACCGCAGAGAGGCCGCAACGGACGCTCGGCCGGCGCCCCGCGTGGTCGGTCGTCTGTGGCCCAGGAAAGAGAGGGCGACCAACTGGATGGCGCACAAACGCCGCATTCAACCTAATAGGGGGAATTCGAACGAATGAAGGTAAGGAAGGTATGGGTGAGCACCCTCGCGCTCGCGACCGCGATAGCCGCGGCGGCTTGTGGCGGTGGTGCGAGCACAACTAACACTGAAAGCGGCACGCTGACCGTCTGGCTCATGGACGGCAGCGCGCCCGCAAGCGTGGTCGACGGGACCAACGCCGATTTCAAGGTCAAATATCCAAATGTGACCGTCAAGGTTGAGCTCCAGAAATGGGGTGAGATCGGGACCAAGCTCGACACTGGCTTTGCCGGCAGCAATCCACCTGACGTGGTTGAGCTCGGCAACACTCTGGTGGCCAAGTACGCCGCGGCCGGGGCGCTCGAAGACATCAGCGGAAAGAAGTCCACCTTCGACAACTCCGGTACCTGGCTCCAGTCCCTGACCGACTCCTGCACCGTGAGTGGCAAGCTCTACTGCGTGCCGTATTACGCCGGCAGCCGCGCCATCATCTACCGCAAGGACATGTTCGCGTCCGCGGGCGTCCAGCCGCCCGACAGCATCGACGGCCTGTTGACCGTCGGACAGAAGCTGATGGCGGCAAACAGCTCCGACCCCAACTTTTCCGCCCTGTACTTTCCGGGCAAGTACTGGTATGCGGCGCTTCCCTTCATCTGGGACAGCGGCGGCGACATCGCAACTCAATCGGGAGGCAAGTGGCAGGGATCGCTGAGCAGCTCTGGCTCTCAGCAAGGCTTGACGACACTGAGCAAGCTCGTCAGCTCTCTTTCCAAAGCCGACAAGACCGGTGACGAGGCGAAGCAGGATGCTGCTTTCGCGCAGGGTCACATCGCGATGATCATCGCCAACGGCTGGGAGGTCGGCGTCATCACCGACCCCAAGGCAGGCGATCCGAAGCTGGCCGACAAGCTGGGCGCATTCCCGATCCCCAGCAGCAAGGCCGGTCAGACGGCCCCGGTGTTTCTCGGCGGCTCTGACCTCGGCGTAGCCAAGAAGAGCACTCACCAGAACCTGGCCAACGCGTGGGTTGCTACCTTGACCGGCAACAAGCACATGACCGAGATGGCGACCGTCGGCGGCGTCATCCCGAACACCACCTCGATGCTCAACCTCGGCACCGGCATCAACGCTGTCTTCTACGGAGCGGCGAAGAACAGCCGGTTCGTGCCGAACTCGCAGAACTGGGCGAGCGTCGAAAATGCAAACGTGATTCCCGACATGCTCGTCAAGATATTCACGAAGCAAATGCCGATTCCGGACGCGACGAAGTCCGCCAGCGACAAGATCACAACGCTGCTTAACGGCTCGTAGCAGCTCCGTCAAGAAAACCGATACAAGGGGGCTGGTTCGATGGGAGTGGCAATCGCGGCGCCCGACCTAGAACCGGCCCCCCGCCGTCACTGGCGGCATCGGGTCAACTTCCTCCCGTACGCGCTGATCACGCCAAGCGTCGCGGTCATAGCGGGCATACTCGCCTTCCCGCTCGGCATGCTCGGGTGGCTCTCGCTGCAGAACTATGGGCTGCGCGAGCTGATCGCCCACCAGGGCGAATGGGTGGGGCTCGACAACTACACCACGATCCTCAAAGACCCGCTCTTCCACCAGGTGGTGATTCGATCTCTTTTGTTCACGTTGACGTGCGTGGCCTTGACCATCTTCCTGAGCACGCTCATCTCGCTTCTGCTGCTCAAGGTTCGCTCGGCGATCCGGGTGCTGATCGCGAGCGCGCTCGTCTTTGTTTGGGCGACGCCGGTGGTCGTCACCGTGGACATCTGGCAGTGGATGTTCGACTACGAATTCGGCGTCATCAACTACCTGCTGACGCAATTGCATTTCGGCAACTACATACACCACAACTGGTTCGACAACCCTGTGCAAGGACTGGCTGTGATCGCGCTTATCGTGGTCTGGGGGGCAATCCCGTTCGTGACCATCACGCTCTTTGCCGGCCTGCTGCAAGTTCCCGGCGATATCGTCGACGCGGCAAGGGTGGATGGGGCCAACGCGTGGCAATCCTTCTGGCACGTCACAGTGCCAATCCTCAAGCCCATCTTGTTGATCGTGACCTGCCTCTCCACGATCTGGGACTTCGGCGTCTTCAACCAGATCTACATCATGCTCAACCAACGGCCGAGCTCCGACTACTTCGTCATCGCCATCTACTCGTACCGCGAGTCGTTTGGCGTGACGAAGTACGGCCTGGGCGCGACCATCGCCGTCGTCATGGTGCTGATCCTGCTCGCCGTCACCTTTTTCTATGTCAGAGAGACGCTCGAGGTGGCTGACGTGCAGAAGGAACAGATGGCGTGATTGCTCCTGGCACCGCGCCTCCCGGCACCGCGTATCAAGAAATCCGGCTGGAGCGCGTCGAAACCGGCGCACGCAAAAGGCCACGATTCGAACTGAGACAGCCGGCCGGCCAGCTTGCGTTTGATGCCACGGGGGTTGTCGTGGCGGCGGTGATGCTCTTCCCGATCTACTGGATGGTCGCGACCGCCTTCAAGCCCGGCCGCGACATCCTGAGCTTGACCCCGAAATGGTTTCCGGATCCATTCACGGTGCAGAACTTCCAGGACGCGATTGCTCGTCCCTACTTTCTCGAAGACGTCCGGAACAGCCTCATCGTCGTGGCTGCGATGCTCGCGATCTCGCTCGCGGTCGCGTTCCTGGCCGCGGTCGGCGTCGCACGATTCGGATTCAAGGGCCGGACGGCCTTTCTGATCATGATCATCGGCGTCCAGCTGGTGCCGCTGAACTCGCTGATCATCCCGCTCTACCTCATGCTCGATGGGGTTGGCCAGACCGACGCGCTGCCCGGCGTCATCGCCATCTACCTTGCCGTCGTCCTTCCGTTCATGGTGTGGACCTTGCGCGGATTCGTCGCCAACATCCCGGTCGAGCTGGAGGAGGCGGCGATGATCGACGGCTGCACCCGCGTCGGCGCCTTTTTCCGCATCACGTTTCCGCTCGTCGGCCCAGGTCTGGTCGCGACAGCTGTCTTCGGATTCATCCAGGCCTGGAACGAATACATCATCGCCTACGTCCTTCTATCCAGCCCCGGCAACCAGACGCTGACCGTCTGGCTCGCTTCCTTCACGACCAACCACGGTCCCGAATGGGGCCCGCTGATGGCGGCCGCGACGCTGACCGGGCTGCCGGTGGTCGCTTTCTTTCTCATCGTGCAGCGCTACCTGGCGGGCGGTCTCACGGCGGGAGCGGTCAAGGGATGACCTCGCAATGACATCAATTGAACGGCTCGCTCTGCGCTGCCTTCTGCCTGGCTTCCTCGGCACGGTCCCACCGGATTGGGTGAAGCGGCGTGCCGCGGTTGGACTCGGCGGTGTTGTCCTCTATGCCCGAAACATCTCCGATCTTGACCAGCTGGCCGGCTTGACCGCGGCCCTGCACGCCGAAAGTCCGGATCTACTCATCGCCGTTGACGAGGAAGGCGGCGACGTCACCCGACTGGAGGCGAAGACCGGCAGCTCCTATCCGGGCAACCTGGCGCTCGGCGCCGCGGGCGATCCGCGGCTGACGCGTGACGTTGCGGCCTCGATGGGCGCGGAGCTCTCGGCGGCCGGAGTTGACCTCGACCTGGCGCCCGACGCCGATGTGAACAGCAACCCGTCGAACCCCGTGATCGGCACACGGGCATTTGGCCCCGAGGCGAGCCTGGTAGCCAGGCATACATCGGCCTGGGTCGAGGGGCTGCAGGGCGCGGGCGTCGCTGCGTGCGCCAAGCACTTTCCAGGTCACGGCGACACGTCGGTTGACTCACACCTCGCTTTGCCTGTCGTGAGCGAAGATCCACATCAGCGCGCTCTCGAACCGTTCAAGGCGGCGATCGCGGTAGGCGTGCAGGCGATCATGAGCGCGCACATCCTCGTGCCGGCAATCGATGACGTGCCGGGCACCATCAGCCGCCGGATCATGACCGACCTGCTCCGCGGCGAGCTTCACTTCCAGGGCGTCGCCATCACGGACGGGCTCGAGATGCGAGGCCTGAGCGACGGATATGGTGTCGCCGAGGGTGGAGTCCGGGCCCTGATCGCGGGATGCGACGCGCTGTGTATCGGAGGCGGCCTGGCGGATGAAGACGTGGTCGCAGAGGTCGGCGCCGCGATCGTCGCGGCGGTGGAAGCCGGCCGCTTGAGCGAACAGCGCCTGGCCGAGGCGGCTGGGCGAATCGACACGCTTGCGGTGTGGCGCTCGCACCAGGTACGCGGGGCGATTGCCGATCGCAGGGTCGGTCTTGTAGCTGCGCGCCGCGCCATCAAGGCTGATGGACCTGTGCGCATCGAGGATGATGCGACTGTCGTGCAGGTCAACTGGATGCGATCCATCGCCGCCGGCCAGGTGAACTGGGGAATGGCACAACCTCTGGCACAGCGGGGAGTCCGGGTCACGCCGGTCGAGGTGCAAGAGAGTCAAGAAGAAGGGCAGGTTGATGTTGTTTCGCTGCTGGCTCGCGCGGAAGGACAGAGTCTCGTTCTAGTTGTGCGTGACCTTCACCGGCACGCGTGGCAAGCCAACCTGGCGGACTCACTGCTAGCGCGGCGGCCGGATGCGGTCATCGTCGAGATGGGACTGCCGCAATGCCGCCCCAAAGGCGCAAAGGCCTACATCGCCACCAATGGAGCAGCCCGGGTGTGCGGTGAGGCCGCGGCCGAAGTCATGAGGCCATGAGCGAAAGCGTTCATCCACGTGCCGATGAGCTCGAATCCTTGACGACGCTCGAGCTCGTCGAGCTGATGCACCTGGAGGAGCTTCGCGCTCATGAAGCGATCCCTCCGCAGATCGCAGAGATCGCCCGCGCCATCGATTTGATCGCGGAGAGCTTGCGCTCAGGCGGCCGACTGCATTACTTCGGCGCCGGCACAAGCGGGAGAATCGCGGCGCTCGACGCCGCGGAGTGCCCTGCGACGTTCGGCATCCCCGCCGACGTCGTGCAGGCGCACGAAGGAGGCGATGACGAGCAAGAGGACGACCAGCATCGCGGTCGCGATCATGCACAGCGCTCGGGGGTCGGCTCGGGTGACGTGGCGCTGGGCATCAGCGCCAGCGGCACCACGGCTTATGTGCTCTCCGCAATCGACGCGGCGAAAGCAGCCGGCGCCGTGGTCGTGGCGCTCACGTGCACGCCTGGGTCACCACTTGGCCAAACGGCGGATGTTGCAATTGAGATTGAGACCGGCCCGGAGGTGATCGCCGGCTCGACGCGATTGAAAGCCGGCACAGTGCAAAAGGTGACGCTGAACATGATCAGCACGGGGACCTTCACACGGCTCGGGCACACATACCGTGGTCGGATGGTGAACGTCATAGTGACGAACGACAAACGGCGCACGCGCGCCGCGCGCCTGGTGGCTGAATTGGGAGGCACATCGATGGAACTGGCGGCGCACGCGCTCACCGACGCGCATGGCAACGCCAAGGCAGCCATCCTCATGCTCCGGCGAGGAGTCAGCGCCCAAGAGGCCGAGGAGCTCCTGTCGGCCGCGGGCGGCAACCTCAACGCGACCCTGACCCAGGCGCGGCGTCCGTGAGAACGCTGCTGCGGGGGGTGGTGCAATTCAGACGTCGGTCCTAGGCATCGACATCGGAGGTTCCCGCAGCCGCGCGCGGCTGTGCGCGGACGGTCGCATCGTCGCCGAGGTCGAGGGACCTGGCGCCAACGTCGCGACGCTTCCACCAGCCGCGGTCAACCGCCGTTTGACCGCGTTGCTCGGCGAATTTGGACCGATCCAGCCCAACTCGTGCTGTGCAGGTTCAGCCGGCGCGGAGGTGCCGGCGGGCCGCCTTCGCCTCGAGAGATTGCTGCAGAACCTGCTGCCGGGCTGCCGCGTCAGCGTCGTCCACGACGCGCGATTGGTCCTGTCAGCGGCGCACACCGACGAAGGTATCGCGCTCATCTCCGGCACCGGATCGGTCGCTTACGGCCGGACGTCCGGCGGACTCGAGGCACGTTCTGGCGGATGGGGTTGGCAGGTCGGCGACGACGGAGGCGGTGCCTGGATCACTCGGGAAGCTGCGCGTGAGGTGATGCGTCGCGCTGATTCTGGCCGGCCTCTGGGAGAATTGGGCTCGAGGCTCCTTGCCGCGTGTGGGGCCGGCGACACGATGCAGCTGCTCGGAAAGCTGAGCGGACTTCGCGAGCCGATGGAATGGGCGGCCATGGCGAACGTCGTCTTCGAGACCGCCGACCTGGACCCAGGGGCGCAAAGCGTGGTTCTGCGAGGCGCGTCGTCGCTGAGCGACCTGGTGAAGTCGGTGCGGGTATCCCTGGGGATAGACGGGCCCGTCGTCCTGGCAGGTGGCTTGCTCCTCAACCAGCCGACGCTGGAATGCGCAGTTCGCGAAGAGCTGGGATCGCAGTGCATCCGCCTCGAGGAGCCGCCTGTGGCCGGCGCCGTCCGGCTTGCCGAATTGGGGCTTGCCTCATGAGTCATTTCCGGGACGAGATCGCTGAGCAGCCAGAGGTTGCATCGCGCCTGCTCGAGCAGAGTCGCGACGCGGTCGCTGCAATCGGGGCGCGAATTCACGAGATCCGGCCGCGAGGCTATGTCATCGCGGCTAGAGGCAGCTCGGACCACGCCGCGCTTTATGCCAAGTACCTGTTCGGCGTGCGGAATCGGGCTCTGGTCGCCCTGGCGGCGCCGTCATTGTTCACGCACTACGCAAGCCCTCCGGACATCGAGGGCCAATGCGTCATCGGGATCTCCCAGTCTGGCGCGTCGCCAGATGTGGTCTCGGTTGTCGAGGAGGCCAGGCGGCAGGGCGCGCTCACTGTCGCGATCAGCAACGATGCCGGGTCGCCGCTGGCGAAGGCAGCCGAGCTTGTCTTGACGCTTGGTGCCGGCCAGGAGCGCAGCGTGCCGGCCTCCAAGACCTACACGGCAAGCCTCTTAGCGCTCGCTCTCATCTCGCAGTCGGTGGATCCGGATGCAGCGTTCGGTGCCGCGCTGTCGCGTGTTCCGCAAGCGATGGCGAGAGCGCTCGAGCTGGACTCCGACCTGGAGAGACTCGTCGCCCCGCTGAACGGCACGAGGGCGATAGTTCTTGGGCGGGGTTTCAATTTCTCGACCGCCGAGGAGCTTGCGCTCAAGCTGATGGAAACGAGCTACGTCATGGCGCGCGCGTGGTCGGTCGCGGACTTCGAGCACGGGCCGATCGCCGTCGTTGAGGCTGGCATTCCGGTCATCGTGGTCGATGGGGGTGGCGCGGTGGCAACGGCCATGCGGTCGATACGCGAGCGCATCGGTGTGAAGGGCTGCCCTGTTGTTCAGCTCGTCGACGGCAAAATAGGCGATAAGACGATTGATGTCGATCCTGCGACGACAGTGCTGCTCGACTCAGGATTGCCTGAGGAACTGACCCCGATCAGTCTGGCCGTGCTGGCGCAGCTTCTGGCTCACCGGGTCGCTGTTGTCCGCGGGTTCGATCCGGACCGCCCGCGCGAGATTCGTAAGGTGACGCGCACCTGGTAGCCGCTGGCACTCCTGCGCACCGATGAATTCCGGGCGCCCCGGGAGTCTCTATTCACGGAACCCAACCTCTTCATCACCCAAAAAGGAGCATGACCATGGCCAGCGATCGAACCGCACAGGCGAAAGGCGGCGGCAAGTACGCGGAGGTCAACGGCATCAACCTCTACTTCGAAACTCATGGGAGCGGGCGGCCGCTGATCCTGCTGCATGGCGGACTCGGGTCGGGCGAGATGTTCGGGCCTGTCCTATCTCTGCTCGCGGAGCGCCACCAGGTCGTCGCCGTCGACCTGCAGGGACACGGCCGCACGGCTGACATCGATCGACCAATGGACGTCGGGCTGATGGCCGGCGACATCGCGGCGCTCATCGACCATCTCCACCTGGCCACGCCGGACGTGGTGGGTTACTCGCTCGGCGGCGGGGTCGCGCTCCAGACGGCAGCTCAGTACCCGACCAAGGTCCGGCGGCTCGTCATGGTCTCGGCGAACCTACGGCCCGACGCAATCTATGCGGAGATGCGGGCACAGCAAGGTCAGGTCAACGCCGCCGCCGCCGACTTCATGAAAGACACGCCGATGTATCAGATGTACCAGCGAGTCGCACCACGCCCTGAGGACTTCCCACGATTGCTGGACAAGATCGGCGCAGCGATGTCCAAGGACTTCGACTTCACCGAGGAGGTCCGCGGTCTCCAGATGCCGACGCTCGTGGTCGCCGCCGACGCTGACATGGCCCCGCCAAGCCATTACGTCGAAGTGTTCAAACTGCTCGGTGGCGGCCTCCGCGATGGCGGCTGGATGGGCGAGGGGCGGCCAAAGGGCGGTCACGCGCTCGCGATCCTTCCTGGCCAAACCCACTACAGCATCTTCAACTCGCCGCTGCTCGCCGCGGCCACCCTGGCGTTTCTCGAGGAGCAGCCGGTCGCCAGTTCCTGAATTCATCCTTCGGAAGGCTGAAACAGCTTCATGGTCGAGAGCACGACGGCGAAGATCATCGTGTAGAGGCTCACCGTCGCGACCGACTCAGCGATGCTTCTGGTCTGCCAGACGGCACCGGCCGCATCGGCGATCGGCGAATTGCTGCCGCCCACGAGAAATGTCAGAACGGGTGTCAGCCCAATCGCCGCATACATCACGATCGCCTGCACGTAGTGAGACCTCGGCCACGTCCGTGCCGTGTCATTGCCACCCGGGCGAAACCTGATGAAGAGAGCGAAGAGCTGGAGGAACAAGTACACGGTGAAAAACCAGCCGAGGTAGTTCGTGAACGGCACTCCAAAGTAGCCGCCCCCTTGCTCCCAGATCCACTGGTGGTCGATGGTCGAAGCCCTTGGATCAAAGGTCAGGTCCCACATGACCATGACGAAGGACGCAATGAACGGAACAGCAAAAGTCGTAAAAGCGCTGGCTCCACGGCGTACTTCTCCAATCAGCACGTTCCCGATCACCCAGGCGAAGTAGCCGTTGGCAAAGTAGGCCGGGCCGATTAGGAGCGGAACGAGGAAGAGCTTCGGGCCGAGCAGATCCGTGTAGTGGTAGTGACCGAACGGAAAGCCCGTCAGGATGCTCGTGTTTTCCAGGATGTTGCTCACCACCAGACAGACGGCGATGAATACAGCGATGCCACTCCAGCCATAGCGGACCGCTCCGTGAATGAGCGCGAACACAACCGATAGCAAAAGCACCAGCGCAATGGGGATGGAAAGCTGGAACGCGATGTTCGCAACCAGGGCCACCGCATAGGCCGCCGCCAGAACCCAGAGGATCGTCGTAGTCAGCTTCGTGTTTCTCTGATTCATCCTCGACAGCCTCCCAATGAGAAGTTTTTGCTGGCCACTGATCAGCCGGTGATCGCGACGCTGCGGCGGCTGTATTGAACACTGGTTGCTGCCTGCACCATCCACGCGGCCACGTCCGCGCGCGAGATCTTCTGCGACATGCCGAGCTTGACCCCCTCAGGAACCGGTGCTGCAGATCCAGTGGCCGGGCCGTCTGTAAGCATGCTCGCGTAGACGACGGTCCAATCGAGGTCACTTCGGCGGAGCGCCTGCTCGCCGGCGCTCTTGTCCTTGATGACCGGGCCCATGGCGATGCCAGTCAGCAGCCGGGTCACGGCGTCCATGCGATCACGCTCGACGACCCACGATGAGAGCACAACGACCCGGCTGACTCCCGTCTGGCGGCCGGCTGCCACGATCGCCGCGGTTGAATCAGCGATCACCGATCCGCCGCCGCCGAGCGCGCTGATGACGGCGTCGGCGCCCTCCAGCGCGCGTGCCAACGCCGACCTGTCCGTCGCCTCGCCGGCGACGACACGAAGGTTTGGGTTGGCGACGGTCAGCTTCTGTGGCGAGCGGACGAGTGCGGTCACGGTGTGGCCGGCGGCGAGTGCCTGCTCGACCACGAGACGGCCGGTGCGGCCGGTGGCTCCGAGGACTACAAGGTTCATCGATCTGCTCCTTCGCTCAATTTCTCGAAGTTGAAGCTTCAAGTTGCTACCCTTACAAGAACTTGAAGCGTCAACTTATTCCGGCAAAGGATTCGGGCACCAAATCCGCCCAGCCACTCCGGCGGCTGAACCATCACGAGTGGAGTGCTTGGCTCCAGCTGGTCAGCACCTTCACCCTGCTGCCGGCAGCCCTCGATTCGCAGCTGCAGCGAGAGGCCGGCATGAGTCACTTCGAGTTCGGCGTCATGGCGGCCCTGTCCCGGCAGCCGGACCGCCGGCTTCAACTCAAAGAGCTGGCCGTGGTCGCCAACGGCTCCTTGTCTCGCTTGTCGCATGTGATCTCGCGATTGGAGCGGCGGGGTTGGGTGCGCCGGACGAGCGGGCCGAAAGGTCGCGCGACGCACGCCCAATTGACCGACGAGGGCTACCGGAAGCTGATGGCGGCGGGCCCGATTCACTTCCGGGAGGTTCGGCGGCTCGTCTTCGACGTGCTGACGCCGGAAGAGGTGAAAGCCCTGAAGCAAGTCACCGGCCGGATCAATGCCGGTCTGCTTGGCGAAATCAATCTCGGCACGCTGGCGCGGCAAACCCGAGAGCGCTCGATGCGCGAGTCGGGCTAGCTACCGATCTGTTGCGGACGCCCATCTAGGTCCACCACCGCCCGATCCCTCCAAGTGGGCACAAATCGTTGTCTCCCGGGCCTGGGATACAAACAAATTTGGTCCACTTGACCAGGGTTTAGTCTCGAACGACTACCTTTGCCCCGAACCAGTGACACGAAAGTGGACCGCCGAAGAAATCCCTGATCAGCAGGGCCGCACGGCCATCGTCACGGGCGCCAACAGCGGGCTCGGTCGCATCGTCGCGCGCGAGCTCGCCCGGCATGGTGCCAGGGTAATCGTCGCCAGTCGCGACAACGCGAAGGGCGCGGAAGCGGCGGGGGCAATCACAACTGCCTTTCCGTCATCCACCGTTGAGGCTGAACGACTCGACCTCGCGGACCTCAGCTCGGTGCGAGCGTTCGCTGACCGCATCCGAGCCGGCCACGACCACATCGACCTGCTGATCAACAATGCCGGCGTGATGGCTGCGCCGTACCAACGGACGGCCGACGGCTTTGAGCTTCAGCTCGGGACCAATCATCTCGGGCATTTCGCGCTGACTGGCCTATTGCTGCCCCTCCTGAACAATCGCCCCGACGCTCGTGTGGTCACCGTGAGCAGCAACAACCACAAGGCGGGACAGATGAGGTTCGACGATCTGCAGGGCGAACACCGGTACTCGCGCTGGGGAGCCTACGCCCAATCCAAGCTCGCCAACCTGCTCTTCGCTTTCGAACTCGACAGGCGGCTGAAGTCCGCCGGCTGGCAGCTGATCAGCCTTGCCGCTCATCCCGGATACTCGGCCACCAACCTTCAGCTCAGCGGGCCTCCCGCGCACGAGCGCGTCTTGTTGCGCATTGGCAATCGCCTCATCGCCCAGTCCGCAGAAGTTGGCGCCCTACCTCTCCTCTATGCCGCGACCGCCCCCGGCTTGCCGGGCGGCTCTTACGTGGGACCGGACGGTCCGGGAGAGATTCGAGGGCATCCGGTCCTGGTCCAAGCGACAAGGCGGGCCCATGACGCAGAGGAAGCGCGGCGTCTGTGGGACATTTCCGAGCGGCTGACCGGTGTCACGTACGATTTCCGCGCGCCGACCGGACGACTGGTTTAGACGCTAGCCGCTTCGTCCGGGGAGCGCGCCGCCGCGAGGCGGAGCGCACGACTTCCTCACCGCGAGCGAAGTCGACAGCTCGACGTGATTTGACTCGAGCCGCTCGCCGGCGATTAGTCGCAGCAGCATATTGACCGCCATCTTTCCGATTTCGACCAGCGGCTGGTGGATGGTCGTCAGCGGAGGGGACATCTGGGCCGTGTAGGTCACATCGTCGAAGCCGATCACGCTCATCTGATCGGGGACGCGAATGCCGCGCTCATAGAGCACCCGGTAGACGCCGGCGGCTTGAGCGTCGTTGCCGGCAAAGATCGCCGTGGGTGGATCAGGCTGGTCGAGCAGATATCGGGTCTGTTGGACTCCATCGCCCAGCAGGTAGCTGCCTTCGCAGATCAAGGCTGGATCGATCGGGATTCCCGCGCGCTCGAGCGCCTCACGGTATCCGGCAAGGCGCGCGCGCGAGGTGGTGAGGTGCAGAGGGAACGTGATGATTCCGATGCGTCGATGCCCAAGCGAGATCAGGTACTCAGTAGCTGTGTAGCCCCCAAGCCAGATGGTCGATCCGATGGTAGGAAACGCCGAGGTAGGTTCGTTGCGATCGCCGATCGCGACAAAAGGAATGCCCTGCGCCATCAACGTATCGGCAAGACCGATTTGCTCGTAGGGGAGGAGAAGCAGGACGCCGTCGGTGGACTGATCGAGGAGGCGGCGCAACCACAAACGCTGACTGGCCTCATTTTCGTTCGTGGAGAAGACCACGAGGCGGTAGCCGCTCTCTTCCAGCGCGTCCTGGATTCCATGCATGATGCCGACGTCGTAACCGCCCTCCAGGCGCATGATCACCAGGTCGATCAGGTAGCTCTGCCTCTTGCGCAGATGGCGCGCTGCGTGATTCTGCACATAGTCGTTTTGCTCGATCACCTGCCGAACGCGAACCCGCGTCGAGGCGCCTACGCCGGGGAGCTCGTTGAGCACTTTCGAGACCGTCGTGGTCGAGACGCCTGCCTCCTTGGCGATCTGCGCCATCGTCGACCGTCTAGCTGGTTTCTCCCCCAAAGCGGAATGGCCCCCCTTTCCTTTGGGTCAAACGATTCATCAATTTAGGTAAACGATAACCTGGTTTGCCCGCACAAAGTCGAAGTCGAAAACACTGGACACTCTTGACAACAGGGAATTTCTATGTTTACCTCTGGACCAGATCAGAGTAAACGTTACCCCGAAAGTTTGTTCGTCAATGCTGGCTCTTTTTTGGGCGACTCTTTTTTCAGGGAGGTCTGTGATGGGTACGGAGTCAAACTTTGGGTCGTCGGTCAGCCGGAGGAGCTTTTTGAAGGGCTCTGCTGTGCTGGTGGGGGCGAGCGCGCTCAGCTTCGAATCGTTTCTAGCCGCATGCAGCACCGGTTCTACATCGAGCGTAGCGACCGCGACGGTGAACTCGATGCCGCCTTCGAGCAATCCGGGTGCTCTGTACGTGTTCAAGCAGCTGGTCAAGCAATTCGAGTCGACACATGCGAACGAGAAGATCGTGGGCAAAGACGATCCCTACGATCCCACGACCTACTTCGCCAGGCTCGCGGCCGGTCAGCAAGAGGATGGCGTACAGAGCTATTTCACCGAGCCGCCCCTTCTGATCTCCAAACACGGTGCGGCGGACATCACGAGCCTGGCGCAGGGCTGGCCGCAGTTCAAGGACTACTC
>Ga0099794_10000137_pt1 | contig 26849 bp, 18 predicted proteins | sample Rivendell_Oct201_10_FD_77320 | JGI IMG/M metagenome (GOLD analysis project Ga0099794, IMG submission 77320) | Vadose zone soil microbial communities from the Eel River Critical Zone Observatory, Northern California, USA -... | ecosystem: Host-associated > Plants > Roots > Rhizosphere > Soil ... | reverse complement strand
GAGCTGCAGAAGCTTCGCGCGGAGACCATCGTAGTGGGTGCCGCCGGTCAGTCCGAGCCGGTGTCGGACCAGGTCAAGCGGGTTAGTGGGGAGTATGCCCGCTCGTACTTGTCCCACGCATCGATCGGTCCCTCTTGCGCGGTCGCATGGCTGAAAGACGGCCGCATGACGGTTTGGTCCCACACGCAAGGCGCGTTTCCACTGAGGGGAGATCTGGCCAAAGTATTGGGAATGCCGAACGCTCGGGTCGATGTCGTTCACATGTCCGGAGCCGGATGCTACGGCCACAACGGTGCCGACGACGTGGCCCTCGACGCGGCCCTGGTGGCCCGTGCCGTCGCGGGCGCGCCCGTCAAGCTTCAATGGATGCGGGACGATGAGTTCGCCTGGGCGCCTTTCGGACCCGGAATGGCGATGAGGGTCGAGGCGGCGCTCGCATCTGACGGAAAAATCGTGGATTGGTCGTACGATGTCTGGAGCAACAGTCATGCGATGCGGCCTGGTCAAGCCGGCGGCGTGAATCTTCTCGCCGCTTGGGACTTGGGCTCGCCCTTCGCCAAGTCTCCCCCTCCGCATATTCCTCAGCCATTCGGCGACGGAGACCGCAATGCGGTACCGTCCTACGAACTGCCGAGGAAGGAGATCCGAAACCATCTGCTCCTCGATGCGCCGGTCCGAAACGGATCTTTCCGAACCCTGGGAGCTCACGGAAACATTTTCGCGATCGAATCCTTCATGGACGAGCTCGCCGACGCCGCCGGCATCGACCCGTTGGCGTTCCGCCTTGCTCATCTCAGGGATCCCCGAGCCCGGGCCGTGCTTCAAGCTGCTGCGGACAAAGCGGGCTGGATCCCGGGGGAGAAGGGCGATGGCCGCAATGGACGCGGCCTGGCGTTTTGCCGATACAAGAGCATCGGGATGTATGCTGCCGTAGTGGTGGATGTGGAGGTCGACCGCAAGACCGGCGTCATCAGGGTTCCCCGGGTTGTGATGGCGGCCGATATCGGACTTGTCGTCAATCCGGATGGGGCGAGGAATCAGCTCGAAGGAGGTATCGTCCAGGCGGTCAGCCTCACTCTGAAGGAGCAGGTCGCCTTCGACAGAAGGGAGATCACGAGCCGGGACTGGTCGGGGTATCCCATACTCACGTTTTCTGATGTCCCGAGTGTCGAAGTCATCCTGATGGATCGGAGCGATCCGTCATTGGGAGCCGGGGAAGGTTCTCTTCCTCCCGCTTCAGCAGCGCTGGCAAATGCTTTCGCTCATGCGACCGGACGGCGTCTGCGCGAGCTTCCCATGACGCCCGAACGCGTAAAGGCATCGCTTTCCTAATCATCCCCACAGTTCGAAGGACCCGCTCGGCGGTTGACCAGCGAAGGCTGGGTAAGCTTCCCGTGCCGCACGAGGCTACGCATCGATCGGACCCTGCCAACACCAATTGTCCTATCAGTAGGACACGCCGTCCCATGAGCGGCTTAAATTATACTTTACGATTGTAAAGTAAAATGGCATAGTCCCCTTGGTCGAGGGGAGGATGCTTGGTCGTCACCCTCTCGACATCGTCAAACGTCGACGCGAAAGCGTCGCGAAAGCAGGGATGAAACGATGATCGAGGAACGGGACATCAGCGTCGCCATGAGGGACGGCACGCGGCTTGCGGTCGACGTCTACCGCCCGGATGCACCAGGCAAATACCCGGTGCTCTACGCGTCCGCGTTGCACAATAAGGACATCCAGGGGCCCGACATCGCGGACATACTGCCGCCGCAACCGGCGCACGCGCCGCTCTGGTTTGGTCCGATCGAGGCGGGCGACACGCGGCGCTTCATCGCCAATGGCTATGTTCATGTGATCGCGCAGCCGAGGGGCTCTGCCAAGTCGGAAGGACACTACGGCCACGAGGACACCGACCACTACGACCTGATCGAATGGATCACTCAGCAGCCATGGTCAAACGGCAAGGTCGGGATGGTCGGCATCTCCGGCTATGCCGGCGAACAATGGCGCGCTGCCGCGCAGGGACATCCGGCGCTGAAAGCCATCTTTCCCTACGACGCGTGCAGTGCGTATGGTGGCATGTTCGGATTCCGCGACTTCAATCCCGGCGGAGTCCTGCACACCTTCCCGTATCTGCTTGACGTCTTCAGCACGGTTCATGAGTCGCGCGATCGGCCCGCGGAGCTTCCCGCCGCGGAGGAAGACCTCTGGCGCAGGGCCATGCGGAACCCGGACTACAAGCAGTACATCAATCTCTACAATATCCTCACTCAAAAGGGGCAGCGCACGTTCATCATGTATCTCATGATGACGCACCCCTGGGAGTTCGACGGCACCGTCGAGCGCGCGGAAGAGACTTTCAAGAAAATCAAAATACCATTCTATACCGGCTCAGGAGCCTACGCGTACACTTACAAGCTCCATTGGCTGGGCGCTCAGCACTATTTTCAGAATGTCGATGCGCCAAAGAAACTGCTGTTTACCGGGCCCGCTCACCTGGAGCGGCCGTTCCATCAATATCATGACAAGATCATCCGCTGGTATGACCACTGGCTGAAGGGGCAGAACACCGGCATCATGGACGAGCCGCCGGTGCGTTACTGGCTCATGGGCGCCAACGAGTGGCGCACCGGAACGGCTTGGCCGCTGCCGGAGACGCAGTGGACAAAATATTATCTCTCCCATTGGGAGACACTGTCGACCGAAGCGCCGCGACCTGCCTCTGAGCTCGGCGCGGCGGCGCGCGAGCCGGACGTCTTCACCCAGATGCCGGTGACGCGGACGACGAAGGTCGAGCGCCTGCGCTACATGACCGATCCCTTGCCGCATGACGTCACGGTCGCCGGCCCGATCACGCTGACGCTCCATGCGGCGATCGATCAGGACGACACCAATTGGATCATCGTGCTCAAGGACGTCGGGCCCGACGTTTCGGTTCGCACCGCGCGCGAGGGCGAACGGGATGTCCCGTCCTCGTTGCCCGAGCGTGAACTGACGCGAGGCTGGCTGAAAGCGTCCTATCGGGCACTCGATGAAATGCGTTCAAAGCCATGGGAGCCGTTCCACAAGCTCACGCAGGATGCAATCGCCCCCGTAAAGCCGGGAGAAGTGGTCGAGTACCAGATACAGATCCTCGCCACGGCGAATCAATTCAAGGCGGGGCACCGGATCTGCCTCGACATCACGTCCATGGACGTTCCGACCGGCACCGGCGCGATGACCAACGTCGAGTACATTCCCTACCATGTCTGCAGCAGCAAGACCGTTACCCACAAGATCTATCGGGACGCGGAGCGGCCGTCGCATCTGCTGCTGCCCATCATTCCTGAACCCACCGCCCAGCGTCCCGCCTGACGTCGGCACAAAGGAGGAAGAGTTACAATGACGACAGTCAGATTTGAACGAGACGGCGCGATCGGAAATATTGTGCTGGCCGATCCCCCCTTCAACCGGGTCGACCTGCGCTTCGCGGAAACCTTGCGAACCGCCGTGCACCAGGCCAGCGAAAGCGACATACGCGTGCTTGTGGTTCGCTCCGAGGGGCCGCACTTCAGCTTTGGCGGCGAGGTACGTGAATGGCCGGGAAAGGACGTCAACTGGTTCCGGACGTTCGTCGCGGACGTGAACATCTCCTATCGCGCCATCGAAATGCTGAAGGTACCGACGGTGGCTGTGGTGCAGGGAATCGCTTTTGGCGGCGGTTTCGAACTAGCGTTGGCCTGCGATTTTCTCGTCGCCGCCGAAAATGCGATCCTCCGTTGCGTCGAAGTCACGACGGCGATGCTGCCGATCGCCGGAGCCCTGCAGCGGATCGCCGAGCGCGCCGGTCGGGCTCGCGCATCACGATTCGCCATGCTTGGTGAGCCGATCTCAGGACGCGAAGCCGGCGCACTTGGAATTGCAACGCATGTGGTGCCCGAGACCGAGCTTTCGGCGACCGCGGCCGCATTGGTCAAACAGCTCGCGACAGGACCGACCAGGTCGTATGCGGCAACACGCACCCTGCTCAAGGCCTGGTCGAGCGGAGGCGTGGCCGCCGCTGATCTTATGATGCTTGATGTCGCGATGGAGCTTTACAACGGCGCCGACGCCCAGCGCGGCTTTGCGAGCACGGCGGACGCCTTCAACAAGGACATTGAGCCGCCAACGCTGGTCTTCGAAGGAAAATAAGCTAGCCGCGCAAGATTGGTGAGCACCGGCAGTTGTCCAGGATTTTGTTATCGACGGGAGGTATTCGTGCAGCGCGAAAGCTATGTGCATGGTAACAGCGGACCGCCTCTGATTGGGAAAACCATCGGCGCCCTCCTGGACGAGGTGAGCGCGACCGCTGGGTCTCGCGAAGCGCTGGTTGTTGCGCACCAGAAGATTCGCTGGACCTACGCCGAGCTCAAGTCGCGTTCCGACGCATTCGCATCGGGGCTTCTGGCTCTCGGCCTGGAGCCCGGCGATCGGGTCGGGATCTGGTCCCCGAACTGCGCGGAATGGACCATCGCGCAGTTCGCGACGGCGAAAGCCGGTCTGATCCTTGTCAACATCAATCCCGCCTATCGCCTGAGTGAACTGGAACACGTCTTGCGCGCCGTCGGATGTCGCGCGTTGATAACCGCCGCTCGCTTCAAGAGCTCCGACTATATCGCAATGATCCGCGAGCTTGTCCCGGAGCTCGGAAGCGCAAACGGCGAGCTGCATGGCTCGCGCTTGCCGGAACTGCGACACGTCATCTCGATTGCGGGGAAGCACGATGGATGCCTGTCATTCGACTGGGTCCTGGAGAGGGGCAGGCGGGCTGGTAACAAGCGACTGGAATCCGTGTCGCGTACGATCCAGATCGACGACGCCGTGAATATCCAGTTCACCAGCGGCACCACCGGATTGCCGAAGGGCGCGACACTGTCGCATCACAATCTGATCAACAATGCCTTCTTCGTGGGCGAAGCGACCGGGATCGAGCGCGGTTCTCGTGTGTGCATCCCGGTGCCGCTGTATCACTGCTTTGGCATGGTGATGGGCAATCTCGGCTGCGTCACCCATGGGGCAACGATGGTCTATCCATCGGAGTCCTTTGATCCGCTGCTGACCTTGCAAGCGGTCGAGGCTGAGCGTTGCGACGTGCTCTACGGGGTACCCACCATGTTCATCGCCCAACTGAACCACCCCGAATTCTCGCGCTTCGATCTGAGCTCGCTTCGGCGAGGGATCATGGCGGGGGCGCCGTGCCCCATCGAGGTGATGAAGGAAGTCGCGTCGACCATGCACATGAGCGAGATAACCATCGCCTATGGGATGACCGAAACCAGTCCCGTGAGCTTCCAGAGCAGTCGAGACGATCCGCTCGAGCTACGCGTCTCGACGGTTGGAAGGATACAGCCGCACCTCGAGGTCAAGATTGTCGACCGCCACGGTCGAGTTGTCCCGCGGGGAGAGGCCGGTGAGCTGTGCACCAGGGGATATTCCGTCATGCTCGGCTACTGGAATGACGAAGCGCGGACAAGGGAGGCCGTCGATTCGGCGGGCTGGATGCACACGGGTGACCTGGCGACCATCGATGACGACGGATATTGCCGCATCGTCGGAAGGATCAAGGATATGGTCATCCGCGGCGGCGAGAACATCTATCCTCGTGAAGTCGAGGAGTATCTGTATCGGCACCCCGATATTCAGGATGTCCAGGTTTTCGGCGTGCCAGACGCAAGGTATGGCGAAGAGCTCTGTGCCTGGATCATTTCGAAGTCCGGTGCCTCCCTCGACGAGGAGGGCGTCCGCAAGTTTTGTCAGGAGCGGATCTCGCACTACAAGATCCCGCGCTACATTCGGTTCGTAGAGAGCTTCCCGTCCACTGTGACCGGCAAGGTTCAGAAGTTTGCGATGCGTGAGGCGATGATCGAGGAATTTGCCCGCGCGACGAAAGTCCGCGCATGAGCCTCGGCGAAAGCGGCATGGAGGCCTTCCAATACACGGTGTTGCCGGCGCGTGTCCTTTTCGGTTTCGGCACCATTGAGAAGGTGGCCGACGAGCTGGTTTCCTTGGGTCGCAAGAGGGCTTTCGTTCTTTCCGACCTGCATCATGCAACGTCGGCCGCGGCGCGTCTCATGCGCGCCCTTGGCGAATTCGGTGTCCAGCTTTCGACGGATGCCGTCATGCATACGCCGGTGGAGGTCACCGAGCGCGTCATGGAGAAGCTCGCCGCGTGCAATGCCGATTGTATCGTCGCTCTCGGCGGCGGCTCGACGATAGGCCTCGGCAAGGCATTGGCGCTCCGAACGGACCTCCCGCAGATCGTGCTTCCGACCACCTACGCCGGCTCGGAGGCAACGCCGGTGCTCGGCGAGACGCGGGACGGACGGAAGACGACCCTCCGTTCGCTGAAGGTGCTCCCCGAGGTGATCGTATACGACGTGGAGCTCACATACGGCCTGCCGCCGGCGATATCGCTGGTTTCCGGAGTAAACGCGATCGCCCACGCCGTGGAGTCGCTCTACGCAAAGGATGCCAACCCGGTCACGTCAAGCCTTGCGGAGCAGGGCATCGCAGCCCTCGGGCGGGCGCTGCCCCGGATTGTTTCAGACCCGGCCGACCGGAACGCTCGCGCCGATGCTCTGTTCGGAGCCTGGGTCTGTGGATCCTGCCTCGGAGCGGTAGGGATGTCGCTTCATCACAAGCTGTGCCACGTGTTGGGCGGTGCTTTCGGTCTTCCGCACGCCGAGACGCACACCGTGATCTTGCCGCATGCAGTAGCCCATAACGCAACCGGTGCGCCGGTTGCCATCGGTCGCGTGGCTTGCGCCCTTGGTGCAGACCATGCCGCGCAGGCCCTGTTCGATCTTGCCGTAGCCAACGGAGGTCCCAGATCGCTTCGCGAGATCGGTATGTCCTATTCCGATTTGGACGGAGCCGCCGAGGCGGCCGTCAAATCCCCTTATTGGAATCCGCGGCCCGTCGAGCGGAACGCGATTCGCGCACTCCTGGACGACGCCTATAACGGACGCCGGCCTTCTTGAAAGGGGAGCAAGAATGACATCAATCATTGCAGTTAATGACAGCTCGAGAGAAGAGATTTTCCCTGAGCTGACGCGCGACGTGATCGATCGCATGAAGGACGCCGAGAGCAAAAGGCTGCAAGAGATCCTGTCGTTGGTTGTCGGCCACCTCCATGCGATTGTGCGGGAGGCGAAGATCACGCATGACGAATGGTGGCAGGCGATCGACTTTCTTACGCGTGCCGGCAAGATGTGTTCGGACAGCCGGCAGGAGTTCATCCTCTTGTCGGATATTCTGGGGATTTCGATGCTGGTCGACGCCATCGATCACGTTGGGGGACCGGGACTGAGCGAATCGACCGTTCTAGGCCCGTTCTATGCGGGACAGCAGCGAGAGCTCGCCGCAGGCGAGAGCATTCTTTTGCGGGAAGAGGCGAGTGACCCGCTGGAGATGCGTGGCCGCGTTACGGACTCCCAGGGACGGCCGATTGCGAACGCGCTCGTGGAGGTATGGCAGACCGCGCCCAATCAACTCTACGACGTTCAGGACAAAGATCAGCCGGACGGTCATCTACGGGCCAGCTTTCGCAGCGACGCCGCTGGCACCTACAGATTCCGAACCATCATGCCTGTGAGCTATCCGATTCCGGATGATGGTCCCGCCGGCCAGTTGCTCGCGGCGATGGGGCGCCATCCGTTCCGGCCGGCACATATTCACTTCATGATCAGCGCGCCGCGATACCGCACCCTTGTCACGCATCTCTTCCTGGATGGGGATAAATATCTGGGGAGTGATGCGGTATTCGGGGTGAAGCCATCCCTCATCATTCGTCCCAGGCGGATGGACGGCATCAACACAGTCGAATATGATTTCGGTCTTGCCGATGAACAGGATTCGACGCGAGCACAAGTCGAGGAGCTCAGCCGTCAACGCCGATAGCGCTGGACAATCGATTAGGCGTCGGCTTTCGTTGGGCTCTCGAAGAGCCATTCACTCCTTTACGTGGCATTCGGTTGGGAACGGTGTTAATCGAAGACCAAATGGTGAAGAAAACTGCCCGGCGCGAGCGCCCCCGAAAGAGAGCCGAACAACAGCGCTCGATCGAGACGCGAGCCTCGATTCTCGATGCCGCGATCGCGGAATTTGCCGAACGGGGATTCGAGGGAGCCAGCATTCGCGCCATCGCCGATCGGCTCGGCCTGCAACATCCGTTGATCACCTATCACTATCGCAGCAAGGACATTCTGTGGCGGGCGGCAGCGGAGCATGCCTTCGCACAGATACGGTCGGAGTGGGATATTTCGGCGCCTGAAGGATCCGATTTGTCACCGCTGGCGCGGCTACGCCAGGAATACTCGACTCTTTTTCGGTATACTGTCGCGTTTCCTGAATTTCATCGGTTCATGCGCCAGGAAACCTTGACGAACAATCCGCGGCTGAAATGGGTGGCGGAAGCGGTACTGGTGCCGCTTCTGGGGCGATTGCTGCCTCAGATCATCGAGGCTCAGAAACAGGGTCTCCTTCCCGGCGTCGATCCCATTCTCTTTCACTATATGATGGTGAGCCTTACCGCCACGCTCTCGGAGTTCGGGCCGGAAATGCAGGTTACGAGCGGACTATCCTCCGTGGACACGAAGGTCGTCGAAGCGTATTGGCGTCTGGTTGACGAGATGGTCTTCGGCAAAGAATCGAAGCGCATCGGAAAAGCGCACAGCCGCTGAAAACCTGTTGCGCGTCTCCCGACCTTCCGGCCGGGGCCGCTGGCCTGCTTTATGCGCGTTCGCTTGCTGGGATATCGACGGCGCGCTCGCCGTTTACGCCAGTCTTGTCTTCGACCGGATAGCGATAGGGACCGAGACAGAGTATCACGGCGCTTGCGAGCAGCATGAACACGCCAAATGACCAAAGGGCAGGCTCGTAGGAATGCAGCCGCTCAAAGGACAGGCCCATCAAATACGGTCCGAAGGCCGAACCAACGACGAAGCTGGCGAACAGGTAGCCGTACAATTGACCGAAGCGCTTCATTCCGAAATACCGCGACGTGAGGAAGCCGATCATGTCAATTTCGGTGCCTGATGCCAAACCGAGGCTGATGATGCCTGCGACGGGAGAGAGGGCGCTATCGAGCAGGTAAATTCCGAGGCACGGCAGCAGGAAGAAGAAGGTCGCGACGAACGGCGCGAAAATCCTGTCGACAAGGTAGCCCGATAACAGGCGGCCAGCCATGGTAGAGAGACCGACGGCGATCATGAGGGCCGCAGCGGTCTCGGGTGAGTAACCTTTGTCCGTCAACAGAGGTACGGTGTGCACGACCATGCCTTGAGTCACGGTCGAGACAAGCATCAGAGCGATTGCGATAAGCCAGAACCGGCGCCCAGCGAGTGCCTCCCGTACCTCGAGATCGGGTAGCCGATCCTGGGCAACTGCAGATGGCTTGGCGGGTACGCGATCGCCGGCCTTTTCGTTCACAGGCTCGCTAATGAACAGAAACACAGCCGGAAACGCGATCATCAAGGTGAGCAGGCCAAGTCCGACATAGGCCGTGCGCCAACCAAAGCTGCCGATAAGCCACTGGGCATATTGCGGGACCAACGCAGCTCCGAGGCCGATCCCGCTCATCGTCACGCCCAAGGCCAGGCCGCGCCGATCGTCGAACCAGGCAGAAACGCACTTCGCGTAACCGAGCGGCCCTTGGCCCGATCCCAGGAAACCGGTCATCGCAAAGAAAAGCATGAATACGACGATTGAATTTGGCGTCAGGGCGATGAGTGCGATGCTGGAGGCCGATAGGACGACGACCGGAAGCAGAATGGTCCGGATGCCCCATCGATCGATCAGCCAACCGACGAACGGGATAGCGATCGCGGACGATATTGCAGCAAGACCGCTGGCGGCGGAGATGCTGGCACGATCCCAGCCGAACTCCTGGTTCAGCGGCTTGATGAACAGGCCTAGCGTGTAAAGGATGACCGGGCCCTGAGCCACCAGCATCGACAGTGTCGCGCCGAATACGATCCACCATCTGCTTCCGAAAGCTGGTTCCTCACCCATATTTTTCTCCCTTGTTGATTGCTGCCCCGCGTCTCCGCGACGTCGAAAGCTCCGCCAGGACAATCCGGGACGGTCTCGGCCGCTCCATCCTCAGCGGCCGAGATCCGCTAAAGCATCCGCGGCTGCTCTTTCCGCATCGTGCTGGAAGACCCACTTCCCCTGCGCCATCCATTCACCCAAGCGCACGGCCTTCTCCGCAGGGTCCTCGTGCTCGGACCGATAAAGCTTGCCAGCCTCGCGCGCGAGCGCCTGGACCTTGCTGGTCCGCTCGAGCCTGATCGTCTCATACAGCTTGAGACGGTCCGCGATGTCTTCGGCGCTGCATCCCTCCAGAAGAACCGCAAGCGTAAAGCCGTCTTCGATCGACTGACCGGCACCTTGGCCAACATGAGGGACCATGGGGTGTGCGGCGTCACCCATGAGCGTGATGCGCTGCTTGGACCAATACGGCAGCGGAGCGCGATCATAGATGCCCCAGCGAAACGTCTCATCGAGCGAGTTGATGGTGTCCTGGACGGGCTGGTCCCAACCGGCGTATTCGGCTGCCAGGGCCTTCAGGTCGCCCGGCGCAGACCACGATTCTTCTGAATCGGTGTCAGTGGGAACGAACGCGACCATGTTGATCAATCGCCCCCGAGCCACTGGATAAAGCAGGAAGCTCCGGCCGGATCCGAGCCAGAGCGCAGGGTCCTTGAGATCATTTCCCCATGGAAGTCGCTCGGCAGGGATCAGTCCTCGGTAGGCCATGATCCCTTCGCTCGTCGGACGACTCTGCAGGCCGATCTCGCGTTGGACGATGGAACGAATCCCGTCAGCGCCGATGACGACGTCGGCTTCAGCGGCCGCTCCGTTTGCGAAGGAAAGATGGACCCGATCAGCCTCCTCCTTAATCTGGATGCACCGGTGACCGAGAGTGACCGCGCCTTTCGGCAATGCGTCAAAAAGCAGATTCAAGAAATCGGCGCGATGGACGTTATATCCCTGGTCACCTCCCGAAAACGCAGGCGTAGCGGGCCCTGCGGAAGTGGCGATCGGCTCGCCCTGCGAAGTGCGCAACACGATGCCGCTGATCGGCGCTCCGATCTTCCGAAGTTGGTCCTCGAGACCGATGCGTCTCAGCAACCGGGCCGCATTCGGGTGGATGGAGACCCCGGCTCCGATCTCCCTCAGAACCTCGGCTTGTTCGAAGACGCTCACATCGAGGCCTCGCGCCCTCAGCGCGAGCGCGGCGCTCAAGCCTCCAATGCCGCCACCGATTATTGCAATGCGAAGGGAGCGAGGCATTTCCATATATCCTTGCTGTTGAGCCGCAACCACCGACCAGGCGATGTTCCCGAGCGCGGTTGCGGTCGGGGTAATCCGCGGGATATCTTGGCCGACACGCCCCGAGACTGGCGGATCAGAGGCCGGAGCACGATCCGATGCCAACCGAACGTATCGACAGGGCCAAGATAGAAACAGGACCGGAACGAAGTCCCGAAAGGCTCCCGAAATTTTCCGAAACTGTCCGAAGGGATGGTTTGGGCAAGTCCGGTCAGGCGCTGCCGGTGGGTGAGCGGATCGTGGACCTTAATCGCGATACCCTCTTGGATCGGCAGGGAGCCGTCATTCCGCTCCGACCGCGGGCCTGGTTGGTTTTAAAATTCCTGGCCCAGCGAGCGGGGCGGCTCGTGGAAAAGAATGAACTGCTGGAGGAGGTCTGGGCCGACTGCGTTGTGACCGAAGACTCGCTTGTCCAGGCGATCGGGGATATCCGCAGAGCCTTGGGCGACGCGGGCCGAACCGCGTTGAGGACGTTGCCGCGGCGCGGCTACATTTTGATGCCCGATCAAGTGACAGCACCGACCACTGGCGTCAATATCGGGGATCGCCTGCGCGCTACGGCCGAGAGGCGTTTTGTCGGCAGAGATTCCGAACTGGCTGAACTTGGCCATGCGCTTGCTGCGCAATCGGGCGGCACGCAGTTGTACTTCGTTCATGGACCGGGCGGGATAGGCAAGACCACGCTTCTGGAATACTTGAAGAGTGAGGCAACGCGCGCGGGCATTGTTTGCGCAAGCATCGATGCCTCCGCCATCGCCGCCACACCAATGGCCATGGTCGCGGCGATTGCCGAGGATCTCGCGCCCATCAATACGGCGATAACGCTGCAGGATATTCGTGCGGCGATGACGAGTTCGGGTTGCCGATTGCTCCTGATCGATTCCTTCGACTCCACGGGAGAGACGAACGGATGGCTGAGGGAGAAGTTCTTGCCGGCGTTGCCGGCCGAGGTCAGGATCGTCGTAGCCGGACGAAATGCACCTGACACCCTTTGGACGGCCCATCCGCTTTGGTCCGAGGCGATGCGGTGCATCCAAGTGAGCTCGCTTTCCCGCGAAGAATCATCACACCTGCTGGACGTGCATGCTGTCGACAAGGCCGCGCACGAAGCGATACTCGAGCTTTCGCACGGCCATCCGCTGGCACTCGTGCTGCTCGCTGCCGAAATGCAGAGGCACGGGAGAATACCTTCGAGCCTCGGACACGACGTGGTGAGAGGTTTGATCAAACGGTGCGTCTCGGGTGCTCCGACGCCTGTCCACAGAAGAGCTCTGGAGGTATCGGCCCGGGCCCGCACGACGACGATCGCGCTGTTGGCGGACGTCATCGATTCGGTTCAGGCGCCGGCCTTGTTCAACTGGCTGAGCGAGCAGTGTTACATGAACGCTGGGGCGAGGGGGCTTTCGCCGCACGATCTCGTGCGTGATGTGGTCGACGAGGATTTGCGGTGGCGGGATCCGGAAGGCTCTCGGGAACTGGATGGCGCACTCAATCGCTGTCTTCTAAGGCAACTCCGCAATGGCCGGCACGACTCTCATGTCGCCATGGAACTGCAATTCCTCGAGCGCAACTCTGCCGTCATGAAACGGTATTTCGACTTCGGCGCGCTGGGCAGCATTTCCATTGCAGCAGCTATAGTAGACGATAGCGAGGGGATTGCGCGGTTGCGTGATGCCGGCCTGCCGCCGGCGGAGAAAGAGATGTTCGACCTCTGGTCCGGACATCCCGCCACCCGGACGTTCGTGGCCCGCCGGGCAAACGGTGTGGTCTGTGGTGTCACGCTGATTCTCGAGATGGATCGAGTGGACGACGTGACTGCAGACAAGGATCCGATCGTCTCCGCCGTCCGGCGATCATTAGGTGACACCCTTCCTGGCCCGGATGGCATTTCCCTGATGTCGAGGTTTACCATACCGGAAGGAGATCGCCGTGAGGCCGGCCCGGCGATGAATGCGCTTCAGATATGCCATTTGATGCACTGGGCCACCGAGCAGAATCTGCATCTCTGGATTATCGTCGCGCATTATCCTGACCATTTCTCCCCCCTGCTCGCTGAGATGCATTTCGATCGCGTGCCGGACTGCGATCGTATTTTTGGAGGAATGCCGGTCGGTTGTTTCATGCACGACTGGAAGTCGGAGCCTTGGCTCGTCTGGCGCGATCGTTCTCATACGCAACACTGAGGCACGATCGGCCTTGCGGATTCCGATCGCTCGCGTTTGCGATTAAACGTCCCGTGAGCATCGCGTGTTCAGTGAATAAATCAGCAAAGATCGAACAGCCGGCGCGCATTCTCGCGCCCGATCTTCTTTCGATCGAGTTCGCTGATCTCACAATTATCAAACCACCGGGAAGCTTCTTCGAAGCTTTCGAAGGGATAGTCGACGGCGTACAAAATACGGTCGCTGCCAACCTCCAGCATCGTTGAAAGGAGCGACGGCGTCCGGAAATTTCCGCTTGTTGTCACATACACGTTCTCGCGAAAATAGTCGCCGAGCGCGCGCTTGCACGGGATGCCGCGCGGCGCTTTTGCAACGATGTTATCGATTCGCCAGATGTTGAACGGAATGCATTCGCCGAGGTGACCCAGGATCATCTGCAAATTCGGGTTTTGATCGAACAGTCCCGATGACATCAAGCGCAGCGCGTGGGTACTGGTCTCCATCGTGAAGGCCCAGGTGGCCGCGGTGAGCCAGGGAAAGCCGTCGAAGATGGGCTCGCGCGAAGCCAACGGATCCCGCGGATGCATGTAAAATGGCTTGCCGAGCGCATTAGCGCTGCTCCAGAAGTCGGCGAACTGCGGCGCGTCATAATAAACGACTGATTCGGCGCTCCCGACCTGCGAAAAGCCATTCACCATGAAACCGTGAAATCGAAGCGTCCTGATACAGCGTTCGAGCTCGCGCGCCGCCGCCTCGGGATCCTGCATCGGCAAGGCTGCAAACCCGCCCAACTTTGACGGGTGGCGCGAGACATGCTCGGCAAGAACGTCGTTGGCGCGGCGCGAAACATCAATGGCTTCCTTCACGCCTGGAATGCCCTGGATGCCCGGCGAATTGAGCGAGAGGATTGAAAATGCGGTGCCTCCTTCCTCCATTCGTTCCAGCCGCTGCTGTTCGATGTCGAGGAGATTGGCCTTCAGCTTCTCCCAAACCACGGGCAGCGAATAGATCTTCGATTGATCGATCGTAAGATCGATTGCGAAATGCTCTTCCAAGGCAATCTTGTTCTTCAACTTGTTACTCCGCAGAAGAGGAGGGGTACTGGAACGCGGCAAAACGAATTCGTTCGCTTCGCCGGGCTCAGCGCGCGTGGATGGCTCCCGCAAAGGGGAGCCGGGCAAGGATAGCTGCGGGCAGGAGGTGCGGGCTTGATCGCAATCGGCGTGTTTGGACTCGGGATGATTAACCTGAAGCCTGCCGCCTAAAGCAGCTCTGCTGCCGCGAGATTGACCAAGCCGTTCGATGTCGGTATTGTGAAGCACTCATAAAAAAATACGTCCGATCAACGGACTTAGGCGGTCCGGAATCGATGTAGAGCATCGCTTTTCCAAGCCGCCCTCGCCCTGGGAGGAGAGGATGGCATCCGTGGATCACGGCAGCAGCCAGCCGCACAATTTGGGAGCCGCTCGGGTACGGAGCCATACCCTTTGCGGCATCGAGGTGCATTGCGTCCAACAGGACGCCTTGCCGGGTCGTGCCTGGCACCAGCTCAGCAACCATCACCCAATGCTTGCGATCGTTGTGAACGAAACCGGCGGCCTATGCGAGGCTCGACCTTCGCTACATAGTGGTGCCAGTCGATCGAACGTGCGGCGGCACCGGCGAAAGGGCCACACAAGCCTCATTCCTGCTGGCTTGCCGATATGGTGCTATTCCGATCAGATCGTTCGGGTCGATGCGGTCAGGTTAATGCTTGATGTCGACCGGGTCTTCGAGGTGATGGACGGCGAATTCCAGGTTGCGCGGCTCACTGAACCACACCTCACATTTTTCGACGAGAACCTTCAGGTATTGGCGCGGCTTCTCGCTTCGAGCCAAGATGACATGCCTAGCTTCCATTTGTTCGGAGACAGTATCGTCGCGGCCATCATTGCGCGGCTCTCGCATCTCAGTGCGACGAACCACACGGCGAGTTCCCGGCGGCTCGGTCTCTCCAGGCGGCAGCTGACGCAGGTCACCGAGTTCATGCACGATAATTTTTCCAGGTCCATTCGCTTGTCAGAGTTGGCATCTCTGGCAGGACTTTCCGCGTCTCAGTTTGGTCGGGCCTTCAAGGTTTCGACCGGGACGACTCCGCACAAATGGCACCTTGCCATCCGCATCGAGTATGCGAAGCGCATGCTCGGCGATCGGGAGAACAGCCTCGTCGATATTGCGCTGGAAGCTGGCTTTTGTGAGCAAAGTCACTTCACCCGCGCCTTTACCGCCGCAAACGGGATCTCGCCACACGCTTGGCGGCGGAGCAGGCTGGACTGAGCGCAGCCTTTGATGCCCTGAGCCTCAGCTGCGCTGGCGGAGCCAGGCGCTCGGCGTTGTACCCACACTTTCCAGAAAAGCCCGGGTGAAATGGCTCGAGTCCGAAAAGCCGACGAGAGATGCGATCGCTGAAAGGGATTCGGTGGGATCGTCCACCATGAGTCGCTGGGCACTCCTGATGCGAGCGTCCATTTGCCAACGCTGCAGGGACATGCCAGTCGCGTCCTGGAAAGCACGGCCAAATTGCGCGGGCGACAACTTGCTGATCCGTGCCAGATCCTTGGCTGTCGCGCTTTGATCGAGATGATCGTTGATATAAGCAAGCACCTCGGCGAAGCGCTCTCCCGTGAGCTTGACGGACGCTCTGGAGGTCATCCGCCGGAGCGGCACGCCGTGGAGTGCAAGCTGCAACGCGCGCGCTAGAGAAAGTCCATATATATCGGGATCGCCGGTCACCTCATGTTTGCCCAGCAGGTGCGCACATTCGTAGAGGCGGTCATCCCTGAACATGTACCTGCTTTCGGCTCGTTTGATCGCCTCCGCTTGCTCCGAACTGAGACAGTCGGTCCTATCCGGATCGAATTGATAAAGAGCGATGCGTGCGTCCCGCATTTCCGTTGCATAGACGGTGAACGGCTGCGATGGCGCGACGAAGCTCAGATGTCCCGTCCCGAAATAGTCACCTTGCGCGGGCTGTTCGGGTTGTATTCGAATCTGACACCGACCTCCTGTCTCACTTAGCACGACGCAAAGTACCGGAGAACCGAATGTCAGCGCGATCCATCCGGGCTCGGTCTCCCATCGGATATTCAAGATAGTGCGAAGGAGGCCCGGCCACTGCTCGCGGCTCGTCACGGTTACTCGGACGCCAGATTCCTTTGTGATCATGACTGTCCAGGTGAGTTCGGCGACCCGTGAAGCTTAGTCGGATCTCCAGGGACGGGCAAATGGTGACGAGATCGTCGTCGTCCAAATCGCGCCGTTTTTGATCAATGCGCGAAGCTTGCGTTGGTCCATGCTCTGGCTGCGTGAGAGCAAAGGCGGACGAAGGCCATCCGCGGGTTGACCACGCCGATCTGGGCTCCTCCAAGACCTTTTCCCGTCGGCGCCAGCGCCGACGGGAATCCGTTGAGAGGCCCCGCAGTGGCTTAGCGCCCGGCCTCGGAAATTTGCGGAGCAGGCATTAGCCGCGGGCGCGTGCGGAACGTGATTGAATGGATACTCAAGTCATCATCGTCGGCGCCGGACCCGTCGGACTGACCTTGGCCCTGGATCTCGGGCTTCGCGGCGTGCGTTGCATCCTGCTTGAAAAGAAGCTTGAGCCGCAGTTTCTGCCGAAGATGGAGCGCTGCAATGCCCGCTCGATGGAGATGTTCCGTCGCATAGGACTGGCCGACGAACTTCGCGCGGCAGGACTGACAACCGACGCGGTCATGGATGTGTATGTCATCCTGACAATGACCCAGGCACCGTTGCTGCATCTGAAATACCCCTCGGTCGATATGGCCAGGGAGCAGATACGCACCATCAACGACGGCTCGACTCCGCTCGAGCCCTATCAGCTCATTTCGCAGTACACGTTGGAGCCTCTGCTCAAGCGTGCGGCGGAGCGGATACCGACGGTGGCTGTTCGGTATGGCACCGAGCTCATGGAGTTTGAAGAGGATGGACCAAGTGTCCTGGCGACCGTCCGATCACCGGACGGAAGCTGCAGAAAAATACGGACGGCCTATCTCGTCGGCTGCGACGGCGGATCCAGTCTTGTCAGGAGACAGCTTGGCATACCACTCAGAGGCGAAGCCAACTTGGCTAAATTTCGTCAAGGACTTTATCGCTGTGACGAGCTCTACGATCGTCTGCCACTGGGTGAAGGGCCTGGCCGAGGTCGGCACTACCTGGTTGCGGACGAATGGTCGTCCTTTCTGATCATGCAGGATTCGAAGCGGCATTGGACGCTCCATGCCGCTGTCGAATCAGACGAGGAAATGAAACAGCGGTTCGAAGACACCGTCGGGGTGCCGGTCCGCTACGAGATGCTCTATTGCGGCGAATGGCGTCAGAACCTTCTCCTGGCCGATCAGTACCGAGCCGGGCGCGTGTTTCTGGCCGGCGATGCCGTACACCTGGTCATTCCCGCCGGTGGACTCGGTATGAACACCGGTGTCGGCGATGCGTTTGATCTTTCATGGAAGCTGGCAGCCACGCTCGAAGGGTGGGGCGGCCCGGAATTGCTGGACTCATATGAGATCGAGCGGCGCCAGGTAGGCGAGAGGAACATCGGGGCGTCTCGCTACGCCACGCTCGGTTACCGCCAATGGCGCTCGCAATGGCGTGCGGAAATCGGTGACGACACCGCGACGGGTCGAGCGGCGCGCGACAACCTTGCCAAGGTTGCTAACGTCGAACAGCGCAAGGTCAACGAGATGATTGGCGCTGAACTTGGCTACCGCTATGTCGAATCGCCCATCATTGACAATATTCCGGGTGGTCCCGAGCACTTGTACCAGGACTACCGGCCGACCAGTTGGCCAGGAGCAAGGTTGCCGCATGTTTGGTTGCAAGATGGCACGCCGATCCAGGATCGAATTTCGAACGTGGGTTACACCCTGCTTTGCCTGAATAGCCGACACGAGACAGCGGCTTTGGAAAGGGCGTTTCGCGCCAGGTCGGCTCCGCTCAGCGTGCTGCATATTGAAAGCGAACCAGCGCGCGCGACCTACGAGAGGGATCTGATCTTGCTTCGCCCCGACATGCATGTCGTCTGGCGCGGCAATAACGCGCCCGACAATCCCGCCGAATTGGCGGCGCTGGCGACCGGTCACGGACGAGCCTCGTCGTAGCACGGCGAATCCGTGCCAAACGCGCGCATCCGGATCAAGAATAGTTCTGCACCCGGCTTTAGCTAAGCAACAGTCCGGCGCCGGCCCCGGTCGCGATCGACGGCGAACAATGCCTTGCTGATCCAACCAATAGCCATGCGTCACGTCGCGAACCGAGAACATCTGATGACCTTTCCTGGTCGGCGCATTCCCAGTGAGGAGCCTTCTGCGGAAGTCGCCGTCCTTCGCTCGCCCGATTCCGGCAATCCCGCAGTCGTGGATATTGCCGGCCTGATCAACATGCATCCGCTCAGTTCTTTCCAGAAAGGGATCATGGTCCTGATCGGTGGCGTGGTCGTCATGGATGGGTTCGACGTCCAGGCCATAGGATTTGTCGCTCCTGCCTTGACACAGGATTGGCACATCGATCCGACGGCTCTGGGCCCCATTTTTGGCGCCGGGCTCCTTGGTATGCTGGTTGGTTCGATGCTGCTTAGCATTCTCGCCGATCGTATTGGCCGACGGCCTGTGCTCGTCGGATCGACGATGTTCTTCAGCCTATGCATGCTGGGTACGGCTGCGGTCGCGTCCGTGCAGCAACTGGTCTTCCTGCGCTTTTTGACCGGGCTCGGCATCGGCGGCGTGATGGCGAACGCCGTCGCACTCGCAAGCGAATACAGTCCGCAGCGCCAACGCGCGTCGCTATTGATGTGGATTTCGTGCGGGTTCACCGGCGGGGCAATCGCGGGCGGCCTGATCTCCGCTGCCCTGATTCCGTGGGGAGGCTGGCGATTGGTCTTCCTCGTCGGGGGCGTGCTGCCACTGGGAATCGGCGCGGTGATGTATTGGCGGCTGCCTGAGTCGCTTTTGTTCTTGTCGTCGCAACAGGGAGCGCATGACGAGCTCGGGCAATTGCTGCGCCGGATAGCGCCGGGCGTTGATCCCTGTCGCGATTTGCATCTGGCGAGGCCGGAGCAAGTCAAAGGACGTGGCTCGTTGACGAAGCTTTTCCGCGATGGCCGGGCCTTGATGACCCTGCTGCTCTGGCTGGTCAGCTTCGCCAATCTGCTCAACCTGTTCTTCCTCGCGAACTGGCTACCGCTGCTCTCGACGCGCATGGGATTCAGTTCATCGATTGCGGTATTGCTGGGCACGACGCTCCAACTCGGCGGCCTGATTGGCGCGGTCTTCATGGGGCCACTCATCGATCGGCTTGGCTTTTATCGTGTCCTCGTCCCGGTGTTTCTGATCGCAGGACTCGCGGTGGCGGCTATCGGCGAGCCGGTCTTGTCCCTGCCCCTGCTTTACCTGGTCGTCTTTGTCGCGGGTATCTGCATCGTAGGCGCTCAGCCGGCGATCAATGCGCTCGCATCGACGCTCTATCCGACCGAGATTCGCGCGACCGGCGTCGGCTGGAGCCTGGGTGTTGGACGGGCCGGGGCCATTGTAGGGCCCGTCGTTGCCGCCCAGCTCGTTGCTCTCGATTGGTCGAGCCAGTCCCTGTTTCTGGCGGCGTCGGTCCCGGCATCATTCTCGTGCGTCGTCGTCATCGGCCTCGCGATCGTGATGCGCCGCAAGCTGGCAGAGCAAGGCGCTTGAAAGCGCGATGATGGAAGCGCGCTGACTGAGAGAACGGAGCGTGGGGCCAGAGCCACGTGGTTTTGAGTAGGCCGACATCAATTGATGCCAAATATGGGGGACGTGTAGTGTCTAGTTCAACGAGGGCTTTTTTCGGAGTGGTCGCAGGTTCGGCGCTCTTGGCTTGCCAGGCTCTTGCATCCGAGCCGGCGAACCTCGGAAACTTCCTTCCCGGAAACACGATGGGTGCGCCGATCGCCGCAGCTCCTCCGCCCGGCCTGTTTTTTGCTTCCACGGCCTTCTACATTCCTATGGCCTCGGGCAACGGAAACGCCGACTGCGGACCAGGGTGCAAGGAGCGTTACAACGCCGTAGGCGCGACCGTCAATTTGACGTGGTCTACGGGATGGAAATTTCTCGGCGCTGACTATTACCCCACGATACAAACCGGTGTGGCTACCAGGCGACGGCGACAACCACTCCGTATCCTCCCGGCGGAGGCGTGCTTCAGTCTCCGATCTACAACAACGTTTTCGATCACGAGATCAACAATATCTACGTCAATCCTCTGAATTTCTCCTGGAACCTGGGCAAAGGCCTGTACGTCGCGGCCGGTCTCGGCTTCGTTGCTCCGACCGGAAGCACCTATGCGGGATCCCTCGTGCCTGACTATTGGACGGTCCGTCCCCACGCCGCGGTGAGCTATCTTGGCGAGGGATGGAATCTGACGCTCAGCGCCCTGTACGACATCAACACGGCTTCGGAGGGCCGGACGGGTCTGTACCAGGTGATCGCGCGCAATCCCGCGACGGCTCCGGCGGTTGCGGCTCTGTTCGGCGGCCCCACAAGCCCGGGTAGAGGCTACACGAGCGGCAACTACCTCTATGTCGATTGGACCGCGACAAAAAAGTTCAATAGCTGGGAGGTCGGTCCGGTCGGCTTCTTCAAATTTCAGACAACCGATGACTCTCCAGGCGGCATCAATCCAGTGACCGGCTCAGCGTGGACTTGCACGCAATTGACGATCGCGAAATTGCCGACCTGCGGCAAGGACGTCAATATCGGTGCCGGTCTCTTGATTGGTTATAACTTTGGGCCTGTCGATGTGAAGTTCATCTACGCGAATGCGTTCTATTCCAGGGACACCGTCGGCTCCAATACCGGGTCGGAGTTCTTCCTAAAGACCTCGTTCAAGCTGTGGTCCCCCGACGAAGCGCCAAAGAAGGCATTGATCACCAAATGATCGGCCAGCCAGGCGCGCGGCTCGAAGGATCTCGCCGATGGCCACGCAAACAGCGTCGACAATTCGTGCGGCGGCCTTGCGTAGGAATGCTTGAGCCTAGCGAACAACTGTTCGATGGGCTTCGGATTAGGTGAGTATTTCGGCAGAAAGAACAGTTTGGCGCCCGCCTAGCGGATGAGCCAGCGCACGAAGATGGACGACCGAAGAAGTCGACTACAATGATCACCGACACCGGTCGCATTGAGCGTGCCAGCGAAGACTCCCGCTTGGCTGGCTAAGTGTCACCGCGAGATCGATCAGCCTGACAGCGCGGCCCGCGTTCCGACCGGGCGCGGAGCGAAGACTGGCGAAACCGGTGCATTCAAGCAGCCTCCTTACTCCGCGTTACGTTGCCTTGCGAAACCGCGCTATGGCTCTTCATGACGTCGACCACCGACGCCGACTGAAATTGATGGGCTGGGCTAGAACTTGGATGAGCTACCATCGGATGCGCCATTGGCTGGTAGCCAAGACCGTAGGTTCCCACATGCTAGAATGAAAAACAGCTTGTACATCAATGGGGATTGACTGACACTCTCTCCGCCAATTACATTTCTAAGATATTGAAAATACAACATAATTAAGATTGTCTCCTAGAAGCCCCACATTCCACCCCACGTTTAATTTGCGTTGTCGCAACGAAGCAGCTTCATCGAGCAGGCGATCGATCCTGGCCTGCTCGATGAAGCTGCCGGCGTTCTCGCTCTTCGCGCTCGACTTGCAATTGGCGTTGACGCGCATCCTCCTCCAGCTGTGCCTCGCGCCGCACGCGCCACTCAAATCTGCGGATACAACGTTCACGGTAACTGATCTCGGCCGACGTGACGACCTCAACAGCGATTTCCTGAATAGCTCGCTCAAGGCGGCTCCCTTCTCCATCCTGCCAAGACCTCCGCTCCTGATCGCGGTCGTATCCGGCAAGAATGGCGAAGCGCAGCTGGTCCGGACCGCCGCCCTGGCCTGTGCCCTTGCGACGCCCCTCAGGCGGCCGATCGAGCGACAGGGCCACGCTGGTCTGGTGAACGGTTATACTGATCTCCCGGGCTTCCCAGCCTAACCTGCGGTTTGCCGCCGCATCGGGCCACTGCTAAAAACAACGCATTGAGAAACCGCGGGCGCTACATCCGGGATCACTACCGGAAATGAGCGGCTTCGGCCATTGGCCGAGAGCGGCGGTTGCGCGACCTCAGATAGAGTCATTGGCGAGCACTACCAGCCAACAAATTTATGTATAGTTGCGTCGGAGGGCGCGATGGTTGGACGCATTCGTCAGGTCGAGATCGAGGATCAAGATGGGCGAAGCTGACGATGCGCAAGCGCGAACATTCATGTTCCTTCGGGACGGCGAAAATGAGCCGGCCCTGATTGATTGGGCCTCGGGCGTCGAAAGAGCACGGCACGCGATCGCGGAAGCATTGAACGCCAAGAACGTAGCTTTCTTGGTTGGCGCGGGTTGTTCCTCCCTCATCAAGAATAATACCGAAGTCGGTATACCGACGATGGCGCCGTTGGCGAAGGAATTTTGCGGTGAAACCTTACAAGCGAGGGCAGCCGGCTTCTACGGACCGGCGTCTGGAGATGCGGATGCTGTTAGCGATCGTGGAAACCCGCCATGGGAGGCCGCCAGCGATCAAGCAGAACACGGCGCCGATAACGATAGGGACGGTCGGGACATTGTCCTCGACGTATTGAAGCAAGAGTGGCCCGACGGGGAGGAGCAACGTGAGAAGCAGGAGCCGGCCGCCTGGCGCCTCACTGCGGCCGAAGTAAACTGCCTCGACGAACTCGGTCTGGATCTGGAGGACGGTTACAATCGCAATTTAGAGCGCTTGATGGAAGTGCTGTTCGGTCAAAGGTTCGTGCTTCAGCGGAGCAAGAAAGCAGCTCATTGGCCGCAACTTGATCTAATCAATTCGATCATTAAAAAGGTTCAGACCTTCTTATGGAGTCGAGTTACGGTCGGCCCGTTCTCCATGGACGATCACTCAATCCGCGATCTATACGAGCGGTTTTATCGCAAACTTGTGCTGCGTGATCGGGCGCTTCCGCGGCCTTGGGTATTCACGACAAACTATGACGTATTTAACGAGACAGCAATGGACCGTCTCGGCATCCCTTACGCCAATGGCTTCACCGGGGTTATCGAGCGGCGATTCAACCCGGCAGTTTTTCGGTATGCCTTGTCCGAGCAGCTTGATGTTGGCAACCGCAAATGGGCGGTCGTCGATGCTTTCGTCTACCTTTGCAAGCTACACGGGTCAGTGAGTTGGACGGAGGATGACCACGGGCTTTTTCCGATCCGCGAAAAATGGCCCACAGATGACGCCTCAAAAATCATGATCTACCCAACGCCAGCTAAGCAGAATGCGTCACTGGCCTCGCCTTATGCCGACCTTTTTCGTGAGTTTCAGGTCCGGATCGTCCGGGAGCAAAGCGTTCTGGTCACCGCAGGTTATGCCTTCGGCGACGAGCACTTGAACAACATTATTTACCAGCGCTGACAATCCCCACTTTCCGCCTGATCATTTTCGCTTCGCCGGACAGCGGGGGTGAAATCGCCAAGCTTCGGGCGCTGAAAGATCCTCGCATTTGGATCATCGGTGGCGACGGTCCGACCGAGGGCTCGCACGCGCATTACTTCGAGACGGTCGTCGAACACTTTTTACCCCAGCGACCCAGTGAGCGAATAGATGATGCGGTGCGCAAAGTTCTCCAGACGATGGTGCCGCGGAGGGAAGAGGACCAGTGAGCCACGACGATCGCAAAAGAGCCATCGGCAAGGTCATTTCAGTAGCAGCGGATCGCTTCGTCGTTGAAATGCACGCCGGGACAGACAACTTCACCGTCGTTGGCTTTGATGACGTTCACTACGTGGCGCGGATCGGCTCATTCCTCATGATTCCAACCCAAGCGGAATACGTGGTCGCCGAAGTTGTCGGCCTGAGGGAACGCGACGTTGGAAACTCGGGCGAGCGCGACCCTGATCACGCGGGCTCGTCCAAATTCTTGGACGTGGTACCCGTCGGCATGTTGCCGGCGCGCGGGTCCGGAAAATTCCGCTTCGGAGTTTCGGTATTTCCGTCGCTTTATGCCGACGCCCTTTACGCCCTGGACAACGAGCTCGACCGAATCTTCGAGACCCAATCGGCGATCGAGCCTTCGATTGGCATTGAGGGCGGCGAGTGCGTTCCGCCAGAGGCAACCCGTTATCGCGTACTAAGCATTGGCAAGTCTGTGGTCTTCGAGGACTATGAGGTGAAAGTGCGCCTCGACGAATTTTTCGGCGGCCACGTCGCGGTACTGGGCAACACAGGTAGCGGAAAATCTTGCACCGTGGCCTCCATTCTTCAGTCTCTTTTCGAGAAGACCGACGAGCACTATGCCCGAGGAGCGACGTTCGTCGTCTTTGACGTAAATGGTGAGTATGATGCCGCCCTGGCGCCCCTTGCCCGCTTAGGAAAGATAGGGGTTGACCGGGTAGTATTGGATGGCACCGTCGGAGGCTTCCGCCTGCCGCATTGGTTTCTCGACCTCTCCGAATGGGAATTGCTGCTCCAGGCCAGCGAGAAAACCCAAGTTCCCATCCTGCGGATGGCTCTTGGCCTATCAACCCTCTTTTCGCAGGCCGATGCAAACCAACTCAACGTCGTCAAGAACCACATCCTCGCAAAATGTATCACCCAGATCATGCGGGACGACTCCAGCAGCCCATCGAAGCACGATCGGATCGTCGGCATCCTGCAGCGTTTCAACACCAACGATATTAGCGTCACCACGGTGCAGCAGTTTATCACAACCAGTTATGGTCAGATGTTGGACCTTCACGGCTTGGACGACTTCCTCGTCGGTGGCAACGGATTTGTCATCGACGATCTGAAGTTGCCGGCCTACGAGAACGTACCCTTTGACTTCGCCGCCCTGGGCGACGCCATAGACCTGGCTATCCTCTATGAGGAGGCGCACGGAAACCGGCAAATCCGCGACTACTGCTCGCAGATGGTGACCCGGTTTAATTCTCTTCAGGAGCGACGCGAATACGCTTTCCTCCGTCACGACCGAGCCGCGGCAGCACTGCCCGGGCAAGGCGAGCTCGATTTCCTCGCTAAGATCGTCGGGTTGAGTCCGGTATTCGGCGGGCACACAAAGACCAAGCAGATAGTGATCCTCGATATGAACACAGTCGCGGACGAAGTCGTCGAGCTCGTTAGCGCGGTGATTGCAAGAATGCTCTTTGGCTTGCTTCGCCACGCAGATCCGCGCAACCGCTTCCCAGTTCATCTTCTTTTGGAGGAGGCACACCGCTATGTTGCCTCCACGCCTTCGCGCTACGCAGTAGACGCCGCAAAGGTCTTCGAGCGGATCGCCAAGGAGGGACGAAAATACGGAATGTTCGTTATGGTCGCCTCGCAGCGCCCGAGTGAGCTGTCAAAGACAGTCCTGAGCCAATGCTCGAATTTTGTCGTTCACAGGATACAGAATCCAGATGACCTTTTTCAAATTCGGCAGATGACGCCATTCATTTCCGACGCGGTGCTGAAACGACTGCCGTCGCTTCCCAAACAGCACGCTCTTGTTTTTGGTACGTCGGTCAACCTGCCTACGACTTTCAAAGTTCGCGAGGCATCGCCCCGACCCCACAGCGACGACACGAATGTCGTCGATCTGTGGTTTCACGAGGAAGGCCGGCTGGCCGCAATTCGCTTGCGACCGGCGCAGCAACGCCCCGATCCCGCTAATGCCGATGATGAGGTCCTTCATTGATTGGTCTCAGCAATCTTGAGCAGATGGCGAATTCACCCGTCCGGCGCCCCCATGGGCTCAACTACGTGCGTGAATCTAAACCAAAACAGGTCGTATCGGACCTAATGTGCAAGCGACGATTGCAGAGCTGCTCAAATAGTGCAATCTTGATCAAGGGCTGCCAAGTGACAAATGGACCCCGACAGTGGACAAAAAGCAGCAGTTAAGCTGCCTCGTAGGCGGGACATAATCGAATATGCAGGTGAGGAACTACAAGCTCGATAGCTTCACTGTCGAGCATCAAAAGCGCGCGGCTGTTGTGAAGAAAATCGCCACAACCGTCTGCCGCGGCTCCACGGTGGAAGTTATCATGCCTCTTGTCGGCCACGCGGCGCCTCAAGGGATGTTCAATGGCTGAAGCGTTCTTCGACCACCCAATTCTAAATTCACCGTACGAATATCCCAGAAAACATTGGGAGCTCATAGCGACCATGGAAGAGCCGGTCCGCAACGGGCTCGTCGCCAGCATCGCGCGGCCCGGAGGCAACATCACCGGGCTGGACTTCCAACCGACGGACTTGCAAGGCAAGCGTCTCCAGCTCT
>Ga0099794_10000136_pt1 | contig 26892 bp, 13 predicted proteins | sample Rivendell_Oct201_10_FD_77320 | JGI IMG/M metagenome (GOLD analysis project Ga0099794, IMG submission 77320) | Vadose zone soil microbial communities from the Eel River Critical Zone Observatory, Northern California, USA -... | ecosystem: Host-associated > Plants > Roots > Rhizosphere > Soil ... | reverse complement strand
GCGTTCTCGGTCGGGCGCGTCCGGCCCTACCATGTGCCTGGCCAGGTCATCCTCGACGGCGCCCAGGCGGGCTGGCGCAGCCAAGGAGGAACCGAGGCCGGCATCTTCGGCGGCGTGGTTCCCGACTTCATGACGCTCGCGCCTTCGCTCGACCACGGCACCTTCGGCGCCTACTGGATCGGCCAGCACTCGTACGGCGGCGACTCTTCGCTCCGGTTCCTCCGGCACGAGGCCCGGATCGCCTTCATCAACACTGGCGATCTCGGGCAAAGGGTCGAGGGCGAGGCGCTGGTCGAAGCCCGCGTCACGCGCCAGATCGACTTCGCTTTCGACGTGCGCGGAGGTGGAACCGTCTCTGGCGGCGTGGGCTCGAGCGTTGGCGCGAGCCTCGAGGCGCTGCGCGTCGACGTGACGGCTCGCCCTCTGGACTCGCTCAACGTGATCGGCTCGTTCCGTTATGACGGACTCTCCGTTCCCGAGCTCGACGGTCCCGGCCGGGTGCTCACCAGCCAGGCGGTGCGCCACGCGGACTTCTCCGCTTCCTGGGAGCCGATGGACACCCTGCGGCTCTCGGTCCTGTCGGGACTCAGCTCGGATCTCAAGTCGCATACCTCTCGCCGCTGGATCGGGCCGGAGGTCGGATTGCCTCGCCTGCTCGGAGACAGCGCGGGGCTTTCGGCCGGCTACTTCCGCGAAGACGGCTGGGCGCGGGGATCCAGCGCCTGGGTCCAGTTGCTGACGCGGTCTCGCGGGGTCTACCAGCTCCTCGCGCGTGTTTCTTGGTTCCGGACGGCCGGAATCGCGCCCGGGAACCTGGACGAGCTGGGCGCCTCGGCGGCGATCCAGGCCCAGCTGGCGCGGTACGTGGCGCTGCGGTTTTCAGTGTTCGGGCGGACGACGCTCAACGGGCAAACGACTCCGTTCGGCCCCGCAACGGGGCAGGTCGCCTTCGTCGATGCGGAGATCGCTGGTACTTTCTGACCTGCGAGGCCTGCACCGGATCTCAGTGCCGCCGTCTTGAAGCGTCGCTTGTTGACCGCTTGCGCGTGCTCACGGGCACGCCCGATTGACTCGCTTTCAGGAGCGGGCCTAGTCTCGCTGCAGCTCGCGGGGGGAGGGCTCATGGGTCACCGTCCGTTTTTTTCCAGCAGCTGATGTAGCGCCGTCTGGCGAACGACGGCCCCCGGCGTAATCCGCGAGGCTGCCGTCAGAGGGGGGCTGAGGAGATGCATCGCCTCAGGCTCTGCTGCATTGCATTGGGTCTTCTCGCTTGTTCGCGCGGCGAACAAAGCACGGCGCAGCCGTGGCTGACGGACCTGTCACCGGCGGAGCACGACCGGTTCTTCCCCATCCAGACCGGTCCGCACGCGCTGTCATGCAACGCGTGCCACGGGACCACCGATTCCTTCAAGCATTTCGATTGCACCACCTGCCACACGCAGCCGCCGACCACTTCGCTTCACGCAGGGATGGCGACGTTCCGCTGGGAGAACGCCAGCTGCTACGCCTGCCACCCGCGGGGCATCTCGACCTACAGCGCGGCCGAGCACGCGAGCTATTTCCCGATCGGGACGGGACTGGCGCACGCTCTCGGAGCCAGCGCCGTCCTCGTTCCGGGCAGCATCAGCTGCGGCAGCTGCCATACCACGGTGGACCGCGCGCAGTTCGATTGCACCACGTGCCATACGCAGGCCAGCATGACTTCTCCGGCGGGCCGGGCGTTCCATGCCTCCGTGCCCGACCTTGCAGCGGGCCCTTCTGCCGGGAGCTCGTCGCAATGTCTGGTGTGCCACTCTGATGGCGGCGTGCCCGTATCAGTGACCTGGTCGGCGAAGGCGCCGTCACATGACCAGAAGTACGGTTTTGAGGTCACCCCGGGGAGCGTGCACGCAGGCTTGCCGTGCCTGACCTGTCACTCGCAGAGGAAGCCGATCGCGAGCACAGGGTTCTCTGGGGCAGACTTCGCGCAGGAGACGTGCACCGCCTGCCATTCGCCGACTCCGTTTGGCTCGCTCGGCCAGGAGATCGATCGCGCCCACCTCGGGCTTGGCGAGTTCAACGGCTACACATACGCCAACCTGTCGAACCCGCCTGTTCCGGCAGACAGCCGGAGCTGCCTGAACTGCCATACGCACGGCCGAATCGAGAACTTCGACCACAGCCTCTGGTTCCCGATCGCCCGCGCCGATACGCACGCGATGGGCAAGTCCTTCTCGACCGCGAGCTCCGGCTTGGTGACCGTGACATGCTCCGCCTGTCACCAGGATCCGGCAAGCCGGCAGAACGTGACGTGCACGTCCTGTCACACGGCGACGGGAACCAACGCCGCAGGTCCGAACCCCATCGACCTGGCGTCCGCTCACACTGGCCTTCTGGGCGGAACCAGCTGGCAGGGCACGGCTCGCCCGACTTCGCAGTGCCTGCTCTGCCACACCAACGACTCGCTCGAACGTGTCCGTGTCCACGGCATTGGCTCGAGCAGCTATTCATCGGACTTCCCTGGGACGCTCTTCAGCATTTCGAGTGGGAATCACTTCGTCGCCTGTGAGAGCTGCCACAGGGCGCAGGTGACGGATGGGAATCTCAAGAACCCGCGCATAGACTTCAACCAGCGCAGCTGCGACTCCTGTCACAACGAGGCGCGGGAAAAGCTGGTCACCAACCACGCCGGAATCGGGTTGGCCATCCAGGACGCTGCTGGTCCGAACAGTGCCCGGACGTGTCTCCAGTGTCACGCGGACGGCGGGCCGGCCCCGGCGACGGTCGCATACGCACATCCGTACTTCCCGGTGGACGCCGCCGCGCGGCATCCGATGGGTCAGACTGTCGCCCGCGCCGGCGGCGGTGCCGTGACGTTCTCTTGCTCGAGCTGCCACGTCACGCGGAACGACTTCGCGCAAGTGGACTGCACGACATGCCATTCGCAGGCCAGCATGACATCGGGCGGCACGAGCGCGCACGCATCGGTACCCGACGTCCCTGCGTCTTTCGCGGCGGGCACGAAGACGTCAGTGGACCTGTGCCTCCAGTGCCACGCCGACGGCAAGGTCCCCGTCTCCCTGACCTGGTCCACGAGCAAGGTGGGTACCCACGATGCGCTCTACAGCTTCAGGGTTTCGGCGGGCACCCCGCACGCGACCACGAAGACGAACCCGAACGAGAGGTGCTCGACATGTCATTCGATGACCAGGCCGATCGCCGGCGTTACGACAGCCACCGCCGAAACGATCTCGACGATCGACTTCAAGCAGCAGACCTGCACCGCCTGCCACGCGCCCACGGGTCTTCTCACGCAGAACGTGGATCAGATCCATGCCGGCTTCGGCACGGTCAACGTTGGCGGCCTCGGTTACAGCTACGTCAACCTCTCCAACCCGCCGCTGCCCGCGGATAGCAAGAGGTGCCTGAACTGCCACCGGGACGGGAGCCGAGGAAATTTCGATCACGGCAGGTGGTTCCCGATTGCTGGCAACGAAACGCACGCCCTCGGGAGGGCTTTCGCTGTCTCCGGGTCGGCCACCCAGGTCACGCTCGCTTGCGCTACGTGCCACCAGGACATGGCTAGTCGAAGGGACGTGACGTGCACGACTTGCCACACGCCGGCCGGGACCAACAGCGCCGGTCCAAACGCGATCGATCTGAGGCCGGCGCATCAGTCGCAGCTCGGCGGATCGAATTGGCGTGCCCCGAATGCGCCGACGCCCCAATGCTTGCTCTGCCATGCCAAGGACTTCCTCGAGCGCGTGAACGTTCACGGCAGCGGATCGCCCGGCGCGCAGCGGATCCCGTTCGTCATCGATGCGACTAGCACGACCCACTTCGTCCCCTGCGAGCAGTGCCATACGGCCCGGGTCACCACCGACCCGGATCTCCAGAACCCGCAGACCGATTTCAATGTGCAGACCTGCAACAACTGCCATGGCGAAGTCAAAGACAGGCTGGTCTCGATCCACGCCCTGCTTAACGTGACGCCTCCAGTGGTCGATACCGTCGACGCCCTCGGGAACCCGGTGCCCGACCACGCGAAGCAGTGTCGCTCCTGCCATCCCGACGGCCGCGCGGCGCCACTCAACCAGCTGAACCATCCCTACTTCCCTGTCACGTTGGGAAGTCACGCGATGGGAAAGCCCGCGGTGCATGCCCAAGGCCAGGTCCAGTGCGCGAGCTGCCACGCCGCGCTGACCACCGACCCAGCGAAGATCGACTGCACCACCCGTTGCCACACACAGGCACAAATGACGACAGCCAGCGGCGTTGCGTTCCACGCCGCCGTCCCGGACCTGATCTGGCCGAATCCGGCGACGCCGCAGGAGACCTCACTCCTCTGCCTGAAGTGCCACGCCGACTCGAAGGTGCCGGCGTCGGTCTCGTACTCGACGACCTCGAACAAGGGAAAGCACGACCCGTCGAACGCGGCCATCGTATTCAACGTCACACCCGGTTCCAGGCACGACACGTCGAAACTGTCGATGCCGTGTCTCACGTGCCATTCGAGCGCGACCACGCCATTCCCCGCGGTGCCGGCGATGGGAATTGCGGACTTCACGCAGCAGTCGTGTACGAGCTGTCACTCGCGGGCCGGGACGCTCGCCCAGGATCTGGACGCACTCCATGTCGGAGTGACCATCCCGGCGCCCGGCTACCAGCCGGTGCCGGATACGGTCACGCCCGCGTACAGCAAGACCTGTCTGCCCTGCCATGCGAACGGGCAAGTCGACCAGGCGATCGCAGCGCAGAACCACGTCGGTTTCTTCCCGATCGCTCCCACGGATTCGCACGCGTACCTGGGCACGGTAACGATCAGCGGCCGATCCGTGGTGACTGCCTGCGCCGCTTGCCACGTGGACACCAGCACTCGCCAGAACGTGGACTGCACCGGTTGCCACATCCAGAGCGGCAATGGTCCCCTGGGCCCCGGCGTACCCGCCGACCAGACGTTTGCCCACAGCGGAAAGGTCGCGACGACCCCCAGCAACCTCTGGCTGGGCACAGGTCCCGTTGCTGCCGGCGCTTCCGCCCGATGCCTGTTGTGCCATTCGAACGATGCTCGCCCGGCAGGGTTCGTAGCCAAGCACGGCCAGGCGGGGCCGGCACAAACCGTATTCGGGATCGACCCGGCGAGCGGCAGCCACTTCACGGCGTGCGACCAATGCCACAGCGTGAAAGTGGTCGACCCGAAGCGGAAGAACGCCGAGTTCGACTTCGCCCGGGCCAGTTGCGACATGTGCCATCTGGCAAGCGGTCCGGGAAGCGTGGTCGCCGCGCACCAGGCACTCGGCGTGCCGTTCACGGCGCCCTATGCTGCCGGCGACCCTAACAACTCGAGCGCGTGCCTCGGTTGCCACCCCAACGGAGGCCGTGCTCCCAGCAGCGTCCCGTACACTCATGTCTACTTCCCGGTTGCCGCAGGCAGCATCCACGCGATGGGAGCGCCTGCGATGCACGCTCCGGGTCAATTCCAGTGCGCAAGTTGCCACACCACCTTGATCAGTGATCCGGCGAAGATCGACTGCACCGGTTGCCACACACAGGCACAGATGACGACCGCCGGAGGGATCTCATTCCACGCCTCCGTGCCGGACCTGTCCTGGCCGAATCCGGCAAGTCCGCAACAGACGTCACTTGTCTGTCTGAACTGCCACTCCGACGGCAACGTGCCGGCGTCGGTCTCCTACTCGGCAATATCGAACAAGGGAAAGCACGACCCATCGAACGCGGCCATCGTATTCAACGTCACACCCGGTTCCAGGCACGACACATCGAGACCCTCGATGCCGTGTCTCACATGCCACCCGAGCGTGACCACGCCGTTCCCCGCGGTGCCGGCAATGGGAAGTGCGGACTTCACGCAGCAATCGTGCACGACGTGTCACTCGCGGGCCGGGACGCTCGCCCAGGACCTGGACTCGCTCCATGTCGGAGTGACCACGCCCGCGCCGGGCTACCAGCCGGTGCCCAGTCCGGCGACGGCGGCGTACAGCAAGACCTGTCTCCCCTGCCACGCGAACGGTCAGGTCGACCCAGCAATCGCGGCGCAGAACCACGCCGGCCTGTTCCCGATCGGCTCCGCAGACTCGCACGCACTGGGCAAGTCTTTCGCGGTTTCAGGATCGCCCGCCCTGGTCATACTCGCCTGCGCGACCTGTCATCAGAACGTCTCGAACCGCCAGGACGTCACCTGCACCACTTGTCATACGTCCGCCGGCACCAACGCCGCGGGTCCGAACGCGATAGATCTCGCGCCGGCGCACGCCGCCCGGCTGGCCGGGATCAGCTGGCAGGCGACTGCCGGCCCGACCTCGCAATGCTTGCTCTGCCACGCCAACGATTTCCTCGAGCGCGTCAGCGTCCACGGGAGCGGCTCATCGCCCATCTATCCGTCCGACTTCCCCGGGAAGATTTTTGCAATCGGCAGCGGCCCGCACTTCGCTGCCTGCGAGACGTGCCATACCTCGCAAGCCACGGATCCGGGCTTCAGGAACCCGCGCATCGACTTCAACCAGCGCAGCTGCGACTCCTGTCACAGCCAGGCGAAGGACCGGGTGGTCACGATCCATGCCGGTATCGGAATCCTCATTCAGGACCCGAGCGGACCGATCAGCGCCGGCGCCTGCTTGCAGTGCCACCCGGACGGAGGAAGGGCGCCGAACACGGTGGTGTACAGCCATTCCTACTTCCCGGTGGATTCGGCAGCACCCCACGCCATGGGGCAGACCGTGCCTCACGGCGGGGGCACGGTCACGTTCTCGTGCTCGAGCTGCCACGTCACGCGGAACGACTTCGCGCAGGTCGATTGCACGACGTGCCATTCGCAGGCCAGCATGACGTCGGGCAGCACAAGCGCGCACGCATTGGTACCCGATGTCCCTACGCCTTTCGCGCCGGGCACGGAGACTTCAATGGGTCTCTGCCTGCAATGCCACGCCGACGGCAATGTCCCCGTTTCCTTGACTTACTCTCTGGCCAAGGCCGCCACGCACGACAGCCGGTACGCCTTCCTGATCTCCGCTGGCAGCCGCCACGCGACGACGAATACGAACCCCAGCGAGAAGTGCTCGACCTGCCACTCAGTAACGAAGCCGATCGTCGGCGTGACCACCGCGACCGGCGGAACCATCACGACGACGGACTTCACGCAACAGACCTGTACTGCTTGCCATGCGCCTGCGGGTGCCCTGAGCCAGAACGTGGACTTGATCCACGCCGGCTTCGGCACGGTGACGGTGGGCGGTATCGGCTACACCTATCGGAATCTTTCGAGTCCGCCACAGCCAGCCGACAGCAAGAGCTGCCTGAACTGTCATCGCGACGGGAACGCGGGCACCTTCGATCACGCCAGCTGGTTCCCCATCACCAGCACCGATACGCACGCGCTCAGGAAGACCTTCACCGTCTCGGGGGCAACGGTCACGCTGGCCTGCGCGACCTGCCATCAGGACGTCGCGAACCGCCAGGACGTCACCTGTACCACCTGTCACACGTCCACCGGCGCCAATGCCGCCGGTCCGAACGCGATCGATCTCGCGCCGGCTCACGCAAGCCGGCTGGCTGGAACGAACTGGCAGGCCGCGCCCGGCCCGACGCGCCAATGCCTGCTCTGCCACGCCAACGACTTCCTCGAGAGAGTCAACGTCCATGGCAGCGGCTCGCCGCCCGTGTACCCGTCCGACTTCCCGGGGACGACGTTCGTGATTGCGGGCGGGAAGCACTTCGCAGCCTGCGAGACGTGTCACGCGTCGCAAGTCACCGACCCGAACTTCAAGAACCCACGCACCGACTTTGCCGAGCGGAGTTGCGACGGTTGCCACTCGCAGGCAAAGGACAGGGTGGTCACGAATCACTTCGGCATCGGGGTTCTCATCCAGGACCCTGCAGGGGCCAACAACGCCGCCGCCTGTCTGAAGTGCCATCCGGACGGCGGGAGAGCTCCGGCCAGCGTCCCGTACAGCCATCCGTTCTTCCCGGTCGACTCGGCGGCGAAACATCCGATGGGCGACACCGTGGTCCGCGCTGGTGGCGGCGCGGTCACGTTCTCGTGCTCGAGCTGCCACGTCACCCCAACCGACTTCGCGCAGGTCGATTGCACGACGTGCCATTCGCAGGCCAGCATGACATCGGGCAGCACGAGCGCGCACGCATTGGTACCCGACGTTCCGTCGCCCTTTACACCGGGAACGCAGACTTCAGTGTCTCTGTGCCTGCAATGCCACGCCGACGGCAAGGTCCCCGTCTCCCTGATCTGGTCCACGGCAAAAGCGGGAACGCACGACGCGCTCTGCACCTTCAAGGTCTCTGCGGGGAGCCACCACGCAACCACGAACACGAATCCCAGCGAAAAATGCTTGACCTGCCATTCCGTCACCCAGGCGATTTCCGGCGCGACAATGGCCAACGGCGGATTGATTACGACCACGGATTTCAAGCAGCAGACCTGCACCGCTTGTCATGCCCCCGTGCCCACGGGAGCTCTGGCGCAGAACATCGACCAGCTTCATGCCGGCCTCGGCACGATCACCGTCGGCGGCACAAGCTACACCTACCAGAACCTCTCCGGCCCGCCGGTTCCCGCGGACAGCAAGATCTGCTTGCATTGCCACCCCGACGGCTCGATCGGCAACTTCGATCACAGCAAATGGTTCCCGATCGCCAGCGCCGATACCCACGCGCTCGGGAAGTTGGTCACCGTCTCCGGATCGCCGACCCCCGTCAAGCTGGCGTGCGTGACCTGCCACCAGGACAGCGCCAGCCGCCCGAGCGTGACCTGCACCACCTGTCACACCCCCGGCGGAACGAACGCGAGCCGGGCCAATGCGGTCGATCTGATTCCAGCCCATGCCTCTCAGCTCGGCGGATCGAATTGGCTCGTGCCCAGTACGCCGACGCCGCAATGCCTGCTCTGCCATGCGAAGGATTTCCTCGAGCGGGTGAACGTTCACGGCAGCGGCTCGACACCGGTCTACCAGTCCGATGCGCCCGGAATCCCGTTCGTCATCGACGCGACCAGCACGACCCATTTCGTCGCCTGCGAGCAGTGCCATACGGTCCAGGTCACCACCGATCCTCAGCTCCAGAATCTGCGAACCGACTTCAACGCGCGGAGCTGCAACAATTGCCATGGCGAAGCCAAGGACAGACTGGTCACAATCCACAATCTCCTGTCCGTGGCGCCTCCGGTCGGCGACACGGTAGACGCCGGCGGGAGCCCGGTACCGGGCCATGCCAAGCAGTGTCTCGCCTGTCATCCGGACGGCGGCGCGGCTCCGCTCACTGTTCCGTACAGCCATCCCTACTTCCCGATCGGCTCGGGGAACGTGCACGCGATGGGCACGCCTGCGGTGCATGCTCAGGGTCAGTTCCAATGCTCGAGCTGTCACACGGCCTTGGGCAGCGACCCTGCCCGGGTCGACTGCACCGGCTGCCATAACCAGGCTCAGATGACCGTCAGCATTGGCTTCACGTTCCACGACTCGGTGCCGGACCTGACCTGGCCGGATCCGGCGAAGCCGGAGGCGACGTCGCTCCTCTGCCTGAAGTGCCACGCCGACTCGGCCGTGCCCGCGTCGGTGTCGTACTCGACCCAGTCGAAGAAAGGAAAGCACGACCCGTCGAACGCCGCCATCGTATTCAACGTCGCGCCAGGCGCGCCGCACGACACCTCCAAACCCTCGATGCGGTGCCTCACGTGCCACTCGAGCACGACCATCCCGTTCTCGACGATACCCGCCATGGAGCGGACGGAGTTCGCCGAGCAGTCCTGCACGAATTGCCACTCGCTGGGAGGAGCACTGGCCCAGGACCTCGACAAGATCCACGTTGGCGTCACCACGCCACCGCCCGGCTATCAACCGGTCCCGAGCGCGCCCACGCCCGCGTACAGCAAGACTTGTCTGCCTTGCCACGCAAACGGCCAGATCGACCCGTTGATCGCCGCGAGGAACCATGCCGGCTTCTTCCCGATCGCGGCGGCGGATTCGCACGCATACGGACGCATGGTGACCGTCCTCACCCAGTCTTTCGTGACTGCCTGCGCCAGCTGTCACGTCGATACCGGCAACCGGCCCAACGTGGACTGCACCGGTTGCCACGTCGTGGTTGGGAATGGCGTTCCTAGACCGGGCGTACCCGCCGACCAGATGACAGCGCACAGCGGGAAAGTCGCTACCACGCCTTACAATCCATGGCTCGGGTTGGGTCCGGTCGGTCTGGGTGATGGCGCTTCGGCGCGATGCCTCTTCTGTCACGGAAACGATGCCCGGACGGCAGGGTTCGTGGTCACGCACGGCCAGGCGGGCCCGGCGCGGACGGTTTTCAGGATCGATCCGACGGCCCGTAGCCACTTCACCTCGTGCGACCAGTGCCATAGGGCAAGACTGGTCGACCCGAGACGGAAGAACGCAGAGCTCGATTTCGCGCAAGCGAGCTGCGACGCCTGCCATCTGACCGCCGGACCGGAGAACATCGTCGCGACGCATCAGGCATTCGGCGCGCCGATCACGGCGCCTTACGTCGCTGGCGAGCCGAACAATTCCAGTGCGTGCCTCGGCTGCCATCCGGACGGCGGCACGGCCGCGGGCTTCACCCATCCGTGGTTCCCGATCAAGCTGAGCGACGTGCACAATGCGGGCGCCACGACGTGTGCGCAGTGCCATTCCAGCGCGGCGTCCTACCAGGGCGACCCCACGAACAACCTTCCGCTGATCACCTGCACGGGCTGCCACAACGACGCGCCTGCGAACCTGCTCTACCAGAATGGCTTCACCATCACTCAGATTCACACGACGCCGCGGGTTGGCAGCAACATCTGGAACATTCCGGGGGGGTATGACTACTCGAACAACCTGCTCTGCTTCGCATGCCACGCCGGGAACATTCGCGCCGACCTGTCGCTCTCGCCGCTCGTGTTCCGCCTCAGCGTGCACGACGCCCGCTGCCAGAGGATCTCGGGCGGCGAGCACAGGGTGAGCCGGAACACGGACATCCCCCCGATCGTGAACATCTGTTTTGGCTGTCACAATCAAAAGCTGAGCGCCGGGGGGACCCCTTGGGCGGTGGACTGGACGTTCGCAAGCCCGACCGCGAGCTGCGCCAAGTGCCATGAGCACGCGGTGAGCCCACCGAGCGCAGTCACCTGCCGTTGATGTGGGGTGCACTACGTCCGGCTGGCTGGTCTTGCAGCACAGGCAGACGCCGGCCTGGATCGCGCGCCACGGCTAGAGCGGCGGCGAGCATCGCTCCGTCTCGCGCGACGGACCACCACGAGGCTGGCTCGTTGCCGCCGAAGCAGCCGCAACGCAAATCGATCCCGCGCAGCAATGCCTGCGCCAGAAATGCGAGGAAGGCCAGCAGCAGGGCTGCGACGACCACCGCTGCAGGGCGCGCCAGGATGCCGCTCACCAACGCGATTCCGGCGACCAATTCGATCCCCACCACGGCCGCCGCGACATACGGGACGAACGCCGCAGGGAGCACGCGATAATTCGCGACGTCCTGCGCAAACGCGCTCATGTCCGGGAGCTTCGCGGCTGCGGCCCAGAGAAACAACGCCCCCAGCGCAATGCGCGTGGCCATCAGCAGCGATCGGCTCATCGCTTGTCCGGCGAGCAGAGGCCGCACGCGCCAGATTCCCCAGGGCCTCCGAGCGCCAGCCATTCCGGCCACGCGCCGGTCAGCACGCGCACGTCGCTCAGCCCTTGCGCTTGAAGCTGCGCCGCCACCTGGTCCGCGGCGGCGCAAGCGCGGTCGCGATCGTAAACGATGACCGTCGGGGAGACGCGAAGAGCGGCGAGGAGCGGGGCGACCGGTTCGCCCGGAGCTAGATGCAACGCGCCGGTGACATGCCCGGCCGCGTATTCCTGAGCCGATCGCGCATCCACGAATGCCGCGGTGCAGGCGATGCAGAGCGGCTTCGCGTCCTGCACCGAGATCCGGGCAACGCCGGAACGCGGGTCCCGGCAGATCACGCCGGACGATTCGGCGGCGGCGACCACTGGCGTACCCAACGGCGCGGGCCGCGGCGTGAGGGAATTGCCCGCGATCCCGAGGACCGCCCCTGCCACGCAAATCAGCGCCGCGCGCACGAGCACAGCCATGGGGGATCGATGATATTATGGACTCAGACCTTGCAGCAGCTTTCCCCGGAGCTCGAGGAGCTCCGGTCTGCCGAGGCGGCAGATGATGCCGAGGCCCTGCTTAGGGGGTACGGAACGCAGCCAGCCGTTCGTGCGCTCGACCGCGCCGGCAGTCCGGCTGGCGAATTGGTGCAAGCGAGCGCGTGCTCCGTGCAGCAACAGCTTGAAGCAGGGCAAGCTCATGTGCAGCAGCTCTGCCGATTCCCGGTTGGTATAGCCGTAGATGTCCGAGAGCAGGACCGCGACCTGGTGCTCGAGACAAATCCTCCGGGCGATGCGATCGAGAAGGTGGTACAGCCGTTCGCGGCACTCGATCATCGCCAGGACCACGTCGGGTCGAGTCTGCAGTTCCGTCTCCGACTCCTCCACTGCCGACGTGAGGTCGACGAATTGGAGCCGGTTCTGTGACCGGTAGTGGTCGACGATGAGATGACGTGCGATCGCCAGGAGCCAGCCTGAGAAGTTCTCAGGCGATCTGCCGATGTCGGTCCACGCAAGCACCATCGTTTGCTGCGCGATGTCCGCGGCGTCGGACCCATTGGCCACGCGCCGGGCAACAAATCGGTTGAGCCTGGTCACCGCCGCTGGTGACAGCTCGGGCTCAGTGGAGGCGCCCTTTCGAGCGCCGGGCAGCCAGCTGGTCACTTCACCGCCTGGATATCGAGTCATTTGGCGGTCCCCCGAGCGCCGGGCTAACGCGGACTCCCTACGACGAACGTCGTCAAAATACATAGGTACGGCAAAATAGGCAATATGTCGACACAAGACTACAGATATACTGGAAGCATGTTGGCAGCCAAGCGACCGAACTCAAAGGTGATTTTGTTGTTGGCCGCGGTGAGCACGCGTTCGGTAGCGCCGGCGGAAGCCTGGACGTAAGTTCAGTAGCACTTTCAGACGGGCCTCTGACTTGGTTGTCGGAGCGTCGTCCTCGATGAGCGCGCGTGACGACGACCGGTGGAGCCGCGCTGGCGCCCGACTCGCGGACACGGACGAAGAGCACGGCTGTCGGACCAACCGCACTCCGCAGGACGGATCGAGATCGACCGTGCCCGACGCGAGGACTTTAGCGCCGATACGAATGGAGCTGCTCCGGCGGACCACACCGGGGCAGCTCCAAGGACGAGCATCGCCTTTCGCTACCTCGAGATCGGAACTCCGCAGACGACGCCGCTGAGTTGCCCGAAGGCCAGGTTCACCTGGACGTCGCAGGCCGTCGGCACCCCGCCCGGAGGCGTGATGGTGAGGTGGTCGACGATCGTCTTCGTGAAGGAAAGGCCGGTGCCGGTCACGGTGGCTGTCAGCGTGCCGTCGATGATCACGCCTTTGTCGGTGGTGCACGCGGCCGCGGCCACTGAAAGCGAAGCCGCGGTGGCGCACGATCGCAGGCCTGAGGGGCAATTGACGCTCAGTGAGCCTTGCACCGTCAGCGTCCCGCCCCCGGCGCAAGCTTTCGTGACGGGGCCGAAGCTACCCCCGAACGAAAGCTGGTTCCGGGCCACTGTTACCGCTTCGCTCTGCAGAGCGGCCGAGATCTCCGATGCGACCGACCGTGCTTCTTCCGTGGACAGATTGCCGGAAGTACCGCCACAGGATGCGGCCGCGATCGCGGCCGCCACTCCGAGAAACTTGCGCATGTTGATTCCCCCTACGATTCGAGTTGAAGAGCGCGGGGGGATGTCGACGGCTACTGCATCGAGTCAGCGAGCCCAGAAGCGTCCCCCAAAATCGCTCCTGCGCGCGCCGTTCGAACTTCACTCCGGGTTATAGGTGGCAGGCTTGCATACAGGTGACGCTATATGCAAGACCCCCCCTTTTCGCGATGTTCTCGACGAGGTCAGGCCTGGATATTTCGAAATCGCGGGCCCGAGGAAGATCGAGTACTGACCGTGACTTCTCTCGCGGCGGTCAACCCTTCCGGGCTGTCGCGTGGGCCTTCGCGGCCGGCGACTGCTCGCGCGCGGCGGATGACTTGATCGCGAGAAGCTCCACTTCGAAGATCAGGGGCTCGTTCGGCCCCACGGTGCTGGCTGCGTTCTTGCCGGGCACTCCCCGCTCTCCGTACGCGAGTTGCGGAGGCACGAACAGCTTCCATTTCGAACCGACCGGCATGAGCTTCAGCGCTTCCTTCCAGCCCGGGATGACGGCAGCGACGGCAACCGTGGCAGGTTGTCCTCGCGCATAGGAGCTCTGGAACTCCTTGCCGTCGATGCGAAGGCCTCGATAGTGGCACTCGATGGTGTCGGTGTCCGTCGGCCGCTTGCCCTGACCGGACTGCACGATCTTGTACTGCAGGCCACTCGGGAGGGTGACTACGCCTTCGTCCTTTGCGTTCTCGGCGAGAAAAGCCTCCCCCGCTTGCCGGTTGGATTCGGCGACCTTCTTCACGGCCTGCGCCTGCTTCTGCTTCTGTTCTTCCTGGTACGCGCTCATGGTCTCGCGGAGCGCGTCCTCCGACATGAGCAACTGCTGACCCGAGAACCCATCTTTCAAACCGCGCGCCACGGTATCGGTATCGAGCTCGAGGCCTTGGTCCTTCAAGCTCCTCGCCACCGAGACTCCTGCCGTGTAGCTCAACTTCTCCTTCGGCGTACTGAGAGTCGGCTTGGCGACGAGTTTCCCGCGAATGGCGAACGCGCCGACCGCGATGCCGGCCGTTGTGACGAGCGCAGCTGCCCCGATTGCGATCCGCTTCCAGCTCATGGTCGGCCCCCCGGCGTGAAGCAAGGAGCCTTTCTCGAATGTGGCGGTGGAGTCAAGCGCCCCCCCGAGCCCGATCTCCGCCAGCGTCAATCATTGCGGGTCCGGGGATTCGACCATCGCAGGAGCGAGAAAGATGGCGTATTGCGTGCGGCTTGCTTCTCGGGCGGCCGGAGCCGGGATGACCTGGCCCCGCAGCATTTCCTGAGCGCATCCCACCAGCGCCGCGCTCACCGAGCCATTCGATTGGGAGGGACGTCGAGTACCTCCATCCTGCCGTCGTGCGTCGCGACATCGAGCACGAGCATCGTGAACTGGTCCACGACCTGGTCGCCCACCGCGCTGTTGCCGAAGCTACGCTGGACCTGCTCCGTTCTTGCCGGGCAATCCCCGCTCGCCGTAGGCGAATTGCGACGGCGCGAACAAACTTCCACTTCGAACCGACGGGCTTGAGCTTTAGCGCTTCCTGCCAACCCGAGATCGCCGGGGCGATCGGGAACGTCGCAGGTTGACCCAGGAGATAGGAGCTCTGGAACTCTTCGCCGTCGAGACGAATGCCCCGGTAATGGCATTCGAAAAACACGTGACGCCAGACGCTTGAGCTACTTCGTTGGACAGACATTAGTCTGACCAACATTTGGTGGAATACGTTCGTCTGAATACGTTAGTCGCACTACATTCATCTCACTCGTTCATCTCAACGACATTCGCCCTTCGCGTTGTGAGCGAGGAAAGCTTCCCACTGTTTCTGTGCGTCTCGGGGATCGCCTTCACCGCCCGCGCCCGCTTGTGTCGAGGTTGCTGGTGGTGTCGAGACTGGGAGCTTTCCGGTGAACGTGCTGCAGATGAAAGTCGCCCAGATGGACGACGTCGGACTAACGACGCCGGATGAAGATCGTAAGCCTAAAGTCGTAGTCAACTATCGGTTCGGAGGGCTCGGTCGTCCTGTTGTCGGGGGGTAGATCATGCAAACGACTGGTCGAACCGGTTCCGCGCTTGCGGGCGCGTTCCTGCTGGCGCTGACGATGGGTGACTCGCGTGCCGTCGCCGCGCCCGGTGGCATCAGAGAAAACGGTACGATGACGCAGCCGGCTTACATCGCTCCCGGGAGCGAAGCGGCGGCCGGAGTGCCGGGGAACTTCTTCACAGGGGTGGGATTCCTCTTTGAGCCGGAGTCTCCTTACGCTTCGCTGAAGACGGTCCCGACCTGGAATGAGCTCGAGCAGTTGCTGGACAACCCGTACCGCGTGACCCACGACCCAGTCACGCCGGGGAACTTCGACGGCTGGCCTTCGTACAGGTCTTCGATCGTCCGCCGCCCCGCGTTCTTGACGCCCGGCTCGACCTTGCTCAACCCAGGCCCTTCCTTGCCCCAGCTGATTGTGCATCCCCTGAACTACAACCCCACCGACGGGGAGGAGATGCGGATCTTGAACCGGTTCTATCCCGGGGGGCCGTTCAGCGTCCCGGATCAGCTCTACCAGGATCTCGCGAGGGACCGGACCGGCAATACCTGGAACTGGACGTTCAGGCCCATCACGGTCTCACCGGGGTCACCTCGCGTGGTGGACACCGCGATTGACTACAACGGTCCGTTGAAGGCGGACCCCTTCATGTGCGTGACCAACCTGGAGCTCGTTCCTCCCGAGGGCACCCGGCTCTGTGGATACGATCCGGGCGAGCCGGGGTACACCGGTTTCGGTGTGCTCTCTCCGGGCATCGGATACTCGACGCCCGCCGTTCCAACCTCGGTGTTCCCGTTCTTGCCGGGAAATCCAGGCACCCCTCTGCCGGCAGGCGCGCTGCTGTGGGACTCGACCCGCATGCTCCCGCCGGATGGCGTGTTCGGATTCATCCCGCCGCGAAATGCGATCACGGGGCAGTTCGGGCTGCACAAGCCGTCGCTGCAAGTTCCCGCCTCTGCAGGTAGGCCGGGCGCTCCGAATTACCTGCTCAATACCAACCCGGACAAGGTCTCGCCCTCGAACGAGAACGACTACGTCCGGAACAGGAACGTCGCGATCGCGCTGGGCAAGGCGATGTTCTGGGACATGCAAGTGGGAAGCGATGGCGTGCAGTCCTGCGGCACCTGCCATTTCAATGGCACAGGCACGGATACGCGGACGAAGAACCAGATGAACCCGAACCACCTCGGCGGCGACCTGACCTTCCAGCTCATGCAGCCCAATGAGCGGGACCTGGTGGCGAACGACTTCCCGCTCCACAAGCTCGCGAATTCCGATATCGCCGGCGACCCAGCGTGCACCACGCCGATCGTGGCGAATGTCACCAACGTCACCCCGGCCCTGGATCACCCCGTATCGGGCGACGTCACCGTGTGCGCCGCGAGCAACATCGTAAGCGACGTCAACGACGTCGCTTCCTCCATGGGCGTTCACTTCGGCCTGTTCAAGGACGTCGCGCCGATCGGATCCCTGATCACCGACGCGAGCGGAGTGAAGGTGGTGGCGCCGGATCTCCGTGCGACGGAGGCGGATTGCGGCGGTCCCGCGCCCGCCGGGAACGCCGACTGCCTCAAAGCCATCAAGGACCCGATTCCGGGCTTCGGCGGAACGGTCGGAACCGACCCGGGGGTCTTGAACCAGTTCAGAAGGGTGGAACCGCGCAACACACCCACCATGCAGGCCGCGGCCTTCAACTTCGACAACTTCTGGGATGGGCGCGCGCGCCACGACTTCAACGGCGGCAGCGTCTTTGGAGCGGCCGACCCGCAGAGCCACGTCTTCGTCAACAATCTGGGGACCCTCACGCCGACGCGCCAGATCATCAAGTTCGTCAGCGTCGCCGCCCTGGCCACCGGACCGGCGCTGAGCGAGTTCGAGATGTCTTTCCTGGGACGCAACTGGGCCAAGATCGGCAAGAAGCTGCTGCAGGCAGGCGTCACTCCTCTCGCCAACCAGCTCGTCTCTCCGACGGACAGCGTCCTTGGTCCCTACTCCAACCAGGGCGGCTCGGCCTGCAACAACCTCCTGCAGGTGCCGGTCGGCGATCGCTCGGGAAGCTGGAGCGCAGTCGGAGTCGCCGGCAAGCCGGGGCTTTGCATCAGCTACCAAGGCCTCATCCGGCAAGCCTACTACCCAGCACTCCACAACAACGCCAGCCAGCATCTCAACGGCTGCTACACCGACGGCAACGCGGCGGTCCACCCGAATCAGTGCAGCGCGGTCGGCGTCCCAGTCTCGGTCCGCGTGTTCCAGGGCGGTGTCGTGGTCAACTCGGCCGGCGACCCGTTCGATGGATACATCCTGACCCCCGCAGCCGGCGCTGCTGTCGCGACCAACACCAACCAGTTCACGCAGATGGAAGGCAACTTCAGCCTCTTCTGGGGCCTCTCGGTCAATCTCTGGGTGCAGATCCTGGTTCCGGACAACACTCCGTTCGATCAGTGGCTCGACGCGAATCCGGACGCGTTCTTGAGCCTGGCGGACACGAGCGAAGTGCTGCTCGTCGACGACCTCCTCAACTGCACCACCCCGACCCAGCGGAAGTGCTTCAGGGAGCTCGGGAATTTCAAGCGCGACACGAATGCCGTGGCCCACATCGGCGCCACGGTCGAGGGCGGCGGCGGCGCGACCGCGGTCCCGGCACCGGGGACGCGCACTCCCGGCTCGAATCAGCCGGACCCGCTGCTGGGCGCGGATCTCTTCTTCGCCTCCAACCTGTCGCTGAAGAACCCGACTTTCAGGAGTGGCCGCTGCGGCGCCTGCCACAACATGCCGACGCTGACCGACAACACCATGCCCTTCACCTTCAAGGCGCAGCTTCCCGACTTCGCGTCGGAGTTCAGCGCGGCGGCGCCCGGGGTCGAGCTGTTGACCGAGCCCATCGGCAGAGGCCGGGTCATCACGGGCTTCCTGCTCGAGTCCGAGCTCGCTGAGAACGGGCAAGACGCGATCGAGCGCAGGTTCATCAACCAGAGCATCGCGCCAAACCCGGTGAACGGATTCGCGTATTCGGATGGCGTCTTCAACCCGCCGAGCTACATCGGAGCCGGACAGGCCTTCATCGACAACGGCGTCTACAACCTGGGCGTCCGGCCCATCTCGGAGGACCTCGGCAGGGGGGGCCCAGACGCCTTCGGCTGGCCGCTCTCGCTTGCAACCCTGATGATGAAGAACCTGGCAGGCGTCGACTACGAGCCCAACGTTCCGGGCAACCCCCTCACGGGCGCCCCGGGGAGGGGCTCCGGGCCGATGATGACCTTCGACCCTGCCTTGGGCCCCGAGGGCGGCCTGTTCGAGCAGTCTGCGCAGGATCAGCAGATCAACCCGGGAGGAACCGACGAGCCGAGCCTTCCTCAGATGCCGGCCTATTACGCGCCTTTCCTCAACCAGATCACCGTCGGAGACTCGCAGCCGGAGCTCGACGAGCCGTTCGCCGGGATCAACACGCTCACCAACGTTGCGATGCTTGAAGGGTTCATCGACGTCATCGGTCCAATCAACCCCGCCGCCATCAAGAACGAAGCCCTCAACGTGGGGGAGACCGAGCTGATGGGAACGTGGCCCGTCGTCAACCGGGTGCTCCGGGACGGCGCCTTCAAGGCGCCCCAGCTGCGCAACGTCGAGCTCACCGGTCCGTACTTCCACAACGGCGGCTTCCTGACGCTGCGCCAGGTGGTCGACTTCTACGTCCGCGGCGGGGACTTCCCGATCACCAATGCCGCGCACCGCGACTTCCTCCTCACGAACCTCAACATCGAGGCCCAGTCGAACTTCACCGAGGAGGAGAAGGTCGCCATCGTGGACTTCCTTCTCGAGCTCACCGACGAGCGCAACAGGTTCGATCGGGCCCCCTTCGATCACCCGCAGGTGATCGTGCCCGTCGACGGCCTCGCCCCCGACAACACGGCCGGTCGCGCTGCCTTGCTGGCGAGTCCCATGTTCCAGGACGTGGCGGCGGTGGGCACTGCGGGCCAGGCCTCGCCGGAGCCAACCTTCCTGAACGTGACGAAGGTGAGGGTCTCTGGCGCCGCAGCCAACCGCGGGAGCCCGGCCTGCGACTACGCGCACGGGATCGTCAGCCACTACTGCCACTAGCGAGGACCCACTCCCTGCCCATCCTCGGCCTCCTCGGAGGGGATGGGCATAGGAGTCTCTTCCGAGGAGACAGCAATGACCATCTGCGATTCAACCCGCTCGGGCATCCTGTCAGCCGTGATCGCCTTCCTGGGTTGCTCCGGGGTGCAGGCTTCGTCCGAAACGCCGGGCGCACACGGGGGCTCGCCGAAGGATCTGGCGATCTCCTTCAAGCTGGATCCCCGGCTCAGCGGGCCCACGTATGGGGGCGAGCGCTGGGTCTCACCGCCGGCCTACATCGGCGCGACGGGTCAGGACACGGTTGAGGCGCGCGCCGAAGCCGTGGGTGATCACGGCGTGCCGGTCAGAGTCACCCTGAAGTGGCTCGCCTCGGACGCCGAGATGGTAAAGGTCTCGCCGGCAGAAGGCAGCCAGGTGAAGATCGCCGTCACGCGAGCCGGCGAGAGCCGGGTGACGGTGGTCTCGGAGGGAATCTCCAAGGAGCTGGTTGTCAAGGCGAAGTCCGTGGGTCCCGGGCTACAAATCGAGATCATCCAGCCCGCGCCGAAGCCTGCCGGAGCGTCCGCCGTCACGCCCGTCCAGGCGTCGGCGGCGCGCGAATCGCCGTTCAAGAGCAAAAAGGACGAGCGCAGCTATGCCCTTGGCATGACGTTCGGGAAAGGCGCCCGCAAGCTGTCGGCCTCGCTCGACGAAGCCATGGTGGCCGAGGGGTTCAGGCACGGTCTTGCCGGCTCGAAGACGATCCTCACCGACGAGGAAGCTCAAGGCACCCTGGCCGGGCTGCAACTCGAGATGAACAGCCAGAACGCCTCGCAGAACAAGGCAGACGGCGAGTCGTTCCTGGCCAATAACGGGAAGAAAGAGGGCGTGATCAGCCTCCCGAGTGGCCTCCAGTACAAGGTCCTGCGCGCGGGCGATGGCAAGAAGCCGGGGGATGCCGATGTCGTCGAGTGCCACTATCGGGGCACTCGCATCGACGGCAGCGAGTTCGACAGCTCCTATCGCCGCAGCCGGCCGATGACGTTTGCCGTGGCAGGCCTGATCCCGGGCTGGAGGGAGGCCATCAAGCTCATGCCGGCCGGCTCGAAGTGGCAGCTCTTCGTGCCGGCGAAGCTCGCCTACGGGGAGCGCGGAATCGGGATGGGTGGCAAGAGCAAGAGGAAGTCGGGGCTGAAGATTGCGCCCAACTCCACGCTGCTCTTCGAAGTGGAGCTCCTCTCGGTCAAGGCCGCTTCCGATCTGGTGCACCAGGCAGCGGCGCCCAAGCCGCAGGGGCGCTGATCATGCGCCGAGCGGCCATCGGCGCCTTGGCGCTGTGCCTCGCCTTGCTTGGCGTTGGCTTGTTCCGATCGTGGCTGAACGGCGACGTTCCGGCGCAGATGCAGCCCGACCCCGCGGCCACAGCCGATCCGGTGCCGGGGCCAGCCGCCCCTTTTTCGCCGCCCCCCGCGGCGTCGGCGCCGGCGGTTGCCCCGGCACCGCCCGCCTCCACCACCCGCCAAGCGCCGTGGCCAACCGCCTCGCACGATGCTTCGCCGTTTGACGAATCGCGACACCGCTCGCGGAAAGTGAAACGAGCGGAGCGCGCGCTCTTCCAGCGTCAGCTGACGGCCGGATTGAACCGGCTCCAGCCGTTGCTCGAGCAGTGCCCGAACGCACAGCACGCCGGGGGGATCGGCGGGAGCGCCCCAGTAGAGACCCCTTCCTCCCCGGAAGCCTTGATCCAGCAGCTCGAGTCGCTCGCCGCGCGAGCCGGCGGCGGCCGTGCGGAGCTCCGGGACCAGCAGATGGTGCTGCGGCACATCGAGACGCTTTCCAACAAGGCAGGCGCGGCGCCGCGGCGGGCCCGGGGCCTGGGCGAGGGTACCTCCCTCCTGCTCGACATCACGCCGTTCGACGGGAAGGTGGAGATCCTCGACGTAGCCGACGGCATGAACGGCGCGGTCAGCGACGAGTTCGTGGCGTGCGCGCGCAACCTGCTGCGCGGACAGTTCGTGCGGGTTCCCGCGTCCCGGGCGGGAGCGCGCCTGCGCACGAGCGTCACGCTCGGATCGCAGGTCCAAACCGTCCCTCCGGGGTCCCTCGAGGAAGCTCGCGAGGGGGAGTTGGCGAACGCCGGATCCGAGATGGGCAGAGCTTTCGACCAGACGCCCGCGGGCGCGGGCGAGCAGACCGGCGGTGGCACCCGGCTCCGATGAGGAGCCGCGGAGTGACCCCTCCATCGCGACCCGTCCTCGCGCCCCGGAGAGCGCTGACGCTTGATTCACAGCATGCCCAGCACGCATTCAACCCTTCCGGGCGGTCGCTGCGCCTTCGCCGCCGGCGACTGCTCGCGCGCGGCGGATGACATGATCGCCAGAAGCTCGATCTCGAAGATGCGTGCAGATTCCGTTCCCGCTGCAGCTCTGACGACTACCTCCCGGCCAGCGCCGCTGCACGCCCACGCAAACTAGACCCTCGGTCCGGCGGATGCCGGTTACGGGAAGGAGCGTCCTGTTACCCCCAACACGTGCGCGACGACCTTGCCCCGGCGTACGCTACGGCCGAGGGTCTAGTTGTGGCGGTCTCAGGGTCGTTTCAATACGAGGTGCACGTCGGCGCGGCCAAGCTTCACGCCATCGAGGCGAGCCTTGGGATCAGTGGGCGGTCTCGTCGTGGGATCGCCGTCCTCATCCAGGCGAGCCTCGATGAGGAGCTTCTCCGGGAGCGGCTGACCCATCATCGAGTCGGCTTCGCTCAGCTCGAAAGCCGCAGGGAACCTGGCGGGCAGGCGCTTCACGGCGACCGGGGGACCCTCGCTCACGCCAGCAGCGCGAGCGAAAACGAACAGGATGCCGCCGGACGGCAGCTTGCTCCTGAGCGACGGATCGACATCCACGGTCCCCGACACGCGCGGTCCCGCGCTCCGGGCCGGTGCCGGCGCCGCGTCGACCGGCGCGTCCAGGCCCGCGTGAGGGTTCGCGTTCGCGGCGGCCGGCGCGGTGCTCGCCTGCGCCAAGGGAGGCTCCTGCTTCCTTAGATCCGCGAGGAACTGCCGGAACTCCGGTGCGCGATCGGGAAAGCGCTTCGACGCTCTCGCTACCGCAGCCTCCGCGTCGCGCATCTTCCCCATGCGCGAGTAGGTCAGCGCCAGATACACGTAGCCGTCGATCAGGTCCGGATCGGCGGCGAGCGCCTTGGTCAGCATGCTCACGGCAACGTCCGTCTGGCCCATGGCGAGACGGACCAGCGACTGGTAGGCGAGGGCCGGAGGATTTCCCGGAGCCCGCTCGAGCACTCGCGCCGTCTCGTTCCAGACGCCCATCCAGTTCTCGCGTCCGACGTAAAGGCGGGCAAGTGCCAGGTGCGCGTCGAGGTCGTCGGGATTGCGCGCGAGTGCGGCCTGGAGCTCGGACTCTTCGCCCTGCGCAGCTGTACTGCCGGCCGCCCGGCTGGTCATCGGGGTATTGCCGGTGACCGACCCGCCCGGCTCACGCGGTTGTGCCGCCTGGTAGACCAGAACGCCGAGGAGCGCGACACCCGCGGCGCTGCCGATGCCCCAGAGGAAGCCACGCAGGCTCGCGCGGACATGGGGCTCCGCGGGCGCGGCGCCGGCCCGGGTCGCGGGAGCGCTCTTCTCGGTAGGCATCACCGAACCTCCCTTTTTCTCGAGCGCGAGCAACGCTTGTGCTGCCTGCAACTCGAGCGCGTATCGCTCACGGGCGAGCTGCTCCGGATTTCGCTTGCTGGCCGTATCCTCGAGCTCCCGCAGTTGCCGCACAAGCGCTTCGCTCTTGCCAGCGAGATCGCGCGCCTCGACTCCAGCAAAGGCGCCGGCCCGCGCAGGGCGGCGCGAACCTCCGAACAGGCGCCAGACGAGAACCGCGCCGAAGACGAGACCTCCTGCCAGGATGGCCAGAGCCGGGATCCAATCGACGGAGGTTTCGGCGTTCACGATCCCACCTTCGGCGAAACCCCTTGCGGCCAGCCATAGGCCAGCATCCGCACGCGACGGACTGCAGCGGCGAGCTTGGGGTCTTCCGGAACCGAGTCACGAGAGGGGAGGTCGGAAGCCGCCGGAGCTGCAAAGGCGACTTCGCGCCCTCCCGCGGAGGCTGGTTCGCTCCGCGACCGCTTCATGGCCCAGGCGATCACAGCTCCCCCGGCGAGCAGCACGGCGACGGGCCCGAACCAGACCAGCCAGTTCACGCCCCGCATCGGCGGCTTGAGGCGCACGAACTCGCCGTACGAGCGCTCGAAGTAAGCGAGGATCTGCTCCTGGTCGTAACCCTTGGCCAGCTTCTCGCGAACCTCGGCCTTCATGTTGCGCGCCATGGTGGCGGGCGAATCCGATACCGAGAGGCCCTGGCAAACCGGGCAACGCAACAGCGCGCCGATGTCGTCGGTGCTCTTGTCGAGCTCGGGGCCGGAGAGCTGCGGACCCTTGGGGGCCCCAATCACGGCTGCAGGCGCGGCGCTCGGCGAAAGCTCCTGCGCGGCAGATGCGACCACGAGGATGCTAGCCAGCGCAGAGGCGACGGGCGTCACCGGGCACCCTCCTTCGCTCTGGCGACGAGCGCCGCGATGGTGCTGCGGGTCATCGGTCCCACGTACTTGTCAACGATCCGTCCACTGCCGTCGATGAAGTAGGTCTCCGGTACGCCGAAGACCCCGTAAGCGATGGCTGCCTTGCCTTCCGGATCGATCAGCGACGGATACGCGCTGGGGCGCTGCCGCAGGAATTCCGCCGTCCGGGCCTCCTCGTCCTCGTACACGACGCCCAGGAACTGGACGTCGGGCAGGCCCCGCGCCGCGGCGGTGAGCGCGGCGTGCTCCTCGAAGCACGGGACGCACCACGTCGCCCAGAAGTTGATGACCACCGGCTTGCCGCGAAGCTTCTCGAGCGCGACCGGGGCGCCGCCTCCCACTGGGACGAGAGAGAAGGCGGGGGCGGGCCGGCCGATGAGCGGGGAGCGCACCGAGTGCGGGTCGCGGCCGAGGTTGGCGACGAGGACGGCGAGCAGCGGCAGCGCGACGACAACGCCGCCTACGAGAACCTTGGGATTGACCCGCGAACGACGGGCTTGCTCGGGCCGGGAAGTGACCGCGGTCGTCATCAGCGGGACCCTTCGATGGCGACCGGAGCGGCGGGCACCGGCGGACTCGCGGTCACCGCCATCTGGCGCATGGAGGGGACCAGCGCCACGAGCCCACCGAGCGCCATGATGGCGGTGGCGATCCAGATCCAGGAGACCATCGGGTTGATCAGGACCAGGAGGCCAACGGAGTTGGAATCGATGTTGTGGATGGACAGGTACAGGTCCTCCGTCAGGCTGCTGCGCACCGCCGGCGACCCGATGGGCTCACGCTGGTTCTCGTACTGGCTCATCCGCGGATACAGCGCCCCGAGGCTGCGGCCGTTCTTGCTGATGTCCACGTGCGCCAGGATGGACTCCCGGTGCGGCTCCGTGACCCGCTCGGCGTTGACGAAGGTGAGCGTGTAAGCCCCCAGGGTCGAGGTCTCGCCTTGATTGAGCTGGACTTCCTTCGAGCTGCCCATGGTGCTCGAGACGGCGATGGAAGCGATGGCGAGGATGGCCCCGGCATGGACGACATATGCCCCGAAACGGCGCCGCCCCCGAAGCTGGGCCTGCCGGAATGCCTCGACGAAGCCTTCTCCGTGGGATCGCATCCGCTGGCGGACCGGGAGGAACATCTCCGAGAGCGTGACCTGCGCGGTGAAGCCGCCGAAGAGCAGGGCAAGCAGTGTCCAGGGGTTGCGGACGCCAAGGAGCAGCCCCACGACCGCGAGCAGCGCGGCGCTGAGGAGTGGAGGCAGGAGCGCGTTTCGCATCTGGTTCGCCGTGGCGCGGCCCCAGGGCAGCGCCGGCCCGACCCCCATGACGAAGAGCAGGGCCACGCCGATGGGCACCGACATCCGGTCGAAGTACGGCCGGCCAACGCTCATCTGCACTCCGCGGACAGCTTCCACGATGAGGGGGAACACGGTCCCGAGCAGCACGGTGAAGGTGAAGAGGACGAACAGCAGATTCTGCACCAGGAACATCACGTCCCGGGATGGACCGGTCTCGAGGCGCCCTTCCGTGCCCAGGCTGTCGACGCGGAGCGCCAGCAGGACGAGCGAGAACACCAGCGCCGCGGCCAGGAAGACGAGGATGGTGGGCCCTATGGCGCTCTGGGTGAAGGAGTGCACCGAATTGAAGACGCCCGAGCGGGTCATGAACGTGCCGAGGATGGTCAGCAAGTACGTCGCTAGCACCAAGATCGTAGTCCAGCCCTTGAGGACGCCTTTGCGCTCCACCAGCAGCGCGGAATGCAGCGCGGCCGTCGCGGTGAGCCAGGGGAGGAAGGACGCGTTCTCCACCGGGTCCCAGGCCCAGTACCCGCCCCAGCCCAGAACCTCGTAGGCCCACCAACCGCCGAGCACGATCGCGCAGGTGAGGAAGACCCAGGAGAAGAGGAGGAAGTTGCGCAGCGGCCGGATGAAGTCGTTGCCGAGGCGGCCGACCAGGAGCGCAGCGCAGGCGAGGCCGAACGGAATGGTCATCCCCACGTAGCCCGTGTAGAGGAAGGGCGGGTGGATCACCATCAGATAATGGTTCTGCAGCAGCGGATTGGGTCCCGGGCCCTCCATCGCCGGGTTGGGCACCGTGGCGAAGGGCTGCGCAGGGCCGGCGAGGAGAAAGCTGAAAAAGGCGCCGCACGCCAGCCAGACACCTAAGGCGTAAGGCATGTACTCGGGGTGCTTGTCCGCGTTCCGCCAGGTGGCGACCGCGACGTACACCCCCATCACCAGGCCCCAGAAGAGGATCGATCCTTCGAGCGACGACCAGAGGCTGACGATGGAGACCCAGGACGGAACCTTCGTTGAGCCCACGTGCGCGACGTAGCTCACGCTGAAGTCGTGCGTCAGCAGCGCGTACTCCATGGTCAGGTTCGCCAGCACCATGAACGCCGCGAACGCGTACGCGAGGCGCCGCGCCCACTTCCAGCCAGCGGCGTTC
>Ga0099794_10000134_pt1 | contig 27002 bp, 26 predicted proteins | sample Rivendell_Oct201_10_FD_77320 | JGI IMG/M metagenome (GOLD analysis project Ga0099794, IMG submission 77320) | Vadose zone soil microbial communities from the Eel River Critical Zone Observatory, Northern California, USA -... | ecosystem: Host-associated > Plants > Roots > Rhizosphere > Soil ... | reverse complement strand
TGAAACTCGGTCTACATCACCTTCTTCCGCAACCACGCGACCGGCAAGCGCCGCTCCTTCCCTGACGTGGACAATCGCCGCGCGATCGGGTTGATGGCCGGCTCGTGGTGGTACACCTTCGTGGGCAATGTGCTCGGGTACCCGGCGATGAGCCCGGCTCCTCACCGCAGCTTCCGATACGAAAGCAGCGGACCCTGGGGTCCTCCCGTCCCGATGTGGCAGCTCGGATATGACCCGGAGAATTGGAAGAAACCGGCCGACCCGCGCGTGCTCTCGACCACGATCCGGGAGGGCAACTACGACTACGTGACCGGCGAAGTGCATTGGTCGAGCGATCCTCACCAACTCCCGGACTCCCTGTACCTGACCGGAAAGCCGGCCTTCTTCGGCGAGGCCCGGTGGCCGTGGGTGGATCCGTTCGGCGCGACCAAGCTCCACCAACTCCCCGCGCGGTCGCGCTTCGAGGCGATGAAGGAGCCTTGAGCACGCCTCGGGCCGTCACCGGGATGAAGAGGAAGACTGCCGCCACGGTTGCCGCCGTCGCCGCCCTGTCCGTCGGGGTCGGCTTCGCCTCCGGGGCCGCGAAACGTGCCGCGAAGCGCGTCTTGCAGGAATGGAACGTCCGCAAGCGCCTGGCGATGCGCGTCGATGAACCGCCATTCGCGCACCTCGCCGCTTCCCAGGTCGGGTACGCCCCTTCGATGCCGAAGCAATTCAGCGCTCCCCGCCAATTCCAAAGCTTCCGCGTGGTTCGCGCCGGGGACGGTAGCGTCGCATTCGAGGGAGGCGCGCCGGTCCGCTCGGTCTCGAGCGGGATCACCGGCGCGATCCAGACCGTCTGGATCGGCGACTTCTCTGCCCTCACGGCGCCGGGCCGGTACCGGATTGTCGGCGACGATGGTGCGGCCAGCTTCCCCTTCGACGTTCGATCGGACGTATTCGACGGGCCGGTGCGCGCCGTCCAGCGCTGGTTCTATTTCCAGCGCGCGTTCACCGCCGTCGAGGCTGCGCACGCGGAAGGCCCCTGGGTGCATCCGAGCGATGCGGACAAGGCCCCGCCCGGCGTGCGCGGCGGCTGGCACGACGCGGGGGACTTTTCCGTCTATAGCGCCTCCCTCAACACGGCGATCTTCTGGTTGCTCGAGACCTGGGGCGACTTCGCGCCGGCCGGCGACGATACCAACATCCCCGAATCGGGAAACGGGATCCCCGACCTGCTCGACGAGGCGCGCTGGGGGCTTTCCTGGCTGCTCTCCGTCCAGGACGCCTCGGGCGGGTTCCGCAACAGCACCTGCCAGCAGCGGTACGGACGGTATGGGACCAACACCCCCGACAACGTGCCGCCATACGCGGACGGGGAGGTGGGCACGCTCGCCACGGCGCGGGCGGTGGGGAACCTCGCGTACGCCTCGACCGTCTTCGGGTCGTACGACGCGGCGTTCGCCGAGCGGTGCCTGCGGGCAGCGCGCGCGGGGTACGCGTACCTGGATCAGCATCGGGCCGAGAACAGCGACGGACCTACCTGCCCGTCGTACCGCACCGACGGCGACGCGGAGATCGGCAAGCACGTGCGGATGTTCGCCGCGGCCGGGATGCTCCTCGCCACCGCAGAAGGCCGGTTCCGCGACGACTTCGAGAAGAACTATGCCGAGCTCGACTACGACCCGAGCTACCACCACCCAAACGGATTCGCCGCGCAGATGTACCTGCGCAGCCCGGCGGGCGATCCGGCGCGAAAGCGCGCGATCCGCGAGCGCCTGAGGGTGCACGCAAACCGCGCGCTCGAGGATGGCGATCGGCACCCGTTCCAGCTGGCTTCCCGCAGCCATTGGGGAACGATCGGCGCGGGGTTCACGCGGACCGGATCGTACAACGTCAAATGGTGCCTCGAGGACCCGGCCGGGGCCCGCCGCGATTGCGAGCAGGCCCTGGCCAACGTCCACTACACATTCGGCAGGAACTACTTGCAGACGTGCTACGTCAGCGGCCTTCCGGGTGTGACGCGGGGACGCAGCTGGGCGTTCCATCACTGGCTTGCGACGCTGCGCGCCGAGCCGTATTGCTTCCCCGGCATGGTTGCCGGAGGACCGAATGCGGTCCCGGAGGCGAGCGACGTGTCGGAGCCGTCCGGATGGCCGATTCCAGCCTGGGGATACTGGGGGGATCCCGCGTTTCCGCGCGACGCGAGCACACCGCCGGAAGGCCGCTACACCGACAACGACAGCTGGTCCACCAACGAGGTGTCGGTGGACTGGCAGGCGTCCGCTTTGTACGGGCTTTACTTTGCCGCCTGGTTTGCGAAGGGTCGGCCACCCACCGGCATGCCCGACCGCTAGCGGATGAATAGATGACGGGGCAATGAAATTGACTTGGACACTCGCCTATGGAACCCGTGCCCTGGCGGCCGCGATCGCGATTTCCGCGTGTCAGGGCAGCTCGAGTCCCTCCGACTCTCGAGCTCCCTCCGGGATCTATTCGTTCCCGCCGGACCGACTGACCACCTGGAAGCCCGGGATCCCGGACGGGATCCCCGCTCGAACGACGGTCTGCGCGACTGTCGACGGCGCAGCGTTCGGAGACGGCGCGCAGGACGCGACAGCGGCGATCCAGGCTGCGATCGACGCGTGCCCCGAGGGCCAGATCGTCTCGCTCTCCGCGGGGACGTTCGCGATCACCCGCACGCTGCTGATCAGGAAGGGGATCGTCCTACGCGGCGTCGGCCCCAGGAAGACGCTGCTCAAGAGCAACGGCTTCAACGGCGCGGTGGTGTGGATCGGGCCGCTCTGGCCCCACGTCCTCTCCTCGGTCGACCTGGCCGCAGACGGCGCGAAGGGCGCAACCTCGATCACGGTCGCGAACGCCCAGGGCTTCACTCGCGGTACGCTGGCTGTCATCGACGAGCTCTCGGACCCCGACTACGTGCAGTGGTCCGCAGCGCGATCTCCGCCGGGCGATCCGTCCCGGGGCTGGTTCTCGCGGATGGACCGGCCGGTCGGGCAGATGGTCGAGATCGCGTCGGTGAGCGGCAACACCATCACGCTCACCTCTCCGCTGCACATCGCCTTTCGCACCGCGCGCAACGCGCAGCTCAGTCTCTGGGACCAGCCGGCGGTGCGCGAGGCGGGCCTGGAAGACCTGCGCGTGTACGGAGGCGGCAACGACAATATCGTCCTGGCGCTGGCGGCGTACAGCTGGGTCAAGAACGTCGAGTCGGAGCAATCGACCGGGAGCAGCATCGGCATCAATTCTTCCTACCGCTCGGTCGTGCGCGACTCGTACTTCCACCACTCGCCGGTGCTCTACCCCGGCGGCGGGGCGTACGGCCTCTCCTTCGCCTTCGCCTCGGCGGACAACCTGGTCGAGAACAACATCTTCTGGCACTTCAACAAGGTGATGGTGATGCGCGCCTCGGGCGGTGGAAACGTCATCGGGTACAACTACTTCGAGGACGGCTTCATCGGAAGCACCCCGCTGAGCTACACGCAGTGGATGGAGGTGGGGATGAACGCCTCGCACATGACCTGCCCGCACTACGAGCTGTTCGAGGGCAACGAGGCGTTCAACATCGACGCCGACAATACCTGGGGGAACTCAGTCTACATCACCTTCTTCCGCAACCACGCGACCGGCAAGCGCCGCTCCTTCCCTGACGTGGACAATCGCCGCGCGATCGGGTTGATGGCCGGCTCGTGGTGGTACACCTTTGTCGGCAATGTGCTCGGGTACCCATCGATGAGCGCGGCGCCGTACTCCAGCTTCCGGTACGAGAACAGCTTCCCCTGGGATCCCCAGCCGGTTCCGATGTGGCAGCTCGGATACGACCCGGAGGACTGGAAGAAGCCGGCCGATCCGCGCGTGCTCTCGACGGTGATCCGCGAAGGAAACTACGACTACGCCACCAACCAGGTGCGCTGGTCTGATGCTCCGCGGGAGCTGCCGGCCTCCCTGTACTTGTCCGGCAAGCCGGCATTCTTCGGCGACGCCCCGTGGCCATGGGTGGACTCCGGAGCCGCGACCAAGCTGCACGCGTTGCCGGCGCGGGTGCGATTCGAGGCAATGAACCCCTGATGCGCGGCGATCCGAAACCAGCCCGGATTGGCGGCCACCTTCCGGGGCTCGACGGCGTGCGCGGGCTCGCCATCCTGATGGTGATGGCGGTCCACTTCGTGGGAGACGCCACGCCACGCACCTTCGGCGAGCGCCTGGCGGTGAAGCTAGGCAATTACGGCGTCCTCGGGGTGGATGCCTTCTTCGTCCTCTCCGGCTTCCTGATCACGGGCCTCTTGCTGGATGCCAAAGGCGAACCGCATTACTTCCGCAATTTCTACGCCCGCCGGACGCTTCGCATCTTCCCGCTCTATTACTCTGTCCTCGCGCTGCTCTTCCTGGTGCTCCCGAGCGTCGCCGCGCTCCCGCCCGCGCTCGAGGAGTCGCGCGTGCACCAGGCATGGATGTGGACCTACACGGCGAACTTCTACATCGCCGCCAAGGCGTCGTGGGCGCTGCCCTACGTCAGCCATTTCTGGTCGCTCGCCATCGAGGAGCACTTCTACCTCCTCTGGCCGCTGGTGGTGTTCAGCTTCCGGCGGGAGACGCTGGAGCGGATCTGCCTCGGCGTCATCGTGGCCGCCCTCGCTCTGCGCATCGGCCTGTCGCTCCTCGGGACGAGCGAGCTCTCCATCTCGGTGCTGACGCCCTGCCGCGTGGACACGCTCTGCGTGGGTGCGCTGCTCGCGGCCATGGCGCGCCGCGACCAGGGCGTCGCGCCGCTGGTCCGGCGGAGTGGCCAGGCGGCCCTCGCCATCGGCGCCGCAACGCTCCTGCTGTCGGCATTCTGCGCGGCCACGCGGATGGGCCTGGCGGTGCTCCACCCGATTCGCGGAACGCTGTTCGCGATGTTCTTCGGCGCGGTCACGCTGATGAGCCTGCGCCGCTCGGAGCAAAGCCTGGCGGCGCGCGCCTTCCAGGGCTCGTGGCTGCGCACCTTCGGCAAGTACAGCTACGGGTTGTACGTCTACCACGGCGTCCTCTCCTTCCAGATGCTCGAATGGCGTGTGGTGGACCGACTGGAGCCGCTGCTCGGCAGCCATCCGCTGGCCATCGCGGTCCAGACGGTGCTCGGTGTCGGCGCTTCGCTCCTCATCTCGGTGCTCAGCTACGAGCTCTTCGAGAAGCGGTTCCTGGTCCTGAAGAGGTTCTTCGCGCCGGAGACGTCGAGCGCGGCCACCCCACCGCCGCAAGCCGTCGTGGTTCCGGGTGCCGTGGAGCGCCGCTTGGACTGAATCAGTCGAACAACACGCAGCAGAGGATCCGGTTGGGCCCGACCGCCTGGATCGTCTCGCGCACGGATGCGAGCCGGTCCCGCCCCCGGCGCACGCACAGCACCACGCCGTCGGAGGCCAAGGCGATCGGGAGCGCCAGCGGGTTGGCCAACGGGCTCTCCAGCGCGACGATCGTTTTCGTGAGCGGCTGCCCGTAGTCCGAGGAGCTGAATTCCTGCTCGTGCGGCTGCGTCCAGCCTCCCCCGGCGCCCTCCGAGATCCCGAGCCGCGCGATCAGCCGCGTCGAGCTATCGAGATCCAGGTCCTTCGCCACGGTGAACTCAACCGGCTGGACGGACAGACGGGTGCCAGTCTGGGCGAGGGCTCGGGCGAGGTCGGCGGTCGAGTAGTCGGGCTCGCCGGGCACCAGGACCAGCCAGGACCAGTCGCCGCTCAATTGCGTCCAGACGGCGTTCAACTGCGGGTATGCCGGGGAGTCCACCGGCATGCCGCGGTGCAGCTGCTTCAGGATCGCCTGCTGTCGCTCGGCAAGACGGTTGCGGGCGAACTGCCGCTGCGGGACCAGCGCCGTGATCTCCTCCTCGCTGGTGGCATCCTCGTCCGGGTTGTCCCCGCGGTTCGGCATCGAACTATTTGCCTCCGAGCACGAAAGTATACGTGCGGTCGTTCGCATCGGCACCCCGATGGGAGCCGGTTTCAGGGGTTGCCAAGCGGTGAAGGATCGATGGAGCGTTCCCGGCGCAGTGGCCAGGCGCCGGTGGCGACTGCCTGTTTCGCCACCAGCGCCAGGGCGGGTCCGACCGTGAACACCGAGGCCCAGGTCCCCAACCCCATGTCGCCGTAGCAGTGCACCAGGTAGGTGACGAGGATGCCTACCGTTGCGAGCGCCGTGGTGCGGTCGCGCGGGGTGGTCGAGAACCGGTACGAGCGCACCGCGAAGAAGATCCCCAACGGGATGAGCAGCCAGATCGCCGCGAAACCGATCCCGCCCGAGAAGGTGAGCAAGCCCAGGATCGAATTGTGCGGAGCGAACCGGTAGAGCTCGTATGCCTGGGAGATATCGGGGAGCTGGATCACCTCGTCGTAACCGTGCCCGAATCCGGTGCCCAGGAGCGGGTGACTCCGGAGCGTGAAGAAGAGATTGTAATTTTCCAGATCGCGCCAGCGCGTGGAGGGATCCGCCTCGGAATCGACGACGGAGCGGATGGTCCGGACGGGCGCGAAGACGCGTGCTCCGCTGCTCCAGCCGATCGCGGTGTAGAGCGCGATCACTGGTAGGCTTATGGCCACGGTCTGCGCGATCCTCTTCTTGAGTCGGGTGAACGGAGTGATGAAGTAGAGCACGGCCAGCGCGCCCAGCAGCTCGACCCACACCAGCCGGCGGTTGTTGGCGATCATTCCCAGGGTCAGGACCGGCAGCGTGGCCAGTCCGAGGAGCAGGTTGCGCGGGCTAGGCCGCTCGAAGAAGACCACCAGTACGAGCAGGAAGGCGTCGGCGAACAGCATCGAGTCGGCGTGGACGGTGGCGTGGGGCATGTCCAGCTCGCTGGGGAACAGATGCCTGAGGTATGTCGCGAGCAAGGCACGGATCAGGGCCGCGACGACGAGCGCGATCCCGAACGCGCGGCTGTCGGAGGGTCCGCGGATTCCGGCGCAGTACAGGAGGACGACGCAGGGAAGGTAGATGACTCGGAAGACCTGCCAGAACGAGAAGCGGAAATCGGCGCCTTCGCGCAATAGACCATGTCCCCAGACGAGGAAGATCGCGGCGATGCAGATCAGCGCAGCGTTGCGCAGAGGCGGCGCGGGCGGGACGTTCCCGCGCGCGTCCAGGGGCGAGTCCATCATCCGGCGGATCACCCAGGTCCCGGCGAGGAGCACCAAGGCGATATCGAGTCCCGAGAAGAAGAGCGCCTTGATCGGGAGGGTGAGATTGAGGTGTGCGAGGAGGAGCGCGCCCACCACGTAGAGCGGGGAGCGCCAGAGGCCCGCCGCCGGGATCTCGGTCGGATTCTCCAGCGTGAGGCACAGCACCCCGAGGACGAGCAGCGAATGCCGGAGCGGAGCGCGCACCGCGAGCAGGAGCACCAGGGTCAGCGCGAGCGGGGCCAGCGTCAGACCAAGGTCGCCGTTGCCGGCGAAGAGGAGCATCAGCGTGAGCAGGCCGAGACCCGCCACCGATGCGAGCACCAGGGGGTCCGCCCGCGGCACGCCGCCTGCCACGGAACGGCTCATGTGCGCGGGGACTCCGGGGATGGAAGCTGGTCCGGCGGCGGCCAGGGCAGGCGCACGTCCACGATGGTCCCCGGCCGCCCGAGCAGGTCCTCCAGCTGCCAGTGCTTGAGCACTACGCCGGCGCGGAAGTCGGCGAAGGTCGTGGCGAAGAGGGCGAGGACCAGCCCCGCGATCACGGCCCCGGCCATCACCAGCGGCGTCTTCGGCTTGATCGGCCCGCGGGGGACCTGCGGCGGGATGACCACGGAGTAGCGGTACTTGAACGCCGCGCGCGCGGTATCGAGGTCGATCCGGGCAGAGTCGATGCGCTCGCGCATCGCCGCGTACTGCTGGGCGGCGTACCGGAGCTGGGCGCGAGCATACTCGACCGACGAGTGCTCGTCTCCGCCGCGAAAGAGATCGGGAGGGATCTCGGGCGCGGCGGGCATGGCGCCCTCTCCACCGCCGGGAAGCTCGGCGAGCTGCCGGCGCAGCTCGCGCTCCTCCTGCCGGAGAGCGGAGAGCTGCGGTGACTCCTGGCGGAGGGCATCGAGGCTGCGCTGCAAGTCGAGCACGATCGGATGGTTCTCGGAGTAGACCGCCCGTTGCTCCGCCAGCCGCGTTTGCAAGTCGACGAAGTGGCGCCGCCGGGACTCCTCCAGGTCGGCGATCGCGCGGCGTTTGCCGTCCAGCGTCACCCGGAGGTTGACCACGTCCGGATCGATCCTCGTCCGCGGGCGAGGCGCCGGCGAGGCGGCGCGCTTCGGCGTGGAGTCCCGGCGCATGCGCTCGAGCTCGGCCACCTGGGCCTCGATGTCGTTCTTCAGGGTCGCCGCATGCCCTTCGAAGATCGAGATCTGCTCGGCGATGGTGGAGATCTCCAGGACATGCCGCTTCTCCAGGAAGTTCTGCTCCGCCGCGTCGACGAGGCGGTAGGCCATCAGGGCATCGGGCCAATGCAGCTTGATGACCACCGTGCCGTCGGGCGTGGTCCACACCGTCAGGTTCTTTTCCAACAGGCCGGTCAACCCCTCTTCCAGCTCCTTCTCGCTGGTCTCCCGTTTCAGGGCCCGCAGCACCCAGTCCTTGAACCGAAGGATCGGGGCGCGTCGTTTCGACCATTCCTGCACCAGCTCCGTCTGCCGGATGAGGTCGTGCAGGTTCTCACGCCGGATGATGGTCTCGGCTGCCGCCCGCGTCGGCTGGTCCATCTGGTTGGCGTCGGCCCGCACCGCGAGCACGGGATTCTTCTGCGCGAGCAGCCGGGACTCGACCTCGTAGGTCTTGGGCAGCACGGCGAGGGCGCCGGCGGAAAGCAGGACCATGCCGCAGAAGACGATGGCGAAGAGAAAGGGCCTGCGCCGGACGGATCCCAGCGAAAACACCGCATACCGGCGCCACTTCTGCCAGTCGAAGAGCTCGTCGTGACCCTCGTACTCGGGATGTGGCGAAGGGGAAATCACGCGCGCCCGGACATGTTCGGTCATTCTTGGTCGTCCTCGCTCTCAGCCCAGCAAGCGGGGGTAAACTAAGAGGACCGCAGCCAGATACGCAACGATGCCGATCAACATCCACGCCAACGCTTTCTGCAACGCTAGCCTCGGGCTACGCTCCGTCGCGGCCACCGCGGGCGCGGCGATGGTGAGGGCAACAATCGAAAACAGTACGAGCTTTTGCATGTGTTTACCTGACCAGGGGAAGCTGCCCCACGTAGCTGACGAAGGCAACCCATTGGCTAGCGGGCTGGTCCAGTAGTGGCCGGCTCAGATGCGCGGCCCGGATGCCCGCGGCGACCCCCGAGCGCGCGTCGAGCGGCAGCGTGGCGCTGAGCTCTCCCTCGAGATACTGATCGCCCGACTGTGGGCTCGTCAGGCCGCCGGTCCCGGAGGTCAGCGCCACGCTCCCGATCACCCGGGCGGAGAGCGCAACCACCCGGTGGCGGTCCCAGGTCACGACCGCCCGCGCGCTGCCTCGCTCGACCAGGTCGCCGCTGAGCGGATCTCCCAGTGGTTCCACGGAAGCGCCGATGCTCGCTGACACGTCCCGCCAGGGGGTGGTGCGAAGGTCCGCCGCGCCCACCGGATAGACCACCGTGGCGGCGGGGCGGTCTTTCGATCTCGACCGGCCGATGCCGGGCCCCAGCGAAACCGACAGCTGGGTTCCGCGCTCGAGCTGCGTGCGCCAGCCGGCCGCGAGGCTGGCAACGCTCGCGCGTCGATTGTCGGAATATCGATAATCGAACGCCTCCAGTTGTAGGCGAAGGGTATCCAGTCGTGTGGCGGCCCAATCGGCGGACGCGCGCAGGAGCGGCCCACGCGAGAGGGGGAACGCCGCGCGCCCGTCCGCGGTCGCGCCGCCGGCCACGATCCAGGCTGCGGAGCCGGTCATCCGGAGGCGCCGGTCGGCGGTGACGTCCAACTCCAAGGAGGTGTTCGACTCCTCGACGGTGACGAACCGGGAGCCCGCTGGAGGTTGGACGGGCCCGCGCGCCGGGCCGGGCGCCAGTGCCGAAAGGTCCATCGAGCCGTAGCCCAGGGCTTGCCGTACGCGCGCCCAGGCGCCGTTGCGGAAGCGCAAGTCCCCTTCCGCAAATCCTCGCACGAACAGCTGGCTACCTTGCGCCAAGACGGCCGAGGGTGCGACTCCGAAGCGCAGCACGCCGTCCGGATCCGATACGCGGCCCTGGAGATCACCGGAAACGCCGATCGAGCTGGGATCCTGTCCGCCGACGGTCGTGCCTCCCCGAGCCTCGACGCGGACGGATCCGTCGGCGACGAGGCCCGCGGCCAGCGCCGCGATGGTCGAGAGCATCATCACGGCACCCGGCTATTGGACCATCACGACGTCTTCGTTCTGCAGACGGAAACGCGCGCTCCGGGTGCCCGGAATCGAAAGCCCTTCGAGCGTGAACCGGATGCGCCCCGGACTCCCGGCGCGGACGAGAAAGATGCGGTCCTTGTGCGCGAATTCGGTGAGGCCGCCCGCGGCCGCCAGTGCCCGCAGGACGCCTTGGCCGCGCTCGAGGGGATAGACCCCGGGGCGGGCGACCTCGCCGAGCACGGAGAGCTGGGCTGGGGCCTGCTCCTCGAGCAACACGGTGACGACCGGCCGATTGATGAAGTCCCGGAGGAGGACTTCGAGCGCCTTCGCCAGCTCCTGCGGCGTCCGTCCCGCCGCCGGGACGTCGTTCACGAAGGTGACCGTCACCCGACCGTCGGGCCTGACCCGAGTGCGTCCCGACACTGCCTCTTGGTTGAAGACGCGGACGAAGATCACGTCGCCGGGCGCCAGCTTGTATTCGCCCGCCGGTTCCGCGGTGGTCTCCGGCAGCGCCTCCGCCCAGACGTACTGGCCCACGCCGGCGCACCCGAGCACAGCCGCGGCCACCGCGCCCACCCAGGAGCGCCTTCCGTTCAGCCGTCGCATGCGGTGAACTCTACACCGGCCGCGCCGGACCGACGTCAGCGGCGAGCCGGTCATCGATTAGCGAACAAACGATCGCGATCGACGCGCCGCACCATTCTTTATCGATTTCCGAACAGGTCCGGACCGCTTTCGTTTATGCAGGTGCACGATAGCACCTCCGGGCGTACCTTCACCGGCTGCGTCAGAGCAGCCTGGAAGCGGGCGAGCGGATGGTCTTCTGTGCATCCGCAGGCAACTGGTCGGCATCATTGAATGGGAACGGGCATGAAGATCCTGATCACCGGAAGCAGGGGGTACATCGGCACGGTGATGGCGCCGATGATGGCGGCCGCCGGCCATGAGGTCGCCGGAGTGGACGCGGACTTCTATCGCCGATCGACCTTCGGCAACTGGACGGAGTCCATCCGGACGGTTCCCAAGGACGTCCGCGCGATCGCGGCCGGCGATCTGGCCGGATTCGACGCGATCGTCCACCTCGCCGCGCTGTCCAACGATCCGCTGGGCGACCTCAACCCGCAGCTCACCTTCGACATCAACCACCTCGCGTCCGTCCGCTTGGCCAGGCTCGCGAAAGAGGTGGGGGCGGGCCGGTTCGTGCTGGCCTCTTCCTGCAGCAACTACGGGGCCGCCGGCGACGCGCCGGTGGACGAGGATTCGCCGCTCAACCCGGTCACGCCGTACGGCGAATCGAAGGTCCTCGCCGAGCGCGACATCGCGAAGCTCGCCGACGAATCCTTCACGCCCACCTTCCTGCGCTGCGCGACGGCCTACGGCGTCTCGCCGCGCCTCCGCTTCGACATCGTGCTGAACAACCTCGTCGCCTGGGCGTTCACCTCCGGCAAGGTCCTCCTCAAGAGCGACGGCACGCCCTGGCGGCCCATCGTCCACATCGAGGACATTTCCCGCGCGTTCCTCGCGGTCCTTTCCGCCCCGGCCGCGGCGGTGCGCGCGCAGGCGTTCAACGTGGGCCGCGACGACCAGAACTATCGCATTCGCGACATTGCCGAGATCGTGAAGGAGACCGTTCCCGGTTGCGAGATCGCTTTCGCCGAGGGCGCGGGACCTGACAAGCGCAACTATCGCGCCGACTTCTCCAAGATTGCCCGCGTGCTGCCGTCCTTCCAGCCGCGCTGGGACGCGCGCAAGGGCGCGCGCCAGCTCTACCAGGCCTACAAGGCGGTTGGCCTCCGCCTGGAAGATTTCGAGGGAGCTCGTTACCGGCGCATCGATCAGATCAAGCAGCTTCTGGCAGACGGCAACCTGGGGACGGATCTGCGCTGGCGCGCCGAGCCCGTCGCCGCCTGAAGAGGACCTTGTCGATGAACGAGCCGGCGCCGGTCACCCGAAGCGCATGCCTGTCGTGTGGAGCGCCGTTACTCTCCACATTCGTCGATCTGGGGATGTCGCCGCTGTGCGAGAGCTACTTGCCGGCCGAAAAGCTCAACCAGATGGAGCCATTCTACCCGCTCCACGTCTACGTTTGCGAAGGTTGTTTCCTGGTGCAACTGGAGGAGTTCGTCAGCCCGGAAGAGATTTTTACGGAGTACGCTTACTTCTCGTCCTACGCCGATAGCTGGGTGGCGCACATGCGGGGCTATGCGGAGAAGATCGCAGACCGTCTCCGACTGTCGACGAAGAGCCTGGTGGTCGAGGTGGCGAGCAACGACGGTTACCTGCTCCAGCATTTCGTGGGCATGGGGATCCCGGTGCTGGGGATCGAGCCGGCGCGCAACGTGGCCCAGGTCGCGATCGACAAGGGCATTCCCACGCTGGTCAGGTTCTTCGGCGCCGACCTGGCGCGAGAACTGGCAGCCCAGGGCAAGCAAGCGGACCTCGTCTGCGGCGCCAACGTGCTGGCGCAAGTGCCGAGGCCGAACGACTTCGTCGAAGGGCTGAAGATCCTCCTCAAGCCGGGAGGGGTGGTCACCATCGAGTTCCCGCACCTGATGCGGCTGATGGGCGAGAACCAGTTCGACACCATCTACCACGAGCACTTCTCCTATTTCTCGTACCTGAGCGCGGAGGCGATCTTCGCCCGCAAGGGGCTCGCGCTCTTCGACGTCGAAGAGCTGCCCACGCACGGGGGATCGCTGCGGATCTATGCGCGTCACGCGGAAGACGAGAAGAAGCCCTTGACGGAACGCGCCCGCGCGCTTCGCGCGCGCGAGGTGGCGGCTGGCCTGCAGCGCATCGAGACCTACGCGCGCTTCGGCGAGCAGGTGAAGGAGACCAAGCGCAAGCTCCTGCACTTCCTGGTCGCGGCCAAGAACGCGGGCAAGAAGGTGGTCGGCTACGGCGCGCCCGGAAAGGGCAACACGCTCCTGAACTACTGCGGGATCCGGACCGACTTCATCGACTTCACCGTCGACCGCAACACCTACAAGCAGGGGAAGTTCCTGCCGGGCACGCACATCCCGATCCGCGCGCCGGAGGCGATCCGCGATGCCCGGCCCGATTATCTCCTCATCCTGCCGTGGAACTTCAAGGACGAGATCATGAAGCAGATGGCGCACATCCGCGAATGGGGCGGCAAGTTCGTGGTTCCGATCCCCGAAGTTCGCGTGCTCGACTGACGACTGCATGCGATTCGTGCCGACAGCCCTGCCGGGCGCCTGGGTGATCGAGCAGGAGCGGCACGCGGACGGCCGCGGCTTCTTCGCGCGGACATGGTGCGCCGAGGAGCTGGCCGCGCGCGGGCTCGAGGCGCGCATCGCGCAGTGCAGCGTGTCGTTCAACCAGCGCCGATGGACGCTGCGCGGGCTGCACTACCAGGCGCCGCCCTTCGCGGAGGTGAAGATCGTGCGCTGCACCCGGGGAGCGCTCTACGACGTGGCCGTCGATCTGCGCCCGGATTCGGCCAGCTTTCGCCGCTGGATCGGCGTGGAGCTCACCGGCGACGGGGGCCGGGCCCTCTACGTGCCGCGCGGGTTCGCGCACGGCTTTTTCACCCTTGCCGACGCGACCGAGGTGTCCTACCAGATCTCCGCTCCCTTCACGCCCGAGCAGGCCCGCGGGGTGCGCTACGACGATCCCTTTCTCGGGGTCCGCTGGCCGGGGCCGGTCGAGGTCATCGCACCGCGCGACCGCGACTATCCCGACGTCACCGCCGACCATTTTCAGGAGCTGCGCGGTCTGTGAACATGGCCACGTCCCCCGATAGCCTGCAATCCCGCGACGCCGCCGAGGAGCTGCGGCGGTGCGCAGATTCGATCGACGCGCAGGGGCGCGGCGCCGAGATGCACCGGCTGGTCCGCGAGCTGTATCCCATCTGCCGCAGCATCACCGGCGACGGGCTGCGCCAGTCGCTGCGGATCCTGCAGCGCATCGCTCCCCTCCAGCTTCGCGAGGTCCCCAGCGGAACGCAGGTGTTCGACTGGGTGGTGCCGCGGGAATGGAACGTCCGTTCCGCCCGCCTTCTCGGTCCGGACGGCGAGGTGATCGCCGACGCCGGCCGCCTCAACCTGCACCTGCTCAACTACAGCGCGCCCTTCCGCGGCAAGGTGCAGCTCGAGGAGCTGCAGCGGCACCTCCATTCGCTGCCCGATCAACCGGCGCTGGTCCCCTACCGGACGAGCTACTACAAGGAGGACTGGGGTTTCTGCCTGACCCACGAGCTGCGCAGCCGCCTGCAGCCGGGCGAATACGAGGTGCAGATGGACACCAGTCTCGCCCAGGGATCGCTCACCTACGGCGAGCTGTTGGTCCCAGGGGCACAGGCCGACGAGGTGCTGCTCTCGGCGCATTGCTGCCACCCGTCGCTGGCCAACGACAACCTCTCCGGCATGGTCCTGTGCGCCACGCTGGCGCGCCTGCTCGCGGGCACCTCGCCGCGCTACTCGTATCGGTTTCTCTTCGTGCCCGGGACCATCGGGTCGATCGCCTGGCTGGCGTTGAACGAGGAGAAGGCGTCGCGCGTCGCGCACGGCCTGGTCGCCGCTTGCGTGGGCGACTCGGGGATGCTCACCTACAAGCGAAGCCGTCGCGGCGATGCCGAGATCGATCGCGCCGCGGTCCACGTGCTGGCGCAGAGCGGGCAGGAGTACCGCGTGCGCGACTTCACTCCCTATGGGTACGACGAGCGGCAATATTGCTCGCCGGGTTTCAATCTCCCGGTCGGCTCGCTCACGCGCACGCCGCACGGCGAGTACCCGGAGTATCACACCTCCGCCGACGATCCGGCGCTGGTCAAACCCGAGATGCTGGTCGATTCGCTGCGGCGGTACCTGGAGATCTTCGAGGTGCTGGAAGGGAACCGGACCTACGTGAACCTCTCGCCCAAGTGCGAGCCGCAGCTCGGCAAGCGCGGCCTGTACGGCTCGGTGGGCGGGCAGAGCCATGCCGTCGCGAGCCAGATGGCGATGCTCTGGGTGCTCAACCTGTGCGACGGGACGCGCACGCTGCTGGATGTGGCGGAGCGATCCAGGCTCCGCTTCAGCGAGCTGCGGCGCGCGGCGGAAGCCTTGCGGAGGGCGGGCCTGCTCGCCGAGGAGAGAGGAAGGAAGCAATGAAGGTGGTCTTGTTCTGCGGCGGCCTGGGCATGCGCTTGCGCGACTTCTCCGAGAACATCCCCAAGCCGATGGTGGCGGTGGGTTACCGGCCGATCCTCTGGCACGTGATGCGCTACTACGCGCATTTCGGGCACAAGGACTTCATCCTCTGCCTTGGGTACAAGGCCGACAGCATCAAGAAGTATTTCCTCGACTACGACGAGACCATCTCCAACGATTTCGTCCTCAGCAAAGGCGGGAGGAAGGTCGACCTGCTCGCGAGCGACATCCAGGACTGGAAGATCACCTTCGCCGATACCGGCCTCAACTCGAACATCGGCATGCGGCTCAAGGCGGTGCAGCACTTCTTGCGGGACGAGGAGATGTTCCTCGCCAACTACAGCGACGGCGTCTCGGACTTGCCGCTGCCGGCGATGATCGACTACTTCCGTCAGGGGAACGCGGTCGCCTGCTTTGCTGGCGTCATGCCCACCCAGAGCTTCCACCTGGTGAAGGTCGAGGACGGCGGCCTGGTCCAGAGCATCCAGCACGTCAGGGAGGTGGGGATGCGGATCAATGGCGGCTTCTTCGTGTTCCGGAAACAGATCTTCGACTGGATCAGGCCTGGCGAGGAGCTGGTCCAGGAGCCGTTCCAGCGCCTGGCGGCGGCGGGGAAGCTCGTCGCGTATCCCTACGACGGCTTCTGGGCCTGCATGGACACCTTCAAGGACAAGCAGCTGCTCGAGGACCTTTACTCCCGTGGCCAGGTGCCGTGGGAGGTGTGGAAGAACGGGAGAGTGCCTCCGGACGCGGCGCGCTGACGCCATGCTGAGGGTGCCTATCTTCCAGAACGGCAGCGGCCCGCGTCGCGTCCTCCTCCTCGGAGCGCACGCCGACGACATCGAGATCGGCTGCGGCGGCACCGTCCTGCGCCTCGCCGAGCAGCGCGGCCTTTCGGTCCGCTGGATGGTGCTTTCCGCCACCCCCGAGCGGGCCCAGGAGGCGCGTGCCTCGGCCGCCGAGTTCCTCGATGGCGTCGAGGCGACGGTCGTGGTGCGTGACTATCGCGACGGGTACCTGCCCTGGGCGGGCGCTGCCATCAAAGATGAATTGGAGGCGTTGAAGCGCGAGTTCGTCCCCGACCTGATCTTCACCCATTATCGGAACGACCTGCACCAGGACCATCGCCTCGTCTCCGAGCTGACCTGGAACACCTGGCGCAACCACCTGATCCTCGAGTACGAGATCCCCAAGTTCGACGGGGACTTCGGATCGCCGAATTTCTTTTCAGCCCTACCTCCCGCGACTCTCGAGCGCAAGATCGCCCTCCTGATCCGCCATTTCCAATCCCAGTCGGGCCGGCAGTGGTTCACGCCCGATCTGTTTCGAGCAGTGGCGCGGATCCGCGGGATGGAATGCGCGGCTCCGGACGCCTTGGCCGAGGCCTTCTACTGTCGGAAAGCCGTGTTCTGATGGGTGAGATGGAAGCACCGGCGGCACCCCCGACGGGTCCGCAGCTCGGTTCTCGAAATGCGGTCGCAAAGAACGCGGTCCACCTCCTCTTGGGCCAGATCTCGACGACGGCGCTCGCCATCGTGTTCAGCGCAGCGCTCGGCCGCTCACTCGGCCCGAAAGACTTCGGCCTTTACTTCCTCATTAGCGCCTTCTCGACCTTTGCGTACGTCGTCGTCGACTGGGGCCAGCAGTACTATGTGATCCGCGAGGTGGCGCGGGCGCCCGCGCGCGGGGGCGAGCTCCTGGGGACCACGCTCGCATTGCGCGCGGCCGGCGCGGTGGTCCTTTCGCTGCCCGCGGGCCTCTTGGCGTGGGCGCTGGGATACGATGCGCGCACCTGCTGGTTCTCGGTCGCCTTCCTGGTGGCGAGCCTCCCCTTCGCGCTCGCGCAACCTTTCGGGATGGTGTTCCGCGGACACGACCACATGGGCCTGGACGCCTGGGTCTCGGTGGTCAACAAGAGCGTCGTATTGGCGCTCGCGGTCACTGCGCTCATGCTGGGGACGGGGCTGCCCGGAGTCCTTCTTGCGCAGGCCCTGGCCGGGCTGGTGGCGTTCGCCGTCGCAGCGCGGCTCTACCTGCGCGTCGCCGCGGGCCCGGTCCGGTGGTCGGCCCCGACGGCGCGGGAGGTGCTCGCGGGCGGGAGCGCCATCGTCGTGGTGATGATCGCGATCTCCGTGCAGCCCTACCTCGACGCCATCATCCTCTCGAAGCTCGTCCCGGCCGACGTGGTCGGCTGGTTCGGAGCGGCCAAGAACATCATGGGCACGCTGCTGGCGCCGGCCGTGATCATCGGAACGGCGGCGTATCCCAGGCTCTCGCGCGCAGCCTCCGACGTCTCCACCTTCAACGCCGAGGTGCGGGCCACGCTCCGGCCGATGCTGTGCCTGGGGGCGCTCGTCGGCGTGGGCACGTACCTGTTTGCGGACTCCGCCATCGCCCTCGTGTACGGACGGCAGCAGTTCGGGGCGGCGGGGAGCATCCTGAAGGTGTTCGCCCCCGGGCTCTTCCTGGTCTTCGTCGACGTCCTCTTCGGCAACGCGCTCACCGCGCTCGGACGAGCGACGGCGTTCGCCGTCGCCAAGGTAGGAAGCGTGCTGCTCAGCACCGGGCTCGATCTGGTGCTCATCCCGCTCTTCCAGCGCCGCACCGGGAACGGCGGAATCGGGGTGGTGCTGGGATTCGTCGCTAGCGAGATCGTGGTCTTCGGTGGCGCGGCGCTGCTCATGCCGCGCGGCAGCTTGAGGCCCGGGGTGGCCGTGGACGTCTTGCGCGCGCTCGCCTCGGCGGGCGTCACGGCGCTCCTGTTCCGGTGGCTGCCGCCGCTTCCCATGGCGATCGGCGTGCCGATGTGCGTGCTCGCGTTCGCCCTCTGCGCGCTCGCGCTCGGTCTCATCCGACGTTCCGACCTTTCGCTGCTCAAGGCGCTCGCGCGCCCGCGCATCCCCGCGCCCGCGGCGGCTTCCGATGCCCGTGCCAGGTAGCAGGGTCCGAGGGCCGTTACTTGCGGCCGCCTGTTGCCGGGCCTGCGCCGGTCGGCTCCACGCGCTCGAGCCAGCATTCGCGCCAGTAGGGGAAGATGGCGCGCGGACACAACCAGCGGCAGACGCTCCGGTCACCCGAGCACACCACGCCGTCGAGCGTGATGGACTCGTTCTTCAGGACGATGAGCTTGCCGTCCTGTTCATTGATGAACCGTCCGATCCGCTGCCGCACGCGATAGACGCCGTTGCAGTAGGGCAGCATCTCGCGATCGAACCAGAGGCCCTTGTTGCGCCCGGCAGGGGTCAAGGTCTTCGCGATCTCTTCTCGCGACTTGATCCGGACCAATTCTCCCCGCTGCAGGTTCAGCGGCTCGAACGTGTCGCCCTTGAGTGCGGTGCCGGGAAGGTGGATGTCGGGGACCAGGCCGAGCTTGCGCAAAAGCTCCGTCACTACCGCGCGCGCCGTCACCCGCAGGAAGTGCCAGAAGGACACGTTGCCCGAGGTGTACTCCCGCAGGTAGGGGCGGGGGTCCCACACGCTCAGGTAGGTAGAGTACCCGGGCAGGTCGGTGTTCTGGCAGCGGTAGCGCGTCTGTGGCCGGCCATCGACCACGGCTGTGGAGCGGATATTGCGGGAAGCGCGCTCGAGGAGTGCGGCCGCGTCGGCCGGCGGGAAGGGGAGGGGCGGCCGCTCGCCGTCCGCGATCTTGCGCAGCCAGGCTTCTTTCCAGAACAAGCGGCACTCGGCCTGGCACCCGTCGTGGCCGGACCCGTCGCAGCGCACGTCGTCGAGCAAGACCGCTTCGGGAATCCGGCGGCTCCCGGTGTACTTGACCGTGTCGCAGACCTTGTCCGCTCGCCGCTCCACCCTGAATCGACGGCCGCAATAGGCGACCATCTCGGGCATGAACGGCACGCCGGCAAGCGCGCCGCGATCGTCGAGGGTGGCGAGAATCTCGGAGGGGCTCCTCACCTCGACCAGGTCGCCGCGATGCAGCTGTTCGTACGACATGTCTCCTCGAAAACACCCAAGGCCCGGCCCCGCGAGCGCGGCTTCATACCACGAAATCCAAGCGGCCCGAATCGGCGTGGCCCGCTCCCGGCCGTCGTGATGACGCGACCCCGGGGGCGTGCTAGAGGCATCGGGCCTTTTCCGCGGGAGCCGCGCGCTCCCGGAGGTCGATGAGTTCGTGGGGAAGGTCCTGCAGCTCTCGATGCGTCGGGTCCACGACCTCGTCGCGTTCTGCGCTCCGTACGAGTTCGAGGACGTGGCCGCGGAAGTCACCGGCGCTGATCGCGCCGAGCCGGAGAATTACGGCGCCGTCGAGTTCGCCCGCCGCGTGTACAAGCTCGCACGGTTGACGACCCGCTCGCGAAAGTTTGCGCGGGCAATCACTCCGCGTCTCGACGTGCCGCGGCTCACGCGCGAGTACGAGCTTTTCCTTCCTGTGTTCAATCATCCGTTCGAGGTCTTCGCGCTCGCCGCCGTCCCCGGATGGCGGGAGCGATGCCGGGTGGCCGCCTGCTTCATCAGCGAGATCTGGGTGGAAGAGATCCCCGAGTATCTCCTCGAGCTGCTCGCTGATTTCGACCACCTGTTCATCGGGGTTCGCCATCCGGCGCAGGAAGTGGCGCGGATGGTGGGCCGGCCGTGCACCTATCTGCCGCTGGCCGCCGACGTGCTGCGCTTCGCGCCGTACCCGACGCCACCGAAGCGCATCATCGATGTCTGCAACCTCGGCCGGCGCTCCCCCGTGACGCACGCCGCGCTTCTCCAACTCGCTCGCGAGCGCCGCATCTTCTATTACTACGACACGGTGCGCGCGAGCGGCCAGGGCGGCCGGCAGATGACTTTCAGCGTCGGAAACGCCGCCGAGCACCGGCTGCTCCTCGCGAGCCTGCTGCAGCGGAGCCGGTACTACCTGGCCAACCGCGCGCGGGTAAACGAGCCCGAGAAGACGGAGGGCAAGGAAGAGATCTCCGCGCGCTTCTATGAAGGGATTGCGGCCGGAGCGGTCCTGCTCGGCGAGCCGCCGCGGTCGGAGGAGTTCCGGCGGCAGTTCGACTGGCCGGACGCGGTGATCGGGATGCCGTTCGACTCGCCGGACGTCGCCGAGCGCCTGCGGGCGCTCGATGCGGATCCGGACAGGATCGCGCGGATCGGCCGCGCGAACGTGCATCACGCGGCACTGCGCCACGACTGGGTCCACAGGGTTCGCGCCGTGTACGACGCGTTGGGTCTCCGCCCGACCGAGGCGATGCTCGCGCGCGAGGAGCGGCTGCGCGCGCTGGCGGCGCTCAGCCTCTAGGTGCGGAGCGGCGGCCGCGCCTCGGTCGGGCCCCTATCGCTTCTCCAGCTGGAACTCGCTCTGCTTCACGTCGACCGTCTCGTACGAGAAGGCTTTCACGGAGAGAGAGTGCCTGGCGAAGACGGAGCGCAAGTAGCCCTCCTCAAAGCGCACGACGTGGAGCGGGCCCGCGCAAGCATAGGGCACGTAACCGCTCGGGTTGATCGAGGACGCCGGTACGCCCTTCTCCACAAAGGCGGTGAGGAGGGCGCAGCCGCCCGGGCGCAGGATGCGGCCGATCTCCGAGACGTAGATGGGCATGTGCTCGGGCGCCATGTTCGTGAGCACGCCCCAGAGGACCACGACGTCGGCATCGGCGTCGGCCACGGGCAGCCGGAAGTCCCCGGCAATCTTCCTGCCATCGGGGTTGTACCGTTCGTTTTCGACGTCGAGGTGCAGGAACCGGAAGCGCGGGTGCGCTCGTTGGACGTACCTCGAGCACCACCAGACGAACTGTTCTTGTGAATCCAGCCCGACGTACCGGACCTCGGGGCTTTCCCGGGCGAGACCGATGGCCAGGCGGCCCAGGCCGCATCCCACGTCGACGATCGTGGTTCGATCCGTCAGCTTGACGGCCTTCATCAGCCTGCGCGCCTGGGCAACCGACGAATCCAGGAAGAACTCGTCATCATCGTACGGCGGACCGCACATGTTCGCCCGCAGCTCGTGGCTGGGGATGACGGAACCGCGGTGTTGGATCGCGGATCGCGTGGCGAGCGCCCACCACATCCTGCGAACCCGCGGCCTCCATCGTTTCGGGACCAGCGTCTTGGCGACATTCCGGAGAGAAGTCATCGTCTCTGCAGCGTAGACCAACTGCCCTGAGGGCGCGCCAGCGGACGAAACCACCTCGACGGCCGGTTCGTCGCATTGCCAACTGCCGGAGGGCAGAGTTCGTTGCTGAGGACCCCGAGGGGAACGCATTGTCGAAGCATGCCCCGCTTCGATCGGCGAATCCTTTGCATAGGCGGTGGGCATGTCGGCGGACCGACCATGTCGGTGATCGCTGCCAGGTGCCCGCAGTACGAAGTCACCGTGGTGGACGTCAGCGCGGACCGCATCCGCGCCTGGCAGAGCGACGACTTGCCCATCTACGAGCCCGGCCTCCTCGACGTCGTGCGGCAGGCCCGCGGGCGCAACCTGTTCTTCTCTATGGACATCCCCGCCGCGATCGACCGGGCGGAGGTGATCTTCGTCTCGGTCAACACGCCGACGAAGACGTTTGGCGAAGGCGCGGGAAAGGCGCCGGACCTTCAGTACTGGGAGAAGACGGCGCGCACCATCGTCGAAGCGTCGCAAAGGAACAAGATCGTCGTCGAGAAGAGCACGCTGCCGGTTCGGACGGCACACGCCATGGAGCGGATCCTCAACTCGAACCGCAAGGGCATCCGGTTCGAGGTGCTGTCCAATCCCGAGTTCCTCTCCGAGGGCACGGCCATCCGCGATCTCGAGCACCCTGACCGGGTGCTGATCGGGTCGCACGAGACAGCCACTGGCCTGGCAGCACGCGAGGTGCTGGTCGAGATCTATGCGAACTGGGTCCCGCGCGAGCGGATCGTCACCAGCAACGTCTGGAGCGCCGAGCTGTCCAAGCTCGCCTCCAACGCGTTCCTGGCGCAGCGAATCTCGTCGATCAACTCCATCTCGGCCCTTTGCGAGAGGACGACTGCCGACGTGACTGAGGTATCCCGCGCGATCGGGCTGGACAGCCGTATCGGCAGGCGCTTTCTCGAAGCCAGCGTGGGCTTCGGCGGCTCCTGCTTCAAGAAAGACATCCTCAACCTGGTCTACATCTGCGAAAGCTACGGTCTGGACGACGTCGCGCGGTATTGGGAGAGCGTCGTCTCGGTCAACGAATATCAGAAGAGGCGGTTCGTCCACACGATGGTTCACGCCATGTTCGACACAGTCGCCGACAAGCGCATCGCGCTGCTCGGCTGCGCCTTCAAGAAGGACACTGCGGACACGCGCGAGTCCGCCGCCCTCCTGGTCGCCCGGAAGCTGATCGAGGAACGCGCGGTCGTAGTGATCAGCGACCCGAAGGCCCTCGCCAACGCGCGCGCGGAACTGGCCGACGCGCCTGCCCGCCGGGTGCTCTTCGAGGCGGATCCGTATGACGCAGCGCGCGGTGCGCACGCACTAGCGGTATTGACGGAATGGGATGTCTACCGCGCACTCGATTATCGAACGATGTTCGAATCGATGGAGAAGCCCGCATTCCTCTTCGACGGGCGGAACATCCTCGATCACAAGGCGCTTTACGCCGTCGGGTTCAACGTCTTCCCCATCGGGAAGCCGGCGTTGAAGCATTTCTGACAGACGGTCGGGCGCGGGCGATCGAGCGCATGTCCGACCGTACTGTTCACGTGCAGCCACATGCGAACGATTCTTCGTTTTGCCCGGACTCGTCCCGAGACATAATTTTTCAGTCGGCGGGTCAGTAATCCTGACCTCCGACCAAAGGAGGAGGTCCGGAATGGCGTGGACGCACGATCCCGGCTGCATTGGGCTGTGCCTGTCCTACTGCAGCAAGATCCCGGCGGTCCTCGCCGCCTATACCGACGACGGCGGGCACCTGGCCCCGGACGCGCGGGTGCGGTTCGCGCGGGAGCTCGTCGCGCTGCTCGCGTCGCTGCCACAGGTGCCATGACCGCGTCAGACCTGATGCGCCGGCTGGTCTCCGACCTCGGCTCGCGGATGAAGCTGCGCGGCTGCGCCTCGGTGGGGCGATCGACCACAGTGTTGGGACGCATCTGGGTCCGCGGCAAGGGCCAGGTCCACCTCGCCGAGGGCGTCGTGCTCGACGCTCGCAGCGCTCCCATCGAGCTCTACGCGCATCGGGGAGCCGAGATCCGCATCGGAGTCGGAGTGCGGATCGAGGGTGGGGCTTCCTTGGAGGCTGTCTCGCAGATCGCGATCGGCGCCGGGGCCAAGCTGGGCGGGTTCTGCAAAATCCTCGACAACAATTTCCACCTGGTGGGCGGCTGGAACCGGGAGCAGCGGCCCCCCTCACGGCCCGTGACAGTCGAGGACCGGGCCGAGGTGGGGGCTCGCGCCATCCTCTTGCCGGGGGCGCGAATCGGACCTGGCGCGGTCGTCCCTGCCGGCGCCGTGATCTCGCGGACCTTCGGCGCGAAGCCCGCGCCGAGCGGCTCGGCGGAGACCAGCGGGACAGCGCAGACGCACCCGCTGCCGCCTGGAGGAGGACCGCGTTCCCTGTCCCTTGTCCAGGCCGCGGTGCACATCCTCCGAGCCGCTTGGTACCTGCGTGCTTGCGAGCGCGGCCCCCGGGTCCGTGCGATGGGTCCCGTGCGGGTGACCAACGAGGGCACCATCCGGATCGGTGACCGCGCAGTGTTCATGGGCGGCATGATCGCCACCACGATTTCGTGCAGGCCGGGCGCCTCGATCGAGATCGGCTCCAGCACAATCTTCAACTACGGCGTCTCTCTCGAGGCTTGTGGATCGATCCGAATCGGCAGCCGGACCATGTTCGGGTCCCTCGTCCGGGTCGCCGATCGGAGCGACGGCCCGGCGAGGCGCATCGTCATCGGCGATGACGTCTGGATTGCGCACGGCGCCACCATCGCGCCCGGTGTGACCATCGGCTCGGGATCCGTGGTCGCCGCCGGCAGCGTAGTCTCCTGCGACGTTCCGCCGGGGAGCCTCGCCATCGGGAGCCCGGCCCGGTGCATGCGACTGAGCCTCCGCTCCGAGCAGCCGCGCGGCGCCTTTGCAACGCCCTCCGGCAGCGTGGTCGGATGATCGTGCGCGCCCGCATCAGGGAATTCATCGTCGAGTCGTTCTTCGTGGACGACTTCTCCGACGACGACTCCTTCCTCCGCCACAGCATCATCGATTCGCTCGGGATGCTGGAGCTGGTCGCCTTCCTCGAGAAAGAGTTCGGCATCAAGGTCAGCGACGCCGAGCTTGTCCCGGAGAACCTCGATTCGTTGACCAAGGTGTGCGCGTTCGTGAAGCGGAAGAAGGTCGTCGGCACCGCCGCCTGAAGGGGCTCGCCATGTGCGGGATCGCTGGCTTCACGCTTTCCTACGGGCTCCCGGTCGAGGAGCGCCGGATCAGGTTCGGGCTCCGCCTGCGCCGCATGGCCGCAAGCCTCAGGCACAGGGGGCCCGACGCCCAGCGCGCCTTGCTGCTCGATGGAGTGGCGCTGGGGCATGCCCGTCTTTCTATCCTGGACCTCGCGGGCGGGCCGCAGCCGATGCGCGATCCATCCACTGGTGTCGCGATCGTGTTCAACGGGGAGATCTTCAACTACCTCGAGCTGCGCCAGCGGCTCGCTTCCAGCCATGCCTTTCGCACGCGGTCCGACACCGAAGTCATCCTCGCCAGCTACCTCGATCGGGGCATCGACTGCGTGCTGGACTTCATCGGCCAGTTCGCCTTCGCCGTCTACGACCCGCGCCTGCGACACCAAGGTGGTCCTCACCGGGGAAGGCTCGGACGAGATCTTCCTCGGGTATGATCTCTACCGCGAGACCCGCGTCCGCCAGTTCTGGGCGCGCCGTCCGGGATCGAGATGGCGGCCGGCGCTCCTGCGCCGCCTCTATCCGTACCTGCCGATGAGCCGGCAGGGCCAGGAGCTGTTGCAGCAGTTCTTCGCCATCGGACTCGACGATCCGTCAGGTCCGGGCTTTTCCCACCTGCCGCGCTGGGCCGCGAGCGGCCACACCCTCCGTTTCCTCTCTCGCGGTTTCGCCAAGAGCGCGGCCGAGGAAGATCCGGTGGCCTCGGTGCTCGCTTCGCTGCCGGCGAGGGTGAGGGGCTGGAAGCGGCTGGCGCGCGCTCAATACCTGGAGATGCAGACGCTGCTCGGTGGGTACCTCCTTGGCGCCCAGGGCGACCGGATGCTGCTCTCGCGGGAAGCAGTCCGGAAGGGCGGCGTCTTCAACGAGGAGAAGGTCGAAAAGCTGATGGCCAAGCTCTCCACCCGCAGCGGCGCCGCGAGCGAGGTCGACAGCCAGGCGCTCACCGCGGTTGCGACTACGCAACTTCTCGTCGATCAGCTGTTGCCGCCGCGGCCGGTGCCGCAGCGCGAGGTGGACGCGGTCGAACTGGAGACAGCATGAGGTCTCCGTTCCTCTCGGATTGGGTGCTCGCGCACGCGGAACAGAACCCGGATGCGCCGGCGGTAGATAGTCCGGAAGCGCGCCTCTCCTACGGCGACCTGGCCGAGCGGATGCGGGTGCTCTCGGCGCATCTCTCCTCCAGCGGCCTTCGCGCGGGAGAGCGGGTCCTGATCGCGCTCCCCAACCTGCCGGCGACCGTGGTCGCAGGCCTCGCCGTGCACGCGCTGGGAGCATGCGCAGTCGAGATCAATCGGGATTGGGGCGCCGATGCGTTCCGCGCACTGCTCGGGCAGATCCGGCCGCGCCACGCCTTCGTGCTGGGCCGCGATGCCCGGATCTGGGGCGAGGCGGCGCGCTCGCAGCCGGTCCGCTTCTGGGTCGTTCATCCCTCCGAGCTCTCCGCGGCGATGCGACAGGCGCTGGGCGAAGCGCCGGCGACCTGGCTGGGTGAGGACGGGGTGGTCGATCCGGCGCACGCCCCGGCGCCTTCGCTCTCGGCGGTCACGCCGGAGCGGCATCCCGACTCCCCGGCCCTGATCCTCTACACCTCCGGCACGCTCGGGAAGCCGCGCGGCGTGATCCAGACCTTCCGCAATATCGACGCCAACACCCGCTCGATCGTGCAGTACCTGGGCCTCACTGCCCAGGACCGGGCCATGCTCGTCCTGCCGCTCTCCTACTGCTACGGGCGCAGCGTCCTGCAGACCCACCTCTTCGCCGGCGGGTCGATCTTCCTCGACAACCGATTCATGTACCCACGGGTGGTCTTGGAGGTCCTCGGCAGCGAGGGGTGCACGGGCTTCGCCGGCGTGCCGATGACGTTCGAGATCATCCGGAGCCAGGTGGACCTGTCGTCTCTTTCCTGGCCGCGGCTCCGCTACCTCACCCAGGCGGGAGGTGCCATGGCTCCGGACAGGCTCCGCTGGGTGCGACGGGCCTTCCAACCCGCGCGTCTGTTCGTCATGTACGGCCAGAGCGAGGCCACTTCGCGGCTCAGCTACCTGCCCCCCGAGCGAGCGGAAGACAAGGAGGGCTCGATCGGGATCCCCATCCCCGGCGTCGAGCTCCAGGTCGCCGGCAGCGACGGCGCGGAGCTCGGGCCGGGGGAGGTGGGGCACCTGCCGGCCCGCCACGACAACGTGAACGTCGGCTACCC
>Ga0099794_10000133_pt1 | contig 27140 bp, 25 predicted proteins | sample Rivendell_Oct201_10_FD_77320 | JGI IMG/M metagenome (GOLD analysis project Ga0099794, IMG submission 77320) | Vadose zone soil microbial communities from the Eel River Critical Zone Observatory, Northern California, USA -... | ecosystem: Host-associated > Plants > Roots > Rhizosphere > Soil ... | reverse complement strand
CGGCACGTCGATGGACATGAAGGTCGACGTGGTCGAACGTCTCGGCTCGGACCAGTTCCTCTACGGACAGGTCGGCGGGGACCAGGTCACCGCCCGCGTCGATCCGCGGATGGCCGTCCAGCCGGGCAACAATGTCCGCCTCGGCCTGGACACGCGAACCCTGCACTACTTCGACGCGGAGAGCGAACTGGCGCTGCTTTAAGCTCGCGCTTAGGCAGAGTTGAGGAACAGTATTAGGGTCGCCCTCCTCACTCGCGAGTATCCACCCGAGGTATACGGGGGCGCGGGCACGCACGTGGAATATCTCGCCCGCGAGCTGCGCCGCCTGGCGGATGTCTCGGTCCACTGCTGGGGCGCGCCGCGGGACGAGCCTGGCGTAACCGCGTACAACCCGTGGGCCGCGCTGTCAGAACCGAAGCCGGAGGCGGCCGCGCTGCAGGCGATGTCGATCAATCTGGCCATGGCGGCGGGCGTCAAGGGCGCCGACCTGGCGCACAGCCACACGTGGTACGCGAACTTCGGCGGTCATCTCGCGAAGCTCATGTGGTCGATACCTCATGTGATGACCATTCACAGCCTCGAGCCCCTCAGGCCGTGGAAGGCTGAGCAGCTGGGTGGTGGCTATGCGCTCTCGACGTTCTGCGAGCGAACCTCAGCTGAAGCCGCCGACGCCGTGATCGCGGTCTCCCACGGGGTGCGCCAGGACGTGATGAGCTGCTATCCGACCGTCGATCCGGACCGCATTCACGTAATTCACAACGGAATCGATCCGGAGATCTACCGGCCGCAACCATCGGTTGAGACACTCGCGCGCTTCGGCATCGACCCCGACAAACCCTATGCGTTCTTCAACGGCCGAATTACGCGGCAGAAGGGTTTGCCATTGCTCCTGACCGCAGCGCTTGAAATCGATCCACGCCATCAGTTGGTGATTGTCGCCAGCAGTCCCGACACGCCTGAGATCGGCACTGAGGTGGCGGCCCTGGCGGAACGGGTCCGTTCCGAGCGAGGGAACCTGATCTGGATAGGCGAGTTCATTCCACGCGAGGAGTTGATCCAGCTCCACTCGAGCGCGACAGTGTTTGTGTGCCCATCTGTCTACGAGCCGTTCGGACTCGTGATCCTCGAAGCGATGGCCTGCGAGACGGCCGTGGTGGCGTCCCGTGTCGGCGGAATCCCGGAAATCGTCGTCGAGGGCGAGACGGGGTATCTGGTGGACTACAACCCTGATGACACTCCAGCTTTCACGACGGGGCTGGCCGCGCGAATCGAGGAAGTGATGAACGACGCCGCTCTTGCCACGAGGATGGGTAGGGCAGGGCGTGAGCGCGCATCGCGCGAGTTCGGTTGGCAGGCGATTGCCGCGCGCACCTTCGATCTCTACGGTGCGCTGCTGTCAGGCGGCCGCAAGCACCCGACTCGCTGAAACCAATCGCCCGCTATGACGGAGCTAGGCCCGCCGCGGCTGCGGCTTTGGTCCTGCGCAGCCTGACGCCCATCCAGATCGCCCAGGCGATGTAGAAGACCAGGCCGATCCAAAGCGCGAGGATGCCGATACCGGCGTAGATCCCGATGGCGACCAGCAGGAAAGCAACACCATCGACGATGCCGATCCAAGGGAGGGTGCCGCGCACCAGGCCGGCGCGCAGCGCGTCGATGTTGTGAATCAGAAGGCTCAGCCCAACGCACAGGGCAAGCAGGCTCACGACGATAGTGCCGAGGGTTCCGTTATTCGTGACGATCGCGATCCCGAAGAGCACGGGAAGGAAAACTGCTGCAAGGGTCGCCCAATGGGCCAGCTGGAACCAACGCGTGCTGGTGGCAGGGTGCTCGAGCCATTCGAGGTCGAGGACCAGAACCGCGAAGGCGGCAAGCCAGAGCCAGAGGGCCAAGAACCAGACCAGGAAGACCGGGAAATTGAGGGCCGGAACTGCGTTGATGACCGGATAGCCGAAAAGCAGGAGGAAGAGGAAGACCAACTGCGAACCGGCGCTGACAAACGCCGCGGTAGATCCGTACCCTGCGAGTTTCTGCAGTTTCACGCTTCGGAATTCTGAGGCCCGAACGCTGTCGCGGCAATACACTCAAGCCAATGTCCGACGACTACTTGCGCTCGATACCGAGACGGACCCTCAATTCGTTCTAGAGGCGATGAACGCGACTGTGATGGATCTTCCAGACGAGGCGTTTGCCGAATTAGGTAGCGATTTGGGAACGCCCTTGCGGAAGATTTGGGCGCAGTACTGACGAGGTAGCCGCGGCATCGTCAGCAGCGAGAGCGATCATTCCCCTCATCTGTAGGAGGAGACGGAGCCGGACCTAGTTGTGCGTCTCGATCCACCGCTCGTAGAGGCGGGAGTATTCGTTCGCTTCCGGGCCAGGCTCCGCCGCGACTGTGATTTGCAACGTCAAGGCCGCCGTGTCATCGAAACTCTTGAACTTCCCAGCCGCCAATCCACCGAGTAGGGCGGCGCCACGCGCAGCGCTCGCGGGCGATCCGGCTGCCAGCAGCCGCTTGCCCAACACGTCCGCAAGCATCTGGCGCCACGACTTGTCTGCGGCTCCACCACCCGCCAGCTGCAGATCGGCAATCGGTATCCCGGTCGCTTCGAGTGCTTCCATCGCCTCACGCAAAGCAAACGCAACACCCTCGAGTGCGGCCTTCAGCAGATGCTCCCGTCGGTGATGCAGCTCGATGCCCGACCAGCGCGCTCGAGTACCGGATTGGGGCCGAGGGGTCCTCTCGGACACAAGATAAGGAAAGAAGCTCACTCCGCCCGACCCCGCCGGCACCTGGTCTGCGCTTCCGTAGAGCGCGTTCCAATCCACCCCGAAGAGCTTTTGCACCCAATCCAACGCCAACCCCGCGTTGAGGATCGCCGCCATCGAGTACCACTTCCCGTACTCGACGGTCCGAAATACGTGCGTGCAACCTGTTGGGTCAGGCCGGAACTCCCTTCTTACTGTTGTCATCTGTGCACCTGTCCCGATGGTCAGCAAGACTGGCCCCGGGGCGAGCACTCCATGCCCGACGAGCGACGCGGCAGTGTCTGACGCACCAGCGGCCACGGGTATGCCGGACTTGATTCCCAGCTTCTCGGCGGCCGCACTGGTGAGGCGACCCGACACTTCGTGGCTGGCGACCAGCTCAGGAAGAAGGTCCGCGCGAATACCGAGCTCGTGCAGCACCTGCTTCGCCCAACCGTCATCGACAAAGTCATACAGGAGGGTTGCGGATGCGTCAGTCGGTTCGCCGCAAACTTCGCCGGTCAGCTGCATGCGCAGCCAGTCTTTCGGCTGCAGGGCCCAGGTGGCGTTCTGGAAGATGCTCGATTCGTGGGTTTTCAGCCACAACAAGGTGGGCCCAGCCATCCCGGTTGCGGGTGGATTGGCCAGGCGGTGCAGGAGGTTCGGCTGCAGCCGGCGGTAGCGATCAACTTCGTCGGTAGACCTAGCGTCAGGCCACAGAATGGCGGGCCGGACCGCCTGGCCGTCCTGGGCGGTGAGCACCACACCATGCATCTGGCCGGCAACGCCGATGGTGTCGATCGCGCGTAGATGCGCGGCGGAAAGGCTCTTCACCGCGTTTTGCGTTGCCAGCCACCACGCGGCGGGATCCGTCTCCGCCCACCCGAGTCGTGGCGAGCTCATCGCATAGCCCGCGGAAGCGACCTGCTTCACTGATCCGTCCTCGCCTACAACCGCGACCTTCACCGACGAAGTGCCGAGGTCGATCCCCAGGAGCACCGCCTAGTGCATGAGCGCGGCACGCCGCGGATGCTCGGCTCCCGCGAACCCTAGCGCCGATTCGAGATCGGCAGCGCCGTGGGCGAGATCCGCTTTCAAAGCCCCGTGATCATGAAGCCACGCGAGCAAGGCCGCACCGAAAGCATCGCCCGCGCCAATCGGGCCGACCACCTCGACGCACGGTGCGCTGACCCACTTCATGTCGATCAGCGCTTCGCCACAGACGACGATCACGGACGGATCTCGCCCGAGCCTCGTGTGATGAGGCTCGTAGGAATCACCTGGTGCACCGATGGAGAGCGGTCGCCATCCATGCGGCGGAACAGCAGCTCGGCAGCCGCACGGCCCATCGTTGTGGGGTCCTGCGCCATCACCGTAATGCCGGGCTCGAGCAAATCCGCCAGCGGGATCTCGTCGAACCCGACCAGCGCCACCTTGTGGTGAAGGCCGAGGCGGCGAAGCGCGCGATAAGCACCGGTCGTCAGCAGGCCCTGGCCGGCGAAAAGCGCCGTGGGCGGCGCCTCGGTCGAAAGCAGCTCGACCGTCGCTGTTTCAGCTCGCTCACTTCCACGCACGTCGACCCGGACCAGGCGGTCATCGACGGCAATGCCCTGGGCGGCAAGCTCATCCCTGTATCCCTGGTGGCGAAGCGTCGCCGTGGTGATGGTTTGCAGGTCGCCGATATAACCGACCCGCCGGTGGCCGTGCGCTACCAGGTGGCCGACACCACGCCGCACGCCATCCACGTTGTCGGTAAGGACATCGTCAGCGTCGAAAAAGGCTGGCGGGCGGTCGACAAACACCATCGGCGTGCCCGACCTGCGCTCGTTCAGCAGGTAGCTCTGGTCGTGGCCGGCGGGCATGATCACAAGACCGTCCACCCTCCTCGCCGCCAGCGCCGCGATCAGCTCCCGTTCGCGGGCCTCGTCTTCCTCCAGGCTCCCGGCGAGGACGAGGACGCCGCGAGTCAAGGCGTACTCCTCGATGGCGCGGTGGAGCAGCGCATCGAACGGGTCGGCGATGTACTCGAGGACGACGCCGATCGTGGCGCTTCGACCGTCCGCGCGCCGGAGGCTGCTTGCCGTCAGGTTGTGCTGGTAGTTGAGCTGCTCGATGGCGGCTCTCACGCGGGTGGCGCGCTGGGCTGAGACTCCTGGCTCCCGGTTGATGACCCGGGAAACGGTCGTCACGCTTACCCGGGCCAGGGCCGCCACGTCACGCATGGTCGGTCTCTGGCGCAGGTCATCGCTGCCCTTGCCGGGGTTTGTGAACGTTCGCACCTCTCCCTCGATTGCTAAGCCGTCGCGAATACATATTGCGCCTTCGCAAACGATATGTTAGCTTTGGAAACGTTTCCAGTCGTTCGGGCTCACGGCATTTGTTACGGAGGTGGGACATGGGGATGGAAGCTATCGGGCATGCCGCAGAAGGGAGGCGCACGCTGAGGAAGCCTCGGGCGGGCTGGCGGCTGTCCGCGCTGGCGGCAGGCGCCACGGCGATGCTGGCGGTGATTGGCTGCGGCGGGGGTACGACCGCTACGGCGTCGCCGAAGCCGGTCATTATCGGGCTGATCACCAAGACCGACGCCAACCCATTCTTCGTCAAGATGCGAGAGGGCGCCCAGAGTGAAGCTCGCGCGAAGGGCGCTGTGCTTGTTACCGGCGCCGGCAAAGCGAGTGACGACGCCGCCGGCCAGATCACGGCGCTCGAGAACATGGTCAGCATCGGCGCGAAGGCGATCCTGATCACGCCGGTTTCGGCCGGCGTCACCGCAGCGATCAAGAAGGCCCGCACGCAGGGCGTCCTCGTCATCGCGCTTGACACCCCGACCGATCCACAGGATGCGGCGGACGCGCTGTTTGCCACGGACAACTCTGTTGCGGGCAAGCTGATCGGCCAATATGCCAAGGCGGCAATGGCCGGCAAGACGGTCAAGATCGCGATGCTGGACGAGTCGCCTGGAAGCACAGTCGGCAAGCTGCGGCACAACGGCTTCCTTGCGGGCTACGGAATCCCTGACGGCGATCCGCAGGTCGTGTGCGTCGGAAACGGCGGCGGCAACCAGCCTGACAGCCAGACGGCCATGGAGAACTGCCTGACCAAGGATCCCGGTATCAACGTGCTCTACACCATCAACGAGCCGTCGGCGTTCGGCGCCTACACCGCGCTGAAGAACCGCGGCAAGCAGAACCAGGTGCTCATCGTCTCGGTCGACGGCGGGTGTGCGGGCGTCGGAGGAGTGGTCGACGGCCGGATCGCGGCCACCTCGCAGCAGTATCCGCTGAAGATGGCAAGCCTCGGCGTCGATGCAGGCGTTGACTTCGCCACCACGGGAAAGAGGGTCTCCGGATACACCGACACAGGCGTGACGTTGATCAGCGACAAACCCATCTCCGGCGTTACGTCACAGGACACCAAGTACGGCCTGGCCAACTGCTGGGGCTAGCCGCACAGCTTTGATCGCAGGGGAATTCGCCTCCCCGCCAGGCGGGGAGGTCCCCCGGCGAAACCGGGGGGTGGGAGGCTCGCTTACGCACGGCCTCCCCACCTGCGCTTGAAACCGCGACGATAGAAGACGGTGCTCCACGCACTGATGGCGCGGATCAACCGAACCCGCACTGAGGAGGGCGCCTCCTCTGTCCTGACGCGGGCAAGGGCGATGTCGACGCTGGGCCCCCTGCTCGCCCTCATCCTCTCGTCAATTTTCTTCAGCTCGAGGACTGACCGGTTCCTGACGAGTGACAACCTGTCCCTGATCGTCCAGCAGGTTGCTGTCGTCGGGATCATCGCGATCGGCCAGACCATGGTCATCCTCACCGCCGGGATCGACCTGTCCTGCGGCGCCGTGATGGCGTTCGGCACCATCATCATGACCCGGCTCGCGGTCACCCACGGACTCAATCCGTTTGCGGCGATCGCGCTGGGACTAACCGTGTGCACGGCATTCGGCGTTCTCAATGGACTCCTTGTCACCGGCCTGAGGCTCCCACCGTTCATCGTCACGCTGGGCACGCTCAACATCGCCTTCGCGCTCACTCACATCGTCTCCAACGAGGAGACGATCGCCAACCTGCCCGCCTCGCTGACGTTCTTCGGTAATACGTTCCAGGTCAGCGCCACCTCGGTCACCTACGGCTCGGTACTGGCCTTGAGCTTGGCGCTGGTGACCTGGTTCGTCCTCACAAAGACGATCGGGGGCCGGCACATCTATGCCACCGGCAACAACCCCGTTGCGGCGCGGCTGGCCGGCGTGCGAACGCGACGCGTCCTGATTTCCGTTTACACCAGCGCGGGCCTTCTTTACGGCATCGCCGCGCTGGTTCTCATAGGGAGGACCGGTGTCGGCGACCCGCAGGCCGGCCAGAGCGACAACCTCGACAGCATCACTGCAGTCGTAGTCGGCGGCACCAGCCTGTTCGGTGGGAGGGGCGGAGTGGTCGGCACGGTGATCGGCACCCTCATCGTGGGCGTCTTTCGCAACGGGTTACAGCTAATGGGCGTCGCAGCGATCTACCAGTTCCTGATCACCGGAGTTCTCGTCATCATTGCGGTCGCGGTCGATCAGCTCTCGCGCCGGAGGCGGGAATGAGCGCTGTCGAAGCCGGCGTCGCGGTACTCGAGGCTCGCGGGCTCGTCAAGCGGTACGGCAACGTGACGGCGCTGGACGGCGCCGACTTCGATCTTCGCCCGCGCGAGATTCTTGCCCTCATCGGAGACAACGGCGCGGGCAAGTCGACGCTCATCAAGGCGCTCTCCGGGGCGATCGCTCCGGACGGGGGCCAGATCCTCCTCAACGGAACACAGATGCACTTTCGCGCACCTCTCGATGCCCGCCGTCACGGCATCGAGACTGTGTACCAGGACCTCGCACTGGCGCCGGCCCTCGACATCGCCGAAAACGTCTTCCTGGGTCGAGAGCTCCGCCGCCGTGGAATCCTCGGCATCGTGCTGCGGATGGCCGACCGGCCGCGAATGCTCCGGGAGGCCGGCACGCACATCGCCAATCTGAAGATCAGGATAGGTTCGCTGACACAGGCTGTCGAGACACTGTCCGGCGGCCAACGCCAGGGCGTGGCAGTTGCGCGCGCGGCCGCGTTCGCCAGCCGGGTCGTGATCATGGATGAGCCGACGGCCGCGCTCGGCGTCAAGGAGTCGGGGCAGGTGCTCGACCTCATCCGAGAGGTGCGTGAGCATGGGGTTCCGGTGGTTTTGATCAGCCACAACATGCCACAGGTCTTCGAGATCGCCGACCGGATCCACATCATGCGGCTGGGACGCCGCGTGGCGACCATCACGCCGCAGTCGCACACGATGTCCGACGCGGTGGCGCTGATGACAGGCGCAACATCATTCAAGAGTGACAACTAACGAGGAGGGCGGGAAGAATAGATGAGCGACCGCTACGCGAACATGCAATACCGCCGCGTCGGGCGCAGCGGCCTGATGCTGCCCGCGATCTCTTTAGGCCTGTGGCAGAACTTCGGCGCCGACACGCCACCCGAGCGCCAGAGCGCAATCGTCCGGCGGGCGTTCGACCTGGGGATCACGCATTTCGACCTGGCCAACAACTACGGCCCGCCGGCGGGCTCGGCGGAGGAAAACTTCGGCCGCATCCTCGCGACCGACCTGGCCGGCCACCGTGACGAGCTCGTCATCTCGACAAAGGCGGGTTACTACATGTGGCCGGGCCCTTATGGCGAGTGGGGCTCGCGCAAGTACGTCCTGGCCAGCCTCGACCAGAGCCTGAAGAGGATGGGACTCGAGTATGTCGACATCTTCTATTCGCACCGCTTCGACCCTGAGACTCCACTGGAGGAGACGATGGGAGCGCTCGACTCCGCGGTTCGACAGGGCAAGGCGCTCTACGTCGGAATCTCGTCCTACTCGGCTCGGCGCACGCGCGAGGCAGTCGCCATTCTCCACGCGCTGGGGACACCGGTGCTCATCCACCAGCCGTCGTACTCGATGCTCAATCGCTGGGTCGAGCAGGAGTTGCTGAAGGTGCTGGACAAGGAAGGGATCGGCTGCATCGCGTTCTCCCCTCTGGCCCAGGGACTCCTCACAGACAGGTATGTGGGTGGCGTTGCCGCCGGCTCGCGAGCGAGCCATCCGGGCTCGATGTCGGCGGACATGTTGACTGACGAAAACCTGGCCAAAGTCCGCGCCCTCAACAAGATCGCGGAGCAGCGTGGCCAGTCGCTTGCCCAGATGGCGATCGCGTGGACGCTGCGCAGCCTGGTGGTGACCTCGGCGCTCATCGGGGCGAGCAGCGTCGCGCAGCTGGAACAGAACCTGGCCGCCATCAACAACATCGAGTTCTCACCGGGCGAGCTGACCGAGATCGATCGCTACGCGACCGAAAGCGGTATCAATATTTGGGCCGCCTCCAGCGAAGGGTGACCGAACTTCCCCGCAGCGAGGGTCAGGCGTAGCATCGCTTCGAATGGCCACCGAGCCCCCCAGCAACGTGCCGCCTCCGCCTCGTGAGGCGCCCAAGCCGCCAGGTCCTGGAGCTACACGCGACGAGTGGCGGGAATGGCGGCACCAGCAGCGTGACTACATGCGCGATCACTGGGGTGGCGGCTGGTACGGCCCGTGGGCGTGGGGCGGCGGTGTGTGGCCGTGGTTCTGGGGCGGAGCTCTGGTGTTGATAGGTGCCTACTACCTGCTCCAAAACCTCGGCCTGTTGAGTTGGGTCAGAGGGGACGTGCTGTGGCCCACCCTGCTGATCTTGCTTGGGGTTCTGATGCTGCTCGGCCGCGGCCGGAATTGGTGGCGCTGAGAGTCCGAGTCCCCATTCGCGCGGGCTAACTTCTACACCGGGAAACCGGGGAATCAGAGTCAACGGCGGCGTGTTCTACACCGGTGAGTAGATGTCCTGCGCCAGAGCTACTACGGCTCTAACCCGCCAGCAGGAAGGACCGCGGGCGGCTTAGGCTTCATACATCGTGAGCACTGAAACCTCCACCCTCGAGTTCACCGTCACGCCGGCAGTTCACCGGGCGAATCCCGAGACCAGGGCCAAGCTGCTTGCGGATCCCGGATTCGGGCGGATCTTCACCGAGCACATGGTTCGGATCAGCTGGAGTCGCGAGCAGGGCTGGCACGACGCCGAGCTGGTTCCCTACGGGCCTGTCCAGCTGGACCCTGCTGTCTCCGTCCTTCACTATGCGCAGGCCGTCTTCGAAGGCCTCAAGGCATTCCGTCAGCAAGACGGCGGGATTGCCATCTTTCGGGTTGACGCGCACGCCGCGCGCTTCCGGCGATCCGCGCGCCGGCTCGCTCTGCCCGAGCTGCCGGAATCGGTGTTCATCGAAGCCATCGAGCGGCTGTTGAGCCTCGACGCAGATTGGGTGCCCTCAGCTCCGGAGCACAGCCTGTACCTGCGGCCCCTCATGTACGCGAGCGAGGTCGGGCTGGGCGTGCGCCCTTCCTCGAAGGTCACATTCCTCCTGATCGCCTCCCCGTCAGGTTCTTACTTTCCGAGCGGAGTCAAGCCGGTCACCGTCTGGCTGTCCGAAGACTTCAGCCGGGCGGCGCCAGGCGGAACTGGCGAAGCGAAGACTGGCGGTAACTATGCGGGCGGTTTGCTCGCACAGGCCCAGGCCGCTCAGCAGGGATGCGACCAGGTGGTCTGGCTCGACTCGCAAGAACACCGTTGGGTCGAGGAGATGGGCGGGATGAACCTCTGCTTCGTCTTCGGAAGCGGGCACAAAGTCCGCCTGCTGACCCCAGCCCTTACCGGCACCCTTCTTGCCGGAGTCACCCGCGACGCGCTGCTCAAGCTGGCGGCCGATCACGGCTTCCAGGCTGAAGAGGGAAAGATCAGCACTGAAGAGTGGCGTGCCGGCTGCGCCGACGGCTCCTTGACCGAGGTGTTCGCGTGCGGCACCGCCGCGGTGATCACGCCCGTGGGCGCCGTGAAGTCGGCAAAGGGCTCATGGACGATCGGCGACGGCAAGCCTGGAGAGGTCTCTATGCGGTTGCGCCGGTCGTTGGTCGACATCCAGCGCGGAGTCGCGCCGGATCAACACCACTGGATGCACCCGGTCGCGCGGATCGTCTGAATTCGCATGACTGCGAAGCGAGTCGTCGTCGTCGGTGGAGGCGGAACGGGCGACGCGGCGGCGTTCGCGCTCCGCAAGCGCGGTTTCGATGGCGAGGTGATGATCCTCAGTGCCGACCAGGATCGTCCATATGACCGTCCTTATCTCTCCAAGGAGTTTCTGCGCGGCGAGGTCGAGCTGCCCAAGATTTTTCTTCACGACGAAGCCGATTACGCAGCGCAGCGAATCGATCTTCAGCTGAACCGGCGCGTGATCGGTGGTTCGCTATCTATGCGCAAGCTGGCGCTCGAGGGCGGCGAAGAGATCGCATTCGACACTCTCGTCCTCGGCCTTGGGGGAACGCCGCGCCACATCCCAGATGTCCCACGAGTTGACAACGTGCTGACTCTGCGCTCGCTTCGCGACAGTCAGGCGATTCGCGAGGCATTGCAGGGAACCTCTCGACTCCTGCTGATCGGCGCGGGATTCATCGGCGCTGAGGTTGCGGCGTCTGCCAGACAGATGGGCAAGGAGGTGCTGATGATCGAGGCTGCGCCGGTGCCGTTGGCCAGGGCTCTCGGCCGGGAGGTGGGCGAGATCTACGCGAAGATCCATCGCTCCAAGGGCGTCGACGTGCGGACCGGCACCACAGTGAAGGAGTGGCACGCTGACGCCGGCAAGGTCGTGGGAGTCACGCTTTCCGATGGCCGGCGGGAAGATGCGGACCTCGTCCTCCAGGCGATTGGTATCGAGCCCAACCTCGACCTGCCCAAGGCCCTCGGTCTGCCCCTCGAGGGGGGCGGCGTGCGCGTGGACGAATCGCTCAGTGCCGGCGAGGGGGTGTACTGCGGCGGCGACATCGCGTTCCACCATCATCCCGTCCTGGGGCGCGCAATTCGGGTTGAGCACTGGGAGGTGGCGAAGAACCAGGGGCGCGGGATTGCGGCATGCATCGCCGGCGGAGATGTGCCGTACACGAAGCTGCCCTACTTCTGGTCCGACCAGTACGACGTGAACCTCGAGTACCGCGGCCACGCCTCGGGCGACGACCGTGCCATCTGGCGTGGCGATCGCGACGGACTCAAGTTCTCGGTCTTCTATCTACACAACGGTCTGATCGACGCGGTGCTCTCGATGAACGACTCCAAGACAAACGAGGTGGGCGGCAAGCTGATCGAAAGCCGCCGGCCTGTCAGCGAGTCTGCGCTCGCGAACACGAGCGTCGACCTCAGCGAGCTGGTCCCGGCCGCGTCCTAGTTCTTTTCGGGCTGGAACTCGTCCGGCAGCAGCCAGGGCAGGGCTTCCGCCAGAGGCCGCATCAGGGTGGCCTGCTGCTCCTTGCCGATCAGTCCGCTTGCGACGATGCCGAGGGCGGCGCCAAACGCGGCCTGTTCGGCTTTGTGGCCGATCTCCCCGTGCTCGGCCTTCCAGGAGATCAGCGCGTCACCTGACTCGGTCATGCCGAACAGGTTCCTGCGCACCTCGTCCCAGGCGGGTCCTCGGTCGGCCTGCTCGATCGTGTGGATGGCCGCCCTCTCTGCGTCACGGAAAGCTTGCAGCCCTTTTTGGCCGACGTGGCGATCCCATCCCATCGCCACTCGCTCGACGCCGGCCGGGGAGAGAACCCGAATGTCGTCGACCAAGCGCGCGAGGGTGACCTGGTGCTCGGGAAAACCGTAACCCTCGGCGTCGACGCTCACGGCGTCTAGGTTAATCGAGTTCGTTCCGCGACCACCAGGAGATGATCCCCGAGCCAGGCGAAAGGCCGTCGAGGCGCTAAGACGCGATCCAGCCGGCTCACCGCCTTGTACAGGTGCGGATGAGCGGATAACGCCGGCCATGCATATGGAAGGAGCAGCAGTGGGAGCGCGTGCACCGTGATGACTCGGAACCGCGGACGAAGGGCCCGGCGCAGCTCGCGCGAGGACGGATACCTGACTTCGAGTGTGTTCGCGCCGTCACCAACGCTTAGGGACGATCGTGTTCGCCGGAACGCCTGCTTGGCCCGCCGGCCGGCGATAAGCAAAGCCATCTCCGCAACACACCATCGATTCATCACGCTCAGCACGATCCTCCCGCCCGGCCGCACCAAGCGGGACAGCGCCACCAGCGGGGCCTCGAGCGAAGGCTCGGTGTTGAGCGCGCCGAACGACGAGTAGGCTCCGTCGAACGACGCTTCACCGCGCTCTTCCACCAACTTGAGAAGATCTCCCGCGCGCAGCAACCGCGTCGAGACCCGCATGCCGGCGGCTGCCGCCCGACGGGACACGATCTCCAACATCCGCGCGCTGGAATCCACCGCGAACACAGTCCGTCCTCGCTGCTCGAGCCAGAGGGCTTCGGTTCCAGTGCCGCAGCCGACGTCGAGCAGTGTCGAGCCCGTGGGGAACGTGCTCTCCAGCATCGCCAGTGAGCGCCCGCGCATCAACTGCATGATCGGGTTGTCCGCTTCGCGGCGGTCATAGCCGGCGGCCACGGCGTCAAAGGCGATCAAGTCCGAATCGAATCTCCCTCAGCCCTCGGGCCGATCTTCAGCGGTGCAGGCGCCGTGGTCCGTTCTTTGAAGCGGAAGGGTGCCAGGCCGCCGATGACAAAGATGGCCGCCAGCCCATCCTTGGTCGCCACGTTGAAGGCCTCTTGGGCTATCGAAAACTGGCCGGGGTGGTCATACAGGTTGGAGCGGAACCCGAACGCGATCCAGCCGAGAAAGAGCAGGGCCCAGCCGACGAGCAACCACGGATGAGGCCGAATGCCGGCCACGTAAGCGGCGACGACCCACCCTGACATGCTGAAAGTCAGATAGAAGAGGTGCATCGCGTCGTGCCGGCCGTAGAAAGTGCCGGCTGCCTGGTACACGATCTCAAACGCGCTTACCCATCCCATCCCGGCAACAAGCCCGACGAGAAGAGAGCGTCGAAACCAGGTGAGGATCGCCACGGTGGCGATGAACGCAAGCACCGTGCTGAGCCTTATCGGCCCGACGAACGGAAAGACCACCCAGACGCCGCTCATCGCATCGCCCGCAGGAGTGGGTTGGTGGCGAGCTCAAAAGCTCTTGCGGCAGGTCGCAGGTGCATTCGGTTGAGACGGTGCTGGATGGCACCCTTCAAGATCGCTGTGCGCAGCTTGTATTCGGAGAAGTTGGTGTTGAACAGAAGTCGGTTGTGGCGGACCTTGTGCCACTCGCCGTGCTGCCGGCGCTCACGTACGCGCTCATAAAAGCCGGTGCCGGGCAGAGGGTACGCAATCGTGTAGCTCACGTAGTCGAGAGGCAGGCTGCTCGAGAAGTTGATGCTGCGGATCAACGAGTCGGTGGTCTCCCCCAGGTATCCCACCATGAAGAACCCCGCCGCCTTGATGCCCGAGGCCACACACGCTTCGACCGCCGCTCGCGCCTGGTCCGGCGTGATGCCTTTCTTCATCTCTTTCAGGACATTCTCGTCGCCGGACTCGATGCCGAAGAAGATCCTCTTGCAGCCCGCGCGCTGCATCTGCTCAAAGAGCTGCTGGTCGACGTGCGTGACCCTGCTGAGACACTCCCAGGTAAGTGGAAGATGCGCCGCCTCGATCGCCCGCGCCAGCTCGAACGTGCGCTTGTAGTTGAGGGTGAACAGGTCGTCTGACATCCAGATGTGGTCGTAGCCGAGCTCGGCGATCTCGCGCATTTCCGCGACGACCGACTCCACCGGCCGGGCGCTGAACAGGTCGCCGAACACCGACTTGTGGCAGAAGTCGCAGCGGAAGGGACACCCTCGCGTCGACATCAACGGGGTCGTCGCATCCTTCCAGTGCTTGCGCCAGTAGTGGATGTAGTCTTCGTTGGGGACGTCGCCCCGATACGGCAGCGGCAGATGCGACATCTCCTTGGTGCGGATGCGCGTCGCGCCTCGCACGATCTCTCCACCGCGTTTGAAGACCAGGCCGGGGATTTCCTCGAAGCGCCGGTCGTCGAGGTGTTCCATGATCCTGACGATCGTCTCTTCGCCCTCGCCAACCGCGACGAGATCGAACTGGTCGACGAATGTCTCGGGCTCGCCTGACGGATAAGGACCGCCGACAACCGTCAGCGCTTTGCCGCGCACCTGCTCCGCGAGTGATAGAGCCTCGTCCTGCATCGTGATCATGCAGTAGATGCCGATCACCGACGGGCGTAACCGTTCGATTTCGGCCAGGACCTCGTGCCGTTCCATGAACGTGTGGTCGATGTGCCGCACCGTATAGCCGGCCTGGCGCAGGGAAGCGCTCAGGTACATGAGCCCAAGCGAGGGCATGATCCAGTGACGTCCCTTCGCCGGGGCTCGCTGCGGGTAGACGAGAACCACGTCCGCTCGATTCATTTATACCTCCGGTTTCATCGCGCAGCCTGCACGGTGATCTGATACGTGAGAGTGGCCGGTGGCACCTCGAACATGTAGTCCAGGCCCGCCCAATCAAAGTCGGGTGGAAACAGCTCGCGGCCGCCGCTCAGCCGCGCGCCGGGAAGAGATGGCACCGACCACTCGACACCATGATTTGCCGAGCGCAGTCGCGCCCAGCTACCGTCGACTGGCATCCATCGTCCGAAGGCCGGACCGATGAACTTGTGCCCCTGATAGGCAAAGTCGTCGAACGCCGCCGCTTGCTCGTTGAGGACGCCCATCTCCATGTAGCCCGGCGCGAGGTCGATCACACGCATCTCGACCAACACACCGGAAGGGTTCAGGGTGTAGGTGACCTCGATCTCGCCACGCGATTCGATTGGCTGGTAGCCATGCGCCTCGTCGACACCGATCTCGTCTAGATTGAAGGTCCGTTTCCAGATCGTGTTGTCCTCTGTCGAGAGTTCGATAGTGCTGCTGGTGCGCGAGTACACCCATCCGTCCGGGTAATGCACCATCGGCAGCCCGAACCCCATGCCCTCTCCGGTGATGTCGACGCCCAAAGACCTGAGGGCCAGGCCTTTGGAGAGGACCGCCGTCTTGCCCTGCGCAGGCATGGGGGAGATGACCGCGCTTAAGCCCGGGTAGATCGACTGCGCGGTGCGTGCGTCGGCCAGGCTGTAGGCAAACACCTTTTTGCCGCGCGGGAGCTGGTACTTCGACTGGTCGCCCAGTGCGATGAATGGGCGGCTCGCCTTGCCGGCGGCCAGGTCGGGGAAGGCGACTGTCGCGCGGTAGTAGCTGATGTCTTCGAGGACGAGTACCGTGACTCGGTTCGCCCGCAGCCACGCGATGGCTTGAGTGCGGTCGACCGGGAGGTACTGTGAGCCGGCGAGGTCGGACGGCAGCTTGTGGCTGTAGAAGGCCGCGACAGGAGAATCGGTGATCAGCACGCCGGGGCTGCCGCTTGTCGCCTTACCGGCCGCGATCAGGCCTGAATTGTTCGCCGCGAATCCAGCAAAGACCGGAACGAAGCCGATGGTCAGCAATCCGCCTGCAACGACCGCGGCTATCCGCGCCACCGGCAGCCGGCGATCGAGAGCAGCGGCGGCGAGAAGGGCGAGCGCCGGCAGAGCCGGGTACAGATAGCGATGGCTGCCGGTGTAGGCGCCGATCGCCACCAGCGCAAACACGGTGGCGAGGTAGACCATGGCGGGCGCGTAAAGGAAGCGCAGCATCGCCCTCTCCACCACCGAGGCTTGGGTCCTGAGCGCCGAGACCAGACCGATCGAGCCGAGCGCAAACAGCGGCAGGGCTGCCAGGCCGAAGTTTCGGGCGAGATCCGCCACACGAGCCGGTGCTCCCACCGGGAGGCTCCCGCGGGCCGTGGCCGAGGCGACCTCGAGCGTGCCGCGCGCGACCGAGTGGCTGGCCGGCGCAAAGCCGAGCTGAAGGAAGACGAGAATCGCAATCGCCGGAACGGCCCACGCGATCGCCGGCATTCTCAGTGCACCTCGCCGCCGCAAGAGGTCGACTGCCGTAAAGCCCGCCACTGCCACGACCCAGATCCAGGCTTTGGTGGCGGTCACGCAGGCGAGTGCGGCCAGAAGTGCTGCGACCTTCATTCGGCCCCGCACAGCAGCCAGCGCTGCTGCCGTGAGCAGCGCGGTCAGGAGCGGCTCGGCAACAGCGGACCCAGAGGTGAACAGAAAGACGGGGTTGAGCGCCAGCAGTGCGACCGCGAATCGTGCCTGGCGTGTGTTGGGCGCGAGTGCATAGACGCACGCAAGAGTGGCCGCGCCAAGCAGCGCTCCTAGCGATTTCAATGCGCCGAGCTGCCATAGGCCGAAGGTGTGGAGCACCGCCGCCGCAAGCACGTGATAGCCGGGGAGCCACGTGTTCTCCATCCCGAACAGCGGATCGTGCAGCTGTCCGGTCGAAGCGAAGTTCGCCGCGATGAGCCAGTGCCCATACCCGTCTTCGAACGGCTCAGGCATCTGCGCGGCGAAAAGCAACAGCACACAGCACAGCGCGAGCAGTGCAAGCGCAGGCCCGGCCGCCTGGAGTCGCGTCAGCGCGTGCCGGCCGAGCCTTCGCAGGGTCCACACCTGGAGGACGTCGCTCCAGCTCAATCCGGCCACGGTCAGAAACCCGAGGGCGAAGAGGCAGGAGTAGATCGCCACCAGCCACTGTCCTTTCGCGACCGCGAGGGGCACGAAAGTGAACGCCCCGATTCCGAAAATCGCCTCTCCGAACGCTCTCGGGTCGCCCACTCGCACGTATGCCTGGTCACGCCACTCCTGTCCGCGCTCCACTATCTGGTGCTTGGGCGTCCGCACGAATTCGCCGCCGCGGCGAGTCGCCCGCAGCAGCGCAAGGAACACAGTGAAGGACAGGCCGGCGCCGACCAGCTGACAGGCCAGGGAGGGCACGGCCGACCACCAGGTCCGTCCGCGCCTGGTCTGGGCGACGATGTATCCGATCCAGGGCACGATGCCCATCGCCACGAACAGGACGCCGGCGTCCGAGAGCTGCCACGGCAGCGTGGGGTGATCGACGCTCAGCAGCAGCAACGGGTAGCACCCGAGCTGGACGAGCAGCACGGGCCCTGCGCCGAAGGCCAGCAGGTGCATGGTGGCCTGGACCTTGACCGCCGGTCTGACGCGGCTACGCAGCAGTGGAATGAGCAGGCGGAAGGCGGTCTGGAAGCTGCCGGTAGCCCATCGAGACTGTTGCCGGCGAAATGCGTCAAAGGAAACCGGCAGCTCCTCGGGCACGACCAGGTCCTCCAGGTACGCGGCACGCCAGCCGCGAAGCTGCGCTCGATAGCTGAGGTCCAGGTCCTCCGTCAGCGTGCCTGCGCTCCAGCCGCCAGAATCGTCGATTGCCGCCCTCCGCCACACTCCGGCGGTGCCGGTGAAGTTGGTGAAGTAGCCCAAGGCTGAGCGGACTGGCTGCTCGATGAGGAAGTGAAAGTCGAGCGCAAACGCCTGTAGTCGCGTGATCCATGAGTAGCCCTCGTCGAGATGTCCCCATCGAGCCTGGGCAAAGCCGACGGCCGGATCGTCGAACGCTCCCAACGAGCGGCGGAGAAAGTCGCGCGGTGGAATGAAGTCGGCATCGAAGATCGCCATGAACGGTGAGTCCGTCAGCGTCATGCCGTGCGCCAGCGCGCCCGCCTTGAAGCCAGGTCGCGAATTGCGTCTCACATGTACGACATCGATTCCGCGACGGCGCCAGTGGGCCGCGCGGCGGGCGACGATCGAGACGGTGTCGTCATCCGAGTCGTCAAGGATCTGGACCTCCAATCGCTCGCTCGGCCAGTCCAGCTCACACACCGCGTCCAGGACGCGCTCGGCGACGTAGCGCTCGTTGTAGATCGGCACCTGGACGCAGACCATTGGCTCGTCGCCGCGTCGGAGCGGCGAAATCAGGTGCGGCCGGAGGCGGGTCGCTCGCCAGGTGAGGTAGAGGACGTTCGCGCCAAACCCGAAGAGGGCCAGGCTGGTCAGAGTGATGATGCCGATGGCGATCACTCCCATCGGTTTCAGCCGGGTCCGTCAAACAGCGTATAAGGCCGCATCGTGGCTCGTACGTACGCCACGCGCGCAAGTGCGTCGGGACTATCGCGTCGCGTCCACTGCATGTAGCGCCACGCGGCTTCGCCGAGCATCCGCGCGGCTCCGTCGAGAAACGTGGGAAACAGGGCCGCCGGTAGCCTGCGGACAGGCGAATCCAGAAGAAGCGGGGCCTGCTTTACCGCAAGCTGCGGGAAATGCTCCAGCAGGGCGGGATTGGCGGCGATGAGCTCGTCGATCGCCTCGATGCCGAACAGTGGCTCGGCCATCAGCAGCTCGAACGCCATGTCTTCGTCTTGCCGCACGAGTGGAAAACACTGCGAGCGTTCGACGATCAGGTTGGCGGTCATCAGGCGTGGCGCGAGCGGGCGCCGCGTGAGGTCGTCGACCGGCTTGTTGCGATGGGCGAGCGCATGCGCCAACCCAAGCGTGTTCACGGCGACGTACGCGAGATGACGGTGACCGTCGTCGACGATGAGATTGAGGTCGACGTCGTCCGCTTCTCGAAAGCCCCCGGTGGCGAGCGATCCCGCGATGGAGACGCCGCGAATGAAGGGCGCTACTTCGACAAGGGTGCGAACGAACCGTCTTGTCATCTGGACGTAGGTGGCGGCATTCGCGCCGTGGCCGGCTGCGCGAGACCGGATCTCACCCACCCGGTTCAGCGAGGTGCGATCGACGACGACGTCGTTGACCAGGTTGAGGTCCGGACTCGCGGCCGCTGTCCACCTCACCTCGTCAGGGGAGATCGAGCCGCCAAGGCACAGGTCGGCGAGGCGTTGCGGGCCAATTGCGTAACCGCGTCGCGCCAGGAGCGCGACTGTTCGCCGGATCCGTTCCGGCGCGGATATGGATCGCGAGGGGATCAGTCCGACCAAGCAGCGCCTCCCAACAGTCTCGAGCCGAGCGCATAGGGCCCTCAGCAGGGCGCCTCAAATGAATACGAGAGCGGGTTACGATGGGGTCACAAAATGACCGCCGACGGACACTTTCGAGTTCCCACCCCTGTCAACGAGCCGGTGCGCCAGTACGCGGCCGGCGATCCCCACCGCAAGACTTTGAAGGCCCGTCTGGCCGAGCTCACGGACGCGCGAACCGAGGTCCCGATGCAGATCGGAGGCGAGCGGCGGTGGGGCGCTTCGAGGGCTGACATCCGAGCGCCGCATCGGAAGGAGCTCAGCATCGCCGAGTACGCGGTTGGGGGACCCAAGGACTTCGACGACGCTATCCACGCGGCGCTCAAGGCGCGCCACGCGTGGGCCGCGACTTCCTACCACGAGCGTGCGGCGGTGCTCCTGCGGGCGGCGTCGCTCCTGGCGGGCCCGTGGCGGGACACCGTCAACGCAGCGGCGATGCTGGGGCAGTCAAAGACAGTCCACCAGGCGGAGATCGACGCCGCATGCGAGTCCGTCGACTTCTGGAGGTACAACGCATTTTTCGGCGACCAGCTCCTCAGCCAGCAGCCCTTCAACGACGGCACCGCGTGGAACCGGCTCGAGTACAGGCCGCTCGAGGGATTCGTCTTCGCGGTCAGCCCGTTCAACTTCGCGTCCATCGGCGCCAACCTGCCCACCGCCGCAGCTCTGATGGGCAACACGGTGGTCTTCAAGCCCGCGACGCAGGCGCTGCTGGTGAGTCATTTCCTGATGGAGATCCTCAACGAGGCAGGCCTGCCGCCCGGCGTCATCAACATGGTCAGCGGCAGCGCGGCAAAGATCTCGGAGCAGGTCCTTGCCCACAAGGACCTGGCGGGCATCCATTTCACAGGGTCGACCGAGGTGTTTCAGGGTATGTGGCGGACGGTGGGCCAGAACGTTGACCACTACCGCACCTACCCGCGGCTGGTCGGCGAGACCGGAGGCAAGGATTTTGTGGTGGCGCATGAGTCGGCCGACTCGGATGCGCTTCGCACCGCGCTCATCCGCGGCGCCTTCGAGTACCAGGGTCAGAAATGCTCGGCCGCCTCACGCGCGTACATCCCGCAATCGATGTGGAAAAGGATGCGATCCGAGATGGCGGACGAGGTCGAGGCCATCCCGCAAGGCGACGTCGCGGACTTCCGCAACTTCATGGGCGCCGTGATCGATGGCAACGCGTACTCGAAGCACATGACCGCGATCGAGTTCGCGCGCAAGTCCGAGGTGGCGAAGGTCGTCGCTGGAGGCAAAGGCGACGACAAGGTGGGATGGTTCGTGCGCCCTACCGTCATCGAGACCACCGACCCGGACTTCCGGCTTCTGAAAGAGGAGCTGTTCGGTCCCATCCTTACCGTCTATCCCTATGCCGACGGAAAGTTCGAGGACACGCTCGATCTCGTCGACCGTACAAGCCCGTACGGACTGACGGGAGCGATCTTCGCTCGCGACCGGCAGGTGATTCGCAAGGCCTCTGAAACTCTTGTCAACGCCGCGGGCAACTTCTACATCAACGACAAACCGACAGGCGCCGTGGTTGGGCTGCAGCCGTTCGGCGGTGGGCGGGCCTCGGGCACCAACGACAAGGCAGGCTCGATCCTCAATCTCATACGCTGGACCAGCCCACGGACGATCAAAGAGACCTACGTTCCGCCGACCGATCACCGCTATCCATATATGGACGCGGAGTAGCGAGAAGGGGCGCAACCCTTTCACGTGAAGGTCGAGCGCTCGAGCGAGGACGGTGTCTTGACCGTCACCATCGCACGGCCCGAAGTGCGCAACGCCGTGGACGCCGAAACCGCGGCCGCTCTCGCCGATGCTTTTCGGCAATTTGAGGAGGACAGCGGCCTTGCGGTCGCGGTCCTCACGGGAGCCGGCGGAAACTTCTGCGCCGGCTTCGACCTGAAAGCGCTTGCCGCCGGCGCGCCCAACCGCTTGCCTGAAGCCGGTGAAGGTCCGATGGGGCCGACGCGCATGGCCTTGAGCAAGCCTGTGATCGCTGCAATCGAAGGCTACGCCGTCGCGGGTGGGCTCGAGCTCGCGTTGTGGTGCGACCTTCGGGTCGCCGCACGAGACGCGACGCTCGGCGTCTTCAACCGTCGCTTCGGCGTTCCGCTGATCGACCTCGGCACTGTCCGGCTTCCCCGCTTGATCGGCCAGGGCAGGGCTCTGGACATGATCCTTACGGGCCGCCCTGTCGCCGCTGAAGAAGCGCTGCGGATCGGCCTCGTGACGCGTCTCGTGGAGCCCGGCCGCGCGGTCGACGAAGCGCAGAAGCTGGCCCACGAGATCGCGGCGTTCCCGTCCGGCGCGCTGCGAGCGGACCGGCGAAGCGTTCTGAACCAGTGGTCGCTCAGCCTCGAGGATGCGGCAGAGGCGGAGCATCGAGGCGGCCTTGAAGTGCTCGAGTCAGGTGATGCTCAGCAAGGTGCCCGGCGCTTTTCCGAAGGGGCGGGACGCCACGGGAGCTGACCTGTTCGATAACCTGCCTTGACAGTTACTGTCTAGACAGGTACATTCGTGGCGATGGTTGCGGATGCGCGTCACACGAACAAGGCGGACGAGGTTGACCCACGCGAAGAGGAAGCGATCTCATCGTTGGTGTTTCATCTCGGTCGCGAATTGCGCACCGCGCTCGACCGCAGGCTCACCGGCCAGGGGATCACATCGCAGCAGGCGGCTCTCCTGCTCCTGTCTCGCCTGCTGAGGGAGCCGAGCCCCATGCAGATGGCGGACCGGTTGGGCACCGACACCGCCGGCATGACGCGACTCCTCGATCGTCTCGAAACCAAGGGCCTGGTGATCCGCCGCATGAATGCCGGAGACCGCAGGTCGGTAGTGGTCGAACTCGGCCCCAAGAGCAAGGACCTCATGCCGCGGTTGTTTCCAGCGTTTCGACAGGTCAACAAAGGCCTTCTGGACGGGTTCGAGGAAGTAGAGCTCAAGCAGCTGCATCGAATGCTTCGCCGGTTGCTCAAGAACGCACGGAATCTCAATCGATGAAACTGGATTTGAACAAGGTAGAAGTGGGCGGTGACGCTGTGATCCAGGCGACAGGCCTCGTCAAGCGGTATGGCGAGGTGGAAGCGGTGCGCGGCATCGACCTCGAGGTTCGCGCCGGCGAGATCTTCGGGTTCCTGGGACCTAACGGCGCCGGCAAGTCGACCACCATCTCGATCCTCTGCACGCTGCTGAGGCCAACAGCAGGCATGGCTCGAGTCGCGGGGATCGACGTCGAGCATGACCCCGCGCGCGTGAGGCAGCGAATCGGCCTCGTCTTCCAGGATCCATCGCTGGACGACCAGCTCACCGGCCGGGAAAACCTGGAGTTTCACGCGTTCATCTACAGCGTCCCTTCCTCCGAGCGCCGTCGGCGCATCGACGAGATGCTGGCGCTCCTGCAGCTCACCGACCGCGCGAACTCGCAGGTGAAAACCTACTCCGGCGGGATGAAGCGACGGTTGGAGATCGCTCGCGGCATGCTGCACCAGCCTCAGATCCTCTTCCTCGACGAGCCGACGCTGGGGCTCGATCCACAGACCAGGCAGACCATCTGGACGCATGTCAATGAGCTTCGAGACAGCAAGGGAGTCACGATTTTCATGACGACGCATTACATGGACGAGGCGGAGTTCTGCGACCGCATTGCTGTAATCGACAAGGGCAAGATCGTTGCCCTGGGCACCCCCGACGAGCTGAAGTCGATGGTTGGCGGCGACGTCGTCACCATCACGTCGAGCCAGCCGGAGGCTGCGGCGCGCGAGATCAAGGAGACCCTCGGCGTCACGCCGGCGCGCGACGATGGGACCCTCCGCATGGAAGTCCCGGACGGCAAGGCTTTCGTGCCACGCCTGGTCCGGGAGCTGAAGGCGCCGGTGGACACCGTTTCCATGCGCCGCCCAAGTCTCGACGACGTGTTTCTGAAGTTGACCGGTCGGGCCATCCGCGACGAGGAGGCGAGCGCCGCAGATCAGAATCGGGCCATCGCGAGTCGCTTCATGGGGCGGAGGCGGTGAGCGTCAAGGTCGCCACCGCACCTCGTGCTTCCGCGCTTCCGGCTCCGGCAGACACGCGAATGGCGACCCTTCGCGCGATCTACATCATCTGGTACCGCGACATCCTTCGTTACTGGCGCGACCGCTGGCGCCTGGTGGCGTCCCTCGCTCAGCCGCTCCTGTTCCTGGTGGTCTTCGGGTCCGGATTGAGCTCATCGCTCGGCGGCGCGAGCGCGTTCGGGACGAAAGGAGGCCTTTCCTATATCCAGTTCATGTACCCCGGCATCATCGGCATGGCCATCCTGTTCACCGCGATCTTCGGCGCGATGTCCATCGTCTGGGACAGGGAGTTCGGCTTCCTGAAAGAGGTGCTGGTGGCCCCGATCGACCGTTACGCGGTGGCGATAGGCAAGGCCCTGGGGGGCACCACCCAGGCGATGATCCAGGGCCTCATCCTGCTGGTCCTGGCGCCCTTTGTCGGCGTGACTTTGACCGTGCCCACGGTGCTTGCGATGATCCCGCTTGCCGCGGTGCTCGCGTTCGGCCTCTCGGCGTTCGGCGTTGCGCTCGCCTCGACTATGAAGTCGCTGCAGGGCTTTCAGGTCGTCATGAATTTCCTGATGATGCCGATGTTCTTTTTGTCCGGCGCTCTGTTCCCGCTCAACAACCTGCCGGGATGGATGACAGTGCTCACAAGGCTCGACCCGGCTGCCTACGGTATCGATCCGCTGCGCCGCGTCGTGCTCTCTGCCTCAGGGCTGCCGGGCCCGGTCATCGACCGCCTGGGCCTGACCATCAATGGCAATGTGCTCACGATCGCGCTGGAGGCGGGCATCATGCTCGCGTTCGGAGCGGTCATGCTCGGGATTGCGGTCGTCAACTTTCAGCGCCGCGACTGACAGAAGCACCAGCGCGCCGATCTCCCCGGCGATCAGAGGCAGCGGTCCCCAGAACGGTATGCCCTCGCCGGCGATGACGAGGCCGAGCACAAACAGCCAGGTCCAAGCCGGCGGCGAAGTTCGCAGGTAGAGCCACCCGGCCAGGCCGAGCATCACCAGGTCGTCCAGATGAAGGTACGGGGTGGCGAGCATGCCTCCGACCAGCGCCGGGATCAAGACCCATCCATGCCCCCGCCGGCGCAAACGGAAGGCGAGTAAGAGCGCCCACAGCGCTATCGCAACCTGAATCGCACGCGTCACCGCAAGACTTCCGATCAATGGAGCGAGCGTCAGCTCCCGATTCACGGGCACGCTCGCGGCGAAGTTCAATCGCGCTTCGTAATCGGCGATGCCGCTCGGACCGAGCGCGAGAGCTGAGGCGCCGCCCAGAATGCCGAGCGCGATCACGCTGCCCCAGAAAGCCCGAGTTCTTCCGCTCAGCAGGAGCGCAACCGGCACGAGAAACGCAAGCTGAGGCTTGAGCGCCAGAACGCCCAGCGCCAGCCCGGCCCAGAATGGCCGCCCCCCTTGCAGGAGGGCATAGCATCCGGCCACACCCAGGGCCACGAACAAGGCAGGCTGCCCGAGCTGCAGTCCATAGATGACCGGGAGCCATGCGAGCGCTGCCGCCAGGTGGACCAGGCGCCATGGTCCACCGGGCGCGGACAGGTGCCACGTCCATATGAGCGCGATCAGCAACAGGGCGCTCCACACCCAGTAGCCCACCTCGTAAGGCAGCGGCACAAGCGGCAGCGCCAGCCACGCGACGGGCGGGGGGCTGATATACCGGGCGAGCTCGGCGATCGTGATGCCCGACCTGATCGCGTCGAGCTCAGACTGCTGCAAGGAAAGGTCGTAGATCGACGGCCAGCCGCGGCTGATGCCGATCCGTGCCGCTGCGAAATAAAAAGTGAAGTCGTTGTGGAAGTGGTCGGACATGTATGCCTCGACCCACTTGTAGAGATCCCAGGCGGCGAACAGCACCGCCACGGTGGCTCCGGCGGCGAAGCTCAGATTGAGCCATCGCTGCCTTGGGCTTGGGCCGGTCATGCATCGCGGATGGTAAAGGCCCGCTACCTTGTAGCGGTGCCATTGTCCGATTTCGAGCCTCTGGTCCTGGATCTGAAAGATGGGACCAAAGTTCACGTCAGGCCAATCAAACCTGAGGACGAGCCGCTTCTACACGAGGCGGTTGCGGCGATGTCTGAACGTACTGTCTACTTCAGGTTCTTCTCGCCGCTCAAGCGGATGCCCGACGCGCTCGCTCACCGGCTCGCTGTAGTCGATTACAACGATCGCTTCGCGCTCGTCGCGACGACGCACAGACCGACGGGCACCGAGCGCATCCTCGGCGTGGCTCGCTACGACCGCGTGTCCGGCACCGACGTGGCTGAGGTTGCGGTGGCAGTGGTCGACGAGTTCCAGCGCCGGGGTCTCGGCGGTGCCTTGCTGGCCATCCTGGCGAGGGTCGCCCGCGAGCACGGAATCAAGAGCTTCTCGCTCATCGTGCTGCCGGAGAACCAGCAGATGCTCGGCCTGTTGCGGAAGATGGGTTGGATTCACCACGCCAAATTGAGCGGCGGTGTCTACGACATCTCCTTCGATGTTCCGGACTCGGCCTAGCTCTCGCGCCGACGCTGGTCAGGTCCACGAGGCAATCCGAACGTCACAGTCGGCGGGATGGTCAACATCCGGCCATCATCGCCATGCACGATCTGCCAGTTGCCCTCATGAACCATCCAGTGATGCCGGTGACACAAAAGAACCAGGTTGTCGAGATCGGTTGTCCCGCCATGGATCCAGTGAATCACGTGATGCGCCGCGCTCCGCCACGCCGGGCGCTCACATCCCGGCCAGCGGCAGCTGCCGTCGCGAGCGTTGAGAGCCCGCCGTCCGGGCTCCGAAACGACTCGCTTGGAGCGCCCGACGTCGATCACCAACGACTCGGAGTCGAGAAGGACGCGAGCAATGCTGGAATCGCAGGCCAGCCGCTCGATGGTTTTGGAAGAAACCGGAAGTGAGAACTCCATCTCGGCCGCTGGCGCACCCGCCAACCCAAGCAGCGTCTCGACCGAGCTCGTGACCTGGATCTGGGCTTGCGACCCGCCTCCCGAGGCGAGCTCGACCATGGCATCTGCATTTCGCCGTTCCTGGCTCCGATCATCGTCAGCGCCCATCTTTCGCGCCAACGGCTTCACTGCAGTGAGGAACGCGGCGCCGCCGACCGGGTCGAGCTGGCCGCTGATCATGAGCGAGCCGTCTTGCCAGGTGCTGAGCTTCAGGTAGCGGTTCTCAACCTGCTCGGCTTGTTCGGCCGCGTAACGCTTGGGGTCTGCCGCGTGCCGGTAGTGCTCGCAGATGCGATAGAACTTGCCCGGCGAGTTCGCGCGCGCCTTCTGCAGCAAGGGCGCCTCGTCGAAGCGCTCGTCGAGAGCGTTCGCAGTCCTCGCCATCGTCGTCAGATGGGCGAAGCCGATCTCGCCTTCGGTCAAGGCCTGGCTGCTTTCCGGCAGCCGAGCGATCGTCTCGCCGACGGCAACACTGTTCGCGGCAGCTCCGCT
>Ga0099794_10000132_pt1 | contig 27194 bp, 30 predicted proteins | sample Rivendell_Oct201_10_FD_77320 | JGI IMG/M metagenome (GOLD analysis project Ga0099794, IMG submission 77320) | Vadose zone soil microbial communities from the Eel River Critical Zone Observatory, Northern California, USA -... | ecosystem: Host-associated > Plants > Roots > Rhizosphere > Soil ... | reverse complement strand
CCTCGCCCCGCCCTTGGCGACCATCACCGGATCGACGACGAGGTTTCGGATGTTGTGGCGCACGACTGCGTTCGACACGACCTCGATGATCTCGACGCTCGACAGCATTCCTGTTTTCGCCGCTGCGGCGCCGAAGTCGAGCATGATCGCTTCGATCTGGGCGTCGATGAGCGCCGCCGGCACCTCCATGATTTCCGCCACTCCCAGAGTGTTCTGGGCTGTGATCGCCGTGATGGCGGAGGTCCCGTGCACTCCGAGCGCGGCGAACGTTTTCAGGTCTGCCTGAATCCCGGCCCCTCCGCCGGAGTCAGAGCCGGCGATCGTGAGGGCAACAGGGAGCTTCATGCGGAGCGTACCCGCTGCCCGGTCCAGTAAACCGCAGCAGCTACCGCGATGCTCACGAGGCCGCTCAGGTCCGCCCCGTGCAGCGCGTTTATCAGGTCCCCATTGAAGAACCTCGGCGCGCCGGCCAGGTTGCTGAAAAGGTTGGCGTAGTTCACGAACAAAAGACTCGTTGCCGTCCCGGCGATCCACGCGACCAGCGCGAGACGAGGTCTCAGCCTTCCCTCGAAGAGAAAGAAGCTGAGCAGCACGACAGCCGCCCAGGCGGGCGCCCACAGGTAAGTGAGGATCAGGAAGTCTTCGTAGGCGAGGTGAAAGTCGCTGACCAACACCGCATAAGCCGCAAGCAAGGTCCCGAGCACCCCGCAGGCCAACGCGGTCTGCCAGCGCTTGAGCTTGATCCCCATCGCGAGTGAGACGAGCCCGGCGGTGTACACGTCCAGGTAATTGGCCCAGATCTCACCCAGCACGACGAAGACGAAAAACGGGATCGCAACCCATGCCGGAGCATGTGCCTGGATCACGGAGAACACACCCTGGTCGGCGGCGAGCTTCGCGTCGATTGTGGGCAGCAGGAGGCCGAACAGACCGAGCAGCAGCATCGGAAGCGTGACTCCAACCGCCGGCCACAGCGTCACCGAGCGTGTGGCGCTGGACTTCGGGAGGTAGCGGGAGTAGTCGCTCGCGAACGGATACCAGGACGCGACCAGCGCGAAGCACGTCATGAAGCCGAGGACAAAGGCGCCCGGATAATCGGCGGCCGCGGCGGTGGGGCCCTGGCCCCAGTGGAACTGTGGAGCGAGAAACGCGAACAGGGCCAGCGACAGCACGATGAACACGATCGCGCCGTACGTTTCGAGGACCTTGATCGTCTGGTGACCGAAGATGGCGACGCCGACGCTGATCGCGGCGATCACGAGGACGAGTCCGAAGGTCAACCAGCGACTCCCGCCGCCGAAAAGTTGAGCACCCGCCTGCGCCGCAATCACGCAATCGACCGCGAACCAGCCGATCGCGAGAAAGAGCGTCAGGCCGGCGCCGATGTATGAACCGCGTAGTCCAAAGATCCGCCGTGTGTAGCCGATTTGCGGTTCGCCCGAGCGCGGACCGGTGTTGCTCAGCAACCCGAGGATCACCGCGGCGGCGCCGGTGCCAAGCGCTGTCGCGACCAGGCCGTCCCAGACGCCGAGCCCGTAGAAGGTGGTCAGCAGGCTGGCGGTGAACAGGCTGGCGTAGTTGACGAAAGCACCCGCCCACAGGAAGGCGAGCTCGCGTGGTGAGCCGTGTCTCTCCGCCGCGGGAATCGAGTCGATCCCATGGCGCTCGACCTTGCCGAACGAATCCGATCCGACCGCTTGAGCAGCTATCTCGCTCATTCCTCTCCCTCCGCTGGCATTACCCAGTTCAGGTTCATGCGGTCGGCGCTCCGGCGCCCTCTCAGCCTGGTTTTGACAAGCTCCCGCTACTGGTCGATGTTAGCGCGTCAGGTCTGGCGCCAGGGCGCGGGGAGGAGGTAGGCGAGGATGCGGTAGACATCCGGATTCAGCGCGAGCCCTATGTGGCTGCCCTGGACCTCGACCGCGTTGACGTCGTGTCGCAGGCACGCCTTCCAGTTGACGACGCCATCGGAGCGCGAGTAGATCGAGGTCGTCGGCACCTTTGGTGCGGCGGCAAGGTCGCGCAAGAAACGCGCCTCGACGGACGCCGGGTGGCCGTAGCGGAACACGTTGTACAGGTGTGCCGCTCGGACGCCGGCCATGGTCAGCGGATGGATGTCGAAAGGATCCTGAAGGGGAGACCCGAGCGTGATCACCTGCTCGACGAGGTCCGGTTTCCTGTGCGAAAGCACCTTGGCCAGCACGCCGCCGCGGCTGTGTCCGACCAGTGAGACGCGCGCGCCGGTCTTGCGGTGGAGCTCGACGAGCGTATCGAGCAGCGGCCTGAGCATGACCTCTGAATACATGACGTTGAACGTGACGCCCGCCACACGCGGCTTGTAGCCGACGCGGCGCAACCACTGGAAGGGAGTGTGCAGGGTCCAATCGCCGGCAAGGAACCCGGGTACGAGCATCACCGGCCTTCCCAGTCCCGGTGGAATATCCACTCCGCGAAAGACGGGGTCGCGGATGAGGCGCAGATATTCGAAGTACACGCGACCCTCGAGCCACATCGGAGGAATCTGATCCCAACGACCCAGGTGGCGAAGGTCCGGGAGGATGGATGCTGCGATGCCAAGCCGGCTGCGGCGTTTGCCGCGATGAATTTCTGAGACGGGTTCCAAAGTGATTGCCTGAGCGTGCTCCGTTATGAAATTGCGGGCTCGGCGATTCTATATGGGCTCCACGCGTTTAGGGCTCTCACGAACCGATCTGGTGTTTCCATCATCGGGACGTGACCGACTCCCTCGAGGATCGCCAGGGTCCAATCCGGTCTGCGGCGAGCCAGCTGTCGAGCCGCCGCCAGCGGTATGAGTCGATCGAGACTTCCGTGGATCACAAGGGTGGCGGCGTGCACCTTCGCCACACGGGACCAGAAGCGAGGATCCGCCAGGCGCAGGCTGATCGACCGGCTTGCTTGCAGGAACGCGCGGCCGTTTTGTTTGCCAAGGTGTTCTCGCTCGCGCGTCAGCTGGATGTGAGCATCCAGCACCCCAGGCGCAACCCGGGACGGATCCGCGCAGACCAGCGCGAGGGCTTGCTGAACCAGACGCTCAGGGCCGAGCTCTCGCACCCGCCTCTCGAGCAGGATCTGTGCCAGGCCAGGTATCGAGAGTGCTGCCATCACGCCCAACAACGCGGGGTCATTGCGTTGATAGACATGGACGCTCGGGATGGCGGCATCGACCAGAACCATCGCGGTCACCCAGGATGGGTGGTCGGCGGCCTCGAGGACCGCGATGTAGCCGCCCATCGAGTTGCCCATCAGCACCACTGGCTCGCCGATCACCTTCTCGATGAATGAGTGCACCAGCTCAGCGTTGGTTCCGACCGCCGCGGACCGGTGGAAGAGAGGCGTCTGTCCGAATCCGGCGAGGTCGAGCGCGAAGGCGTGATAGTCCTTCGCCACCTCGGGGCCGACTGACATCCAGTTCAGCGCGCTGCCCCCGAGGCCATGCACCATCAGTAGCGGTGTTCCTGTGCCACCGAAGTCGAGGTAATGGACCGGGCCGTCCAGGTCTGCCGTCTTATGGCGCAATGCGTCAATCCTACGCCTGGCCTCCCCGCTTGGGGGTCGTGGAATCTAGGTTTGGCCGGACGGCGGCTTTGCGAGGAACTCTCCTGCCATTCGCATGAGGATCTCGGCCACGGCGGATGGCGAGCGCCGCCCGTCCTTATGAAGGCGGTCGAAGACCGAGAAGGACATCAGGATCCCGATCACGTCTTCGGCATCCTTGACCGAACATCCCGGCCGAAGCAGGTCGTGTGCGGCGAATCTTTCGGCAAGAGCCCTGTCGCGATCGGACTCCTCGCTTTTCCCTCGGTGGTGGGCTTCGAGCCGCCTGTACAGGCTCGGATCTGCCGCCCAGGCTGAGCAGGCGTGCTCGATCCGGCGCCGCAGCTCATCCCTCGGATCGGAGCCGGTCTCCGCCACGGCAGTGTCGCCCGAGGGGGGGCCCATACCGGCTGCCAGCGCCTCCAGCAGCCGCTCCTTGGACCCGAACTGGTTATAGACGGTGATCCGCGAGACGCCGGCCCGGTGGGCGATCTTGCCCATGCTTGAGGCAGGGCCGTGCTCGCTGACCAGCTCGCGGGCGGCCGAGAGGATCGCGGACCTGGTGCGCTCGATCTCGCCTTGACGCCGCCCCAAGCGGTAGCCTCGAGGGCTCATTGAATTAGATTAGCAGACAGATTGTTCAATCAATTAAGGACCCCGGATGCCCGATCCTCGCCTCGCGCAACACCTACCATCGCTCGCTGTGAAGCTCTGGGATCCGCTCGCGCTTCGCGAGTTCTCATCGCTGCTCCGGGATCCCGTGTTTCGCGGCCGAGGGGTGCCCCATGGCGACGGGCGGCCGGTCCTGCTGGTACCAGGGTTCCTCTCTGGCGACTGGTCGATGCGAATCCTTCAGGGCTGGCTCGACCGGATCGGCTACAAGGCGTACCTCTCGGGCATCCTCTTCAACGTCCAGCACTCGGAGCGAATGCTGGCCGGCTTGCGCCACCGCCTGGTCCAGGTGGAGGCCGAGGCAGGGTCTCGCGTGAGCATCGTGGGCCACAGCCGAGGCGGCCTGCTCGCCAAGGTCCTCTCGCAGCGGAGGCCGCGAAGCGTTGAGCAGGTGATCACGATCGGCTCCCCGCTGGCCGACTGGACCGACCTGTCTTTCGTGATGAGCCACGCAGTGGGTGTGCTCAAGACCGCGAACGAGATCGCCTTCGGCCGCAACCTGAACACCGAAGGTCGTTTTTCTCATGACCTGAGCCTTCCTCCGGCCGTGCCGACGACTTCGATCTACACGCGCTCCGACGATGTCGTGAACTTTCGTTCCTGCATTCGGCCTGACATCCCGTCCATCTCGGTTTGGGGCAGCCACAACGGCATGCTGGTCAACCCGGAGGTGTACCGGCTGCTTGGCCGTATGCTCGCGCGGCCCCGCCGGCCGGTAGGGTCTAATCCCTGATCGCCGCCGCGATCGCGCTGGCTCTGGCTGCCGCCGTCATCCACGGCACCTGGAACGTCCTGGTCAAGGTGAGCGGCGATCCGATCGACACGTTTCAGCGCGCGACGGTCGCGGCAGCCGCCGTCATCACGCCGCTGACCGCGGTGGCGTGGTTGCTCTCCGGACGTCCCGGGCTTTCACCGGCCGCCGTGGGATGGTGCGTGCTTTCCGCCTCATTGGAGCTCGTCTACCTCTGGCTGCTTGCGACCGCCTACCGCCGCGGCGAGATCTCCGTCGTGTACCCGATCGCGCGCGGGTCAGCCCCTTTGCTCGCTGTGGTGTTTGGTCTGGGTCTGCTGAATGAGAAATTGAGCGCCATGCAGTTGGTCGGGGTCGGACTTCTTCTGCTCGGCATCCTCGCTGTCACGATCCCTCAGACCAGCGGCAGGGCGACAGTGCCTGCTCTGCTGACCGGGGTGGCAATCGCGTCCTACACGGCAGTCGATCGCGTCGGGGTGCGGCTCTCTACCCCGTGGCTTTACGGCTGGCTGCTGGTCACGCTGCTCGCCGTGGGACTGACCGTCTCGATCTGGGTCGCGGCCAGAGTGACAGCCTCGCGCACCAGGTTGGCGGACCAGGCTGGAGAACCACCACTCGGGCGCGCCAAAGCAACGCTGATCGGGCTCTTGATGTGGGGAGGCTATCTGCTGGTCCTGTGGGCCTTGAGCCTCGCCCCCCTCTCCGTCGTCGCACCGGTGCGCGAAACCGCGGTCGTCGGGGTGGCGGTTTGGGGGGTGTGGAGGCTGCGGGAAAGCAAGGCCGCTGCGCTGAAGCTCTCGGGTGCCGCGGCCACCCTGGTAGGGGTCAGCCTGCTCGCTTTTTGATCTCCGAAAACCAGAAATCCGGTGGTAATCTAGATCAGTCGCCAGGCTTGGCGGGCGATGTGCGCCGCGGTCGTCGAGTTCTCGAAAGGGCCGTGCGTTCGTGACATTTGCTTTCGAGAATGGGAGTGAGGGAGATGCCGACAGGCACCATCAAGAAATTGGTCTCCGACCGCGGATTCGGGTTCATCGCAGCTGAGGACGGGCGAGAGTATTTCTTCCATCGGACCGGCCTTGACTCGGCCGTGAACTTCGACTCGCTGGCTGGCGGCGAGCGGGTCACCTTCGAGATCGAGCCGAGCCAGAAAGGCCCGCGCGCGAACCGAATCAAGCTCGCGTAGCGAACTTTCACCAGCTGCCAGATCCGGGCGTTGGCCTTCCTTCTATGAAGACCAAGGTCCAAACGTTCAACATCGTGCCGCGGGGGGATTACTCGCTCGAGGAGAGCGCTAACTTCATCGGCGCCTGGCACAAGGCGCCCTCCGACGGAGGCGGACCTGAAGGCCACCTCCACCTCGCCTTCCTGACGGATGGGGATTGGATCCCGGTGGGACTGTGTCTCCAGCAGGATTCGGGCGGACGTGTCACAGGGACCATCTACGGTGATGCGCCAGTCACCGAGGTGATGAAGAAGGTCGAACGCATCCTCAGCCTGGACGTGGATGGTCGTGCCTGGCCCGAGGTGGGGAAGCGCGACCCCGTGGTGGCGAAGCTCCAGCGCATGTTCCCCGGTTTCCGGCCTGTGAACTGGTCGGACGCGTACGAGGCGGCAGCGTGGTGCGTGATCTCGACGCGGATCTCTATGCGCCAGGGCCAGGGCATCAAAGAGCGGATGTCTCGCGAGCTCGGTCAACAGATCGACGTGCATGGACACACCCTGTGGGCGTTCCCGGGCCCGGAGCGGCTGGCCCACCTGGAAAAGTTTCCGGGACTCTTCGGGCGCAAGGTCGAGTACATGAACGCGCTGGGACGCGCTGCCCTGGCCGGTGAGGTCGACACCGAAACGCTGCGCGCAATGCCGCGCGAACAGTCGGTCAAGAGCTTGCAACGACTGCCGGGCATCGGAGCGTGGGGATCGGAGCTCGTGCGCTTGCGGGCACTTAGCGCGGTGGACGAGCTTCCGACTCAGGAGCGGCGCTTGATGGGCGCCCTTGGCACCGCCTACGGCCTGGCGGGCGAGCCGGACGTGAAGACGCTGGAGAGGCTCGCCGCGAAATGGTCGCCTTACCGCATGTGGGTCTGCGTTTGCCTCAGGCGGACGTTGGATGGCGGCGCAGGCATGACCCACTCGCGCGCGGCTCGACAGCTAGCGCGACCCGCTTCGGACCAGGACCATCGCGGCGGCCCAGAGCAACGCTCCGCTACCTAACAGCGTCCACATAGCCAACGTGATCAGTGAGAGCTCCACCAGCGCCCCGAGGACGCACATCGCCGCGGCGCCGGCCAGCAGGAAGGCGCCAGGCAGGAGGACCCACGCGGAATACCACGGCGGCTGGACCGCGTCGCCGCGGTCGAGAAGTCGCCCGGCGATGAGGACCAGCGCCGCGACGATCACCGCCGGAATGGCGAGCTCCATGGCCCACAGCGCATGGACGGCTCCTGTGGCGGCACCGAGAAGGGGCTGAACGCCGGCCGCCGCGAGAGCCGCGGGCACCGCGAACACGAGCAGGCGCAACATCGCGCTCGCCGGCGGCACTTTTAGGAAGGCAACGCTGGAACTTGTGCGGGCAGCGTGAAAACCGGCTGTGTGTGGACCGTGCCGAGCTGCACGTCGCGGTAGTCGGCCGGCTGCGACAGCTGCGATATGAATAAAGCGTTGAAGGCCTGTCCACGCGCTTCCATCTCCGCTGGCGTGGTGATGCCTCTCGCATAGGGCTGGCGCGGCAGCCCGGAGTAGAGGTCCGCCGAATTGTAGAAATCAGAGTTGCCGTAGACGGAAGTCGCCGCATACGAATAGATCGCGACCCCCAGCACCTGGTTGCCACGGGCCGAGGGCGCAAGGACCCGGCGGATCATGGACAGGGAGTCTTCGGGGTAATTCAAGAACGCGCCCATTCCGGTGACAACTCGATTGGCGAAACCGGAATCCTTCTCGAATGCCACCCACCGATCGAACCATCCTTTCTCACGGAAGATCCAATCGCTGTCGTAGTTCATCGGCACTCCAAAGTCGATATAGCCCTTGAGCAGCCAGTCGGCCCAGTCTTGAAAGACCGAAGAGTAGGCAGAGGTGCGCCACCAATCGGACAGACTCGCCGGACCACCGCCGAAACAGATGAGCGCCGCGCTGAGTTTCACCGATGGGTTCTTTTGCTTCAGGTCGTCGTGCAGGTCGCGTACGAATGCCGTCACACGGCCGCGACGCCACGCTTGCCACCGTGCGTCGTCGGGAGCAGGCACGCCACTCGCGCCCGTCTCTTGCCTGTACATGGCCAATGAAGCAGGCGTGTAGCCCCACGTCGCTCCTGCATAACGGACGAAGTCCATGTGAAGGCCGTCCACGTCGTAGTTGCGCGCGACGTCCATGAAGACCTTGTGCGTGTAGGCCTGCACCTCCGGTATGCCGGGGTCGAGGTAGCCGCTGGTCGACCCGTCGTTGGCGCGATTGGCCCAGTCTCCGTGCATCAGGTACACGCCGCTCTCCTGACCGACGAAGAACGTGTTGAGCCAGGCATGCACCTCGATCCGAGGTCTCGAAGCATGGGCGAGCTGTATGAGATAGCCGAGAGGATCGAAACCTCGCGACCCTGCGATGTCCAGTGCGCGCGGTTCCTCGGATCGGTTGAAAAACGCTACGCCCCGCGTCCGAACCTGCACGAGGAGCGCGTTCAGGTTCGCTCGATGTGCGTCCGCGACCAACTTCTCAACCTGGGCCCGTGAATGGATGCCGTCGTTGAACCCATCGACCCACATCGCCCGGTACTGAGAGGGTCCGTACGCGATGGGACTTGGGGACGGTGAAGGCGAGGCAACCGGTGAGGGGGAGGGCGAAACAACGGGCGATGCAGTGACTCTGGCGGTGGCCGGTGGGCCGGGCGCACAGCTGCTCACAAGCAGGACCAGGAGAAGGGCCCGACCCAGATTCCGCATCAAGCGATGGCGAACAACACGTGATTCCGCCCGGTGGTCTCGATCGCGCCCGGATGTGTTCGCTTCAATGTTTCGATCGCCTCATCGGCGAACTTCTGACGGCGGTCGGCACTAACTCCTTCCATTCGAGCCGCGCAGTCCCACCAGCTGGTGAACATGGAGACCATCTGCTCGGCCGATTCCCACATCACGGTCTCGTCGACCACTTCGACATCGCCGGACAGAAAGCCCGCATCGAGCGCTGCCTTCGCGAACTTCTTCGCGTCCTCGATCACACCCCGTGTGGCTGTCTGATCAACCGCACGAGGGGCGGGCCCGAGCCAACGATCGACCACCGCGTCCACCGTCGACCAAACCGAAGCTGCCGTCCTTGTCACCGGGACGCTGGCAGCGAACCTTGCCGTGGGGCGCAGGACCCGTCGCGCCTCGCGCAACGCTACGGGGAGCTGGGGCACGAATTGAAGCCCGTGCCCGCACACGGCGGCATCGAACGACGCATCCGCAAATGAGAGCTGCTCGATGTCCATCACTTCAAATCGGGAGTTGGGAATGCCCGCCGCATCGGCCAGCGCGATCATCCCCGGGGCGAGATCCACGCCAACGACCTCCCCGCCCGGCGAAACGTCTAGTGCCAGGCGCCGGCTAAGTGTCCCGGGCCCGCAGGCGAGATCCAGAACCCGCATGCCAGGCTGCGCGTCCACGAGCTCGATGGCGCGCAGTCGGCCGCGTGCTTCGTCGTGGGCCATGATCTCCTCGAGGCGCCGCTGATAGGCGGCCGCATGACGGCTGAATACAGCCGGAAAGAGGTCCTTCGACTTCAAGGGCTGAGATTGTGCCACTCTCGCTCGAGCCACAGCGCCGCGCGAAGTGCATCCGCGTTGGTCCGTCCTACCACCTGCATCCCGACCGGCAGTCCTCGAACAGGCGCTGGAATCGTGACCACCGGCTGCCCGGTCGTATTGAAAGGCCGCGTGAATCGCGAGAGTGGCTCGCGCACCTCGTTGCCGGCATCGACTGCCGGCGCCACGATCGCGGTCGCGGGCACCAGAAGCGCGTCGAAGCCTTCCATCGCGTGCATCGCCGCCTGCTGGAGATGAGGCCTCTCGCGGAGTGCCTCCTCGAAGTCGACGGCGAGGACGCCCAGCCCGCGCCGGATGTGGCCGAGGACATCTGAGCCGTACTTCTCCGGGAACTCGTTTGCCCACCGGCGGTGGTACGTCGCGGCCTCCACCAGCAGGATCGTCAGGCCCGTGCGGAAGAGGAGATCGCGATCGACGAACTCGATCTCGGGCAAGCCCTGGGACACGAGGCGCCATGCTCGTTCGGTCGGCTCGTCGAGGCTGGCGATCCATCCTGCGGGCACCGCGATCCGAGGCTTTTCGACGCGCTCCGTGGACACGTCCTCACCCGCCATCATCCGGAAGGCTCTCGCCACGGCGTCGACGTCGCGAGCCATGGGACCAACAGTGTCGAGCGACCAGCTGAGGGGGATGACTCCTGAGGTGTCGATGGTGCCTAACGCCGGCTTGAATCCAACCACGCCACAAAGCGATGCGGGGACGCGGATCGAACCTCCGGTGTCGGTGCCGATCGCCCAGTCGCACATGCCGGCCGCCACCGCTACCGCCGAACCGCCCGACGATCCACCCGCCACGCGGCTCGGGTCGTGTGGATTGCGGACAGGCCCGTAATGAGGATTCACGCTGGTCACGCCGTAGGCGAACTCGTGCAGGTTGGTTTTGCCGACGATCACGCAACCTGCTCTTCTAATGCTTTGAATTACTGGTGCGTCGTGCTGAGCGGGTTCGTTCGGCAGGATGACGCCGCCGGCGGTGGTGACCGTTCCCGCGACGTCGACGAGGTCTTTGACGGCGACCACCGTGCCGGCGCCTTCCTCCGCTGAGATCGAGATGAAGGCGTGCAGGTGAGCCTGTTCCTCGATCCGCCGCCGCGCCTCCTGCAGCTCCACGCGTCAATTCTCGGGTCTCGAGAGTGTCCGGCGAGTTATCCTCCCCGCTGATGGCACTGAGTGCGCAGCTGGCGTGGACCAAGGTTGACGTCCTAACTTCGTACCAGCGCATCACGGCCGAGATCCAGATCCGAGGCCGCTTATTCCCCACGATCAACGATCCGGAGCCGATTTTCCACCTGCGCAATGTGAGCGCTGAGCCACTCGTCCCTGGCGCCGTGCCGCTCAACGGTGTGCCGGAAGGCCTGTTCAGCAAGGCGTTGATCGGCGGCATCCGCACGATCGAGCCCGAGCCACCACCGCCTGACCAGGTCCTGGACCTCGCCCGGCGCTACGTCATGTTCCAGGCAGGGAGTTTCATGGTCACCGGCGCTGCCGAGTTCCCCAAGGTGGTCGAGGCGGCGATGCACAGCGAGATCCTTTTGAAGTCGCATTTCTTCCCGTTGGTGGACGTGACCATCACGATCTTCGGCGTCGCCGGCAAGAGCTGGACGCAGCCCTCGATCCTGGTCAACCGGGACCAGATGCTCGCCCTATACCTCGGCTAAGACTTTCCGCTCGAACCAGGTGATTCCCGACGAACCAGGGCCCGGGTTACCAACCCTTCGCAACCCCGCCGGTTACGCGCCCGATTACGTCCCGTTGGCGGGTCGGCTCAAGGGGTCAACGCAACACCTCGTGAGATCACGAACCAAGCGCGCCATGAGCAGAGCAGAAAGAAAGGACATTGCAAATGAAGAGGGTGTTGGGTCTCGCCTGGGTTTAGTCGTGGGCGCAATGGCGGGAAAGGCCCGCCTGGCCGGCCAAACCGGCCTGGAAGCGCTGGATTCGACACGTCTGGCACCAAACGCGCCTGTGAACTCGACGATTCGACACGTCTGGCACCAACGGTGCCTTTGAAAGGACGAAAGCACGCGAGGATGGGCCCTGACGGCCCACCGCATGAGACCACCCGCCACCGGGGCGTTTCTCCGCGAAAATTCCGTCCCTTTTTGCGCCAACGGGGGTTTGGGAGGCGGCTAGAGCAGCTTGGGGTTCTAGGCCTTCGCTCCGAACAGGCGCCGGATCCCCGACCACAGCACCTGGAAGAACAGCGGTACCGCGTTGATCGGTTTGGCGGTCGTTGGTGCCGGTGCCGGCGCGCTGGTCGGCCCCGCCGCCGTGGCCGTCTCCGGGCCGTCACCACCGCCGGATCTCGGTTCGGCCGCCTCCACGTTCGCCTTGATGCAAGCAGCCATGTCGTTGACGATCCGGCGTGACACGTCTTCCATGACGCCTCGGCCGAACTGTGCCACCCGCCCGGCGACGCTGTAGTCGGTGACGATCTTGACAGTGGATCCCGCTCCGTCGGCCTCCACGGTCATCAGCGCTTTCGCCCTGGCCGACCCCGGTCCCGTGGTCTCACGTCCCTCGGCCTCGAGCGTGGCCGAGCGCGCCGAGTCGTTGCGGTCGGCGATTCTCGCCGTGCCGCTGTAGGCCACCGTGATCGGGCCAACCTTCACCTTGACCTTGCCCTTGAAGGTGGTCGGATCCACGACTTCCGAGAGCTCTGCACCAGGGACGCAGCCCACCACCTTGTTGACGTCCAGCAGGTAGGCGAACACACGCTCGGGTGGCGCGCCGACGGTGAAGGAATTTTCTAGTTGCATTTCGTCGCTAAAAGTAGCGCAATAGAGGGGTTCGTCTGCGATTGGTTGTGGGGGTCGGAGATTGACCCGCCATACATCCGACCCGTGAGATCGTCTGATCGACCGAATCAGCTCGCCAATTCTCCCGGCGCCATGTAGCGCATCGGGGGAGGTCATTCAGGAGGAGGAGCGTATGAAACACAAGGTCGCGACCACAGTCAACGGTCACCGGCAGGAGCACGAGGTTGAGCCCCGGCTGTTGCTCGTGCACTACCTGCGAGACGTAGTCGGCCTCACCGGGACTCACATCGGCTGCGACACCAGCCAGTGCGGCGCTTGCACCATCCTGGTGGACGGAAAAGCCGTCAAGAGCTGCACCATGTTCGCCGTCCAGGCCGAAGGCAAGAAGCTCACCACGATCGAGGGCATGGCCACGGACGGTGAGCTGCACCCCCTGCAGCAGGCTTTTTGGGACGAGCATGGCCTGCAGTGCGGCTACTGCACGCCTGGCTTCATCATGGCCGCGGCCTACCTCCTGGAGCAGAATCCAAACCCAACCGAAGACGAGATTCGCCGGGGCCTGGAAGGCAACCTTTGCCGCTGCACGGGCTACGTGAACATCGTCAAGTCGGTGCAATCGGCGGCGAAGGCCATGGGCGGCGCCATAGCGAAGCCTGCCGGCCGGCCGGCAGTCACCGCCGGAGGGGAGTAGCGCTATGGCAGTCTCCCAACTCATAGGGGCAAAGATTCACCGTCGTGAGGACCCTCGCTTGATCACCGGACACGGTCGCTACACGGACGACCTTCCACATCAGGGCGTCGTCCACATGTCGGTAGCGCGCAGTCCTCATGCACACGCGCGTATCCGCAGCATCGGCGTTGAAGCGGCAAAAAAGGCGCCGGGCGTGCTTGCCGTGTTCACGGCGGCGGATTTCAAGGACGTGATCGGAGGCCCGGCCACCTTTCCGGTAGCACCGGTTTTCGCGCCGAACAAGCAGACGAACCCACCGCGTTATCCAATCGCCGCGAAAGAGGTTTGTTACCAGGGAGAGCCGGTGGCCGTGGTGATCGCGGAGAACCGTGGACAGGCCGCCGACGGCGCCCAGCTCGTGGACGTCGACTACGAGCTCCTCCCTGCGGTGATGGACATCGAAGAAGCGGCGAAACCCGGATCGCCCAAGGTGCACTCGGACCAGCCTGACAACATCGCGTGGGATGCCACATACGTTCCCTGGGAGGCAACCGACGAGGCGTTCAAGACCGCCGACGTGGTGATCAAGGAGCGAATTCTTCAGCAGCGGCTGTCTCCAAACCCGATGGAACCCCGAGCCGTGATGGCGGAGTACGAGTCATTCGACAAGCGCATGACGATGTGGATGTCGACCCAGAACCCGCACTGGATCCGCCTGTTCGTATCCGGCGCTCTAGGGATGGGTGAGCATGCGCTCCGGGTCGTATCGCACGACGTCGGCGGGGGCTTTGGTTCCAAGATCAGCCCCTACCCCGAGGATTACCTCGTCCCAGCGACCGCCAAGCTCCTGGGCAAAGCCGTCAAGTACACCGAGACGCGGACCGAGGCGATGCAGAACGCGTACGCCGGCCGCGGCCAGATCTTCGACGTCGAGGTGGCGGCCAAGAAAGACGGTACGTTGCTCGGGATGCGTGTCACCCAACTTCTCGACGCCGGTGCGTACATCGGCACATTCGGAGCTTTCCAGACCTGCGCCTGCCTGATGGCCGGTGGCGCTTACCACTGGAAGGCGATCTCGTCTCGATCGCTCGCGGTGCTTACGAACAAGATCACAACCGATCCGTACCGCGGTGCGGGGCGCCCCGAGGCTACACACGTCGCCGAGCGGATGATGGACCTGCTCGCGGTCGAGCTGGACATGGACCCGGTCGAGCTGCGGCGCAAGAACTTCATCCGCGAAGAAGAGTTCCCCTTCACGCAGAACTTCGGGCTGGTCATCGACTCGGGCGATTACGAGAAGGCCATGGACAAGGCCCTGAAGATCGTCGGGTATGACGAGCTGCGCAAGAAGCAGAAGGAGCAGCGCAAGCAGGGCAAGCTTGTCGGCATCGGTTTGTCGACCTGGATCGAGCTGTGCGGTTTGGGACCAGGCGCGGTGACCGGTCCGGCGACCGGCGGCGTCGTCCTGTCCGAGTCGGCACAGGTGAAGATTCACCCGGCGGGCGGAGTCAGCGTTTACGTGGGGACCCACAACCACGGGCAGGGCAACGACACGACTCATGCCCAGATCGTGGCTGACACGCTCGGTGTTCCGATCGAGTCGATCGACATCCGGCACGGCGACACAAACGAAGGCCCAGGATTCGGCTACGGCACCTACGGATCGCGCTCGCTTGCGGTCGGTGGAATCGCCATCCTCCGTTCTTGCGGCAAGGTCATCGACAAGGGCAAAAAGGTTGCGGCGCATCTTCTCGAGGCGGCCGAGGAGGACATCGTCTTCGACCATGGCAAGTTCCATGTCAAAGGCGCGCCCGACAAATCCAAGGCGCTGGGCGAGGTTGCGTTTGCAGCCTACGGCCAGCTGCCGGCAGGGGTAGAGCAAGGGCTCGAGGCGGTCGCGTATTTCGAGCCGCCCAACTTCGTGTGGCCGTTTGGGACGCACATATGTGTCGTCGAGGTCGACCCCGAGACCGGCGCGGTCGACATGCAGAAATACGTCGCCGTCGACGACTGCGGCAACGTCATCAACCCGATGATCGTGGCGGGCCAGCTTCACGGCGGCATCGCCCAAGGCATCGCGCAAGCGCTGTTTGAGGAGATGGTCTACGACGAGGAGAGCGGGCAGCTCAAGTCAGCGACGTTCCTCGACTACGCGATGCTCACGGCAAACGAGATGCCCGAGATTCAGCTTGACAACACCGTGACTCCGAGCCCGACCAATGAGCTCGGTGTGAAGGGTATCGGCGAGGCAGGCACCATCGCCTCGACGGCTGCCGTCATCAATGCGATATGCGACGCGTTGAGCCCGCTGGGGATCAAGCACGTCGACATGCCCGCCACACCCGACCGGCTCTGGGAACTGATGCGAAGAGCGCGCGGGGCGTCAAACGGAAACGGAAAGGAGGCACGCAGGTGATTCCCGCAGCATTCGAATACGTCAGAGCCTCCTCCGTCGACGAGGCGGCCAAGCTGCTGAGCAAATACGGCGAGGACGCCAAGGTGCTGGCGGGCGGGCACAGCCTGATTCCGCTCATGCGGCTGCGTCTCGCTCAGCCCAAAGCGCTTGTCGACATCACAGGAATCAAGGAACTCGACTACATCAAGGCGGATGGCTCGAAGGTCCGCCTCGGCGCCTTGACGCGGCATGTGGAAATCCAGAACTCGGCCGTCATCAAGGACAAGCTGCCGATACTCGCCGAGGTGGCGGGCGAGGTCGGCGACAACCAGGTGCGCAACATGGGCACGATCGGAGGAGTGGTCGCTCACGCTGACGCGGCGGGCGACTATCCGACCATCGCCCTGATGCTCGACGCCGAGATCGTCACCAACCGCCGCACGATCGCCGCCAAGGATTTCTTCAAAGACCTGTTCACCACTCCGCTCGGCGCGGACGAGATAGTCACCGAGATCGTCTTCCCGGTGGCGAATGGTCCGCACAAGTACATCAAGTTCCGCCGCCGCCTGTTCGACTGGGCGATCGTCGGCGCCGCGGCCCAGAAGATGAACGGCGATTGGCGCATCGGCCTGACCAACGTCGGACCGACCCCGGTCCGCGCCAAGGCTGTAGAGGATGCGCTGAAAAAGGGCGCCAAGCCGGAGGATGCGGCTCAGCACGCGTCGGACGGCTTGAATCCCTCCGGCGACCTGCGCGCGAGCCCTGAGTACAAGAAGCACCTGGCTCGGGTGCTGACGAAGCGGGCGATCGAGCAAGCCAAATAGGCCGGGGTAAGGTGGCTCGGCACTCGTGCCGAGCCACCTCGTAACCTTCTCGCGTGACCGTCGGCACTCCCACGACCATCGAGGAGGTCGAGGCGCGCCTGCGCGAGCGCAAGTACATCGGAGATCGCGGCCTTGCCACTTCGATCTTCCTTGCCCTGAAGCTGGAAAAGCCGCTCTTCATCGAAGGCGAGGCTGGGGTCGGCAAGACGGAGGCCGCCAAAGTCATGGCCGACGTGCTGGGCGCGCGGCTCATCCGCCTCCAGTGCTACGAGGGCATCGACCTGGCGCATGCGGTCTACGAGTGGAATTATCCGCGGCAGCTCCTGCACATCCGGCTGATGGGTGAAGGGGAGGACCGCCGTGTCGCGGAGCGTGAGATCTTCAGCTCCGAGTTCCTCCTGCGACGGCCGCTCCTAGATGCCATCGACAATGACGATCCGATACCTCCGGTGCTGTTGATCGACGAGATCGATCGGTCCGACGAGGAGTTCGAGGCGTTTCTGCTCGAGCTGCTATCCGACTTCCAGGTCTCGATTCCCGAAATCGGAACCATCAAGGCCAAGCGTGCGCCGTTCGTGGTCATCACCTCCAACCGAACTCGCGAGGTGCATGACGCGCTCAAGCGCCGCTGCCTCTACCACTGGATCGACTACCCCGACCTCGAGAAGGAGGTCGAGATCGTGCGTGCGCGCGCCCCCGAGGCGGCCGACGGCCTGGCACGCGAGGTGGCCGGCCTTGTCCAGGGCCTGCGATCGATGGATCTCTACAAAGTGCCAGGGGTGGCGGAGACGCTGGACTGGGCGCGATCGCTTGCCGCCCTGGGCGCGACGCGTATCGACTCGAATCTTGTCGACGCGACCCTCGGTTCGGCGCTGAAATACCAGGAGGACCTCGAGCGGGTGCGGGAGCAGATCCCGGCCCTGGTCGAGAAGGCGCGAGGTGCCTGAGGGACCAGATCTACTTCCGCGGTTGGGTGCGTTCGCGCGGCTGCTGCATGACGCGGGCCTGGAGGCGGGCCCGCGTCGGTTGACCGATGCGACCAGGGCGCTGGTCTACATCGACCTCAAGCAGCAGATCGATTTCCGGAACGCGCTGCGCTCGGTGTTCGTCAGCCGCAAGGAAGACCTTCCGACTTTCGAGGCGGCTTTCGACATCTTCTGGGCGCCTCCTGATCCACGTGCTGCGGCAGGCGTTTTGCCGGGCCGCAGCCGCGCGCTGCCCATGTCACCGGAGCGGGCGAAAGCGTGGGCCATTGCACTTGGCCTAAGCAGCTCGCAAATGAACCGCGAGCAAGAACCAACGGCTGTGCCGATCAGCTCGAGCGGCTACAGCGCCGAAGAGCTTCTGCGGCACAAAGACTTCGAACAGATGACCTGGCAGGAGACGGAGCAGGTGCGGCGACTCCTCGAGCAGGCGCCGTGGCGAGTCGCCGAGCGCAAGACGCGGCGCCTTCGCGCCGCGCGGGCGGGACGGATCGATCTTCGGCGCTCCGCACGCCATGCGATCAGGTCGAGCGGCGAGCTGATGCGCTTGTTCCACCGCCGGCCGCGGATACGGAGAAGGCCGCTGGTGTTGATCTGCGACGTGAGCGGTTCGATGGAGCGCTACTCGCGGCTGCTGATGATCTTCTCGCACGCTATCGCGCGCCGGGAGGATGTGGAAGCCTTCGTATTCTCGACGCGACTTACGCGGATCACTCGACTGCTTCGCTATCGAGACCTCGATCGCTGCCTCGAGTCCGTGAGCAAGGGCGTCCACGATTTCAGTGGAGGCACCCGCATCGGCGAGGCGCTGGCCGATTTCAACCGCCATTGGGCACGGCGCGTGCTGGGACACGGCGCGGTGGTGATCATCGTGAGCGATGGATGGGACCGAGGAGATCCGGCGAGACTCACCGCCGAGCTGATCCACCTCCGCCGTTCGGCCCACCGATTGATCTGGCTCAATCCCCTCCTTGGTTCAGAGGGATATCAACCGCTGACGCGCGGCATGGCGGCGGCGCTGCCGCATGTCGACGACTTTCTCGCCGCCCACAACCTGAAGGCGCTCGAGGACCTCGGCCGCCTGCTGGCCGGGCTGGGCACCCGCGCCGGGAGTCGATAGGTGCGCGAAATCCTCACCGAGCTCACCGAATGGACCAAAGCCGGCGAAGACATCGCGCTCGCGACAGTGGTCGAGACATGGGGCTCGAGTCCCCGCCCGCTGGGTTCGAAGATGGTGGTCACGCGCTCGGGCAAGATGGCCGGCTCGGTATCCAACGGCTGCATCGAGGGCGCGGTTTTCGACGAGGCGCAGAAGGTGCTGAAGAGCCGCGAACCGAAGGTGGCGGCTTTCGGCGTTGCGGATGACGTCGCCTTCGAGGTGGGTCTTGCTTGTGGCGGTCACATCGAGGTGTTCGTCGAGCCCTTGGGCCCGGTGCACGAGCAGCTGATCGCGATGCTTCAACGCAACGAGCAGGCAACATTGCGCACCAACCTCGTGACCGGCGAAGCGGACCTGGTCGAGGGATGGACGCCACCAGGATCTGAGCTGGCACACCGTGACGGAGACCTTTTTGTGGAGCCGTTCCGCCGCCCCGCACACATGATCATCGTCGGCGCGATCCACATCGCGATCCCGCTCCATCGGCTCGCGAAGCTGATGGGTTATCGGGTCACCGTCGTCGACGCCCGCGCGAAGTTCGCCACGAAGGAGCGGTTCCCGGAGGCCGACGAGCTCATCGTCGACTGGCCAGACGAGGCGATCGCGAAGCTCGTCATCGACAACTCGTCGTATGTCGTGATCCTCACGCACGACCCGAAATTCGACTTGCCCGCTCTGCGTTCCGTGCTGACGAAGGACGCGGGCTACATTGGCGCGATCGGCAGCCGCAAGACCAACCAGAACCGCTTCGACGCACTTCGGGCGGAAGGATTCACCGAAGAGCAGCTCGCGCGAGTCCACGGTCCGATCGGCCTCGATCTCGGGAGCCGAGGAGCCGAGGAGACGGCGCTCGGCATCATGGCCGAGATCACATCGGTGCGATTTGGCGGCTCCGGGAGTGCGATGCGCGAGGTCCGAGCTTCACGAGCGTAGCCCGTTACGCGTGCGCCTTCTGGCTCCGGAATCGCCTCGCCTTCTCCCGGTTCCCGCAGGAGGCCATCGTGCACCAGCGGCTCGAGTGGTTCTTGGACCGGTCGTAGAAAGCCCAGCGACACGCCTGCGAGCTGCACAGCTTTAGACGCCTCCAGTTCTCGTCTTCCATAGCCGAGTAAAGGGTGGCGACGATGCGTCCCATCGCACCGACGACCCCCGTCGCTTCAGGCTCCATGCGGGGCTTGCCGTCCGCGCCAAAGCGCATCCGCAAACCGCTGGCGCTGGCGGCGCCGTTCAGCGTGGCGATGTCGACGGGATAGACCGGAAAACCGGAGTTAGGGCCGATCGTGCCGCGGATCGCCTCGCGGAGGGCGATCGCGTGCTTCAGGTCGGAAGCGTCGACGGTATGCGAGCCGTCCATCAGGCCCTTTGCAACGAGCCAGGCCTTGAGCGTGTTTGGGTCGGAGAGATCCTCCGGGCCGTCCTGGAGGTCAGCGGTATTGACGAAGGCCTGGACGAGGCCGATGTCGCCCGGAGCGGTTTCGCGGTCAGCCACGATTGTGAGTATATCCATAACCCGCATTTAACGAACATCGGTTATAATAACTGGCATACAGCGAACATTGGTTACGGAGGAACCAGGCATGTACCAGCATTACAACGAGGACGTCGCGTTCGAGCGCCTGAAGGATCTGCAGCGGGAGATGGAGAACAGCCGCCTGGCGGCCACCTCCCTTTCCGACCTGGGCTACAGGATCTGGACCTGGGCCAACCGCGCCTCTACTTCGCGAGTCGCTTCAATACGGCCACCTGTTCAGCGTCCGGACCGTCGCCCGCGCCAGGCACCTCCAGGATGAATGGGAGCTTCGCGAGCCTCGGCTCGTGAAGCAGGGCCCGAAAACCCTCCTCGCCGATCTGCCCGGCTCCGATGTTCGCGTGGCGGTCTCGGTTGGAACCGAGACCGGTGACGGAGTCGTTGCAGTGGATGACCTCGACGCGTGAAAGGCCGATGACGCGGTCCAGCTCGTCGAGCGTGTTCGAGACATCAGCAGGGGTGCGTTCGTCGTAGCCGGAGGCGAAGGCGTGGCACGTGTCGAAGCAGACCGCGACACGTTCGTCGTCGAGCCCGCTCAGCATCTGCGCAATCTCTTCAAAGCGGGCACCGACACAGCCACCGAGCCCGGCGTTGTTCTCGATCAGCAGGTGGGCGGTGGTCGGATTGGCGCGCTCGAGCACGCTCTTCAGGTGCGCGAGGATCGATGGAAGTCTGGCGTCGAACCCCGCGCCCTTGTGCGATCCCGTGTGGAAGATGACGCCGTTTGCGCCCAGCTCGTCGGCAGCCTTGAGGTAACCCGCGAGCGTGCTCTCGGAACGCTGTCGCAGTGTCGGATCGTCGCCGGCGAGGTTGATCAAGTAGACGGCGTGAAAGTAGATGGGCGGGTGGCCGTGCTTGGCAGCAGCCTCTTTGAACGACGCGATTCGATTCTCATCAAGCTTCGGCGAGCCCCAGAAACCGGGCGGGGTGGGGTGGATCTGGATCGCCTCGGCGCCCATCGCCTTGGCGCGCTCGAAGGCGAGGTGCAGGCCTCCGGACGAATCGACGTGCGCTCCAAGCAGTGGCATTCCAACCAGAGTAAGGCGGGTCCGTTCTGGCATGCTGGGGTTAGTGGCCCGCTCCGGAAGGTCCGCGCATCTTCGACGCCCTAGTCGGCCGGGTGCCTTTGGCACCGAAGCCGGCGTCGCCTCCTGCGCGCGCTCAGTCACGCATCTACGCGATGCGCTCTTTCGCGTGCTCGTCGTCTCCTTGGCTCCGGCCGACAAGGTCGCGAATCTGCAGCGGCCCCCCAGAGCGGGCCACTAATCGACATGGCGATCTTCGTGATGGGCGACCTCGATCTGGCGGTCAGAGGGCGCACCTACCGCGAACCTGACGGTCCCCACAGCCTCGTCGTCCGCGGCCGCGACCTCGACTCCGCCCTTCAGCACCTGGCATCCCGCGCGGACTGTCGCGCGCTCGCCGTGGTCGGCTTGCCCGAAACGGTGCCGGACATGCTTGCTTTTGCCGGAAGGCGCTTGATGCTTGTCGACGGCGACAGCGAGCGTCTGCGCGTGTTTGCCGAGAGCGCCATTCGCGCCAACATCGAAGTCGAGTGGATTCGTTCCGCGAGGCCTCCTTTCGAGCGGCTTGCGGCCGCCCTGCTGCCCATCGGGGCCGTGGTGCTGGCGGCTGGTTCGAGCTCGCGCATGCCCGGATCCCAAAAGGTGCTCCTCGATTTCGATGGCAAGCCCATGGTTCGTCACGCGATGGAGTCCGCCTCGGAAGGTGGGTGCCACCAGGTCGTCGTCGTGTACTCGACCGATGATGTTCGGGATGCGGTGCACGGCGATGCGGAGCTGATACACAACCCAAAGGCGAGGACAGGAATGGCGTCGTCGTTGCAGGTGGGGTTGCACGCCATGAGAGGCGACATCGAGGCGGCTGTGGTTCTGCTCGGCGACCAGCCGCTCGTCGGCTCCCGTACCGTTGCGACGCTGATGCGGGCGTGGCGCCGCGAGGGCTCGCGGCCCGCGGTCGCCGTGTCGCAGGCGCATGGCGAATGGGCGCCGCCCGTGGTGCTTGCTCGCGAGCTGTGGGATGAGCTCTTCGCGCTGAAGGGCGACGCGGGTGCACGCCAGATTCTGCAAGGCCATCCAGAGCTGCTTGACACAGTGCCGGCGCCGGGACGGCCGGACGACATCGACACGCCGGAGGACTACGCGAAGATCGTCCGGCTCTTCCCGCGCCGCAAGCCGCGCCAGCGCGTATAGGTCGCGACAGTGGAGTTCGATGCGCGAATCGCAGCATTCGTGCTCCTTTCTGCCCTCCTCATCGTCACGCCCGGACCCGATACCGCGCTGATCATCCGCAATGCGCTGGCCGCCGGGCCGCGCGCGTCGACCTTCTCCGCGATCGGCGTTGCCATCGGCACTCTTGTCTGGGTGTCGGCGGCGACGCTCGGCGTCGGTGTTCTCCTTGAACAATCTTCGATTGCTTTCACGGCTTTGAAGTTCGCCGGCGGGGTCTACCTCTGCTACCTCGGAGTGCGTACTTTGCTGACCACCCATCGCGAGGCTGACCAGCCAGGCACGAGCTCGACGGGAAGGGCAGCGCTCAGTGACTGGACGGCGTTCCAGCAGGGATTGGTGAGCAACCTGCTCAATCCCAAGACCGGCGCTTTCTTCGTGGTGGTCATGCCGCAGTTTCTGATGCCTGGCGATACGTCAGGCCGCCTGACCATCATGGTCGCAGCGTTCGAGGTGATGCTGCTGGCCTGGCTCATCGCGTACGGCCATGTGGTCAGCCGGCTGGGCCGGTCCGGACCCGGACTCCGCGTGCGGCGGGTGATGACCCGGCTCACCGGCGTGGTCCTGCTCGGCCTCGGCGCGCGCCTCGCCTTCGAACGACGCTAGACGTTCATTTGCGCCGGGCATGAATCCGGACGCCCAATAGACTTCGTTGGGTGACAGTCGCATACCCAAGCGAGAGCACTCCTGGAGCAGCCCGAGACACGATTACTTATCGCTACGTCAACTACCGGCCCCTGGTCTTGACGGTCTTCTTCGTACTCGGTTTAGCCGGCGTCGCTCTCGTGTGGAACCTCGTCACCGGCGGCGAGGGGCCGGGGGTTGTGTTTGTGGTTCTGTGGCTATCGGCGTTGGCGTGGAATGCTTATAGCTTCCTGTTTCTCATCGCAGACGAAATCGGCGTGATCGATGGCTCGATCCTCCGTTGGCGTTGCATCAGCTCAAGCCACGAAATACCGCTGACAGACCTCAAGGGGATAAGGACTCCATTGCCGCCCTTCGGTATTGGTTTGAAGAGAATCGTCGTCAGCAATGGTCCGTCTCCACTCCTCATTGCCAACCGGGGATACCGCGAGGTCGTCGCAATGATCGTGCAATTCCGCCCTGACCTTGTGATCCGAAACGAGTGGTACGACCGGCTGTACGAGCGATTCGCCAAGAGTTCCGTGCGATGGCGACGGGTGGAGGAGCCGGCGCGCGGGCGCTGACGCGACTGGTACGATTGACAATAGTGCTAGTGATCGCTCTAGGAGTGAAAGCTTGAAACATCCAGGGTGGCTCAGATCCGGCGACTACGAAGACGTCATCTACGAGACATGGGAGGGGATCGCCAAGATCACGATCAACCGCCCGGAAGTCCGAAACGCGTTCCGGCCGACCACGGTCTTTGAGATGTCGAAGGCCTTCGAGGTCGCCCGCGACGACCCTGAGATCGGCGTCGTCATCCTCACCGGGGCCGGCACCGAAGCGTTTTGCTCCGGCGGCGATCAGCGGATTCGCGGCGACGACGGCTACACCGACCCCAAGGGAACCGGGCGCCTCAACGTGCTCGACCTGCAGGTCCAGATCCGCCGCCTGCCGAAACCGGTGGTCGCGATGGTCGCGGGCTACGCGATCGGCGGCGGCCATGTGCTGCATGTCGTGTGCGACCTGACCGTCGCCGCCGAGAACGCGCGCTTCGGCCAAACAGGTCCGCGTGTGGGCAGCTTCGACGGCGGCTATGGCGCGGGGTTGCTCGCGCGCATCGTCGGTCAGAAGAAAGCGCGTGAGATCTGGTTTCTGTGCGAGCAATACGACGCGCAACAGGCCCTGGACATGGGGCTCGTCAACAAGGTCGTGCCGCTCGCCGACCTGGAAAAAGAAACGGTGGCGTGGTGCCGCAAGATGCTCGAGCTCAGCCCACTGTCGCTGCGTCTGCTGAAGGCCGGCCTCAACGCGGTGGACGACGGTTTGGCCGGCATCCAGCAGCTCTCGGGTGACGCAACGCTGCTGTACTACATGAGCGAAGAGGCGCAGGAAGGTCGGGACGCTTACGTGCAGAAGCGAAAGCCCGACTTCTCGAAATTCCCTAAGCGACCATGATCGCTACGGCTGCGGCGCTGACGCCCGCAAGGGTGTGGTGGTCGGCGGTGCGGCCTGCCACTCTGGCCGCTTCGGTCGCGCCCGTGCTCGCCGGCACTGCGATCGCGGTCCACGAGGGCGGGCCGAGGCTAGGCGCGGGACTCCTTGCGGTCGTGGTCGGGGTCGCGATGCAGATCGGAGTGAATTTCGCCAACGACTATTCGGACTTCGCGCGGGGCGCTGACTCACCGCGCCGCATCGGACCGATAAGGGCCGCGTCGTCAGGCGTGGTCAGGCCAGACCACGTGAGGTTGGCGGCGATCGCAGCGTTTGGCGTCGCCGCGGTCGCGGGCTTGATCCTGAGCCTCAGCACGGACTGGAGGCTGCTGGTCGCGGGTGCGGCGTGCCTGCTGGCCGGATGGCTGTACACGGGAGGCCCCCGCCCCTACGGCTATCTCGGCCTGGGCGAGGTCTTCGTCTTCCTCTTCTTCGGCCTGGTCGCCACCGTCGGAACGGTTTACGTCGAGACGCTGCGCATCACGCCGCTCGCCATCCTGATCGGAAGCGCGATGGGATGCATCGCGACCGCGATCCTTGTTCTCAACAACCTTCGCGACATCGACACCGATGCGGCAGCGGGCAAGAGGACGCTGGCCACGCGAATCGGCCGGCCGCGGACTCGCGTCCTCCTCGTTGCGCTCATCTGTGTCGCGTTTGCGATCCCGCTCGTCGTGGTGTTTCTCAAGCTGGCGAGCGTCACCGTGCTGCTCGTCGTACTCGCCCTACCGATCGCGGTGGTGCCGGCGCGCATCGCTTACGCCACTGTTGCCGGACCACCGCTGGTGCGCGCCTTGAAACGCATGGCGATCGCCGAGCTTGCTTTCGCGCTGCTGTTCGCGGTTGGCCTGCTGCTGTGACGAGCGCCTTCATCGTGGCGCGCAGGCCTGCGGACGTGGCGCGTGAGGTCGAGAGACAGCGCAAGTCGGGATGCACCAGGTTTGTCTTGCGGCCGTTTGACGATGGCGCGATGCTCGACCAGGAGCGCCTCGGGGCAGCTCGGTACGCCGCAGGTCTTCAGGCGGAGGTCGAGCTCGAGGGCCATTCGTCGCCGGCCGCAAAATCGGTCGAGGGCTCTGGCGTGGGGGCGACCCACGTCGCAGCCGTGAGGTGACCGGCGAGGACGCGGGCAAATGCTTCGGGCCTTTCCTGATGCACGGTGTGACCGGCCCTGGGTACGACTTCGATCTGTCCGTTGGGCACCGTCGCCGCGAGGCGACGGGCCGAGCTGACGTAGCCGTGATCGAGCTGCCCGGCGACGAATGTGCATGGAAATGTGACATGGGCAAGCTCGTCCCACAGGGGCTCCATGCTCCCGGCCCCCATGCCGCGCAGCGAGCAAGCAAGTCCGGCGACGTGGTTGGTCATCCTCTCCGCCCGCACCTGGGCAACGAAGGCAGGACCTCGGCGCTCCAGGCCGGCGAACAGCGGCAGGCCGCTCCAGTACTTGACGAACCATTCGAAGCCGTCGTTCTCGATGCGATGTGCCAGAGCATCGTCCCCGAGCCGGCGTCCCGCGCGCGCTTCCTCCTCGAGGCCCGCATGCGCGCCAATGGTCAGGAGCGAGAGGATGCGTTGCGGCCGCCTAGCGGCGACATGCAGGGCGAGCCGCCCTCCCATGGAATAGCCCGCGAGATGAGTGCGTGTTATGCCGAGGTGGTCCCAGAGCATCTCGAGGTCGCGGGTGCATGCGTCCATGGTGCAGACCGCGCCCGGCTGCGTCCGCGTCTTGCCGTGTCCGCGGAGGTCGGGCACTATCCACATCCAGCCTTGCGGCATCCGGGAAATGGTCTCGAGCCAGCTCCGCCCGTTCTGCGTGAACCCGTGGAGCAGCGTGACCGGCGTGCCTTCGCCGCTCACGAAGTAGCTCAATCGCACGTCGTCACCCTCGAGAATCACAATCACTCAATCGTATGGATGTAACGCAATCCTTCGCTGCCACGTTCGTCGACGAGCTGGCGGCTCAAGGCGTGGAGTGGGTGTGTGTCTCCCCGGGCTCGCGGTCCGCGCCCCTCGCCATGGCGTTCCAGCACCATCCCAAGACCAACGTCCTGATGCACATCGATGAGCGGTCGGGATCGTTTTTCGGAGTCGGCATGGCCAAGGCAACCGGCAAACCGGTAGTTCTTCTGTGCACCTCTGGAACTGCGGCCGCCGAGTTTCACGCAGCAGTGGTCGAAGCCTCCTACTCGCGCACGCCGCTCATAGTCCTTACCGCAGACCGTCCTCCCGAGCTGCAGGGCGCGGGGGCCAACCAGTCGATCGACCAGCAGAGGCTGTACGGCACTGCGGTCCGATGGTTTTTCGACCCCGGCGCTCCGGTCGAGCTGCCCAACGCGGCTCGCCTGTGGCGGCGGCTCGCGGCCCGGGCGGTTGCGGAAGCGGCGACGGGCCCAGTGCACCTGAACCTTCCATTTCGCGAGCCCCTGGTGCCCAAGCCGGGCCACGTGCCGGTCGCGATCGGCGTGGCAGGGCAGTCGGTGAGCCGCGGCCGGAAGCTGCCGACGTCAGCGCAGGTGGCCGCGCTGGCTTCTGCTCTTCAGCGCGCGCAGCGCCCGCTGGTCGTGGCCGGGGAGATGCGTGAGGGCGAGCGGCTGGCGCCGGCACTCAACCGTCTCGGCCTTCCGGTCCTGGCCGAGCCGACCTCTCAGTTGAGGCGCCCCGAGACCGGAGCGTCGATCGAGTCATATGAGGCGCTCCTGAGAGCCGGTTGGTCGCTGCAGCACGGGCCGGACCTGGT
>Ga0099794_10000128_pt1 | contig 27557 bp, 29 predicted proteins | sample Rivendell_Oct201_10_FD_77320 | JGI IMG/M metagenome (GOLD analysis project Ga0099794, IMG submission 77320) | Vadose zone soil microbial communities from the Eel River Critical Zone Observatory, Northern California, USA -... | ecosystem: Host-associated > Plants > Roots > Rhizosphere > Soil ... | reverse complement strand
GGCCAGGCGAGGGCTGACGTTCTGCTCGAGATAGCCGAGCGTGTCGTACGAGAGCTCGACCAGCCGAGCCCACCGGCCTTGCTCGCGGCCTCGGCTCGCCAGCATTCTCTTGCGCAGCTCGATCTGCCAGCTTGCGATCGCAAAGAGGGCCGGGTCCTCGGCCTCTCCCTCGGTCCTCCGCCAGGCCATCTGCCCCATGTCCAGCTCGGCTGCCACCTGAAGAGGCACGTCGGCAGGCGCTCCGAAGACCTCCTCGAGGCGTCGAGTCCAGGCGTGGTGGAGGTCGATCACGCTCTGATCGCCGGCCACCCGCATCGCCCAGCCCGGGCGCCCACGAGCCAGTTCGGCGATGAGCCGCGCGCGTGAGGCATCGGCCCCGCCGGCGGTCAACAGCTTCTCGATCTCAGGCGAAGGCACAGGATGGAAGAACACTCGCTGGCAGCGTGACACGACGGTGGGCAGCACGACGAACGGGTTGAGGCTCGGCGTGGTGAGGATGATCACGCGGTTTGGGTGCGGTTCTTCCAGCGTCTTCAGCAGCACGCTCTGATCCTGGTCGCGCAGGCGGCCGACGTTGGTCACCAGCGCCACGCGGCGCGAGCCAACCGCCGGCTTGAGGTTGAGGAAAGCCTGGAGCGAAAGTTCGTGAAACTCCGGCGGCTTGTCCGGCAGGAGGCGGATCTCATTGATCGATAGTGGCTTGATGCGATCGTCTTCCCAGTAGTCCGGGTGTCGAACAAGCGGCGCCTCGGGCAGAAGTGCGGCCGCGAGCGCCCGGGCGGCCATCGACTTGCCAAGCCCCGACTCCCCGACGAAGAGATAGGCGTGTGCCAACCGGTCGGAATCGACCTGCGACCGCAGCTGGTCCAAGGCCTGCGTGTGGCCCGCGACTCCGACAAACGGATCCGTCACGGCGTCTGAGGCGGTGCCGCGCGTCGGGCTTTCGTCTCGCGCTCGATCGCGAGGCGCTGCGCCCGACCCTGCAGCCAGACCTCGCGGATCCGCTGCAGCGCGGTGAGGTTGGTGAGCACCGCAAGAAGGAAGACAACCAGGTAGAGCACCCACCCTCCCAAAACTCCAGAAAAGACGAGGCCGATCACGGTGACGACCAACCGCTCAGGTCGCGCGAAGAGTCCGGACTCGCAGGTGAACCCAAGGCTTTGCGCCCTTGCCCGAACGTAGCTCACGAGGAACGACCCCGCCAGAGCCGCGAACGTCGCCAGCACCAACCACCGCTGGTAGGGCCCACCGGCGCTGACGAAGTACGCGGCGAGGCCGATATAGATAGCTCCCTCCGAGTAGCGGTCGAGCGTTGAGTCGAGAAACGCACCGTACGGATAGCTCGTGTGAGTCGAGCGCGCCAGGGCCCCGTCGAGGATGTCGCATGTGCCGGCGACGATCAGCACAAGGCCGGCCCAGCGCAGGTGCCCGTAGGCGACAAGCGTGGCCGCGACGAAAGTCAGAACGAGGCCAACCACGGTGACCTGATTTGGCGTCAACGGCACGCGCCCGAGCGCAGACATCAAGGCTTCCGCCCTGCGGCGGACCCACGCCTCAAACCGCGTTGTGAACATGACTCTCCTCGGCCAGGTGAGAGGCGAATCGCACCGCCTCGCGCGCTTCCTCGTAGACCTCGATCACCTGCGTCGAAACGGTGTCCCACGAATAGCGCCGCGCCTTCTCATGCCCGTAAGCGCCCATGCGACGTCGCAGCTCGACATCCCTGGCCAGGATGATCAATGCCGCCCCGAGCTCGGCCCATCCTTTCGGGCGGACGGTCAGGCTGTCACGGCCGGGCTCGAGGACCGACATGTAGCCCGGGACCTCGGTCGCCACCACCGGCAGACCCGAAGCCATCGCCTCCAGGAGCACGATGCCAAAGCTCTCGGCGCCCGTCGCCGGAGCGCAAAAGATGTCTGCGCTGTTGTAGTAACGCGGCTTCACGGAGTCCGGCACGTAGCCCGCCAGCACAACGTTCGGGAGCCGGTGACGGGAGATGTACGACTCGACCTTGCCCCGCAGAGGTCCATCGCCGACCACGATGAGGCGGCTCTGCGGGATTCGCGCGCGCATGAACTCGTAGGCTCGCAGTAGGTCACCTAGGCCTTTGCGCTTTTCCAGCCGCCCAACAAACAGGATGTTCAGGCACTCATCTCGCAAGTGGCGGATCGGCGCAAGCCCCGGCTTGAACACGTTGACGTCGATCCCGTTTGGGATCACCCGCAACGGGAAGTCAGGAAAGTACCGATTGAAGAAGTTGCGGGCCGGCTCGCTCACTGCGATACCGCGATGGATGTGGTCCAGGTATGTCTTCAAGATGCCGCGGCCGTAGTAGTAGCCGATGTTGGAGTGGGCGAAAGCATGGAAGGTACCGACGTTCGCCGTGGTCGATACCCCGAGCATCGTGATCGGCAGCGCGGGCATGAGCGGCTCATGAAAGTGGAGGACGTCGAAGCGCTCCTCCTCGATGATCGCCGCCACGCGATTGGCCAGATGGAAGCTGAGTGTGATGCGCGCGACGGAGTCGTTGACCGGAACCGCGATGGGGCTGCCGATCCGATAGAACTCACGAGAGTCGAAGTCGATGTCGGCGCGGCTCGAAGGAGCGAAGATGCGCACCTGCTGGCCTTTGTTTCTCAGCTCACCCGCCAGGTATCTGACGTGGTCGTTCACGCCTCCGGGCGACGCGAAGTCGTAAGGAGAGACGAGGCCGATCTTCATCGACGCGCCCTCATGGGGAGTTGGCCCAGATGCGATGCGGAACATGCCACTGCTCGGGTTGCCGCTGAATGAAGGTCTCGATGCGGCGGAGCAGTTCCTCGGTCGCGCGAATCTGGTCCTTCTTGGGATCCCCTGTGTCCTTGACGAAGATCGGCGGTGAGGCTTCTGCCTGATAGCTGTCGTCCGGCAACCGGTACACACAGACCGGCAAAAGAGGCGTGCCAAGGCGCAAAGCGATGGCGGCCGGTCCCAGCGGAATCGGCGCAAGCCTGCCGAAGAACGGCATCGGATAGCCAGTGCCCGCGATGTCGCGGTCGATCGCCGTGATCACCATCTCCTCGTCCCGCAGCGCCTGAAGGACCTTGCGAAGGCCACCATGGTTGAGCGTCAGCACGCTGATGCCGAGGCGGGCTCGCGTGTCGCGATACCACTCGAACAAAGGCCGTGGTTCCAGCTCCTCGGCAAAGAAGCTCACGGGGGTGAGCGTGGCCGACCAGATGGCTGACACCACCTCGTATGAGCCCATGTGACAGGACACCGCCAGCACGCCCTTGCCGACTGCACGAGCCTGCTCCAGATTCTCCATGCCCTGGACGTGCAGCCGGGGGCGCATCGCCTCCACGTTGGTTCGTGGAAGCATCATCAGGTCGGCGTAGGCTTTGGCGTGGTTCCGAAAGTTGAGCCACGAGAGGCGTCGCAGCTTGCGCGTGTCCGTCTCCAGCTCCGGGCAGGCGACCTTCAAGTTGAACTCCAGGCGCGGGCGCGCGAGCGGCGAGAATAGCCACGCGAACCGAGCCGCCAGAATCGCCAGCGCGTACGCCCATGAATGCGGCAGCCGCTCCACCACCGACTGCACCGCCTTGAACGCACGGTAGCGCCACACTCACTCTCTCTTGAACATAGGGCGGAATGCGTACCACTGTTCAGGGCGCTCCTTGATGAATCCCTCGACCCGATCGACGACTCGCTGCATCAAGGTCTCTTTCGTTTCGCCGTCGCCGATTGGAAGCGGCGGATCGAGGTGGACGTGGTGATGGCCTGGCGAGATGGCGTACTGACATGCCGGCATCAACGGAGCACCGGTTTTGAGCGCGATGGCGGCAGGCCCACCCGGCACGACGGCGCGGCGGCCGAAGAAGCGAACGTCAAGACCCGGTCCCTGCTCGAGGTCACACAGGAGCGCGACGATGTGGTTCGCGTTCAGTGCCTCCGTGATCGCGCGCACCGCCGAGCGCCCAAGCATGATGACGTTGAGCCCAAACCGGCGGCGCGTGCGCACGACCGCTTCGTTGAGCGATCCGGGAAACCGCTCGGCGACAGCCGAGATTGGGTAGCCGAGGGCCCCTGCATAAGAGCCGGCCATGTCCCACGAGCCCATGTGAGGAACGGCCATGATCGCGCCACGACCGCCGGCGAGAGCCGCGTCGAGGTGATCACGGCCGTCGATGGTCATGCGCCTGACCAGCTCCTCGGGGGTGAGACTGCCGAGGAGAAGGAAGTCCATGAGCATGCGCCCGTAGTTCTGGAAGGCGCGACGAGCGACTCGCGCCACCTCCGGGGATGAGCGGTCCAGGCCGAGGGCCGCGGCGTAGTTGTCCAGGGCCGCGCGCCGCTGGGGGGCGCTGAGCCAAAACCACGCCGCGCCTCCAGGCACAGCCGCCGCATGCCGTAGCCCTGGCGGAACACTCCGCAGGACCCTTGCACTGACCCGATAGCTAGCGCCGAGCAGAGGCAGTCGCGGGCTTGGCGCGGGCGACCTTTCGGACGCGGCCGTTGGTTCCCGCCTTGCCACCTTCGATGAACTCCTCCACGAGCTGCCGAGCCTCGTTGTCGCTGTACTGCACGGGTGGCGACTTCATGAAATACGAGCTCGGCCCTTCCAGCGCTCCGCCGATGCCGCGGTCGAGCGCCAGCTTGGCGCAGCGAACGGCGTCGATCACGATACCGGCCGAGTTGGGCGAGTCGTGGACCTCGAGCTTCAGCTCGACGTTCAGCGGCACGTCACCGAAAGAGCGGCCCTCGAGCCGGATATACGCCCACTTGCGGTCGTTCAGCCAGGGCACATAGTCGGAGGGTCCGATGTGGACGTTCTCGGCGCCGATGTCGTAGTCCATCTGCGAGGTGACCGATCTGGTCTTGGAGATCTTCTTCGACATCAGCCGATCGCGCTCGAGCATGTTCAGGAAGTCGGTGTTGCCACCGAAGTTGAGCTGGTACGTGCGCTCGAGCTTCACTCCACGATCGCGGAAGAGCCGCGTCAGCACCCGGTGGATGATCGTTGCGCCAACCTGCGACTTGATATCGTCGCCGATGATCGGAAGGTTCTTGTCCGCGAAGCGCTTCTGCCAGTACGGCTCGCGAGCAATGAACACCGGGATGCAGTTGACGAAACCGACGCCCGCCGTGAGGGCCTGCTCGACATACCACTTGGTCGCCTCTTCCGAGCCAACGGGCAGGTAGCTGACCAGAACGTCGGCCTTCGTCTTCTTGAGGATGCCGACGACGTCGGAGGTCTCGCCCGGCGCCTTCTGCACGATGTCCGCGAGGTATTTGCCGATTCCGTCATGCGTCATGCCGCGCTGGACTTTGACTCCCATTTTGGGGACGTCGCTGAACTTCACCGTGTTGTTGGCGCCCGCGAAGATCGCGTCTGATAGGTCGAGGCCTACTTTCTTCTTGTCGATGTCGAAGGCGGCGACGAACTCGATGTCGCTGATGTGGTAGCCACCGAGGTTGACGTGCATGAGTCCCGGGACGGAAGCCTTGGGCGAGACGTCGCGGTAGTAGTGCACGCCCTGAACCAAGGACGAGGCACAGTTGCCGACGCCCACGATGGCGACCCGTACCTTGCCGTTGCGGTGACCATTCGATTGACCGTTCCTCTGACCGTTTTTCACGCCCCAACCTCCTCACGAACTTTCATTTGATCTTTGATTCCGAGCAGTTGATCCAGGCGCGCACGCTCGCGCCCGATGTTCTCGACATCCAGTGAGCAGTAGACCTGACGGCCGTCGCGCCGCGTCCGGACGACGCCGCCGACGCGCAGCATCCGCAGGTGCCAGGAGATCCGCGGCTGGCTCATGCGGAGGTGCACGGCGAGGTCGTTGACGCTCACCTCGCCTATCTTCCCCAGGTGCTCCAGGATGCGGAGCCGGGTGGGGTTGGCGAAGGCCAGGAAGTGGTCCGGAAGCTCGTGGCGCTGGCTCTGGACAAACATAAAGCTTGCTTTATACGAGTTTAATACATAAAGGGTGCGTTATGTGTTTCGGACCCGCTGCCAGCCGAGGCGCCGAGAAAGAGCATTAGGCCAGCGGGCAAAGCTGCGGCTCGCAACCTTGACCCACATGTTGGTCGTGCGAAGTGCCAGTGAGCCGATCGCTTACGACTTCCGTTATCAGTGCATGAACCGAGTGCGGCGGCCCTCACAATTCACGCCCATGCACCGGCGGCGATTTCTCAACCCGGCGTTGGGCATCCTCGCGGGTGCTACAGCGGCGCTGCTGTCGGTTCAGGTCGCCCTTGCCGACACAGCAGCCGTCAACGTCACGCCAAGCTCCGGCGTCGCGACAGCTTCAATTAGCGTCGACGGGTCGTATGTATTCACGCAGGGCTGCCCGGTTGGCGCGGCCCCCTTCACAGTGGTCTTCAATTTCTACTGGGATAACCCGAACGGTCCGATCTGGTCGACCAAGACGAATACCTGCGTCAACAAGACCACTTATTTGAGCGGCAAGAGTCCTGCCTGGGTTCCGCCAGCGGCAGTCGCTACTCTTGGTCCTCACAAGATCTTGGTCGACGCGTTCGACGGCGCTACGGGTCGTCTTCTGGGGTCAAACAGTACCGTTTACACGATCACCTCTCCGCCATCGCCAATACCGACTCCTCCTACTGCGACGCCATCCACACAGCCGCCGCCTGTTACCACCCCGCCAACGCAGCCGCCAACTTCTGCTCCAACGCCGATCCAGCGCCCGACTCCAACGGCCGGCCCGTCGCCGCGCTGCTACGTGGAGGGGACCAGCCCCGCTTGCCCGTCGCCGAGCACGCCAACCTGCGCACCTCCTGTAACCGCGCTGCTCCCCGGAACGCCCGGCGGCGGCGTGCCGCCGCTGATGCTCGGCCTGATGGTGGCGCCGTTCGGCCTGATGCTCGTGATCACCCCCCGGCTGAGGTCCAAGCGCCTCACGAAGGTGTCGGCGCTGCTCTTGCTGGTGATCGCGGCGTCGTGCACCTGGCCGCCACCGAAGTCGGTTGCGACCTCACCCGTCACCGCAGCGGTCGGGTTCGAAGTGACGCCAGATTGCCGCGGTTACTGGATCGCCGCCAGCGATGGCGGGATCTTCCCGTTCGGTGGCGCCATCGGTTACGGCAGTGCCGGCGCCATACACCTCAACAAGCCAATCGTGGACATGGAGAGCACGCCCGACGGTGGAGGCTATTGGCTCGTCGCCAGCGATGGTGGCGTCTTCCCCTTTGGCAACGCGACCGGCTACGGCAGCACCGGCGCCATCAAGCTGAACAAGCCGATCGTGGCTATCGAGAACACTCCCGATGGCGGTGGGTACTGGCTAGTCGCCGGCGACGGCGGGGTATTTCCGTTCGGGAATGCGGTGGGCTACGGCAGCACCGGCGCCATCAAGCTGAACAAGCCGATCGTCGACATGGAAGCCACTCCTGACGGGCACGGGTACTGGCTTGTTGCGAGCGACGGCGGAGTCTTTCCCTTTGGGAACGCAGTGGGCTACGGCAGCACCGGCGCCATCAAGCTGAACAAGCCGATAGTGCGCATGGATGCCACGCCTGACGGTGGCGGGTACTGGCTCGTCGCGTCAGACGGAGGCGTGTTTCCCTTCGGCAACGCGGTCGGGTATGGCAGCACCGGCGCCCTCAAGCTGAAGAGCCCGATTGTCGGCATGGAAGCGACCCCTGACGGTCATGGTTACTGGCTGTTCGCGGCAGACGGTGGCGTTTTCCCGTTTGGTGACGCCTCCGGCCTCGGTTCAGCCTCTGGCATGATCTAAGCCCCGCTAGGGGTGCCGCACCAGCTGCAGGAACTCCGCGCGTGTGCGCGGGTCTTTGCGGAAGGTGCCGAGCATGCAGGAGGTGATCATCTGCCCGCCCGGCTTCTCCACGCCCCGCATCTCCATGCACAGGTGGCGCGCCTCGACGACCACGCCCACGCCCTTGGGCGCCAGCGCTCCGTTGAGCGCCTCGGCGATCTCTTTGGTCATCCGCTCCTGCAGCTGAAGCCGGTGCGCAAAAATGCCGACGAGGCGCGGGATCTTGCTAAGGCCCACAACCTTGCCCTTCGGCAGGTACCCGACGTGGCAGGAGCCGAAGAAAGGCAGCATGTGGTGCTCGCACAGGCTGTAGAACGGGATGTCCTTGACGACGACCATCTCGTCGTAGTCCTGGTCGAACACGGCGCCGGCGATCACGTGTTCGGGGTCCACTCCGTAGCCGTCCGTCAGCTGGCGCAGCGCCCGCGAAACCCGTGATGGCGTCGCCTTCAAACCCTGGCGGTCCGGATCCTCCCCCAGCTCGGCAAGGAGCGACTCGACCAGCTCAGGAATCTGGTCTCCCAGGCGGGGCTTGCTCTTGGCCATGCCTGGCATGGTCACACAATTGATAGGTGGACGCGATCGAAGCGGCGCAGGTTCTGTCAGAGATCGGTTACCTGCTCCGCCAGGACCCCAAGGAGAAGTTCCGCGCCCAGGCCTTCTCGACCGCCGCCTGGTCGCTCGCGGTTGAGCGACCTGACCTGGCCGCGCTGCACAGCCGCAACGAGCTCACCACGCTGGAGGGAGTCGGAGCCGGGATCGCGAAGGTGCTCACCGAGCTGCTGGACACGGGCAAGAGCCGCTACCTCGACCGACTCCGCGAACAGATGAAGCAGCCGGCGCGGGAGGACGAGTCCACGCTCGATTTCGCTCGCTACCAGGGCGACATCCACTCCCACACGAAGTGGAGCGATGGCAAGGCCACGATGCTCGAGATGGCCCGAGGCGCCGAGGCGATGGGCTACCGATACCTGGGCGTAACCGACCACTCGCCCCGGATCAAGGTCGTCAACGGACTCGACGCGGACCGCCTGCTGGCGCAATCGCGCGAGATGGCCGAGGTGCAAGCGCAGGTCCCCGGCGTGACCCTGCTGCAAGGCATCGAGGTCGACATCCTGGAGGACGGGTCGCTTGACCTGCCGGACATGGTCCTGGAGCTGCTCGACGTGGTCATCGCGTCGCCACACGTCAAGCTCCGCCAGGAACCCGCGGCGATGACAGAACGCATGCTGCGGGCCGTCTCGCACCCACACGTCGACGTGATCGGTCATCCGACCGGGCGCCGGCCCGGGTCACGCGAAGGCGCCACTTACGATTTCGAAGCTGTCTTCAAGGAAGCCGCGCGCCACAGGGTGGCGCTCGAGATCGACTGTGACCCTGCGCGGATGGATCTCTCGCCGGAGATGGCAAGACTCGCGCTCGAGGTCGGATGCAACTTCTCACTCGACGCCGACGCGCATGCGCCGGCAGAGTTCGCCTACGTGCCGATGGGGATGTGGATGGCGAGGCGGGCAGGCATCCCGGAGGAAAAGATTCTCAACTTCCGCCCGCTCGAGGCATTGACAATGGTTGCAAAATGACATCAAATTGATGGCGTGCCGAGAGCGAGCACGGTACGTTTCACCGAGGAGCTGTACGCCAGGCTAGACCAGGCGTCGGCGCGCACGGGGCTTCCGGTCAACTCGATAGTCATCGCCGCCTGCCTCGACTGGCTGCAGCGCCACGCTCCCCCGACGCAGGTGGTGGGGCCGAATCTGCTCTCACCTGATGTGTTGCGAGAAGGCTCGGCTTTCAAGCAAGCCCCACGTTGGGCCACGCTGAGGCGCGCGGTGGAGCTGGCGGCCAAGCCGCTCGCACGGCACCTGGAGACCTACCCGTTTGATCGCTTCACGGACCATGCCAAGGAGCTGCTCACGCTGGCGCAGGTCGAGGCGGAAAAGTCCGGCTTCTCCTACATCGGGACGGAGCACCTGCTTCTAGCGTGCTTCGGCAACCCCGACTTTCACTCGGCCAAGACACTCGCCGCACTCGGCATCACCTACGCCGACGTCGGAGCGGCGATTGACAAAGCCATCGGCGACAAGCGACCTGCGCAGCGGCCGAGGATCATTCCCACGTCCCGTGTCAAACGAGTGATCGAGATTGCGTTCAACCTGTGCGGCACGATGGGCGCTCCTCGCGTCGGCACGGATCACCTGCTGCTGGCGCTGGCGACAGAGCATGACGGCATCGCGGCGCACGTCCTCAAGGACCTGGGAGCGACCAAGAAAGAGATCGCGTCGGAGATGTCTCAGCTCTCGGAGCCGGAAGTCTGAACCTGTTTGCTGAGGTGCTTCTGCTCGCCCACTGAATAGGCCTCGGCGAGCCATGCCTCGACTTCGGCGTCGACATCCGCAGGTTGCTCGAGCCTGAAGACGTGCACTTGGTTCCGAGGCGAGATGAAGTCGATCCTGCGGAAGTGTGCGTTCTCGAGGCGCCGCGCCAGAACGACGTGGCCGTCTACCCAGCGGCGCCGCAGCGTGAACGCGGCAAAGCTCATCCGAACCTGGAAGACGAGGCGGGTTTTCTCCGCGCATCGTCGCGGAGCTTACGATTTGGAGCGATGGCCAAGGTCGGGATCATGATCGAAGGGCAGGAAGGCCTCACCTGGGAGAGGTGGCGCGGCATCTGCCACGACACCGATACGCTCGGTTTCGACTCGCTGCGCCGCAGCGACCACCTCATCTCCTTGATGGACGCGCCGGAGCGCGACTGCATCGAATGCTGGGCTTCGCTTGCGCTCGCCGCGGAATGGACGAAACGAATTCAGTTCGGGCCCATGGTGAGTCCGATGACCTTTCGGCATCCTGCGATCCTTGGGAAAATGGCCGCCGCGGTCGACGTCTTGTCGGGCGGGCGCCTGCTCCTGGGGGTCGGCGCCGGCTGGAACGCGAACGAACACCGCATGTTTGGCATCCCCTTCCTCACCGAGAAGCAGCGATTCGACCTGCTCGAGCAGGGCATCCGGATCATGCGCGAGACGTGGACCAAGTCGAATCCAAAGCCCGCCCACAATCCGATGCCCCTGTTGATTGGCGGTAAGGGTCAGAAGAGAACGCTACCGCTGGTGGCGCGAGAAGCTGCGGAGTGGAACCTGTCGCGGCTGGACGAGCTGATGTACCTGGAGAGCCGCAAGGTGCTGGAAGCGTCCTGCCGCGCCATCCGTCGCGATCCCCACTCGATCCGGCACTCGGTGATGACCAGCTACCTCATTGGACGCACTCGGTCGGAGCTTCGGGAGCGCGCGGCCCAGGTCTCCCAGGTCGTCCGCGCTCTGCATGGCAAGACCCCCGATGAAGTGATCGAAGACCGGAGGCGGGCCTGGTTCGTCGGCACCCCGGACGAGATCGCCGAGAAGATGCGTCACCACGCCGGCATTGGAGTCGACCTGTTCATGCTCCAGCACTTCCTGCTCGACGACTCGGACGCGTTGAAGCTGCTGGCCGAAAGGGTGATTCCGGCGGTCGCCTAGCTAGGCCCCCTGATCCAATCGCACGCTCCTCGGACTTTCCCCCTAGATTAAGCGCGTGGATTTCGACCTGAGTGAAAGCGAGAAGGCGTTTCGCGACGAGGTGAGGGCGTGGCTGAAGGTTAACGCTCCCCGCAGAGACCGCCCTGCCGACTCAGACACCAAAGCCGTTGTCGCCAGCCGCCGCGCCTGGCAGAAAAAGCTTTACGACGCGGGCTACGTCGGCATCACCTGGCCGAAGGAGTACGGCGGCCGTGGCGCCGGCTTCATGGAGCAGCTCATCGTCAACGACGAGATGATCCAGGCCCAGGCGCCCGACCCCATCAACGTCATCGGGCTGGGCATGGGCGGCCCCGTTGTGATCTCACACGGTACCGAAGAGCAGAAAAAGCGCTACCTCGCTCCGCTCCTCTCCGCTGAGGAGATCTGGTGCCAGGGCTTCAGCGAGCCGAATGCAGGCAGCGACCTGTCGGGGTTGCAGACCCGCGCCGAGGACAAGGGCGACCACTACGTGGTCAATGGACAGAAGGTTTGGACCACGCTCGCGCATGTCGCAAAGTGGTGCATGTTGGTGACGCGCGAGCGCAAAGAGGTCAACCCTCGCGATGGCCTCACGTACTTGCTGGTGGATATGGAGAGCCCCGGCATCGAGGTGCGGCCGCTGGTCCAGATCACCGGCGATGCGGAGTTCAACGAGATCTTCTTCAAAGACGTCAAGGTTCCCAAGTCGCAAATCCTCGGCGAGGCCGGACACGGTTGGGCCGTGGCGATGACCACTCTGCTGCACGAGCGCGGCACCCTTGGCATGGCGCTGGCGACCCGAGCGCAGATCACCGCGGCAGAGCTGACCGAGCACGCACGCAAATTGGGTCGAGGCTCTGACCCGCTCGTCCGGCAGAAAATCGCCCAGTTCTCGATCGAAGCTCGCGCGCTCCAGCTAAATGGTTACCGGGCGGTGACCGCGGTGAAGCGCAGTGGAATTCCCGGACCGGAAGGATCGATCCTCAAGCTCATGTGGTCTGAGCTCAACCAGCGAATGACCGAAACGGCCGTCGACATGGCGGGACCCGCGGGCCAGGTCGGTGATGTCGACGGCTGGGTGTATCAGTTCCTTCGGTCAAGGGCAAACACTATCGAGGCGGGCTCCTCCGAGGTTCTCCGCAACATCCTGGCCGAGCGGGTTCTAGGGCTCCCGCGCAGTAGGTAGACAGCGCACGGCCCTAAACTAGCCGCACCGTGGCCTCCCCGCCGACGTCTGCCAATCCGGAAGCCACCTTCAGGCGGCGCGGACTGTGGGGTTTCTGGGCGGCTGCGGCGGTCGCCGTGGCCGGCATGCTCGCACCTTTGCTCTTCGGTGGGGGTTCGACCCGGATCATCCTGGCAGCGATTCCTTTCGGGGTGGCAGCCATCGCCTACGGCGCGTGTGCGCTCGTTTACCATCGTGGAAAACCGCTCGCCACATTGCTCTACTTCGTGGCGAGCCTCGCGGTCGTCTACGGAATCCTGTCCGCCCTTGCCGTCCCGCTCCGAATCGCCATGCTCGGTGCGTGCCCCGCGGACTCGGGACCCTGCCTCCCCGGTCTCGAGCGTCCGGTCACCACCGCAGAATCGTCCGTACTGGGTGTCGTTGTCGGAATCGGAATCGTGGCGATCCTGACCGGGTTCTTCGGACTCCGCACCCTTTACCACCGTCATCGCGTGCAGGCAATCCCGGCGGCCGCCCCGCCAGTCCGCCGCATCGCGCCTGTGGCCACCAAGTCCCCGGCTGAAACCACGCCCGCCGCGGCGCCCGCGCCGGCCGCACCGCCCGCGCCGGCTGCCAAGTCGTCCGAAAGCAGCAGTGCAGCAGTCGCGGAAGCGCCGGCAGAGACGGAGACGCAGGCAGAGCTCCCCGCGCACGAGCCGGACCTGGAGCTGCCTGCGCACGTGTCTGTCGTCACTCCCCAACCCCGCCAAGCGGCAGCGACGCCGGCTCCTAAACGCCAGCCCAGGCGGAGCAAGCCAAAGGTCCCGGCCGAACCTCCGACGTCGACCAACACCGAATAGACTCGGCGGATGGATTTCGCTTTTTCCGAGGAGCAGGAGATGCTCCGAAGCTCAACGCGGGACTTCCTCGCCAAAGAGGTCAGCTCAAAAGTCGTGCGCAAGCTCATGGAGGCCGACGGCGCCTATGACGAAGGACTCTGGCGGAAGATCTCCGGCCTCGGCTGGACCGCCCTCGGCATACCCGAGCAGTACGGTGGCGTGGGCACATTCCTCGACCTGATCGTCGTCCTCGAAGAAGCCGGACGGGCGCTGATGCCGGGCCCGTTCTTCGCCACCATGGGCCTTGCTGTGCCGGCTCTCATCGAGGCCGGGACGGAGGCCCAGAAGAAAGAGGTCCTCGGCGCCATCGCTGCTGGATCGGCCCGCGCCACGCTTGCCCTCACCGAGCCGTCCGGCCGCTGGGACGCCGGCGCGGTGACGCTCTCCGCCAAGCCGAGCGGGGGGGGCTGGACGCTGGACGGTGTCAAGCTCTTCGTCCCGGATGCCGCGGCGGCCGACTACATGGTCGTCGCGGCTCGCACGCGCGGCGAGGGAGAGGACGGGATTTCCCTCTTCCTGGTCAAGGGACGGCCAGCCGGAATGAAGGTGACCTCGCTCAAGACCCTGGACATGACCCGGCGGTGGAGCGAAGTGCGCTTTGACGGCGTGAAGCTCGAGGGTGACGCTCTGATGGGTCAGGCGGACAAGGCGTGGCCGCCTTTGAAGCGAGCGCTCGAGTGGGCGACCGCCGCCCTTTGCGCAGAGATGATCGGCGGCACGCAGAAAGTGCTCGAGACCTCAACCGAGTACGCGAAGACCCGCCATCAATTCGGCAAGCCGATCGGTATCTACCAGGCGGTATCCCACAAGCTCGCGGACATGCTGGTGCTGTCGGAAAGCGGACGCTCCGCGACGTACTACGCGGCGTGGGCGGTGGAAGCCGACGCGGCAGACCGTTCGCTGGCCGCATCCATGGCGAAGGCTTATGTCTCAGACGCCTATCGCAAGGTCGCCGGCGACGGGATACAGGTGCACGGCGGAATCGGTTTCACCTGGGAACACGACATGCACCTGTACTTCAAGCGGGCGAAGTCGTCCGAGGTGACGCTCGGCGACGCCACCTATCACCGAGAGCTCGTCGCCCAGGCCCTCGATCTCTAACCGCCGGCGAGCAACCGAAAGACAACAAGACCGAAGAGCACGCACGCGGGGATGACGAGACCCCTGAACAGCGACCAGTAGCCGGACCACGCTTCGCGCAGGCGGTCAAGTCGCCTCCCGGACCCAAACACCAGCGACCAATAGATTGGCAACGCGGCGCCTGTGTTGAGCGCGAGCGCAAAAAGTGCGATGCCGCCCGCGCCCGCAAACCACGTCTGCAAGGGCGCCGATCCGCCGAAGCCCGCATCCATGCCCCACAGCGCGCCGGCTCCGATCAAGGCGAGCAGCGCCGGCAGGCCGAGGAGAAAAAATGCGGCAAAGCTCACTATCACCATCGCGAGCATCAAGGCAAGAGTCGCGACTATGCCGGCCAGACCGGCGGAGGCAATGGTGATGCCGTTGGCGGAGGAAGCGCCCTGGCGCGCCGTCGCCGCGGCCGGCGGCGCTGGATCGACGGGTGTTCCCGTGACCGCGGCGCGCACGTCGGACCACGAGTGCCAATGTGCGCTCGCGGTGATCGTGGCTGCAACGCCCGCAGAACCCGCGGCGATGAGCAGTCCCGCCACGATGGCGGCGGCGTTGCGCCGGAGCACGGCGACAGGTATCCACGACCTGCGGCGCCGCGCCCGCGTGAGACCGGTCTCCATCAATCGCTCCCGGTCGAAGGTCGTGCCGCATAGAACCGTCAACGCGAAGCACGCCGTGAGTGGCAGAAGCAACGAAGCGGGCGCTAGCGGCGAGCGGAAAACAAACAGGGCCAAGGGCAGATCGGCGACGGCGGCCGAGACCGGTGAGAGGAGGAATGACCACGCGCCACCGGCCGCGCCCTCGCGCGGAAACAGCATGAATCCGAGCATCCGGCCCATCGCCGCCCAGTACGCCGTCACCACGGCGACAAAGGCGAAAACGGGCAACAGGTCCCATGGGGCGGCTTGTCCAAACAGGCTGAGGAACGCCATGCCGGCAGCCATCCAGAACGTGACCCAGACGGTACTGACGACAGCGCCAGGCAGGACCTCCAGCCAGATCAAAGAGGGATCATCGACCGGCGTGTAGAGAAGGACTTCGAGCGAGCCCTGAGCTTTCTCCCACCAGATCCCGATCGAGCTCTTGATCGACTCGAGCAGAGCGAACGACATGAAGAACAGCGGCAGGAGCAGGCCGGCTTGCAGCGCTGCTCCCCCCGCGAGTCGCTGGGCGAACTGGCCGGCCACGCCTGGCAGCTGTCCGAACAGCGACGTGGCGGCGACCAGCAGGAGCACAAAGGCGTTCAGGTACACGATCCAGCTGAGGTCACCTCGACGCCACCACGAGCTCACATAAAAAGGAAGTGAGTGGCGAAGGAGGTCGCCTTGTGTGCGCAGCGACCCGAACATACGCAGCGCCGAGATCCCGGAGACCACCGGCGCAACAGAAGGAGGCTGGTCGGGTTGCTTGGTGAGTGGCTCCCCCATCGCGTTGATGTAGACCTTCTCCAGGCTCGTCTGCTGTTCCTCGAGCTCGTGGAACGGAGCTCCGTGGTCACTGAGATGGCTTTGCAGCTGCGCGGCAAACGCAGCGCGATCGCCAGGACTTGCCGCCCAAGGAAGCGAGTACGTGAGACTGTCCGCCTCGAGGCGGTGGCTGAGCGTGTGTTGCGTCAGCCAGCTTTCGAGCGACTCCTGGCTCGACGCGGCGGCGGGCAGCGAGGCCTTGAAAATCCTGCCCTCGCCAGCCCGGCGACGCAAGTCGTCGAGGGTGCCATAGGTGACGATGACTCCCCGACGCATGATGGCGATCCGATCCGCCATCAGCTCGGCTTCTGCGAGCACATGGGTCGTGACGATCAGGGCGGCGCCTCGAGCGCGCTGCTCGCCCAGGTAGTGGCGCATGTCGGCCGCTGCCACCGGATCGAGTCCCGCCGTCGGTTCGTCGCAAAAGATCCAGTCGGGCTCGTGGATGGTGGCTCGGATCAGCGCGACCTTCTGCGCCATGCCTCGCGAATAGGCGGCAAGCACAGTGTCCGCGCGGTCGGCCAGCTCGAAACGCTGCAGCAACGCGGCAATACGCTCGCGGCGAACCGTTTCGGAAACGCGATACAGATATCCGAAATGGTCCAGGTATTCGACAGCGGTGTTGCGACCGTACAGGCGCGCCTGGTCGGGCACGACACCTAGCCGCGCGCGAACCTCGTCCAGCTTTTCGGGCAGCCTCAGCCCGTCGAGCTCGATCAAGCCGGAGTCAGGGCGGAGAATTCCGCCGAGACAGCGCAGCGTCGTCGACTTGCCGGCCCCGTTCTGCCCGAGCAGAACCAGGATCTCGCCTCGCTCGACGTGAAGGTCGACGCCGTCGACCGCGCGCACGTCGCCGAAACTCTTGCGGAGACCCTCGACTCTGATCACGGAATTCAGAACGCCGAGCGCCCCCTCATAAGGGGTCCCCGCGAACTCACGGCGTAGCCTCAGAGTTCGTGGGGCTTAAGGGCTTCTCCATCAAATCTCTTTGAACAGAGTTGAGACGAGCGGTGTCAGGCGCTCTTTCACCAGCATGTGCACCTTCTCACGCGACTCTCTGGCGTCGAGCCGCACGAATCGATCCGGCTCTGCCGCGGCCAGCTGCGCGTAAGCCTCAGCAACCCTCAGATGGAAGTCGATCGACTCCTGCTCCATGCGATCGGGGACCTTGCCGGCAGTCGTGTGGCGTTCCAGTCCAGCCTCCACCGGTCCTTCGAGGAGGAACGTGACATCGGGGCGTGGAAACGTCGGTGGCCAGATCGCCGGCACACCGCGAGCGCCACCCTGGTACGCAAGAGTGGAGTCGTGGTACCGATCGGCAATCACGACCTGGCCGGCCGCAAGCGCGGGCACTATCACCTCGTCGATCAACTGCCGGCGCGCAGCCATGAAGAGGTACATCTCAGCCTCAGCGTCGATCGCAAGGCCGGCGTACAGGACGACCTCGCGGATGCGTTCACCGAGCTCGGTACCGCCCGGCTCGCGGACAACCACCGGGTCGTGTGCCGAGAGCCACTCACCCAACATCTCGACCTGTGTTGTCTTGCCGGAGCCCTCGGTGCCCTCGAATGTGATGAAAATGCCGCGGGTCATCAGTGCCCCGACCCCGAGATCCGCCGCAGATTTCCCGGCATCGGCGGCCGCAGCCAAGGAGAGGGTGGCGCGAGGAGGAGCGCATCCGTTGATGCGCGACTCCGGAGCGCCGGGCCCCTCGACGCAGGCTTCAGCGCCACAGGCGCCCGGCCGCCTAGGCCGGAAAGATGCAAGGAGCTTCGGGGGCGGGGCACTGCAGTCCGGGAAAGTTTATGCGGGTGTTTCGGGGGAAGGGGTGATCCGCAGCCGCCGTTGAGGCTCCTTGCCCATGCTCCGCGCTGACAGCTCGTTCTCGGCGACGAGCTGGTGCTGGAGTCTCCGCAGGTACGCGTTCTGGGGCGAAATCTCCACCGGGCGCAGCGTCGACTTCACCGTCTTGATGGCGGCCGCTGCTTCGGCCAGCGCGCGCGTGGTGACCTCGTCTTGCCGGCCGACGCCGTAGATGCGCGACAGCGCATCGCGCACCTGCGTGACCGAGTTGCTCTTCAGGATGTGGATCGGGAGACCCCGGCTCTCGGCCTGGCGCAAGCTGTCCGGCCTTCGCCGGTAGTGGTTCTTCAGAGTCAGGACAGCTCCTGCCCCGTCGAGGTTGCCCAGGACTCTGACCGGCAGCTCGAGCTCCTTGATCGTTTGCTCGACGTGGTGGCGGCTCACACCGTAAGGAAAGATTCCGAGCGGCTTGGTCGCAGACGCTGGAGCAGGGGGAGGTTCCGGTGCGAGGACGACCGGCGAGTCGACGTTCGAGATGACGCGTCCCTCACGCGTGCGCATGCGGATCTTGGGAGAGACCATCGGGCCGCGCAACGCGGCGTCGACGACGTCGGCGAGAGGCATGTGGATCGCGACACGGTCGCGGTCCTGGATCTCGACCAGCACGTCGAAGGTCGGCGGCGCCTTGCGTTCGAGCACAGACTTTTGTGTCCCTCTGCGGCGCGCCTCTTCGTCGGAAAGAGTCACGCTCTGGATGCCGCCGAGCAGGTCGTTCAGGGTCGGGTTCACAAGCAGGTTCTCGAGCGTCTGGCCATGCGCGGTGGCGATGAGCTGAACGCCTCGCTCCGCGATGGTGCGCGCGGCGGCCGCTTCGAGCTCCGTGCCGATCTCGTCGATCACGATCACCTCAGGCATGTGGTTCTCGACTGCCTCGATCATCACCGCGTGCTGGAGGAGCGGCGTCCTCACCTGCATGCGCCGCGCGCGCCCGATGCCGGGGTGGGGGATATCACCGTCGCCGCCAATCTCGTTTGACGTGTCGACGATCACCACGCGCTTGCGCAGCTCATCAGCGAGCAACCGGGCGCATTCGCGCAGCATCGTGGTCTTACCGATACCCGGGCGACCGAGCAGCAGGATGCTCTGGCCGCTGACGACGATGTCCCGGATGATCTCGCCTGTCCCAGTGACGGCGCGGCCGATTCGCATCGTCAGGCCGGTGATGCGACCCGATCGGTTGCGGATGGCTGAGACGCGGTGAAGCGTGCGCTCGATGCCGGCACGGTTGTCGTCCCCGAACTGCCCGACGTTGTCGGCCACGTGCTCGAGGTCGGAACCTGACACGGGATGATCGTCGAGCAGGACTTCGCGTCCAGGCACCCGAGCCTCCGGCTCACGGCCCAGGTCAAGGACGATCTCGAGCAGCTCTCCCGGATCGGTGCGTTCGTGCAGCGCGCGGGCAAGATCGGGCGGCAGTGCCCTGGCGAGAAGCTCGATCTCCTCGTCCCAATTCGCAGCGCGCTTGATCGCGGGAATTATCTTTTCAGCGGTCATCCGTACGACGGCACCAGTCCCTTCTCGCGCAACGGTACGCGGACCGCAAGTTCCTTGACCAAAAGAAGCTGCGTCAGCAGCACGCTGAACCCACGCCCGCGGAGGGCGTCGATCATGTGGGAATCATAGTGGCGCAAGCTCGACCAGGCAGGTGCTTCGGAGTCCTTGAGGAGCGATAGTCCGAAGTCCGCAAGTTGCCCCGGCAGCGGGCCTTCGGGCAGCGCCATGAAGTTCAAGGTGTTGGGCCGAGCGCCGGTGCTTCGCTCCACCTTGGCCCACCCGACCAGCTCGACGCGGTCGACAACATAATCGTCCTTGTCGGAGCCACGCGCCGCGAGTCTCCCGGTCCACTCGCCGCCGTGCAGCGCCCTCCACTCGCGGTAGGTCGGGGCTTCGACAAAAGACACCTCTTTGGGCGTCACCTTGCGGTACAGCTGATAGAGCAGGCGGTTGTCGCCCCGCCTGGCCGGCCTCAACTGGTCGGGGAATTGCTCCGAGCGCATGACCGGCTTGTCGGCGTAGACGACCACCTCGGTCGCGAACTGGCGAAAGCCTCGCAAGCGGAAGGCCGGAAGAAGGGGGTCGCGCTCGGGCACGCGGACGAACAAACGGAGCGCCCCTTTCTCGAGCGCCTGGTTGGAGAGGTACTCCACCAGCGCGGGGGCCACCTCGTCGGAGTCAGACTCATCGGCCACCTGAAGATTGAGGACCTGAAGCACGCGCGCTCGTCTTAGATCGAGGCCGAGGGGCTCGCCCGACGCCTGTATGAAGCCGACGACCCTTCCGTTGTCCTCAGCGACGTAGATCAGCGTCTCTTGGGACAGCGGAAGGAGAGCGGAGAGCGTCGAGCTGAGCAGCGACCACAATCTCGCCGCCGGGGGCGCTTCAGCGCTCAGGCGGATATCCGCCGAGCGGTACATCTCTTCGATCCGAGCCAGGTCCAGCAGGCCGGCAGCGCGAATTTTCACGATGCCGCCATGCGCACGAACTCACGATGAAGGCGCAGGTCGTCGGTCAGCTCAGGATGGAAGCACAGAGCCACGATGCGTCCCTGGCGGATGGCGACCGGGTGCCCATCGTGCTTGGCGATCACATCGGCCGCTCCCGTCGATTCGACCATCGGCGCCCGGATGAACACGCCCGGAAATGACTTGCCACCCAATCCGATAACGTCCAGCGGGGCTTCGAAGCTGTCGACCTGGCGGCCGTATCCGTTGCGGCGGACGCCGATGTCGAGCAGGCCCAGGCCTTTCTGATCCGCCATCCCGTCCAGCACGTCCCGGGCCAGCACGATCATCCCGGCGCAGGTCGCAAACGTGGCGAGACCGTGAGAGATCGCGTCGCGCAGCGGCTCGAGCACGCCGTTGCGCTCCATGAGCATCGTCATGGTCGTGCTCTCGCCACCTGGGAGCACGATGCCATCGAGACCCTCGAGGTCTTCACGCGTCCGCACCAATCGCGTGCGCGCGCCGGAATTCTCCAGGGCACGCATGTGCTCGGCAAAGGCACCCTGCATCGCGAGGACCCCGATGAGAGGTGATTTTCTCCGAGTCGGACGGGAGCTACCTGCCTCGGGCAGCGAGCAGCTCTTCCTTGGGGATGGCGGAGATTTCCAGACCCTCCATCGCCTTCCCCAGTCCCGCGGACACCTCGGCCAGAAGCGCCGGCCGGTCGAAGTAAGTGGTGGCCGCGACTATCGCCTTGGCACGCTTCAAGGGGTCCTCGGACTTGAAGATGCCCGATCCGACGAATACTCCGTCCACGCCCAGCTGCATCATCAAGGCGGCGTCCGCCGGTGTCGCGATGCCGCCCGCCGCGAAGTTGACCACCGGCAAACGGCCCAGCCGCTTGCACTCGGCGAGAACTTCGAGCGGCGCGCCAATGAGCTTGGCCTCGCGGGCAAGCTCGGCGCGGCTCATACCCCGCAGCTTGCGGATACCCGCGTTGACCGCTCGCGCGTGGCGTACTGCCTCGACCACGTTGCCAGTCCCCGCCTCGCCCTTGGTGCGGATCATCGCTGCACCTTCAAAGATGCGGCGAGTCGCCTCCCCAAGATCGCGGCATCCGCACACGAAGGGCACCTTGAACGGGTGCTTGTCGATGTGGTTCTCCTCGTCCGCCGGCGTCAGGACCTCTGACTCGTCGATGTAGTCGACTCCCAACGCTTCGAGGATCTGCGCCTCGACGAAATGGCCGATCCGGCATTTCGCCATGACCGGGATCGTGACGGCCTCCATGATCGACTTGATCAGGTCGGGGTCGGACATGCGGGCCACGCCGCCGTGCTTGCGGATGTCGGCGGGCACTCGCTCGAGAGCCATCACAGCGGCGGCGCCGGCGTCCTGCGCGATGCGGGCGTGCTCGGCCGTGACGACGTCCATGATCACGCCGCCCTTGAGCATCTGGGCAAGGCCGGACTTGACCTTGAAAGAGCCCTTCACGGCGCCGTTTCCATTACGCGAACCGTTGCGTTCGGCCACGATCGAGATTCTACGCTGGGTGTGTTCTAGAGCCTCTCCAGGACCAGCGTGCGTTTCGAGGCGTATTCGTGGTCGGACAGCAGCCCATCGCGATGCAGGCGGGTCAGCATGTCCATCTCCTCGAGCACGTCCAGCAGCGGCGCCATCGTCCGGCGGGCAAGGTAGGCATCGGAGGCAGTGCCCGCCTCCTCGCCGCGCGCGTCGAACTCGCGAATGAAGAACAGCGCTTTCACGGCCGAGAACGGGATCCCGAGCTTGCGCACCGGGCTGTCGCTCTGCTCGGCGTGGAGATTCAAGACGACGCCATAGCGATGGCGCTCGAGCGAGCCGTCAAGGTGGCCGCGGAGCACCTCCCCGTCGAGGAACCGGATGGCGACCTTCCTGGTTGGAGTCTCGGAGGCGAGGTCCTTGTCGCGCGGAAGCTCCACCCACTTGACCGCCGTGAGCGGGATCCAGGCCGTTTCGTTGTTCTCCAGGCCCCCTGCATCGTCCACCTCGACCAGGAAGTCGGGCTCGTCGAAATCCAGGTCCCGGGCGACCCCCTCCAGGGTTTCGTCGTCGAAAAAGCGAATGACTACCTTGGCCATTGCATACCTACTGTACTAACCCTCATGTCTCCACACTCCTGCGCGCTCGGCGCCGCCCGATTCGACGGGCGCATTTAATACACACGGCGATGTGCTTGCGGACAGCTTCGGCCTGGTTGCGGCGAAGCTTGCCCGCCAGGTACGGGGCCAGTAGGGGAACGGCCTCCGCGTGGTTGAGCTCGCCCTCGCCTTCCGCGGCGACGTACTCCTCCTTGAATCGCAAACGGGCGCGGTACAGCAGGGTCTCGACGGCGCTTTCGGACATCTTGAGCGTGCGGGCGATCTGGCGGTAGCTCAGGTCCTGCAGCTCGCGAAGCGTCAGCACCAGCCTGTACTTCTCGGGCAGCCGCTGCGCCACCGCCCACACCTGGCGGCGCATCTCGTTCGATTCCTGGACCAGGACCGGGTCGAAGCTCTTGCTGGTGGAGGGCAGGTTGGCAAGCAGCTCACCTTCTTCCTCCTCGATGCCATCGGCCCGCAGGTCGCGCTGGCGCCGCCGCAGCTCGTCGAAGCAGAGGTTCCGCGCGACTGTATGGACCCAGCCGCCGAAGTTGAAGGAGTCGTCCACCCGATCCATCATCCGGAGCGCCTTCATGAAGGTCTCCTGCGCGATGTCCTCGGCGAGCAGAGCGTCCCCTAGCTTGCGGCGGACCAGCCTGTAGATGGACGCGACGTAGCGGCGGTGCAGCTCCTCGAACGCATGGATATCACCGGCGCGGTAGGCCCTGACCAGCTCGACGTCCGACGGCTCGATGCCCTCCTTCGTCGGCGGATCCTTTTCTTCTATTCCCAAACGCGTTCCTTGCAGGCCCGCGCCGCGGTTTGGGTCAGCAGTTGGCCGGCGTCTCGCATGAGCTGCTGCAGATTGTCACCTTCCTCGTCGAGCGTCACGACCGCGGTTACGCCTAAACCTCTCAATGCCTCCCAGCCGGGGCCCTTGCTTCCGGCGATCAGGAGAACCGGGATTCTAGCCGCTTTGGCGCGCTTTGCCACCTCGCCGGGGGCCTTGCCATACCCGGTCTGGGCGTCGGCCTGCCCTTCCCCGGTGATCACCAGGTCAGCGTCTTTGAGCTTGGCGTCGAAGCCGCTGGCCCCGACCACGAGCGGCGCACCGGGAACGAGCGTGGCATCGAGAAACGCGATCAGGCCGGCCCCCGCGCCGCCCGCCGCCCCTGCTCCGGGAACATCGGTCACCTTTTTTCCCAGCTCGCGTTCGATCACCGCGGCGAAGTTGGCCAGCGCGGCATCCAGCTCGCGTATCGCTGCTTCGTCCGCTCCCTTCTGAGGGCCGTAGACAGCACTCGCCCCGAGGGGTCCCGTCAGCGGGTTCGTGACGTCGCAAGCCACCATAACTTTCACCGACCGCCACGCCAGGTCGAATCCTGAGCTGTCGATTCGCGCCAGGCGAGCCAGCGCAGCGCCACCACGGGGAAGGTCCGCGCCGGCGGAATCCAGGAGCCGGTAGCCAAGCGCCTGCGCCATACCGGCACCGCCATCATTTGTCGCCGACCCGCCGATGCCGGCGATGATCCGTTCGACGCCGGCTGCCCGCACGGCCTCCAGCAGCTGGCCGAATCCGTACGTCGAGGCCTTCCTCGGGTCGCGACGTTCGGCCGGAATCAGGGTCAGGCCGCTCGCTGACGCGAGCTCCACCACCCCGGTTCGGCCGGCCTCGATCAATCCATAAGTCGCTTGCACACGATCCCCAAGGGGTCCTTCCACCTCGACGGTGCGGTATTCGCCGCGGTGCGCGCTGACCAGAGCTTCAACCGTTCCATCGCCCCCGTCGGCGACCGGGACCTCGACGACCTCGGCGTCGGGGAAGGCCTCACGCACACCGCGCGCGATGGCCGCCGCGGCTTCCGGTGCCGAGAGCGATCCCTTGAACGTGTTGGGAGCGATGACCACCTTCATCGCGGGGAGCTTACGCGGGGCGCTTAGTAGACGGGGATCGTCCAGTCCTTGAACTTCGGTGACTCGCCACGCACCGCGCCGAAATAGATGCTCTGCAGCTCCTGCGTGAACTCGCCGACCTTACCGTCTCCCACCTGTCGGCGATCGACCTCGACCACAGGTGAGATCTGCGCGCCCGTGCCGCACAGCAGCAGCTCGTCGCACGTGTAAAGCTCGGTGCGGTCGATGCTGCGCTCGACGACCTGCATGCCGAGCTCGTCCCTGATCAAGCCCATGAGCAGGGTGCGCGTCACGCCCTCGAGGATGTCGTCGGTGACCGGAGGGGTGACAAAGGTGCCGTCTTTGAACATAAACAGGTTCTCGGCGGATCCCTCGGAGACGTGCCCGTCCACCGTAAGAACAATCGCCTCGTCAAATCCGGCTTCGACCGCCTCTGATTTCGCGAGCGCCGACTGCGCGTACGCGCCTGTCACCTTGGCCCGCGCCGGCAGCGATTGGTCGGGCACCCTCCGCCACGTGCTGACCATGCAGCGGATGCCTCCTTCTATTTCGACGTACTTGCCGAACGGTATGGCGTAGATGAAAAAGCTGTGATCCAGGTTGTGCAGCCGGACGCCGATCTCTTCGCTCGACGCATAGAGGAGAGGACGCACGTAGACGTCGGACTTGAACTCGTTGCGCCTGAGGAGGTCGAGCGTGAAATTGACCAGCTCCTCGGTGGAGTGAGGCAGGCTCATGCGCATCACGTTGGCCGACCGGCGCATGCGGTCGTAGTGCGCTGCAGCCTGGAGCAGGTACAGCTGCTCGCCCTTCGGGTTCCAGTACGCGCGAATGCCTTCGAAGACGCCTGTGCCGTAGTGAAGCGCGTGCGTCATCACGCCGAGCCTGACGTCGTTGTACCGGGCGAACCCGCCTTCATAGAAGACCCACGTGTTGGGATGAGTCGCGGGTTTCTTGGCGCCGACTTTGGTTTTCGTATCCACTCCCATCGCGGATTAAGTGTAGGCCCGGACCGGTTGGGCGGCGCCAGAGCATGCACAGGGCACGCGGGTTCTGTTATGAATCCCGGCGTGAGCCTCTACGGCATCATCGCGGACCTGCGGCGCGAGCATCCGACTCCCGCGACCACGGAGACGCTCGACATGGTCGTCGCCGAGCTCGGCCGGACGCGCGACAACCTCAAGGAGGCGGTCGCCAACCTGAGCGGCAAACCCCTTCCTCCAGGTGGCAAGCCGGTGCTCGATGAGCTGGTCGAACGCGCACGCCAGGAAGGCGTGTACGACCTGGACTATGGCCCCGACCCGTATGACAAGCCGCCCCTCGAGCCGCTCGACGAAGGGACGTTGGGCATCGGGGCTCTGCTCGCTCTCACGTCGGTGGGAGGTATCGCGCTCGCTGTGCTAGCCGTCGTGCTCGCGGTCAACCAGATCTTGCACTCCGGCAGTGGCTGAGTTCTCGTTCGACGTCGTCTCGGAATTCGATTCCGCCGAGCTGACCAACGCACTGGACCAGGCTCGCCGCGAAGTCGGCACGCGCTACGACTTCAAGGACACCCAGACCTCGTACGACCATCGAGGCGATGTGGTCGTGATCGAGTCGGCCAGCGAAGAGCGGGCCAAGGCCGCGCTCCAGGTTCTGCGCGAAAAGGCGGCACGAAGGCAGCTCTCGGCCAAGCTCTTCAAAGCCGGCGACCCCAAGACCATCGGGAAGGGCAGAGGTCAGATCGAAGTACAGCTCAACGCCGGCATCACAGACGAGATCGCGAAGGACCTCCGCAAGCGGATCCAGAACGTGACAGCCAAGGTCCAGGTACGGATCCAGGGCGACCAGCTGCGCGTCGTCGGCAAGGACAAAGACTCGCTTCAGCTGGTGATCAAGTCGCTCCGCGAAGCCGAGGACATCACCGTCCCCCTGCAGTTCACCAACTACAGGTAGCCCTCGCCGGACACTATTAGCCCGGTGCTGGTCATCCCTGCGATTGACATCTTCGGCGGACGCTGCGTCCGCCTGGTTCAAGGCGACTACGAGCACCCCACCGTTTATTCAGACGATCCCAACGCGATCGCGGGCGAGTTCGCAGAAGCCGGAGCCGAGCATCTTCATGTGGTGGACCTGGACGCCGCACGCGGCACTGCTGACAACAAGCAGGTCATCGAGGCGATCCTGCGCCGGAAGGACCTCAAGGTCCAGGTCGCGGGCGGGATCCGGACCTCCGACGCGGTGGACTTCTGGCTCGGAACGGGCGCCCAAGCAGTTGTGATGGGGACCGCCGCCGTGCGCGATCCGCGCCTTCTCGAGCGATGCGCGCGCCAGCATCCAGGGCGGGTGCTCACCGCTCTCGACCTGCGCGACGACAAGCCGGCCGTCACCGGCTGGGCGCACACCGAACCGGTCCTGATCGGAGCGCTCCTCGGGCGGTGGGACAGATTGCCTCTGGCCGGTGTGATCGTGACCTCCATCAATAGGGACGGCACTCTCTCGGGGCCAGACCTCGATGTGCTGGTCAAGGTCCGGGCGATGACCGGTTTGCCCATGCAGTACTCGGGCGGCGTCTCGTCGCTCGATGACATCGCGCGCGTGGCTGCCGCGGGGGCGAATGCCGTCATCCTCGGCAAGGCCCTATACGAGGGCCGCATCACGCTCGAGCAGGCGCTGGGCAAGTGAGGCGGATCTTCGCCGCTGCGGCGATCGCGCTTGCTGCCGCCGCCTGCAGCACAGCGCGCGACTCGGCAGATGATCAGACGCTTCACCAGGACATCGTCAGCAACGCCAACGGGGCTGAGGTGACCTTCGACGCGACGGTCGTGAGCGATCCGGTGACGTCGGGAACGCATGAGCGATTCCAAGTGAAAGTCCCAACAGGAGAGATCCTCGAGGTCGACCACAACACGAGCCTCGCTCCTAGTGTGCCCGTCCATTCGGGAGACCACCTGGTCATCCACGGCAAGCTCTACATCGACCCAGGGCCTCGAATCGGCGTGCACTGCACGCACTCACACACCTCGAGCGGCTGCCCCATCCCGGGCTGGATCCAGTTCGCGAGCACCTACTACGAGTGAAACCCGGGTATCGGATGCCGCGAGCGCCCTTTCAAACGCCCCGTTGGCGCCAAAGATGCGCTATCCAGGCCCTTGAGTTCAGGGAGTCGTTGCAACAGCCATCCAGTTAGGAGGCGTTGCATGCGTTTGCCGAAACGTGAAGAGAAGCGTCGGTTTTGGGAGTCCATCAGGGCCGGCGCGAGCAGGACCGAG
>Ga0099794_10000127_pt1 | contig 27564 bp, 25 predicted proteins | sample Rivendell_Oct201_10_FD_77320 | JGI IMG/M metagenome (GOLD analysis project Ga0099794, IMG submission 77320) | Vadose zone soil microbial communities from the Eel River Critical Zone Observatory, Northern California, USA -... | ecosystem: Host-associated > Plants > Roots > Rhizosphere > Soil ... | reverse complement strand
CGGGACCGGCATGGATTCGCTCGGGAGCTGCTGGATTTTTACGGCGCCTTGCTCGGAGTGCAGGAGCAGGCATATGACGCGACGGGTAAGGCAAGGCCACCCGCCGGCGACCTGGTCGCGTACGTGGCCGAGATGGTAATGCCGTCCGTTGGGGACGTGACCATCGCCGCCGGCCCCCTGAAGCTTCGCGATGCCGTGGCCAGCCGCCTCGCCGCCACGGACTCTCGCGAGCTCGTCGCCGCGTGGATCGGTGGCGAAGAGCAAGACATGGTCGATCGCTACCTGGCGCGTGCCTCTGTGACCCCAGTCCTCGAGGCGTTGGGGCCTGAGGCGGCGGGCTCGTGTATCGGCGTGCAAGACAAAAGGCACTGCCCAGCGTGCGGAGGACCTCCGCAGCTCAGCTACTTTGCGATCGCGAGCGAAGACCTCGCAGCGGGCGGCCGGTTGCTGCAGTGCGCGCGCTGCCACGGCAGCTGGGGCTACGCGCGCATGACGTGCCCCGGCTGCGGCGAGGACTCGAGCTCACGTCTACCGATCTTCAGCGAGCAGGGGACGACATCGGGCGAGCGGGGCAGCGTCGTGAGAGGACTTCAGGGCAAGCTCGAGAGCAACGGGGGGACCCAGCACCAGGTCGTGTTTCCTCACATCCGCATCCAGGCGTGCGAGTCGTGCCGGCATTACCTGCTCAACATCGACCTGGCGGCCGACCCGGCCGCGGTGCCTGAGGTCGACGAGCTGTCCGCCCTTCCGCTCGACCTGTACGCCAGCGAGCAGGGCTTCTCGAAAATCATTCCCAATCTGATGGGGTTTTAGGTTATGGCCACAGCAATCAAGCCCGGCGAGTCGTACGGCTTCTTCACCGATACCAGCATCTGCATCGGCTGCAAGGCGTGCGAGGTCGCCTGCAAGGAATGGAACCAGCTCCAGGGCGACGAGCCGAAGTTCTTAGCCGACAGCTACGACAACACAGGCCAGCTCGACGACCAGAACTGGCGTCACGTCAAGTTCATCGACGAGGTGCCCGCCCAGTCTGTCGATTCCGGCAACGGCAAGGCGTGGCTGATGATGTCCGACGTTTGCAAGCACTGCAAGCACGCGAGCTGCATGGAGGTCTGCCCGACCGGCGCGATCATCCGCACCGAGTTCGACACTGTGTTCATCCAGCAGGATGTCTGCAACGGCTGCCGGAACTGCGTCGCCGCCTGTCCGTACAGCGTCATCGCCATCAACGCGGCGACAGGCACTGCGCACAAGTGCACGCTCTGCTACGACCGCCTGCAGGGCGGTCTCCAACCCGCGTGCGCCAAGGCGTGCCCCACCCAGTCGATCACGTTCGGGCCGCTGGCCGAGCTCCAGCAGGCGGCCGACGTCCGGCTGGCGGCGCTGCACTCGCAGGGTGTGGCCCAGGCTCAGCTGTACGGCCGCGACGACACTGTCTATGGGGGGCTGAACGCCTTCTTCCTGCTCATGGACAAACCCGAGACCTATGGACTCCCGAACGCGGCCAATGCCGGGCTGCCCTCTCGCAACAACGTGGGCGGCTACCTCGCCGCGCTAGTGACCGCCGTTCTTGGTGTCTTCGCGGGAGTCGTCGCCTTCCGGCGGCGCACCGAATCGTGATGTACCTTGCCGCGGAGCACTTCGTGCGAGCGCCGCAGTGGACCTGGTACATCCTCGGCTACTTCTTCTTCGCCGGCCTCTGCGGCGGCTGCTATGCGCTGGCGACGCTGCTGCGTTTGGTGGGCGACCCGCGCGACGAGCCGGCTGCGCGCCTCGGGTTCTATGCGAGCTTCGCCGCCTTGATCTTCTGTCCCATCCTGCTCACCGCCGACCTGGGCGCGAGCTGGTCGAAGTTCTGGCACATGCTCATCGACGTGACGCCGGGGGACACCGGCCTCAGCTTCAAGTACTGGTCGCCGATGTCAGTCGGCGCCTGGGCGCTGTTCATCCTCGGGTTGTTCGTGACGGTGTCGGCACTGGAGGCTTACTGGCTCGACAGGCGCAAAAGTGCCCAGCCGCTCGGCGGAGTCGCCGGCCGCGCCTTCAACATTGTCGGCGGCGTCCTCGCCCTGTTCTTCGCCTCGTATACCGGTGTCCTCCTCAGCGTGAGCAACCAGCCGGTCTGGAGTGACACGTGGATGCTCGGCGCCCTGTTCCTCGCCTCCGGTCTGAGCGGGTCCGCGGCGTTGATGGCACTCCTCACCCGATACCGGCCTGATTCGGTGTTCACCCTCGACCGAATCCTCGAGGCCGAGGCGTACTTCTCAATCCTGGAGCTCGTCGTGCTGGTCCTGTTCTTCATCACGATCATCGCGGCGGGGACGGCAGGGAGAACGCTGCCGATGTTCCTGCTGTGGCTCATCGCGCTTGCCGGCATCGCCGCGTCGCTCGTGGCGGCGAGGGGACACCTTCGCCTTCTGCCTGGCGGCCGCTCCGCGGTCATCGCTCGCGCAACCACCAACGTCCTGGCCGTGGCCATTCCTGTCCTGGTCGGGGTGCTGGCGCTGCGCGCGGCGGTGATCTTCAGTGCTCAGTAGTCCGCCAAGCTCAGACCAGGTCCTCGCCGTGCTGTCGGCGATCCAGGATCCCGACCTCGGCCGTGACGTGGTCAGCCTCGGCATGATCAAGGACCTCGTCATCGGCGCCGAGGGTCGCGTGAGCTTCACGTTCGAGCTGACGACGCCGGCTTGCCCGGTCAAAGATCGTTTCCAGACGTTGGCGCAAAAGCTGGTCGCCGACATTCCGGGCGTAACTGCTGTCGACCTGAAGATGACGGCCAACGTGCGCTCGGCCTTCAATCGGCCGCAGCCGAATCAGGTCATCCCAGGCGTCAAGCAGGCGATCGCCGTCGCCTCCGGAAAAGGTGGGGTCGGCAAATCCACTGTGGCGATTAACCTGGCCTGCGCCCTCGGCCTCACAGGGGCCAAGGTCGGACTGCTCGACGCGGACATCTACGGTCCGTCGATACCCGGAATGATGGGCATCCAGGACCAGCCGAAGGTCAGGGATCAGAAGCTGGTGCCGCTCGAAGCCTTCGGCGTCAAGCTGATGTCGATCGGCTTTCTGGCGGGCGCCGACAAGGCGATGGTTTGGCGGGGACCCATGGTCTCGAGAGCCATCGAGCAGATGCTCACCGACGTCCACTGGGGCGAGCTCGACTATCTGGTCATCGACCTCCCGCCTGGCACCGGCGACGCGTCGCTGACCCTGGCCCAAGCGGTGCCGCTGACCGGCGTAGCGATCGTGTGCACTCCGCAAACTTCCGCGCTCAACATCGCCGTGAAGGCGCTGCAGATGTTCCGCGGCCTGAACGTGCCCCCGCTGGGCCTGGTCGAGAACATGAGCTGGTTCGTCTGTGGGAAATGCAACGAGCAGCACTTCATCTTCGACCATGGTGGCGCCGAACGCGCCGCCCGTCGCCTGGGCGTTCCTTACCTCGGCGGGATCCCGCTGGAGAAGGGGATTCGCGAGGAGGCGGACGCGGGCGCACCTGTGGTCGTGTCGCGACCCGACTCGGCCGGCTCGAAAGCGTTTCGCGACGTCGCATCCGCGCTGGCCGCGCGGGTCTCTGTGCAGAGCTTTCGCCAGCTGCCCGTGATCAACGTTCGTTAGGCGCGGCCGGGGTCTCCCGTTCGAGCTCCTGCCTGACCTCGAGGATCAGGGCCGCGACATCTGTGTCATCGAAACTACCTTTCGCCGCCCGTATGCGCTCAGCCGCCACGCCGGCCATGTAGCAGGAGAGAGGGGCAAACCGCCGCTCCTGCGTGTGGGCCGCAACCCGAGCCAGCTCCAGCAGCTCGAGCGCCACCTTGGCGTCGAGCGAAGGCGTTTCGATCTTGGCCGAACGCCGTTCACCCGCCGCAACCCACCGCTCTCCTAGCTCGTCGAAAAATCGATTCATGCGTCAGCTATAGCACGACGCGATGAGTCGCCGGCTCAGGACGCGGACTGCGCCTCGCGCTCTTGGGGATTGATGGCGATCCCGAGGGCAGCCGACTTGCCGATTTCCGCGGCCAGCTTCCAGTGGCGCGCCGCGGCGTTGACATCGCCCCGTTCGTCGAGCAGTCGCGCGTAGTCCATGTGGCAGTCGCGCAGGCGGTTAGGCATGCCAACCTCACCGAGAATCGCGATTGCGGCTTCAAATTGACGGTCCGCCGGCTGCGTCCTATCCAGCCGCTCTTCCAGTTTGGCCTGAAGGATGTGAACGTCCGCGAGACAGACGCGCTCTCCGAACGCCTCCGCCGCCTGGGCTGCCTCCGTCAAATAGCGCTGAGCGTCGTCGAGACGGCCTTTCCTCAGGTTGACATCGGCGAGATTGGCCAGGACGTAACCGCGACCTCGCCGGTCGATGCTCAGTTCCTCAGTCCCGGCGAAGGCTTTCAGAAAGTGTTCTTCCGCTGAGTCGACCTGGCCCTCGATCAAGAGCAAATTACCCAGGTCGTTCTCCACGCGGTAGACGGCGCTGAGATCCGACTCGATGGAGTACAACGCCAGCGCCTTGTCGAGGTGCAGTCGAGCTTTGGCCGGCTGATGCAACTGCTGATAGGCCGCACCCAAGCCGTGGTTCATCTTTGCCATCTGCAGAAGGTCTTTGACTATGCTCGCTGCATCAACAGCGGCCTCGTAGTGGCTTATGGCCAGGCCCAACGATCGAGCCGCGACGAACATGCTTGCGATGTGGCCCAGGATGCGCGCTTCGAGTTGTGGCGGCCGCGGCTGGAGTTTGCGACAGCGGTCCAGGGCCTGGTTCGCGAGGGGAATCGCCTTCGGATCGTCCATCAGCCCCCACGCGCTCGCTTCCCAGTCAAGGGCGTCGACTGCCGACCACTCGTCGTCCTGGCGCTCGAAATGCTCCCGGGCCATCGGCAGGTGCATCAGGGCTTCTTGTGGCTGAACCAGCCTGCAGTACGCCTGGCCCAGATAGAAATGAACAAGAGCCGCGTCGTCGCGGCTCCACTTCTTCGGGAGCAGTGCCAGCCCGAGCTTGACAACGTCGGGGAAATCGCGGACCAGGGTCAGCCTTTCGAGCTCACGCAGCTCCCTCTGGGGTTCGGTCAGGTCCGGCTGGCCGTCGGGATCGAGAAGGAAGAACTCGATCGGCTTCTGTGTCTTCCTGGCGATCAGCCTCAGCGTTTCGAGAGATGGTTTGACCCGGTCGTTCTCGATCAGGTGGATGGCGGTCCGGCTGAGCTGGTCGGCGGCGACCTGGGCCAGGCTCAGCCTGGCCTCCAGCCTCGCTTGACGGACCGAGCCCTCCCGGATGGCGACGCCTTTGCGGCGACCTTTGTACTTGCTGCCGAGCATGGCGGTGAGCATATACCGCCAAGCCCGGCAGATCGCGAACTAAATTAACGAATGGCTTTACGGCGTGGGGCCGATTACGTCCGCCGCCACAGGGGCGATCGCGATCGCGAGCGCCGCAACTGTTAGCAGAAGGGACAGGAATAGCTTGCGCATTTGGTACCTCCTTTAAGGGGATGGGCCGAGTGTGGGCTGAGTTGACGACTGCTGTCAACTCAACTCCCCGGTTGCGGTACCCGAAGTGCGAGCAGTTGCCTGGCTACAAGACCAAAGTGCCGCCCTCCGAACGAGTTGCTTTTCAGTTGACTTGACGCTGGAGGCTGGGGCTGGTATGACGCGCCCAATTGCCGGCGCCGTCCGGCTCATTCATGGGAGACGCAATCATGCGTAGGTTGATCCTCTCGTCAGTTCTGACCCTCGGTGCTCTCGTCCTGACTGCACTCACAGTCTTGGCCGACACCATCGGGCCAGGCGTCTAGTCGATTAGGTCGGCCCGCGTGGCTTTACTCATAGCACCGTTTCGCTTGACGTGATATAACCGCCAAATCAGCAATCGCCAAACGAAGCCACGCGGGCGCCTTCTCGGCGTCGATGTCGACAGGACCCTGATCAGGCAGGCGCGACTCGACGCCGGTCTGAGCATGTCGCAGATGGCCGGTACGGAACTGACCCGGCAAGCCATTTTCCTGGTTGAGGCCGGCAAGACACGGCCGTCGATGCGAACTCTCGAGCTCATCGCGAGCCGTACAGGAAAGTCGCTGCAATCCTTTTTGTTGAACAATCCTCTTCCGGGCGGTCCTCGAGCCGCCGACGCTCGGGTGGGGGAGCTCCAGACTCTTTGCCTCCAGCAACGATTTGACGATGCAATCGCGCTGGGCCTTCCGATGCTCGAGCACACGATGGCGCCGAGGTTCGAAGCCCTCGTCAGGCACTACGTGGGCCAGGCTCTGGTGCGCTCCAACCGACCTGACGAAGGCCTGGAGCATCTACGCCGAGCTCAGGCGCTTCTGGAAAAAGATCCGGACCCTTGGCTGGCCGTTGAGTGTGCCGACTGGGAGGCGTGCGCACTCTACCTCAAGGAGGACAGCCACGCTCTGATGGTTGCGGAGAACGCGCTCAGTTTGTGTCGCGCTACAGAGCCTCGCCTCCCTGGAACAGAGGCGCGGATACTGGAGCACATCGCCACGATCCACGTCAAGAACCACACGTACGACCGTGCCGTCGCTTTCTATGAAGAGGCGCTCGAGGCGGCGGGCTCGATGCGCGATCTGCCCCGCATGGGAAGGACATATCACGGACTCAGCATTGCTTACCAGGAGCGGGGCGAGCTGAGCAGGGCGATCGAGTACACATACAAGGCACTAGCGCTTTACTCTCTCGAACACGACACGGCGCTGATCGCTAATGGCGAGAACGAACTCGGCCTGCTGCTGACGCGACTCGGCCAGATGGAGCGAGCGGGCGATGCATTTCGAGCCGCCATTGCACATCTCGATGAAGCGGGCACCACACGGGGAAAGAGTCACGTGCTGCTGAGCCTCGGTGCACTGCAGGTGAAAATCGGCAAGTTCAACGACGGCATCCAGATCGCCAAAGAGGCCATCGATCTCGCGAAGTTGCAAGGTGAGGTTCACGCTCAGACCACAGGACATGTTCTGCTCGGTCAGCTGTACGAGCGCAAGAACCGGCATCAGCTGGCTGACAAAGAGTTCGCCAATGCACTTCGATTGCTCAAGAAGGAAGGCCTGAACGACAGGCTCGCGGAGACACATGCCTCGTATGCGGAACTCCTGGAGGCGCGAGGTGACCACAAAGGGGCAAGCCGCCACTGGAAGGACGCCGCCAAGCTGGCCCTCGGGACTCAGGCTGTCAAGGCGACACCCGCCCGAGCGGTCTAGCCAACAACCCGGATCCGGCTAGACGCCGAGGTACTTTTTCTGCAGCGAAGGGTCGGCGCGGAAGGCGGCCGCGGAGCTCTCATGGGTGATCGCGCCTCTTTCCATCACGTAGACGCGGTCGGCGACCGCGAAAGCGAGCGCCAGATTCTGCTCTGCGATCAGCACCGACAGCGCCATCTCCCGTCGCAAACGCGCGACCAGCTCACCGATCTCGCGGACAACCAGCGGCGCCAAACCCTCCGACGGCTCATCCATCAGCAGCAGACGGGGGCGCGTCATCAGCGCTCGACCGATCGCGAGCATCTGCTGCTCGCCCCCTGAAAGGGCGGTCCCGGACACCGCCGCGCGTTCGGCGAGGACCGGGAATAGCGCATGCACCTCGGCCAGGCTGCCGCCGCGCGAGCCCAGGACAAGGTTCTCGTGCACGCTGAGGGTCGGGAAGATTCGCCGACCCTGCGGAACAAGCGAGAGCCCGAGCCTCGCGATCCGGAACGAAGGCAGGCCTGCCACGGGCTGGCCGTCGATGGCGACCGACCCCGACATCGGACGAAGCGCACCCGCGATCGCCATCAACGTCGTCGTCTTGCCTGCTCCATTGCGGCCGAGCAGCGCGACAGCCTCGCCGGGCGCGATTCGCAGTGAAAGGTCGCGAACGACGACACTCGCGCCATAGCCGGCGCTCAGACGCCGCACCTGGAGCCGGTCAGACCGCTCCAAGGTATGCCTCCTGGACGCGCGGGTCGGCGCGGACGGCCTCGGGAGTGCCATCTGCGATCTTCACCCCGTGGTCGAGCACCGAGATCCTCTCGGCGATCGCGAAGACTGCGTCGAGGTCGTGCTCGACAATCACCAGAGTCACGTCGCGAGGCAGGGCAAGCAATCGGTTCAGCGCCGCCTGCCGCTCCACGCCGGATAGTCCGGCCATGGGTTCGTCAAGGAGCAATGCTGAAGGCGCTCCTGTCAGCGCAAGCTCGAGCTCGAGGATCCGCTGTTCGCCATGACCGAGCGTGGCAACCCGCCGGCCGGCGAGGTGGGGGAGACCCGCGGTCTCCAGCCTACGCTTGACTTCTTCGCCGACCAACCTTTCGCCGTCCGGCCAGAACCGCCAGCTGCTGTGGACGCGCGCTCGCACAGCGAGGGCGACATTCTCGGCCACCGTGAGCTGACCGAACAGAGTCGAACGCTGGAAGGTACGCCCCAGACCCAGTCGTGCGCGCCGCCAGGGCGGAAGCGACGTCGCGTCGCGCTTGCCAAGCCGGACCGAGCCTGCCGCGGGGCGAAGCTCTCCGGCGATCACGTTCAAGAGAGTCGTCTTGCCCGCTCCATTGGGTCCGATCAGCGCGCGCCTTTCCCCCGACGCAACCTCGAGGTCGACACGGTCCAGCGCGGCCACCGCGCCGAAGCGAACAGTCAGGCCGGCGACAGCCAGCTCCATTCAGGCCCGCCGGACCAATCCCACCAGGCCGCGCGGCAGGAACAGGACGAAAACTATGAACAGAGCTCCCAGCACGAGCTCCCAGCGATCCACGTATGTCGAGAGTCCGAGCTGCGCAAACAGCACGACGAACGCTCCGAGCAGCGGCCCCACCAACGAGCGGGAGCCGCCGACGACGACCGCGATCAGCCCCAGGCCGGAGACCGTCCAGTAAAGAAGGTCGGGGGTGGCAAACCCGTTGGACATCGCCGCCAGCGAGCCGGAGATGCCGGCCACCGTGCCGGCAACCACGAAGGCGACCAACCGGTAGCGGAAGATTGGAAAACCCAGCGCCCGCATCCGCCGGTCGTTCTCGCGGATGCCCTCGAGAGTCTTGCCAAATGGCGAGCGAGCAAGCGACTCCAGGAAAACAAATACCGCAATGGCGACCAGCAGGCAGAGCACGAAGAAAGGTCCTCGTTCGTAGAGCGACATGTTGAACGCGTCAAGGCCGGGAAGAGTCGGTCGCGGGATGCCGATCAGCCCATCGGTACCTCGCGTCAACGACGTCCAGTTGACGGCAAGCCCCCACAGCATCTGGCCGAATGCAAGCGTGAGCATCAGGAAGTAGATCCCGCTAGTGCGCAGCGATAGGGCGCCGATCGGCAGCGCGGCAAGGCCTCCGGCGACCGCGCCCACCAGCAGCAGCGGCAGCAGGCCGTCGACGTGGCCAATCGCCAGCAGCGCGCATGCATAAGCGCCCACGCCGTAGAAGGCAGCGTGCCCAAGCGACGGCAGCCCCGCATAGCCGACGAGCAAATCGAGCGACATCGCGAAGATGGCAAAGATCAGCGCCTGGGTCGCGATATAGATCCAGAAGCGGGGCGCCCAGAGCGGGATCGATGACAGTGCCAGTGCAAGGCACACGAGAAAGACGAGACGGGAAGGAAACCGGCCCGGGATCACGACCGGCGGCCGAGCAGTCCGCTTGGCCGGACCACCAACACGGCAGCCATGACCGCGAAGATCAGTCCTATCGCGAACTGCGGAAATATCGTGCTGCCGACCACGTAACCCAGCCCGATCACGGCAGCGCCGAGCAGCGCCCCTTCGATCGAGCCAAGGCCCCCGATGACCACGACCACCAACGCCAGGATCAGGACATTGGCGTCCATCCCCGGGTAGATCGCGAACTCCGGCGCGGCGATGACGCCCGCAAGGCCGGCAAGCGCGGCACCGAAGGCAAATGTGAGCGTGAAGACCCGCGGCAGGTCGATGCCCAACAGACCGGCCATCTCCTTGTCCGCGACCCCGGCGCGCAGCACCATGCCAAGCCGCGAGACACGCCATCCTGCCACCAGGAGTGCGCCGATGACGATCGCCATGCCGAGCACGAAGAGGCTGTAGGAGCTGAAGGTTGCGCCAAGAAAGTTGACAGCGCCGTCAAGCCCTGGCGGCGGCGGGATCGACCTCGTCGTCGGCCCGAAGCGCGAGCGGATCAGGTCGACGAAGACGAGCGTGAAGCCGAACGTCATCAGGACCTGGGTGAGGTGTCCATGCCGGTACAACCGGCGGAAGAACACCAGCTCCAGCAGGGCGCCGATCAGCGCCAGCACCACAGGCGCTGCCAATAAGGCAAGCCAGAAGTTGTGTGTCGCCATCACAACTGTGTAGGCCGTGTAGGCGCCGATCATGTAGAAAGACCCGTGCGCGAGGTTCAACACGTCCATCAGCCCGAAGATGATCGACAGGCCAGCGGCCAGCAGGAAGACGAGGCCTCCGAAAGCGAGGCCGTTGACGATCAGCTGAAGGGTGTTGCCGATGACGACGTGAACCTTACCCAGCGTCACAGTGAAGGCCGGATTTATTCCGGCCGTCACCAATGTCTTCGCACCACCGACGTGGCGTGTGCGCCAGCCTCTTGAGATCATCCCATCCCGGGGAAGGTGAGCAGGCGCCTTGGCGAAGCCAACGCGCCGATGCATTCAACAAGTCACATCCTTATCGCCGCTTGCGCGCAGCGGAAACCGACGAGGTTTCCGCTCATTATTTCCCGGGGTCGGCGACTCCGGGATACTGGTCGATCACCTGATTCGTCCAGCCGAGCTTGGGGTCTTTGACCGTCTTGCGGATGTAGATCGTCTGGACGACGTTGTGAGTGTCCGTGTCGAACTTGAAGTCGCCCCGCGGGCTCTTGAACGACACAGCCGCGATCGCTGACATGAAGGCGTCTTTGCTGCTCGTGTTTCCCTTCGTTGCGTTCAGCGCGTCGACGATCACGCGGGCTGTGTCGAAGCCCTGCACCGCGAAGACATCCGCCTGGCGGCCGGCGAACTTCTTCGAGTATTTGGTGATGAAGTCCTGGTTCTCTTTGTTGGTCAGCGTCAGCGCCCAGTGCAGTCCGGTGATCGCGCCATCGGGCGCCGCATCGGTGATTGCGGCCAGCACGTCCTGCTCCACGAAAAATCCAGCACCGGAAACGAGGCTGAGCTTCTTGAGCGTTCCGAGCTCGGCGGCTTTCTTCAGGAAGGTCACGGCGTCGGTGCCGGACATGAAGCTGAAGATGCCGTCGATCTTGTCGGTCTGGATCGCCTGCACGAAAGGCGTCTGGTCTCCGTTGTTCGGAAAGGGCGTCGCGACATCAGGCCCCACGATCGTCCCGCCGCTGGCGGTGAAAGTTTCCTTGAATGAAGCAACTGACTCCAGGCCCGCGCCGTACCTGGCGTAGACGAGCTGGATCCTTTTCTTGCCCAACTTCTCGGCGACGTAGGTCCCCATCGGGTGGGCCGGCTGCCAGTTGCTGAACGACGTCCGGTAGATGTAGGGCGACTTGGCCGCCCGCGAAAGCGAGTTGACGCCTGCATTTGCGATCAGAGTCGGCATCTTCAGACCGTGAAGGTAGTCGCGGTTGCCCGCGGCGTTGGGGCTGGAAACGTAGCCCGCGACCATGTCGACCCCGTCCTGCTCGACCACCTTCTTCGTCGCTGCGACCGCGTCGGCGAGGGCAACCTGTTCATCGGCGGTGACCATGGTGATCTTCCGGTTTCCCGCCTGGTTTCCGACCGAGTCGAAGTACATACGCATGCCGTTGGTGATGCTGTTGCCGAGCTCGGCGTACACGCCCGAATACGGAAGGACCACGCCGAGCTTGAACTCTGGGCCCGTCGGGGCACCTGGCCCGGTAGGGCCGCTGCCGCCGCAGGCGGCCACGACGGCCATGCCGGCGGTGGTGAGCCCAAGCCTGAGGAAATCTCGCCGGTCGATTTGCGTCCAGTTGAGATACCGCTCGAGCTCGTCAGACATGCCGCCCTCCCCTCGTGCGAACCGATACGAACGGATAGATACTATCGCCGCTCGGCTCAGTTGTTGGGGACGCCCGCTCCGGGGGGTGCGCCAGGCCTGCCCCGGCCTCCGGTCCCGGTCGCACAGGTGCCCGAAGGCCCGGCCGGCGAGATCGTGATCGACATCGCCTGGACCGCACCAGCCGCGTCCGGCTGCCCGTTGGCGCGCAGGCACTCGCCGGTGCGCAGGTCCGCGGAGGACGCACTCGAGGTCTTGGTCACTATCGCGGTGGTCGGCACCGTGATCGTCTGGGCCCCTCCGCTGACGGTGAGGACGGTGATCGAGATGCCGGTGGCGGATTGCACCTCGCCGGCGACAAAAGCCATTGCCGGTTGACCAGGTTGATCGGACGGAGTCGGCCTGGGCGACGCTCCGGGCGCAGCCGGCCTGGGCGAACCTCCCGGTGCGGGGTTAGGGCCAAACTGGCCCGCTCCACAACCCGATGCGGCCTTGGGCGACAGGCGAACGGTCATCGCGGTGAGCATGCCGCCGGAATCCTTCTGCCCGGTGGCGACGATGCACGCCCCGGGCACGATGTCGGCCAGCACGGCTGTGGAAGTCCGGCTGAATGTCGTGCTGTTGGTGAATGTGACCGTGATGTCGCCGGTGGCTCCCGTCAGGATCAATGTCTGCCCATTGATCTGCACCAGCTGGCCGGCCGCGCCGTTGCGCGCCTGCCCTCCGCCGCGACCCGGGCTCGGCGACGTCGATGACTTGGATGCGCCGGCTCCGCTCCCGCATGCGGCAACCGCCAGTCCCGCGGCGACAGCTGCCAACACGATGAAGCGGTTCATTGAGCCCTCAGAGCGTCGATCGGGGCGAGCCGGGCGGCTCGCAGCGCCGGATAGACACCGAAAACCAAGCCCACAGCCACAGCCACGCTTACAGCGATCAGGACCGGAAGCGGAGTGATGGTCACGGCGATGTTCGCAGCGCGGGGCACCACGTAGCCGACGGCCAGCCCCATGGCGACCCCCAGCAATCCACCGACGGCCGTCAGCGTTCCGGCCTCGATCACGAACTGCCGGAACAGGTCACCGGGCGTCGCGCCGAGCGCTTTGCGCAAGCCGATCTCGCTCGTCCGCTCGGTGACCGACACCAGCATGATGTTCATCACTCCAATCCCCCCAACCAGCAGGGAGATGGCTGCGACGCTCGCGAGCAGAATAGTCAGTGTCTGCGTCACCGCCTGCGCCGTGCTCAGCACCTGTGTCTGAGTCGTGATCGTGAAATCGGTTTGAGACGGGTCAGTGATGTGGTGCGTCTGCAGGAGAATCTGGCTTGCCTCCAGGTACGCAGATCCGATCGTGGTTGGGCTGGTCGCGCTGAGCAGGATGCGCTGGACCGTGCCCGCGCCGCCGAACAGCTCGTCCTGCGCGGTGCTGATCGGCACCACTGCGAGGTCGTCCTGGTTGCCGAAGCCCTGGCTGCCTGCCGGCGCCAGCACCCCGATCACCTCGAACGGAATCTGCTTCACCTTCACCAGGTCACCGATGCCGGCGCCGAGGTTCGCAGCTGTGGTCGAGCCGAGCACGATGACCTGCGCCCGGGTGGCCACGTCGTGTGCATTGATGAAGCTCCCGCTGTCCAGCGTTCGCGTGTTGGTGACGAGCCAGCCGGGAGTGCTTCCGGAGACTGTGGTGCTCCAGTTGCCTGATGCGCTGACGAGCGACACCCGCCCCTGTGAGACAGGTGCGACAGCCTCGATGTCGGGTGCGTTCTGCCGGTCCTGCAAACCGGTGACGTCGGCCATGGTCAGCGAGTTCCCGCTGCCCGACCCGCCGAAGACTCCACCGGCGAAGGTGCTTCCGGGCGAGACAGTCAACAGGTTGGTGCCAAGCGACGTGATCCGCGCGGCGACGCTGTCCGACGACGCCTGACCGATTCCAACTGTGGCGATCACGGCCGCCACTCCAAACAGGATGCCGAGGGTCGTGAGCACCGAACGGAGCCGGTGGCCCAGAAGGCTGCGCATGCCGGTCTCGATCGTGTGGAACAGGCTCATGCGGCGATTTCTTCGACGAGCCGGCCGTCTCGCATGTGGACGGTGCGCTTTGCCACCGGGGCCACCTCGGGGTCGTGCGTGATGACCACGATCGTGCGGCCCTGCTCGTTTAGGTCGCGGAGCACGGCGAGCACGTCGCGGCTCGACGCAGTGTCGAGGTTGCCCGTCGGCTCGTCGGCGAGGATGAGATCCGGGTCGGTGACCAGCGCGCGCGCGATCGCGACTCTCTGTTGCTGCCCACCGGACAGCTGGTTGGGGCGATGGTCGATCCGGTTGCCCAGGCCAACCTGGTCAAGCGCGTGCAGAGCCAGCCGTCGCCGGTCGCTCACGTTTCTGTAGAGGAGGGGCAGCTCGACATTCCGCCAGGCCGAGAGTTTCGGCAGCAGCTGAAACTGCTGAAAGACGAAGCCGATCCTGCGATTGCGAACGTGCGCAAGCTCCGTCTCGTTCAGCCGGCTGACGTCCTCGCCGGCAAACCAGTAGCGGCCAGACGAAGGGGTGTCCAGGCAGCCGAGGATGTTCATCAGCGTCGACTTGCCCGATCCGGATGGTCCCATCACAGCCAGGGATTCACCGACCGAGACTGTCAGGGAGAAATCCTGGAGCGCCAGCACTGCGGCATCGCCCGAGCCGTAGACCTTGTTGACCGACTCGAGGTGGATGAGCTCCACCCCGCTAGCCCCCTGGTCCACGGAAGCCGCCACCCCCACGACCGCCGCCGCCTAGCACGCTGCTTCCGTTGCCGCTCGGCACTGAGCTCGTGACCACGGCGATGACGACCACCTGGTTGAGCTGGAGTCCCGACAGTATCTGAATCTTGGTCGGATCCGAGGCGCCAGTTTGTACTACCACCGGCTTAGGCACGCCGTTGACAAGCACCTGCACGGTGCTGCCAGCGGCGGTGGTGCGGACCGCGCTCGTCGGGACGGTGAGCACGTGCACGACCTGGTTGAGCACGATGTTCACGGTCGCCGAGATGCCTGGGCGGATCGAGTTGCTGGTGTCCGTCAGCTGAGCCGTGACGGCGAACGTCGCGACACCCGACGAGATGGTGGCCGCCGGAGCGATGGAGGTGATCTTGCCCATCATTGCCTGCGTCGAGCCCGCCGGCGTGACCTGCGCCGCCTGCCCGACTGCGACCAGGTTCACCTGGGAATCGCTGACAGTGCCGGTCACCGCGTACGCGCCGGGGGTAAAGATCACTATCGCGTTCGTAGCCGAGCTGGCGGACACGGCCTGACCGGCCTTCACGTTGACCTGGGCCACGATGCCGGCGATCGGCGCGGTCAGCGTGCTGTTGTCGAGCTGGCGCTGCACCGAGTTCACGCTGATCTGGTCGATCTGAATCTGTGCATCGTCCATCTGGATCGTCTGCCATGTGGCGCCGGTCGCGAGCGCGGCTAAAGAGCTCTTCGCCGCGGAATATTGCTGTTCCATCGAGGCCAGGGAAGCCGCAGCCTGGTCGTTGCTCTGCTGGGCCTTGGCGGTCGTCATGGCGAGAGAGTTCTTCGCCGCGGCGAGGATGGCTTGGTCGCGAGCGAGCGCCTGCTGGTCGACGGCCAGCTTTGCCTTGTCCGCGGTGCACGCCGTCGATGGACTGCCACAGTCGGCGGTCACAGCCAGGTTGTCCTGGTTGACCAGCAGCTGGTCGGCGTCGACGAGCTTCTGTGCGTCGTTCACGGCGGTCTGCGCCGTGCTCACCGACTGGGCGTTGATCGCCTGCGTGTCGGCGAGGCTGGTGGTCGCGTTGTTCACGGAGACCAGCGCCGAGTTCACCGTGTTCTGAGCCGAGGTCAAGTTCTGCGACGTGGGGCCCGCCAGGTCCTGGGACCGTTTGGCTTGGGCGCTCGCCAGAGTGGCCTGCGCCTGCTGGAGCTGAGCGGAAAGCAGCGCCGAGTCCAGTGTCGCGAGCGGTGCTCCAATGCCTACTGACTGACCCACCTGCACGTACACGGTCTGGACCGTTCCGGCCGAGGAAAAGTTGAGGTCCGCCTCGCTCACGGGCGCCAGGTTTCCTGCCATGCCCATGGTCTGGGTGATGGTCCCGTACGTGACAAGAGCCGTCCTGTAAGTTGTCGTGGTCTTCGCGGCCTGGGTGTAAACGATGGTGCTTCCGAGGGCGGCGGCGACCAGCACCAGCGCAATCAGGACTTTGCGGCGCATCAGGTTTCCGAGTACGCGTTCCCTCACTCCCGCCTCCCTCGAAAAGGGCGCACGGCCACTGCTCCACCCTGCCTTAGGGCAGAGGTCACGGACCGGTACGCAAGGATGCCGGCGCCGCCCGCGATCAGGCTGGACACGACCTCACCCAGAAGCTGTCCGGCTGCGGTCAGGAGCTGAATGGCGCCCCTCTGCATGACTCAAACCGTGGGGTCGCAGCCTGAGAGAAGGGTGCAAGAAAGCTGAGAATCGCCTGAGATTTTGTTGGGGGCCCGGGGGTCGACATGTATATGAGGACGTGAAGGCGCTCGTTGCCGAGGCGGGAATCGGGTGCGCCGGTATCGTCTTGCGCGAATTGGCAGTGCGCCATCCGCGATGGCCTGTCCAGAGTGGCCCCGACGGGTGATGTTGAGAGTGCTGGACGCGACCCTGGCGGCGCCGAAGGTCGAGGCTTAAGAACCTTCCTTCCAGACCGGAGTCCGCTTTTCGGCAAAGGCGGCGATCCCCTCCTGGCCATCGGGAGCGACCGCGTTGCAGGAGATCGCCTCGGCCATCAAGCGGTACGCCTCCGCCTGCTTTTCCTCCACCTGTCGGTAAAAGCCTTCCTTGCCGATCCTCAGCGCGTAGCGGCTGAGCTGGGCGAGCTCGTTGACGAGCGACATGACCTCGGCGTCGAGCTGCGCGAAGGGGACGGCCCGGTTGATCAGACCCCATTTCTCCGCTGTTGCGGCGTCGACAAATCGCCCCGTCAGGAGCATCTCCATCGCATTCTTGCGACCGACATTTCGTGCTACTGCCACACCGGGGGTCGAACAGAACAGGCCATAACGAACCCCTGAGGTCGCAAAGCGGCAGTCGTCGCTTGCAATCGCCAGGTCGCAGGTGGCGACGAGCTGGCACCCGGCCGCGGTGGCGATCCCGTGCGGCGCGGCGATCACCGGCACGTGGACCGACTGCACCGTGCCCATCAGCTTGTTGCAGACCGCGAAGATGTCGCGCTCCTCGTCCAGGTTCTTATCGAGCATCTCCTTGAGGTCGTGCCCCGCCGAGAATGCGCGGCCGGCGCCTTTGAGCACTATCGCTCGCACCTCGGGCCGCGCCGCCTGGCGCTAGAGCTCGGCGGTGAGCTCCTTCATCAGCCCGGTCGAGAGAGGGTTCAGCTGCTGCGGCCGGTTGAGCGTGATCACGGCTGCAGGAAGGGCGTCCTCCACCAACAGGTATTCGAGCGTCTGCGTCATGACGCGATCGTATACCTGTAGAAAGACCCTGGCGCTCGAAGACGGTTGCGGCTAGACCTTCTTATTCGCGGTCAGGTCCCAGCTGAACGTTTCAGTTCCGCCCACCTCTGAACTTTGTATTCGATGCTGATCTTCGAAAACGCGAAGCTCACCTGCTTTCCCCGGTGCTGCTGGTGCGCGGCACGCTCCGACCTGAAGTCCCTCTCATCGTCGCCGACGGGTACCACCGGATCTGCGCGAGCTGTCACCTCGACGAGGACGCCGACATCTCGTGCCGCATCGCTGATCTGACTCCGGCCTGATCCGGAGTGGCCTCGTCTTACTCCTCGGCCAGATCAATCAGGCCAAGGCGCGCGGCGGCGATCACGGCCTGGAGCTTGGAATGGACTTTCAGCTTCTCGATCAGGTGCCTAACGTGCCACTCGATGGTGTGCGGCGCGATGCTGAGTCGCTCCGACATGTCGGCCGTGTCAAGTCCCTCCGCCAGCAGCGCCAGGACCTCCAGCTCGCGGGCCGTGAAATCCGCCGCCAGCCGGTCGCGCTCCTGCTGCCGGTCGCGGGCTGAGCGCTGGCGCGCTATTGCTTTGGCGAAGAGCGACGCTGGGATGAGCACCTCGCCTCGTCCGGCCTGTCGGACAGCCTTGACGATCTGCTCCGCGGTGGACAGCGATTTTGTCAGGTAGGCGCTCGCCCCCGCGTCGATGGCGTCCAGCAGCGCAGTTTCGGAGTCCTCGGCGCTGTGAAAGACGAACGCCGCGTCGGGAACCCCGCCACGGATTATCGCCGCCGCGGCCGGCCCGGTCATGTCCGGGAGGTGGAAATCAATCAGAACCACGCCGGGATTCGCGCGCGACGCGATCAGCGCGGCTTCAGCTCCGGTCCGCGCGATACCAATCACCGTCAGGTCTGCTTCGACGTCGAGGACCCTCGCGATCGCCGAGCCGAGCATGATGTGGTCCTGCACGACGAGCACCTGGAGCGTCTCCCACCGAGCGCCTCCTTCGGAGGGTTCATTCGATCGCGGCACCACCAATACAAGAAGGCGCCGCCGGCCAACCTCCTAGGGGTGTCTGAAGGGATGAATTCGCTCCCCGACCGGATGAAACTGTTAACCGCCCGGTTAAACGCCTTTGCGGTGTGGCTTTCTCCATAATTTCAGACCAGCGACGTCAGGGTTGTGGTCGGGCATTGGAATGACTCCTGGGGAGGGCGATTGATATCGGAACGACGCTGAGGAGTCGCACCGCGAGTGCCGCCGAGGCCCTCGCCGCCGTTACGGACGAACTTGCCGGCGCCCGCCTGGACGCAGAGGGCACGTTGCGCGCCGCCCTGGCCCAGCTCAGCAAGCTGCGGGCGGGTACGTGGGTCGCCATGGTCATGGGCAAGGATCCCCGCACGTTGACGGTAATCGCCGTAGATGTGGATGAGCCGCAGCTCGCGGAGTATGCGGAAGCGATGTATCCACCTGGAGCCGCCCCAACGTTGAGCTTCAGCCAAAGCGTGATCGAGACCGGCGAACCGATCCTGGTCCCTCAGGTGTCCTATGAAGAGTTCGCCGCGATGCAGATCCCCGCGGCTGCGGACTACTTCGATAGAAACAAGCTCCCCACTACTGCTCCGATCGATCGTATGGGTTTTGTGGTGGTTGCCATGCGCACGCGCGATTCCACGATTGGAGCTCTAGGGCTTTTTGACCGTGGCCCAGAGCCCTTGACAGAACACGATGTCGATTGGTTGCAAGTCATCGCCGATCGAGTCGCGGTCGGCGTGGAAAACGGGCGGATGCGGGTCGCGGCAAGAAGCCGGCTGAATCGCCTGAGCGCAGTCCGCAGCATCGCGCTGGCGATGGCGAGCGGCAGGGATCTCCGACTCCACTTGCAGGTGATTCTCGACCAGGCAATCGCCGGGCTCGAGGTGAACGCCGCCGACGTGCTGGTGCTGGAGGAGGCCGACGGCATGCTCCGAATCGTCGCCGCCGCCGGCTTCCAGGCGACTTCCGTCGCGGAGTACCGCTTCCCGATTCACGAAGTGCTGCCCGGCCAGCTCCTGGTTGGGCACGCCGGCGCGTCGGAGTTCATTCCGGATGAAGGCAGGCGCCGCACTCTCTTCGCCCGAGAAGGCTTCCGGTCCCGCCGTGCCATGCCGCTGACTTCACACGGCAGGATTACAGGAGTGATTGAAGTTTTCAGCCGAGTGGATCTCGAGCCGGACCAGGAGTGGCTCGACTTTCTGGAAGTGCTGGCCAGCGAAGCTGCGGTGGCCATCGACCGCGCTGGCACGCTCGACCGATCTGAGAACGGGACCTCGCGATTGGCCTCCAAGACGCGAATCAGTCCACCGGAGCTCAACCGGCTGGAGGGCGAGATCCTGAGTTTGGTAGCGGAAGGGTTGTCCAACGCGGCGATCGCCGCCAAGGTGCACCTGAGCCAGCACACGATCAAGTTCCACGTGCACCGCCTGCTCCAGAAGGCTGGAGTCGTCAATCGAACCGAGCTGGCCCGCAAGGCGACGAAAGAAGGCTGGCTCTAGCCTGAGATTCCTCGACCTGACCCAGGACTTCTCGCTGCACACACCGGCATTTGCGGGGTACGCGGGACCTGCGATCCGCTGGATCAAGCGGCTGGCGTTCGACAAGGCCGGCGGCCAGGAGATCACCATGACGCTTCACGTCAGTACTCACCTGGACGCGCCCGCCCATTTCCTGTCTGGCGGTAAGTTCATCGGCGATCTCCCGCTCGAATTTCTCACCGGGCCCGCTTGCGTCGTCGATCTGGAGCGCATGGGCCTCGGCGACTATGACCTGTACGGGCCCGAGCACTTCGAGCGCTGGGAGAAGGACACCGGCCATCGCATCGAGCGCGGCGATATCCTCCTCATCCATACCGGCTATCACCGCTACTACCCTGAGAACTGGGTCGACCTCTCGCAAGTCGACGAGACCAAGTACTTCATCCGGCACCCGGGGCCTACCCGGGCCTTCGCCGAGTGGGTGCTGAAGCGTGGTGTGCGTTGGATCGCCGTCGACGCCGGCAGCGCCGACCACCCCATGAACACTGTCATCCGCCGCATCAGGGCCGACGAGGCGGAGGAGGCCGAGAAAAAGCTGGGTCGGAGCCTGGACGAAGTCTTCCCCAAGGCCGACTACCAGATCATGCACACGCTGCTATTTCCGCATGACGTGATCCACATCGAGAATCTCGGTGGGCAAATCGACGACGTGCTCGACCAGAAGATCATGTTCGGCTGCTTCCCGTGGCGCTTTCAGGGCGGCGAAGCATCGCCTTGCCGCGCGGTTGCAATCGTCGAGTGAAGCCGCCGCCGTTCAAGTATCACGGTCCAACCTCGATCGACGACGCTTGCGACCTGCTTAGCTCTTTGGAAGACGCAAAGGTGCTGGCGGGAGGCCAATCCCTGGTGCCGCTGCTGAACTTCCGGCTCGCCCGCCCCGCCCACATTGTCGACATCAACCGCCTGCCGGAGCTCGCCCGAATCTACGAGCGAGATGGCGGTGTGGCGATGGGCGCGCTCGCCCGCCAGGCCGCGGTCGAGGACTCGGACCTCGTGGCGCGAATCTGTCCGCTGCTCACGAAAGCAATCGGTCTGGTCGCCCATCGTGTGATCCGCAACCGCGGCACCGTGTGCGGCAGCCTCGCTCACGCCGACCCCGCCTCGGAGCTGCCTGCCGCTCTGCTGGCACTCGGCGGTCACGTCATCGCGCTATCGACTCGCGGTCAACGGGTGATTCCCGCCGCGGAGCTCTTCAAAGGCGTTTTCGAGACGGCGCTTGCTCCTGACGAGCTCCTGGTCGAGGCCTGGTTTCCAGCGCCCTCTGGCGTGTTCGCGATCGCCGAAGAGTCCCGCCGGCACGGCGACTTTGCCCTCGCCGGTGTCGTGCGCGTCGCCGACCGTCTGGCGCTCTTTGGCGTCGCACCCACTCCGGTGCTCGTGGATGCGCGCGATCCGACCAGAGGTCTCAAGCCCAGTGGCGACCTCGAGGCCACGCCCGAGTTCCGGCTTCACCTGGTGAAGGTCCTGGCCAAACGGGTCCTGGCCGCGTGAAGGTCAACGGCGTCAATCGTCCCGCGCCGGTTGATCCCCGTCGCCTGCTGTCTGATCACCTCCGGCATGACCTCGGCCTGACCGGGACCCATGTCGGCTGCGAGCACGGCGTGTGCGGCTGCTGCACCGTCTTGCTGGATGGGGCGCCGGTGCGCTCATGCCTGATGCTGGCCGTCCAGGCCGAGGGCCACGAGGTGACGACAATCGAAGGACTCGCAGCGCCTGGCGCGCCGCTCCACCCGGTCCAGCAGGCCTTTCACGAATGCCATGGCCTGCAGTGCGGCTTCTGCACGCCGGGCTTTGTCATGTCGGTAGTCGGATTCCTCGAGGAGAATCCGAACCCATCACCTGAGCAGATCGATGAAGGGATCTCCGGCAATCTGTGCCGCTGCACGGGCTACGCGTCGATCCGCCGGGCAGTGCATCGCGCCGCGGAGCTCTCGCACAAGAAGTGACAACTCGCTGGTTCGGAGCGAGAGTGCCGCGAGTCGAAGACGACCGGCTGCTTCGGGGCCATGGACGCTTCACCGACGACATCGACGAGGGAGCGCTGGAGTCGTGTCTCGTGCGCTCCCCTTACGCCCACGCGCGCATCAAGTCGATCGACGTCAGCGCGGCGCGAGCCATGCCCGGCGTGGCAGCGGTCTACACCGCCGCCGACCTACCTTTCGGCGGCATCGACCTGCCGCTCCTGATCCCGCACCCCAACCTCACCCATGGCCGGACCCAGAAGTGTCTCGCTTCGACGGTCGTGCGGTACACCGGCGAGCCGGTCGCCTTCGTGGTCGCCGAAAGCCGCTCCATCGCGGAGGACGCCGCTGAGCTCGTCGAGGTGGACTACGAGCAGCTCCCGGTCGTGATCACTCCGGAGTACGCCGCGGCCGCCCGACACCTCGTGCACACCGACGTCCCTGGCAACGTCGCCGCCGAGATGACACAGGAGGCTGGCGATACAAAAAAGGCTCTCGCCGCGGCTCCGCATCGCAAGCGCCTACGTCTCCGATACGAACGGGGCGCGGCGAGTCCGATGGAGGGCCGCGCCGTCTGGGCACGCTGGTCCGAGCCCGAGCGCCGGTTGACTGTCTACGACTCGACGCAATCGCCGACTTCGATTCGCGGTGGGCTCGCGGTCCTGTTCGGCCTGCCCGAATCTAACGTGGACGTCATCGCACCCGATGTGGGTGGCGGCTTTGGGCCGAAGATCATGCTTTTCTACCCTGACGAGCTTCTGGTGCCGTTCGCGGCGATGCATCTTGGCCGGCCGGTCAAGTGGACGGAAGACCGCAGCGAGCATTTCACCGCCGTCAACCACGAACGCGGCCAGGTGCACGAGGTCGAAGTTGGTTTCGACAAGGAGGGCAAGATCCTGGCGCTTAGCGACGACTTCATTCACGACGCAGGTGCGTATACGCCCTACGGGATCATCCTGCCGATCATCACTGCGGCGCAGGTCCCCGGGCCGTACCGCGTGCCGAACTACCGTGTTCGTTTCCGCGACGTGTACACGAACGCGACGCCCACCTCTCCGTATCGCGGCGCCGGCCGTCCGCACGCATGCTTCGTGATGGAACGCACGCTGGACGCGATCGCCAAAGAGTTGGGCCTCGACAGAGTCGAGGTTCGCCGCCGAAACCTCATCCAGACCGACGAGTTTCCTTACCCGCTTGGCATCGCATGGCAGGACGGCAACGAGGCAATCTACGACAGCGGCAACTACCCCGCCCTTCTCAACCGGGCGGTGGAAATGCTTGGGCCGCGTCCGGCGGGCGACCACGTAGGAATGGGCATCGCGATCTACGTCGAGGGCACTGGAGTAGGACCGTACGAGGGAGCTCATGTTCAGGTCCTGGTTTCGGGCAAGGTGGTGGCCGCGACCGGAATCCCCAGCCAGGGTCAGGCGCACGCCACGGTCTGGGCCCAGGTCGTCGCGGACCAGCTTGGCGTCGACGTCACCGACGTTCAGGTCACCAGCGGCGATACACGCCGCTTTCCGTGGGGCGTCGGTACGTTCGCCTCTCGAGGTGCAGTCACCGCCGGCAATGCGATGTTCGTCGCCGCGGGCATGGTGGCCGAGAAGGCCAAACGGATCGCGGCAGAGCATCTCGAGGCAGATCCTGCAGACATGGAGCTCGCCGGTGGCCAGGTGCGCGTCAAAGGCTCTCCGGACAAAGGCATGCCGCTGGCTGCGGTGAGCGTGCTCGCGAACCCTGTGCGCTACGCCTTCGGAGGCGGCACCGAAGCGGCCACCCAGTTTTCCTCCAAACGCGAAGGGCCACCGCTCCAGGGCGGCGAGGAACCCGGACTTGAGGCGACCGGTTTCTACAGTCCGCCGGGGTCGACTTGGGCCTCCGGCTGCCACGCCGCTTACGTCCGCGTCGACCCACAGACGTTCCGGCTGGAGATCCTCAAGTACGTCGTCGTGCACGACTGTGGCAAGGTCATCAACCCGCTTGTCGTGCAGGGTCAGATTGAGGGCGGCGTGGCGCAAGGCATCGGCGGCGCGTTTTACGAGCGGCTCGCCTACGGAGAGGACGGCCAGCTTCGCAACGCGTCCTTCATGGAGTTCTTGATCCCGTATTCGACCGAGATACCCGAGATCGAGATCGACCACATCGAAACGCCGTCGCCGCTGAACCCGCTTGGCGTCAAGGGAGCGGGCGAGGCCGGCGTGATCCCGGTGGGTGCAGTCCTCGCCTCGGCGATCGAAGAAGCGTTAGGAGTAGCGATCACAGAGATGCCGCTCTCGCCCCTGAAGCTGTTCGAACTGTCTCGCTAAGCGGCCCGGTTTCGACCCGTTTGGATTCAGACGTGCCTTTGAAACTCGCCGATTTGACGCGCGTGGCGCAAACCGTGTCAATAATGAAATGGCGGAGATAGTTACCCGTCCGCCCGAACGACGGCTGCGACAATGTTGCCGCCCGGCGGACCTTGATGGGAGTTTCGCTCGCCTCCGCTCACGTAGTTGGTCGTGCGGCCCGTTACCGACGCGACCAGCATTCCTCCGAGCGCCTTCCCGATCTGATACGCGTCGGCATCGTCGAGAAGGGTGATCCGCTGACCGCGAATCTGATCACTGCCAGGGATCACCGACTTGGCGAAAACATGGACGAGGCGCGATAGGTCGGCTTCATCGGGCAACCCGTCCTTGAACCGGAGACCAGCGGAACGGAGCGCATTTCTCACGCCCTCTGCGTCGATGAAGTCGCGCGTGATCGCGTGGCCGATCCGCAAATGGCTTCGCGACGCGCTCGAGTTGCCGAAAACCACGACCTCGCCGTGGCGCTTCTCGCCCCCGGACGAGGTCATCGCGACTTCCGAATACAGATCCCAGTTTCGGCGCACCACGCTGTCGGACAGCGACGACTCGGGTACCTCGCCGAGGGCCATCGCAACACCAAGCGCCGCGGCATCGTTCGCGTACACTCCGGCGCCCTCGGGGCCAAATGTGAGGTCGTGCGAGACAACTGTTTTCCCGCGCGACTCCGCGTCTTTGATGCTCGCTGTCGTCAGCCCGGGCACTTTGACCATGACGAGGTGGACGTCCTTGGGATCAGTCAAGCCCGCGTCCGCCATCGCTTGGTGCGTTGCTCCTGCCACTTTGCGAATCTGGCCCATGCGGCCGACTTCTTCCGGGGGCATCGGTTCGGAGCCGGCGCGACCGACGACCAGGCGCTTCTCTCGTCCGGCATCGACCTCTCTGTCCGGGACCTCGACCCACTCTCGGGTGACCGCCGCGATGTGCGGCGTGATCACACCAGGACATCCGCCTGACAAGACGAAGATCACCTGCTTGGCCACCTCGCTTGCTGGAATGCCGAGAAATTTGCCTGTCCATTCGCGCAGCACCACGTCGGCCCACACGCGGCCCCAGTCATCGTGCGCTCCGGTTCCCTCCGTCTTTCCCACCAGTGCGACGAGAGTGTCGGGCTTGATCTTTCCCGAATCGGCGAGCGCCTGCAAGCCGGATGTGTCCGCGGGTGTGGCCATCGGACAAACGAACAGTTCCACCCGCTGAGCCTTCATCCGACTACCTCCATGCGATTCTCATTCCAGACCTGGTGGCCGCTGAAAGCCAAAGCCGGGGGTCATTTCGAGCTCTTCGGCGAAATCGAGCAGCTCGTATTCCTGCGCATACTGCCCAACGAGCTGGACGCCAACCGGCAGTCCATCATGAAGGCCCGCCGGGATCGAGATTGCCGGAACTCGCGCAAAGCTCACAGGCAGCACGAACTGCACATAGCGGGCCCACTCGGCGCCGAGAAACGGCGGCACCTTCTCGATCAACATCGGCAGGAGCCCAAGCGTGGGAGTGAGCAGGAAGTCGAACCGCGTCTGGAGCGGTACGGCGACAGTGCGATTGGCCGCCGCGGTCGCGGACTCGAATGCGTGGAAGTAGTCCATCGCCGTGAGCGAGCGGCCCTGCTCGGCGAGCTGACGGATCCCAGGGCCCATGGTTTCGGTGCCGGCCGGAAAGCTGGCCATGCTTGCCCTGCGCACGACTGCATAACCCTGAGCTACCGGGTCAGGATCCCAGGGAATCGGATCGACCTTGTGGCCGGCCGACTCCAGTGCCGAGGCTGCGTGCGCGCAAGCCTCCAGACACCCGGCATCGACGCCGAGGGAGGTCATGTCCGGCACCCCGATCCGATATGGCCGCCTGGGGGCCCGCGCAGCCGTGGGTCTGGTCGAGCTGGCGACGCCGAAGAGATTTCTTACGTCGTCAACGGTCCTCGCAAGCGCCCCTCGCGACGAAAGTCCAGCCGCGTCGACCATCTCGCACGGAATGCGGTCCGGTGTCGGACGCAGACCCACCACCCCGCAGCACGACGCTGGAATCCGGACTGACCCGCCCATGTCCTCGCCCAATGCAACTGTCGCCATTCCCGCGGCAACTGCGGCGGCGCTGCCGCCGCTCGATCCGCCGGGGGTGATCCCCTGACGCCACGGGTTGTGTGTGGGCGGGAACAGCGTGTTGGTCGTTCCAATCGAAGCAGCGAGCTCGGGCAGGTTCGTCTTGCCGAGGACCGCCATTCCCGCCGACCTCGCGCGAGCGACGGGGACGGCATCCGCTTCTGCGATGCGGTCGCGCCACGACGGCGTCGCGTAGGTCCAAGGCATCCCGGCCACCGGCTGGCTGTCCTTGACCGCCACGGTCACGCCCGCGAACGGCCCGGCTGCCGGTTGCGCGGCTGTGTCCACGTGGATGTACGCGTGAATGCGCGAGTCGTACCGCTCGATGGCGGCGAGGTGAGCGCGCACCACCGCCTGGGGATCCAGGTCGCCGGCGCTGACGCGCCGGGCGATCTCGGCCGCCGGCAGCCAGGCCAGCGAATCCCCGATTTTCGAAGTCACCGCTCAAGGGTAGGTGAAGCCGCGTTTCCGTTCCATCCTTCGCCTTCCGCCCGATTCCGCATCACCTGGAACACAAACGCCTGTAGGTCGTTGAGGACCACAACGCGCGTGGGATCCGGACTGGTGCGAAACGCGAGCGTGTGGAAAACCGCGACCTGGACGAGTGTGCAGGCGGCCACGATCGCCGCCGCACCAAAGGCAGTCAGCGATGGGAAGGTGCGCAGGCGCGCATGGAATGTCGCTGCGAAGATGACCAGGAGCATCACCCCGAGGCCGTCGGCGACGCTTTCGATCTCGAGGCCAGTGCACCTGCCACCGGCGGAGGAGGGAGATGAGCCCCGTCAGCCCCAGCGCTACAGCGCCGCGAGCAGGCCGGTAGCAGGCAGCCAGCGCACGAATGAGTTCACCGGCCGGAGCTTAACCGGGGTCGTTTACTTGACGTTCGGCTGGTTCTTCGCGGCTGCCGGCAGGCGCTGCTCGACCCACTGGCGCAGGGCGTTGAGATTCAACGCACCGACGACACGGTCGCGCTCTTTACCCCCGTCCATCAAGACCAGCGTCGGAATCCCGCGGACCCCAAACCTCTCCTGCAGGCCAGGCGCCAGGTCGGTGTTGACCTTGACCACCTTCATCTGACCGGCCAGCTCTTCAGACAGCCTCTCGACTGAGGGAGCGACGATCCGGCACGGGCCACACCAGGGAGCCCAGAAATCGATGAGGACCGGGATCGGGCTGTTCTCGGCTACGGGGCCGAAGTCCGGTATGCCGGCTTCGGTGAGCCATGGCAGCGGCTTG
>Ga0099794_10000123_pt1 | contig 28238 bp, 29 predicted proteins | sample Rivendell_Oct201_10_FD_77320 | JGI IMG/M metagenome (GOLD analysis project Ga0099794, IMG submission 77320) | Vadose zone soil microbial communities from the Eel River Critical Zone Observatory, Northern California, USA -... | ecosystem: Host-associated > Plants > Roots > Rhizosphere > Soil ... | reverse complement strand
TGACGCTCGATTTCACGGCGATAGCGGTTCACCGCATAGCCGAGCTTTTCCGGCGCTGCATGCTGGAAATGAACGGCCTGTCCCGAGAACGGCCCGATGCCGGTCGCGATGAAAAACAGCCATGACAACAATTCCGGCCTGTCGGCCGGTGAGCCGATCAGGCGTCCCGTCTTCTCACCGAGATAAAGCAGGATCGCGCTGGAATCGAACACCCGCGCTTCCTTGCCGCCTGGCCCTTCGGTATCGACGATGGCCGGAACCTTGCCGTTTGGATTGATGGCGCGAAACGCCGGCGTATGCTGTTCGCCCTTGCTGGTGTCGATCGGGATCAGCTGGTAGGCCAAACTGGTCTCTTCGAGCATCAGGGCTACTTTTGCCGGATTGGGTGTTGGATGGAAGTAGAAACGGATCATGCGCTTTCTCCCGTTGCCCTCAGTGAGGTTTTTCGACGTCGTTGGCAAGGTTGGACGATCCTGCCCTTTTCATTTTAGATCATACGTTCTAAATTTCATCATCAAAAATACCTGAAACCGCACGCTTTTGTGATTGGAAACGACGCGGACGTTACTGACCAGGCATCGGAGCCGCGCCGGCTGAATATTGCCTCTTGAAGCGGCTGGGTCGGGTGGTATTGGCTATTCCCGTAGATACCCGATGTGGTGAATGGAAGGGCATCAGATATCATGGCTAGGCCACGAGAGTTTGACGAGGCAGCCGTGCTGGACGCGGCGATCCAGCAATTCTGGCTTCGCGGCTATGAGGCCACTTCCGTGCGCGACTTGGCCGACGAGATGGGCATCGCCGGGGCCAGCTTGTATAATGCATTCGGCGACAAGCGAACTCTCTATGAGCGCTCGCTCAATCGCTATCTCGACCAGACCTTCCGCGAGCGCATTCGCCGTCTTGAGCACAGCCTTCCCCCGCGAGATGCGATTGTCGCGTTCCTGCAGGAAATCATTAAGCGATCCCTGAATGACAAGCAGCGGCGGGGTTGCTTGCTGGTCAACTCTGCGCTCGAAAGCGCGCCGCATGACGAGGAACTCCGGCAGATCGTGGCCACGTTCCTGGGCGAGGTCGAGTCGTTTTTTCTTCGATGCGTCACCTCGGGCCAGCGAGCCGAGACCATTCCGAAAGTACAATCGGCGGAGGACCTCGCAAGGCTCCTTCTGAACGTTCTACTTGGCATTCGCGTGCTTGCCCGTGTTCGACCTGACCGCAAGCTGCTGGAGGGCCTGGTGAGGCCGGTGTTTGCGTTGCTCCATAATACCGTTCCAACGAAACGCGCTCGCAAAAAAAAGAGGGCCCCTAGTAGCTAAGAGAGAGTTATTGCCTCTCCATACGTCACCGAGAGTGATCCATCGATGGGGTAAAGACGATGGCCGCCGCCAGAATGAGCCTGAGAGGAATCGATGCAAAGAAACGAAAGCGTGCCGTCGATTCTCGAATCGGAGGCGACAGGGAAGGTTGCTGAAATCTATGCCGACATTCGCCAAGTGCTCGGAACAAGTATCGTCAATCTGATCTGGCGTAACCTGGCGACGATACCGGGTGCTCTCGAATGGACGTGGATTACGGCAAGGCCGCTGTATTTAGGGCCGGCGCCCGGCTATGCCGATGCCGTACGACGCGCGATCGACCTCCCCGCGGTGCCGTCCTTTTCCCGCGACACCCTCGCCGCTGCCGGATTGAGCAACGACGACGTAGTGAAGATTACGGACATCCTGGACAGCTATTACTATACCAATGCCCTGGCTCTTGTCGTTCTTTCCGCGCTGGTCATGCATTTTGAACCGACCCAACAGGGCACCGTTAGGCCCTCGGACGGCGCACCGCGGCCGCTCGGAGTAAAATTGCCGGAATTGCCGCCGATGCAGTCACTGAAGCCTGAAGTGGTGCGTCTGATCGAAGAACTTAACGGCTTCGGCGAAGATACGGACAAATCGTTGATCGCAAGCATGTATCGGCACCTCGGCTATTGGCCGACATACCTGTCTCTGGTTCGAACGATGCTCGTGCCCTCGGAGACCAACGGCCAACTGCATACATTGACCCGTTCAATTCGCGACCTGGCGCGGTTGCATGGCCGCGGGCTTGCTCAACACCTCAGGCCATCCACTCCTCCAGACACGCTCCAGCAGGCGCTTGCCTCCTGTCGTCGCTTTGTCGATCATCCGATTTCGCGCATGACTGGAATCTGTTCGTTGATCCGCACGGCGACCGACCGACCGCGTGCCCCCTGAGATCGCCGCGAGCAAGGTCAGCGAAGGGCTTCGAGCTACTTTCGAATCTTCGTCGGTCAGCTCGGAGGCGCCTGAGGAGCGGCGGCCGGACGACCGTAGCTTGACAGAAACCAGACCGCCAGGATCACCAGTCCCATAACCAAAAAGAATTCTCGCTTATCGCCGAGGAGAGTCGGCAACACCAACGCTGCCACCACAAGAACAGGTCCTACAAGCATTTCCACCAGCGCGTGGAGCCGCATCGGAATGATCTTGACAACCCCAAGCGGCATGTTCGTGAGCAGGGTCATGATAAGATGAATGGCAGCGAGCGCGTATGAGACAAGCGCAGCAAAGCCGGTAAGGCCGAGAATGCCTGGCGCCAAAGCAAAGATCGCGACAGTCAAATAGTCCAGTATCCCATGCGCCGTATCGGAAACGACTTTCATGCTATTCTCCTGCCTTTGGTGAATTGTTTTCGGGAAGATCATGAGTTAGCTCGCTTGTGGTTTCCGCTATGTTCAATCCATTATTCGCTGGTGCAGAATTACACCTTCGAGAGGATCAAATTCCCTCTGCCACGGCTTTTTATCCAGCATATGCTTCGTGTGCTCAAAACCAGCCTCCCAGCGATGTCTTATCCCCGACCGGCTAAAATCGATATCCTTGGTATGGCTTTCGTGGCTTAGCCGCGGTGCGAGCAATTGAACGACATGCATGCGGGTCATGCAGCCGTACGAAGCGAATTCCTTTACTGCATCGCTGTCGCGATCGTCGTCCGAAAGCCTCGCGGCGAGTTGGCTGATTACGTGACGCATGCGATGGGTTTGCGTCTGCCGAACCACATGGCTCGAAATCCGACTCGAATATTGAATGTCCTTGTGCCGATGAAGGACCTCCCAGATCGATCCCGGCTCTGGACCGACCGGATTCCACATATGCGCCGCAAAGATCAACGCGTCCCTGCGCGGGTTGTCGTCAAACACGATCTCGGTCGGAGTGTTCGATAGAACGCCTCCGTCCCAAAAGAGCTCACCATCGATACGGATTGCAGGAAACGCCGGCGGCAAAGCGCCCGAAGCAAGAACATGCCTTACCGAAATCTCTGACGTCCGGCTGTCGAAATAGCGCATCTCGCTGCTGCGGACATGAGCGGCGCCAACTGTAAACCTCGGTCCCTCACGATTGATCCGCCCGAAATCGACGAGTTCTAAGAGCGTCTTTTGAAGAGGCATGGTCGAATAGTATCCGGCCTGGTCCGAACCCACGGGAAGATCCATTCCCCAATGCGCCAGAAGGTTTGGTTTGAAGAATCCGGGAATACCGCCGACCAAGATCGACCAATTCGAAAGAGCGTCGGAAAATCCGGTAGAGAAGCCGCTAAAATTCCATCCGGGGTGCGATTCAACTCGCCTCCAGAATTCCCAGAGCTTCGGAATTCTATCGTCGCGCCGGTTGCCCGCGATCAAACTCGCATTGATGGCGCCGATCGAAGTCCCGATGATCCAGTCAGGCTCGACGCCCGCTTCATGCAAAGCCTGATAAACTCCCGCCTGGTAAGACCCAAGGGCGCCGCCCCCCTGAAATACCAACACGACCTGGCCGGGTAAGTTATTACATTCGGCCGGACGATCCGGATGAAGATCCTTGTTCACGCTCACAATCTCACGTCCTCTGGTAGTCCGAGCTCGTACCGAATGCCGCAGTCGAGCTGGAGCCAGGCTGGCTCCCGCGCCCTAACGTCAACTGCCATGGCGGCCCCGGCAATTTCTGTCCGGCTCGCCGCTCTCGGTGCACCCCCTAAATTCGCCTCATCTGCGAATACGTTACCGCCGGGTGATCTAACGACATCGTGATCTTACCATAAATTCTAGATCGATAGATTTAGAATAATTCATTTGACCGGCCGTTCTCAGAGCCGCTCACCGCTTCCCTTGAGGGCCGCGGTGAACGCGATCGCACTTAGATCGACATCGAGAACGTCGAGGGACGTCGTTTTCGGTGCTGAGCGACTGAATGATCCAATAGCCTTAGGCTATGATGCCCGGTAGACCCATTCGAGGCGCTTCGTAATATTCGCCGGTCAGAGATTCATCGAAACCCCGAACAGAATCGCTGCTTGCAAGTCCGAAGAAGCGCTGGATAAAATCGGTCGCATGGTACTTCAAACCGTCAAGGACACACGTGGACAAGCGCGCAATCGTCGTTCGCGGGGGGCTCGTTCTGGTGCCCGGCGGCAAATGCTCTCCGCAGGATTTACTGATCGAAGATGGAAAGATTGGCGCGATCGAGGCGCCCGGCTTTAGCGTTTCCGAAGCTACGGAAGTGGTGTCGGCCGCCGATCGGTTACTGATACCAGGCCTAATCAGTTCCCATACGCATTCGCATGGCGCGCTCAACCGGGGTGCCGTTGACGACAAGGTCTCGCTTGAAATGTTTCTCACCGGCGGCGCATCCGGCTCTGAGTCGCGCGGTGTGAAGGACAAGTACCTTAGCACCGCCCTTTCCGCCGCGGAGATGATCCGCAAGGGCTGCACCGCCTGCTACGATCTCTCCGCGGAATTTCCGCTCCCCTCGGCCGAGGGAATTTCCGCCATGGGGCGTGCCTACCGCGACGCGGGCATGCGAGCCGTTGTAGCACCGATGATCACCGACAAGACAATCTACGAAGCGCTGCCCGGGCTTCTGGAAGCGCTGCCCGACGACATCCGCTCCAGATATGCGAGTCTCCGTTCTGGGCCAGGGAAGGCGACGACTGATGCTTGCGCCCGGATTTTGGCGAATTGGGATTTCGACCGGCGTTGGATCAGGCCGGCTCTCGGCCCTTCTATTCCGCTGCACTGCTCGGACGAATTTCTGACTGAATGCGCGCGTCTGGCAAGCGAATACGACGTGCCGCTGCAGACTCATCTGGCCGAGTCGCGCGCGCAAGCATCTCTGGGACTGGCTCGATACGGCAAGAGCCTAGTCGAACATTTGGAAGACCTTGATTTCCTCTCGGAGCGCCTCAGCGCGGCCCACGCGATCTGGCTCGACGACGACGATATCGCGCGATTGGCGCAACGGGGCGTTTGCGTTGCCCATAATCCCTGCAGCAATCTGCGGCTGGGGTCAGGGGTGGCGCCGGTTCGGAAAATGATCGAAAACGGCATCGTTGTGGGCGTTGGAACAGATGCCAGCAGCACGTCAGACGGGCAGAACATGTTCGAGGCGACGCGGCTCGCGTCATATCTTTCCCGCATTGACGGCTTTGCGACAGAAAAATGGTTGTCAGCCCACGACGCGCTGCACCTCGCCACGGAGGGCTCGGCAAAAATTCTCGGATTTGAGAAGATCGGCCAATTGGCGGTTGGATATGAAGCGGACATCGTGTTCTTGCGGCTGGATAGCCCCCACTTCGTCCCGCTACGCGCTCCGTTGATTCAGATGGTATTCGCAGAGACCGGCTCGTCGGTTCACACTGTGATGATCGGCGGCCGCATCGTCTTCCACGACGGCAAACTCCTGACCCTCGATGAGGGCCTCCTGCGACGGAAGGCGCAGGAGGCCGCGTTGAGGCTGGACACCGCCAACGACGTCGCGCTGGCGGGAGCGATGTCGGTAGCAAAGTTCGTAGGTTTGTTCTGCGCGGCTCAGGGGTGCGAGGGTCATCTTGTGCGGCGGAACCTTGGCGTCGTTTGCGAAACCTAGTGGCACGGCATTTTCAAGATTTCGTGTTAAGCCCGCCTTGCTGTTTGGTTGCGCACCTGCAGAACGCATCCGACAGCCCTCCAGACAAGTGAATTCAGGCAATCCGACCCAAATCTGCGTTTAGCCAAACCTGATGCTCCTGCTCAAGAGACACTCCCGATGGCAATCAAAGCGTAACAAAGCGGCCCGCGATTGCGAATACGGATGAACCCAACACAGGAGGATTGTCATGCTATCGCGCCTGATCACAACACTTGGACTTATCGCGGGTCTGTATCCTGCCGCCGCCGTTGCCGCAGAACGTCCTATCGTCGTCGAGCTGTATACTTCGCAAGGATGCTCGTCGTGCCCGCCGGCAAACGCTTACCTGAACGAACTATCCAGGGACCGACGAGACGTCTTGCCGCTCGCATTCCACGTCACCTATTGGGACCGTCTGGGGTGGAAGGATCCGTATTCGTTGCAAGCCGCCACGGATCGCCAGGACCAATATGGCCACCGCTTTGGCGATGGATCTTATACGCCGGAGATCGTCGTCGATGGCGCCGCGGGACTGGTCGGCTCGCATCGCCACGATGTCGGATCAGCGATCGAAAAGGCGAAACGCGAAAGTCGCACTGCCGCGTCCGTGAGCGTCACGAAGAGCGACGGGGGGCAGGTTTCCATCCAGGTCGGCTCCGGCAGCGGCACCGGCAAGATCCTTCTCATCGGCTTTGACCATGACCATACGACAGCGATCGGCCGCGGAGAGAACGGCGGTCGGACGTTGGAAGAGGCGAACATCGTCAGATCATTCCGCTCGGTCGGACAATGGTCGGGAGCACCGCTCCAAATCAACGAGCGATTTCCCGAAGGCCAGGACGTCGCCGTTGTACTCGAAGCGCCCGATGGCCAGATCATTGGAGCTTCCCGATTATCGGATGGCTCGACCTGATCGCCTGACGTTTTCCACATTGGTGTACGAGCCGGCTAGCTCTATCGCAGACGTGAAGTTCGTGCGCGTTTGCTGAAGGCTGCCGGCCGTTCATTCAATAGCATCTTCTAACATCGACACTGTCCTGGACGCATCATGGCTCTCACTCGCTTCCCTGCTCTCGCCGCGCTGTCGGTCGGCCTCATCATGTGCACCGGCAGCGCCCGCGCGGCCGCCACCGATTGGGTGGGGGACAGCCGGGCAGCGGTGCGCCTGATCACAGCGACGGATCATATCTCTGCCGATTCAACCCTCGAAGCTGGCTTGGAATTCCGGTTTGCCAAAGGGTGGCACGGTTATTGGCGAACCCCGGGAGACGCGGGCATCCCACCAACGGTTGACTGGTCCGCTTCAGAAAATATCTCTGGCGCTGAAATTTCCTGGCCTGCTCCACATCGTCTCGTCATCGAGGAATTGCAGAACAGCGTCTACGAGAACGACGTGGTTCTTCCGGTCAAATTACATCTAAAGCAAGCTCACACCTCGGTCCGGGTCAAAGCGTCGATCGAGTACGCCGCGTGCTCGGAAATCTGCGTGCCCCTTCAGGCTGAACTAGCTCTGCCCTTGCCAACTGGAGCCGGGGGGCCTTCGGCCGAGTCCGTGTTGATCGACTCGGCACGAAAAAATGTGCCAGCGTCGGCGGAAGCCGCGGGTATCGACGTCATCCGCACTCGATTCGCGGTCACCGCATCAGAACCAACCCTGGTGGTCGACCTTCAGAGCAAGTCCGGGGCTTTTATCCGGCCCGACCTGTTTGTCGAAGGCGCCGGGAATGGAATTCCGCCGGCGCCGAAGGTCGAGTTGCAGGACGCCGGCAAGACTGCCCGTCTAACCGTTCGACTTGCCGCGTTGCCACCGCCTGACCGTCGTTTGACAATGACGCTAATCGACGAAAATCGCGCCGCCGAATTCAAGGTGCCCGCCGGAGAAGCAACCCCTGAGCATAGCTCGGGTTTTTTCGTCGCCCTGCTTTCGGCCTTGCTAGGAGGCCTCATCCTCAATCTCATGCCTTGCGTGCTTCCGGTGCTTTCGATCAAGCTTTTTGCCTTTACCCGACAGGCGGGCGGCGGCTTGCGCGACGTTCGTCTCGGATCTGCAGCAACGGCTTTGGGCATCACGGCTAGCTTCCTGCTGCTGGCCGCTTCCTTGGTCGGACTAAAATGGTCCGGCGCAACACTTGGCTGGGGCATACAGTTTCAGCAGCCCTGGTTCCTGGCGGGAATGGCGGTGCTGACGGTCTTGTTCGCAGCGAGCTTCTTTGAATGGCTTCCGATCGGCTTGCCAAGTTCGATTGCGACCTTTGCATCCAGGCGGTCCGGCGGGCCCATGCTCGAGGCCTTCCTCACGGGCATGTTCGCAACTTTACTGGCCACGCCTTGCTCCGCGCCATTCGTCGGTACGGCCGTGGGCTTTGCATTGGCACGCGGGCCCTCCGAAATCTTTGCAACCTTCCTGTGTCTCGGCGTCGGAATGGCCCTGCCCTATTGGATGGCCGCGTTGTTTCCTGGGTGCGTTCGGTGGCTTCCGCGTACCGGCCCGTGGATGCTTGTTGTGCGGAAATTTCTCGGTATTTTGCTGCTGGGGACGGCGGTCTGGTTGATCTCCGTGCTTTGGAGCATAGCGGGTGCCTGGACAGCAGGACTCACGACCGCTTTGCTGGCGTGCTTGCTCGGTTATCGAGCCCTGGTCAGTGCTCCGGTCAAAGGCCAGATTACCGCTCATGCGTCGCGCAGTTCCGGATGGATCACTGCCGCCCTAGCCGTTGTACCCCTTGTTATCAGTTTGTCCGCGGTTGGCCCAGTTTCGCAAGCGGCCGCGGGACACGAGTGGCAGGTGTTCAATCTGGATGCACTACCTGGGCTTATCGCCGACGGCAACACCGTATTGGTGGATGTCACTGCCACGTGGTGCCTGACCTGCAAGGTCAACGACTTGAGGGTGCTGGAGAACGCGGAGGTTCGTTCGCGGCTTAAGCAAGCCCACGTCATAAGAATGCGCGCCGACTGGAGCCGGCCTGATCCCTACATCGCAAACTATCTGCATCGCTTCGCGCGATATGGTATCCCTCTCGACGTGGTATACGGACCTGAACTGCCACAGGGCGAAGCTCTTCCCGAGCTGCTGACTACAAATGTCCTCTTGAAAGCGATCGATCGAGCGTCAATCCACGACTACAACCCCAAATCAGTGGATTCCAAGTCGCGATAAGATGTCCCGTCGATTGGGCTCTCGAGATCGGTACTTGCCGGCCTTGTCAATTAAGGTGTGAGGCCGAACATCATTGAGTACTTCGTTCAGCTAGGTCGGTCAGGAAGTTTTCGAGACCTTTCGATGCGTCGTCGGAGGCATAAAGACCATGTCTCGGCAACACATATTTTGCGTTGTATTCGCTAGTATTATACGTGAGCCAGACCCGGTCCTGATCGTCCTGCCAGACGAGCGCCTTCATCGGCAAATCGATTGCCAGTGTTGCGCTCTTTGTCATCGGGAGCGTGCCCGCTTTGGGGTTGCCGAAAATGATGACCGTTCTGGGCCGCATGTCCAGTCCGGCCTTTTTGGCAGCGGCGGCGTGATCGATCCGGCCGAAAACGACCCAGCCCGCCGCGGCATGCGCATTGATCGCTGCCTCAAGATTATCGGTTGTTTCCTCAACCGAGTGCTTGCTTGGTTTGGTGACAAGTCCATCGTCCGCGGACACGGCAACGGGATGTATCGCGAGCGCAATCGCCGCTACGATCAGGATCTTTGTCATCTTGCGATTGTTCTCCCGTGCCGCTGGATATGAAAAAAATGTGGCCATCTGCGGGGTATTACCCTGCCACCCTCAAAAACGAGTCGTAATGTTCGTCAACCACTGCGGAGACATTTCAACGAGCCCGGCCTCCAATGATCTGTCGAGACCCGTTAAGATCAACAGCCCTATTGCGATCAGGAACAGTCCGAGGGCTTGTTTCATTGCTTTGCTGGTAGCCGACATGCCGCCACGCCAGCGCAACAGGAGCTCACGAGACATCGTCCCAAGCAGCACGAGGGGTAACCCGGCGCCAAGACCAAAAGTCAGCATCGTCAAAGCCACAGCGCCAAGATTCTTACCTTGTGCCGCAAAAACGGATGCTGCACCAAGTGTTGGCCCCACGCAGGGGCTCCATGCCGCCCCAAGAAGGAGACCTACGCCGAACTGACCACCCAACCCTGACCTCGAAAAGCCGCCAAAACTCTGGTCGACCCAGTCACTGATAGGTCCACCAACAACCGCGACGCGCAACTGAAGTGGGGGCACAAGCAGGACTGCACCAATCAAGATCATCCCGACAGCGGCAATGTCTCGAAACCAGCCAGCATCATACCCCAGCGCAAAGCCGATCGTGGCAACGAACAATCCTATGGCGATAAAGGACAGGGAGACCCCGCCCGCAAGGGCGACGGGTCCCCACCTGTGCTCCGAACCAGCCGCGCCCAGAACAATCGGCAGCAACGGCAGCACGCACGGCGACAGGATTGAAAGTACGCCCGCTAGAAACGCGAGGCCCAAGCCAACAATCGACATCGACGCATCAAGTCGTCTTGTCGAGCAAGGCCGCAATCGAACTGGCGTTCGTATCTCCAACTGAGCGGCCTGTCTCCTGGGAGCCCTTGAACGTAATCAGCGTGCTCTGCATTCGGGCTCCGAAAGCTTTGACCGCATCTTTCTGGGAATCGAAGTCCACCCGAAAGACCATCAAATTCTTGAATTTATCCTGCTTTTCAAGATCACTCAGGATCGGGGCTTGCGCCTTGCATGTCGGACACCACGTTGCGTGAATTTCAACCAGAATCGGTTTTCCGGCAGCCTGCGCTGCTGCGAAGGACTTGGCATCGTAATTCAGCGTCTCTGCCGCGCGCGCCGCAAATGCGACTGCGGACATGACGACAACGGCTGACAGAACGGAAATCAGCTTCCTTGGCATTGCTGGCACCTCGAGCAAGATGGAACACCCCACATTGCAATTCGAGCGAAATGCCCAAACGTTACGGGTTCCAAAAAATAATCGTGAGAGGATCCAACCGTTCGACTGTACCAAATTAGAAGCCAGCGCCAACCCTCCAGGCTCGTCCAAGTCTGCTAACCAAATGCCCTAATGCAGCACGGCGCTTAATATCCGTTCGAAGGAATTCCTTGAACAATATCTGCTCGCCGCTTCGTGATCACTGAAGCGTAATTATCCGTATCGCCCATCGTACCTTCCAACACAAGGCGCATAAAGCGAGGCGCTTCTGTCTCACAAGAAAGAGCCTAAAAGAGGGAGATTACGATGCGAAAGACAATTCTAACTATTCTCGGTGTGACCCTAGTTTCGGCATCTTCACTTCACATCGCCGGAGCAACCGAGCATCACCACGTACGTCACCTACGTACAGTGAATCGTGCGGTGATAACTCAGCAATTCCGAAACGCTCACGACTCCATGGTTTCACCGTCCGTTGCACCAGAGTATTATGAGGGGCACGGATTGTCCGCCCCCGTAGGCCGCAGCTAGACTGATCGAACTTGGAAGGGCCGGCGTGAAAGCCTTACGCCGGCTTCTTCTGCCTTTCCCGCGCAATTCGAGCGCCGCCCGGCCGGATCTCCGCGTCGCGCGCCCCGCTTGAGGCTTTCTACGATGGAGACCTACAGCTTGCCCTACCCCAAACCAACCCAATCTCCACGTTGACCCACAAAGATTGTCATGAACAGCATCGAACAATATCAACATCACCTCAAGCGGCAGAACGAAGTAATTGTGGCTTCTGCCAGCGACCTCGCTAAGCACATTCAAGCGATTGCGACAGCGCAGGCCGACTACGCCAAGAGATCTTTTAAAGACGGCGCCGCATTTTTTGAAAGGCTGGCGAGTGCCAAATCGCTCGAAGAAGCGATGGAAGTACGCACTGAATACACAAAAACTGCCTACGAAACGTTCGGCGCGGAGTCGAAGAGAATCGTCGAGACCTACACCGAGCTCTTCAGGACTCCGCTTAAACCATTTGGAAGCATGATCGCGGGAGCGCCCTCCCAGGCGACCGTTAAGTAACCCTCAACACACCACCCGATTAGAAAAGCTCGGCCTGCCGGCCAGGCTTTTTGCATGGCGGCCACTCGCCACTGCTAAGCCTGTCGGTTCGGGACCTCCTTGCATCGATGTCGTGGCCAGGTAAAAACCTGCAATATCTCGTGATCGATGACGATGTAACAAATTGAAAACGTCGACGAACCACCTAGGGACACGCGTGCGCGAACATGAAGACGAATGGGCCGACCTGATGCGGCGAGGCAATGCGGGAGACAGCGGTGCCTATCATCGATTGCTCAAGGCTATCACGCCGTTCCTACGGGCCGTGACGCGCCAGCGTCTGGCGCGAGCCGGACAGCCGGTCGATCAGTCCGAGGATATCGTACAGGAAATTTTGCTCGCCGTGCATTTGAAGCGACATACCTGGGACGCAGATGCTCCGTTCTCGCCATGGTTGTTCGCGATCGCGCGTAACAAGCTGGTCGACGCGTTGCGCCGCCGCGGCCGACGTATTTTCGTCAATATCGAAGATTTCACGGAAACCATCGTCAGCGAGCCTGTCGCAGAGACTGTTCCGGCCACCGACGTGACTGCACATCTGCAGGGCCTGCCGAGGCGGCAGCGCGACGTGCTGCTATCGATTGCAGTAGAGAGCATTTCGATCAGGGCGACCGCTGCGAAGCTCGCGATGAGCGAGGGCGCCGTGCGTGTAGCGCTGCACCGTGGATTGGCCAATCTCGCTGCCACTGCAGAAGGAGTGAGAATGGACACCGATCATCTCCTTCAAGGCTTGGCGACAGACAACGATCATCGCGAGCGGCCGGTCGGGTCGGTACTCGCAACCGCCCTGATGATCGCAGCGCCCGTCTCCCTTGTGATATTCTTCACGACCTTGGGATTCCGCAAGGATATCGCAACCGCATTGCACGATCCGTTCTTCGATTTGAAATTTCTGGTGACGACGACGGTGGTGATTTCGGCGACGGCGATCAGTATTCACTTGTCGCGCCCGGAAGCCTCACTCAAAGGCTGGAAGCGGTTGCTCCTGATCCCTGTGGGATTACTGTCGTTTGGGATCGTAAGCGAGATGATGATGCCGCAGCGGCTGCCTTGGACTACACGGCTGATTGGGTCCAATTCGAAGGTGTGCATGACTGCGATTCCGTTGCTCTCGCTGCCGCTTTTGATCGCCTCACTAGTCGCGCTGCGTCACGGTGCGCCGACACGGCCGGCTCTGGCAGGCGCCTACGCAGGATTGCTGTCGGCGGGATTTGCGGCCACGCTGTATGCCTCGCAATGCACAGACGATTCGCCGCTGTTCGTAGCCACATGGTACCCCCTCGCGATCGGATTGGTCACTGCCGTTGGCGCGCTGGCCGGTTCGAGATGGCTCCGTTTTTGAGTAGAAGGGCTCTCGGAGCTTCACGCCGCGGGCACTTCGGGAGTTCGGCGAGGCGGCGTCCCGCGCAGAGCGATCGCCGACATCGCGGGCCTTTGCGAGTCGCAGCCACTTTTCGCCAGCGTTCCGGGATACCAGAAAGTACTCAGGCATTGGGTTTAGTTGTCAATCCGGCGGCTCCTGTCACCAACTGAACGTCCGCTAACAGCGACGACGATACCGACGGAACCTGCTCGCTATCGGAGGCGCGGGAAATCGCAACGCGCGTCTTGTTGAAGACGGTCTCCGCACCCGCTGCCTGCGCATTGAGGTTATTGAGCAGCTCGGCCATTAGCACGCTGTACTGGCCCATGGAATCGTCGGCGACCTTGCCCGGCGTAGCCGAAGACAGGATCAGCGCGTTGTCAGGCGCATTGATCGGCGCCAGGCCGTGGGAAAAGGCGCGGAACCGGCGTTCGTACGGATTGCGCCGCGATGCGTCGATGACGACCAGCTTGGCGCGGGCGCCCTGCTCCTTCATCACGTCCAGCACCGCTTCAATGCTGAGCCCGTCGCGGCGAACGTCGGATTCCTTCCAGATCGCAGCATCGACCGGGATCATGTAGCTCTCGCGGCCGACCTGAATGCCGTAGCCGCCGAAAAACAGCATGACCACGGAATCGGGCTTGATCTTCAATTTCAGACGGCCGACCGCGCGGCTTAAGTCGTCCTTGCCGGCGTCTTCCACGACATCGACGTCGAAGCCGTTGCGCCGCAGCGCGGCCGTGAGCGCCCGGGCATCATTGATCGGCTGGGTCAGCGGCGCGTCGGCATCGGGATAATGACTGTTGCCGATCACCAATGCGATCCGCGAGGCTCTTTTCGCCGCCTCGCCGGGCTGATCGGTTGCAATTGCCTTAGCGGCATCCCGGGCCCGCACACTCAGCGCTGCGTGGGCGTCGATCGCCAGCGACATTACGCTTGCCAGAGCGGAGACTAGGGCGATCGACCTACCGGATATTCGAAGCGGCCTGGCGGTCATGGTTCGCTCCTGATTAACATTCAGGCGCCTGTTAGTGCATTCAGGCGCTTAGTTAATTGACAATTTCACCTGGGGTGAGGTCCACCCTGGTATCGTCCGTTAGCGTCGCTGCCTTGTATGACTTCCACCGCCTGCGGCCCAGGAATGTCGAAGGCGAATGAAGACAACCGCCCGGCCGGCGTGGCCTTCAGCTGCGATCTGTTTGCGGCAATCTCGCCCGGCCAATAGCTTCTGTCGGAAATAGTCTGTCCGGCGACCGCGGGTGAGGCCGCTGCCATTAATGAAGAGACGATAGCAATTATAACTGCCGATTTGCGCGACATGGATCCGCTCCTTGATGTAAGGCGCTTGCTTGCGCCTATGATATTGTTCGTGCCGGCCAAACTTCTTGTTACAAGATCACTCCGACTTGACATTAAATAGATGTCCGACGCTCTCGACCTAGTCCCGCACATTGTTTGAGGCCGCGAGTTCAGTTCCGGGAGCCGCAAGAACTCGCTTAGACGATTAGCGGACGAGGTTTGCGCTCGAACTCGTGATCGTCACGATTTTGCCCGCCTTTATCACGCGTGCCGTCCGCGCGTCTCCATCGCCAGAACCCAGACGTACTGAAATTCCAACACCTGTCCGCGCTGTAAATCGAATGGTTCACGGAAGGCTCCCGCCGCTCTTCTGCCTGCGAGAGATTTGTCACGCGGTTCTTCCAGCAAGCTCTCCAATCTCATTCGGATGGATTTGTCATATTTTGCTGAGGCGCACTCACGAGGCGGTGAGGCCGGAACGCCAGGATCGGATCAGCCATGCGGCGCGCACGCTGGTGTTTTAGATCTCACGTTCTACAATTGCCGCGAGATTTCGCAATAGGTGCGCGCGTGATTGAACAGCTGTCTGGCTCTCTACCCAGACGAACGACGGCTATCGGCCTGCTCTCAAACAGATATCCCGGACCCTACCGGGCCGAACGCATATTGTTTTGTTGCGGCCCCGGTTAGGCGAAGTCTTGCAGGTCGCGAGAGACGGAAGAGCTTTAAGCGCAAGCGAAAACAAGGGGGAAACAGCATGGAACTTCATCAAGCTCGCTATTTCCTTGCGGTATGCAACGACCTCAATTTCACGCGTGCAGCCAAAAAGTGCAATGTCTCACAACCGTCGCTGACGCGCGCGATACAACTGCTCGAGAAAGAGTTCGGCGGTTACCTATTCGACCGAAAGCGGTCCAGCATCGAGCTAACTGATTTTGGCAAGCTCGTTCGCCCCTATCTTGAGGACTTTTGGCGCACAGCATCTGCCGCAAAGCAGATCGCCAAGGAATATTCGGCGAAGGTACCGAAAGAACTGAATCTAGCCATCATGTGCACGATCGCGCCGAAGCAGCTCCTCCAAATGCTGAGCCGGTTCCGGACGAATCACCCGGAAGTTCGGATGCAACTCACGGATGGAGAACCCCAGTTGCTTGAGGAAAAGCTGATTAATTTACAGATTGAGGCTGCCATATATTGCCGGCCCGGCCATCGGGAACCGGATCCCAGGCTAAACTACCTGCCCCTTTTCAAGGAGCAGATGATGATCATCTTGCCCGAGGGGCACAGATTGTCGAAACAACGCTCCATCAGGATTCGCGATCTGGCCGGGGAACAATACGTCCAGCGGGCTTTCTGTGAATTTGGCGAGATGATCGACTTCCGCGACATGGTCGACAAGGTTTCCGAAGCAGACGGCGGAAGATGCGAAGCCGTCTACAAGAGCGATCGAGACGACTGGGTACTTGGGATGGTAGCAAGCGGTTTTGGCTTCGGCTTCTTGCCCAGATATTCAATAATACACTACGGCATCATCGCGCGCCCGCTCGTCGATCCGGAATATTGGCGGAACATTCACTTGGTGACGGTCCGCGATAAACCCCAATCTCATATCGTCGGCGCTCTCGTCCATGAAGCGATGAGGACAGAATGGGCGAACGAAGGTGGTCACCGCTCATCTTGCGGCGACGCAAATTTTGAGCCGTGATCTTTTGGCGAGGCAAAAGAAAGCAGGCCCGTTCTGTTGGTGAACGAGCCTGCTACGACGAGCGAGGATCGAGCAGTCTAATCCACTCGCCGATGGACGAAGAAGAATGGGATCACTTCTTCATCTCATCCTTTTTCATGGCGTCATGTGCCATAGCATCGTCCTTCTTCATGGCTTCGTGTCCCATCGCGTCATCCTTCTTCATGGCATCATGTGCCATCGCGTCGTCCTTCTTCATGGCATCCTTGGACATCGTATCCTTAGTCGTCTTGTCTTGCGCGAACGCAACGGGGGCAGATACCGCTCCCAATGACACGATGAGGGCGGATGCGAGAAGCAAAACACGAGAAGAGCTCTTCATGGTCTATATCCTTTCAAGGCTGGTTTGGAACGACGTTTGTCGTCAAACTAAATACGCTGTGGATCGGCGCGCCGTTACAGCGCTTGCAAAATTACCTTGGTGGAAAGGCCCAGGTTCCATTAGCTCTGGTGTGAACGCCACGAACCGCGCCCATACTCCGAAGGGTGTAAAAAAAGCTTGCCGAGATATGGCAAGGCTTGCGCCGACAAGATGCGCTCCCTGTTGATGACGGCGGCCGTCGAGAGAGGCGGGCGCATCGACGCTCATGCGCGGCCGGTAGTTGGCCCCGCCAGCAAGCGCAGCGTGGCAACGATATCTTCCGGCGCCAGGCGACGGCGGTAATCGACATCGACATAAGCGAGGGCGACGCAGCGATCTTGTGCGATGACGAACGTCGCCGGCAACGGCAGTTCCCAGCTCTCATCGCCGTTGATACCGGGGAGCGCCTTGCCGTTCAGCCGCATCGCCGCACGCAATTCCTCTGGCAGCGCATAGACCAGACCGAAGCTGCGCCCGACCACGTTGCCGGGGTCGCTCAGGACATCAAATTCGAGCGCGTTCGTTTCAGCCACAGACAACGACCCGTCCGGAAGCTGAGGCGAGATCGCGATGATCCGCCCGCCGAACGCGGCGATCTCCGGCAGCGCGCGTTGGTAGGCGCGAAGCTGAATATTGCAATACGGACACCAGCCACCTCGGTAGAAGGTCACCACTGCGGGACCGGCGCGTAGCACGGCGGCAAGCGAAACCTGGCGCCCCCTCGAATCCGGCAGGGTGAAGTCCGGTGCCTCGTCGCCTACAGCGAGCGCGTCCTCTAGCCAAAACCGCCCACGCAACTCCTCAATCTTGGCGCTGTAAAGCGCAGCCCTGCCCGACGGCGCGGTTCGTTCAAATTCGGCGCGAAAAGTCGCCAGCTCTTCCTCAAGTCCCATCGCTGAACCTCCAAGTAATCGCTAACGGGCAGCTTTCGTATCGTGCAGGATAGCGCTTACGGCTTGCGGCTACCCGCCCCATTCTAGATCGTTCGTTATATAACGCAAGCGGACATCATCGTTCGCATGGCAGGATCGACTCCCGCTCAATGCTCAAGAGACAATGGGATGACGACGCTATGTGCGCGGGAGCGTGAGCCGCAACCGCTTCGCATCAGGCACAACTTACCGCCTTGCGGTACAGGTGCCATGTCGCATGTCCCAGCACCGGCATCACGACGGCCAGTCCGAGAAAAAATGGAGCGATTGCAACAGCGAGCAGACCGGCGCAAATCAATCCCCAAAGCGCCATAGTGATGGGGTTTCTCGCGATCACGCGTAAGGAAATCAGGATTGCATCGGTCGCCGACGCACGCCGATCGATCAGAGCCGCGAAGGAGACCACGCTGATCGAAAACGCCATAATCGCGAACATCAATCCAGCTGCACACCACGCGAGCAGGAACCTGTGTCCGTCCGCGGTACTGATCACATGCTCAAGGAACGCAGGCATGCTGAAGACCGGTGCAAAGCCAAAGAACGCATTATAGATGGACTGAGCAGTAGCCACCCACGTCAGGAACAATACGGCCAACATTGCGCCGAGCAATCCGATCGCTCCAGAGGAGGCAGAACGGATGATATCCAGGACATTTGCGGCGCTCAGGATATCGCCTCGTTCCCGTCGCCGGCTCAGATCGTAAAACACGATCGCAGCAAATGGACCGAGCAAGGCGAATCCGGCAGATAATGGAAACAACAAGGGCAGGAAGGAATAACCGTGAAGCACGCGTGCGATCAACAACCCAACGATAGGGTAGATGATCGCGAGCATCACAGCATGACTGGGATAGGCCATGAAGTCACCCCAGCCCGATCGAAGCGATCTGACAACATCAGTCAGTGTCAGCTCTCGCACTTGGATCGATGATGTGGGCCCGCTGGATATGTGAGCCTTGTCTCTACGTTCTCCAACACGCTACGTTCCCTGAATAATTGAAGTGCAGTCTCGGAAGAAGGCCATCTGCTTCTGGTGCCGGCTTAACATCCGCGGCAGATGCTATTGATTTTGCGATCAACACTGGCGTCTTCCTGATCGAGGCGCAACGAAGCGTTTCGCCCAGATCCCGACGAGGGAATATCGGCCGCGCGCGGCTGGCGGTGGCCGACCGGCGCCGGCCACACCGTTGTCTTGGCGTTTGCCGTAGCGATCGCTACGTGTGAAGATGGCAGGGATCCGATACCCAAATCTGCGTTGGGATAATTTTTGGCATAAACGCCAGGTTCCTGGATAACGGCCTTCGCGCGAGCCGGATTTGCAAATACCGGCAACAACATTACAGTCGCGGCGAGAAGCTTTAACTTGATCATCGACATTCTCCGCATGATGGCCTCGTTGCGCATAAGTGCCGTGTCTCCGACGGCAAAACTCACAATCGGCACCCGTGCTTGTAATTTCGCGCTGACCGCCCGCTGCGTTACCAGGATAACCTAGATGTGATCGCGGCCGACCAAGAGCTATCAAAACGCGACCTGGGTCCGCATCGCAAACGCGTCGAACTTCGAGCCGGCATTGCGGGCGTTGATCGCACTTATCTGCCGGGCGACGTCACCGTGCAGGTAGTCGAACATGAAGCGGACGTTGCGATTGATGTACCAGTTCAGGCCCGCCGTATAGACCGTCTGCCGCCCCCCGGCGACACCGTTTGCGGCGGCGAGTTGATCGTTGAGATCGATCGTGCTGATACGGCCGGCGATCTCCCACGCACCCCAGCCGCCTCCCGTCAAAGAGAATGGATTGAGAGGCACAATGCCGCCGTAAGCGGCGGCGGCGGAATTATAGGTGTGAGTTTCACCTGTCAGAACCCAACTTGCCTGGGCATAACCGCCGTTGAATTTCACGCTGGACAATCCGGACAGGTTGCCACGATCAACCTTGTACCAGAAATATTCTCCCTGAAAGAACAGTGGCCCGTAAGTCGCCGCCGCTTCGGCGCTGTAGACCTGAGCGCCCGACACGCCCGCAAGCGCTCCGGTCGAGACCAGCGTGGTCGGGTCGAGGCGAAGCTCCGGCCGGTCGCTTAGCGTAAGCGTCTGGGCTCCGGTGACCAAATTGTGCGGGGCATCGATCAGGAATTCGGCATCACCGCCGATATGCAGGGAGTAGTCTTTACCGGTCACGACCTGCCCTGCAATACGGGCAGCCGCGCCAAGTTGCTCCGTCGTCCCATTCGGGTTCGTGCTCGATGCTGAGTGGATCGCGCCCGCGGTCGGACCTGTCGCATAAGCGCCGATCCAGAATGAGTCGGTGTACCAGCGCGCGCCGGCGGCGGAGCGGAAATCACTGGCGGCGACATTGGCAGCGATGACCTGCGAGGAGGCGCGCTCCAGGAACAAGATGTCGTTCGAACTTGTCGCCTCGTCCAGCGTATAGGGCACGTCGAGATAGCCGCCTTCGATTGCAAGTTTGCCACCGAATGGCTTGAAGCCGGTGTAGCTGAGGTAGGCGTTTTCAATTCCAGACAAGGCTCCTCCCGGAAGGAATCCGACGGACGCACCGCGCACGCTGGCGGTGCTGGCGAAACCATCGGAGGAGCCGGCGAAATCATATATCAGTGCGTAGTTCCAATCCCCAAATAATTTGCCGATAACGCCGATTCGCGCACGGCGGGCATTGACGCCGTCATCGAGCCTCTGCGGAACGGTCGCCGCACTATTCGGGCGATAGTCGTAACCGCCGGCATCGAAGTGGAGTCGGCTGGTGATCGCGATGCAGTTCTGATCGTCTGCCGTGCAGAATGTGGGCCGATTATTCGGCAACTTGACCACCACGTCCGACGGCGCGGTCGGGCCCTTCACGGGGGTAGCCGCGTTGACCCCGGCGACGCTGGCCGCCCTCGCATTCGCGGCCGCGGCGGCATGAGCATTCGCCACGGTCTGTTTCTGAAGCTCGTCAAGCTTCTGCTCCACCGACCGCAGTTGTTGCTTCAGCAGCGCAATTTCGGCCTCATTGTTATCAGTCGATTGAGCGTGCGCTCGCGACGCAATCATCGCGGCAAAAAGGCCGATTGCGACCGCAACTGTCAGTCTTGCTCTGGACATGAAACCCGTCATCATCAATGCGAATTGATCGCGTGCGCTCCGGACAAGGCCAGCTTTCGCGCACGCTTGGACCATGGCATCGAGAGACGCGCCAATACTTTTTTTTCAACTTCGATAGTCTTCGTCTATCGAGCGAAAAAATGCGTGTATGCAAAACGAGGAAACACCCGAATACGGAGCAAGCCCGACGGAACTATTCTTGCTGGTTCGCGTCGAGTTCCATCGCCTCGATACCAAGGCGGCGGAATAGGGCCGCGTCCTGGTCTTCGCCGGGATTGCCGGCCGTCAGTAATGTGTCGCCGACGAAGATTGAATTGGCGCCCGCGAAGAAACACCAAGCTTGCATCTCGTCCGTCATCCCCCTGCGGCCCGCAGAAAGGCGGACACAGGATTTCGGCATCATGATGCGAGCGAGCGCGATGGTGCGTACAAATGCCAAGGGGTCGATGGGTTCTGCCTTCGCGAGCGGCCTACCAGGTATCGGGATTAGCATATTGATCGGCGCGCTCTCCGGATGTTCCAGCAAGTTGGCCAGCGTCACCAGCATATCGACGCGATCGATCGCCTCCTCGCCCATACCGACGATGCCTCCGCAACAAACCTTGATGCCGGATTACATTGGCGAGGGTTTTCAGGCGGTCCGCAAAGCTGTGCGTAGATATGATCTGGCCGTAATAGCGCTCGGACGTATCGATGTTGTGGTTATAGTAATCCAGACCAGCCTCTCCCAGACGCGCGGCTTGCCCGCGGTCGAGCATACCAAGCGTCATGCATGTCTCCATGCCGAGCGGCTTGACGCTTTCGACCATGGCAACGACGGCGTCTATGTCGCGATCCTTGGGGTTGCGCCATGCGGCGCCCATGCAATAGCGGGTCGCGCCGGCGTCGCGGGCCTTGCGCGCCTCGGCGACAACCCGTTCCACCTCCATCAGCTTGGAGGCCTTGAGGCCGGAGTCATGGTGGATCGACTGGCTGCAATAGCCACAATCCTCAGGACATCCGCCGGTCTTGATGCTGAGAAGCCGGCTGAGCTGTACCTTGTTGGGATCGAAATGTTTGCGGTGGACGGTCTGCGCATGAAACAGCAGATCATTGAAGGGGGCCTCATAGAGTGCCAGGGCCTCTTCCCTCGTCCAATTCTTGTGGATGTCGCTGGGTGTCGGCGTAACCGACGTCGTCCCGTTTGAGAGCGATGCAGACGTCATGTCCCCTCCTGAATAGCATCTGGATGCACCACAGCCGATCGATGCAGGCTATGCCTGATCATCGGCTCTGTCACAATACCCTTTCATCGATGATTTCAGTCTGATGTCCGTTGCCAATGAGACCTTCAAAATTAGTTGATGCCCTGATGCGGACATTGTGGCCGGGACTCCAGCAACACCGGTTTTGCAACAGATATTAATAGGAATATGCGCGCCCTCCTGGCGCGGTGGTGCCGCGTGCCGGGCGCCCGGAGACGAGGTGTGGATCCCCTCACCCATGACCGGAGGGTCGGTTAGAGAGCCAAGGTCGCCGCTGTCGCCGGCCTCGCATTGCTCAAACTGTCCGCCAAATAAATGGCCAATTCGCTGACGACGCGCGAATTGCTGCGCCGGCCATGAGAATAGACCAATTCCACTGTTGGCAGCTGCGGCAGACGCATGCCGTGACGGACGATCCGCAGCGGCGGAGCGACCAGCGCACGGGCGAGGACGGTGATCCCCATTCCCTCCACCGCCGCAGACTTGAGGCATTCAAAGCTGGGGCTGACGAAACTGAGATGCCAGGAGCGCTTGTGGTCCTTCAGCGCGGCGATGGCGAAGCGGCGATAGGCGCAGCCTTCGGGAAATAAGATCAGCGGCACTGACTCACTGTCACCGCCCGAATAGTTCGGACCGCTGACCCAGACCAGTTGTTCACGCAGCGCCACGGTGCCGTTCTTTGCTCCGGTTTCCTGTTTGAAGAAGGCGAGATCGAACTCGCCGCGAATGCTGCGTTTCATCAGGTTTTCAGACTGATTGGCCTCGACCTCCAGTCCGACCATGGGATGCTTGTTCTTGAAGCGTGCCAGCCATGTCGTGAAGTCACGTCCAAAGAAATCGAGCGGCACACCGAGGCGAACAAAGCCGGTCAGCGCATCATCGGACATCGAGGCATAGGCCTCGTCGTTGAGCTGCAGAATCTTTCGCGCATACTGCACGAGCTTGCCACCCTCCGAGGTCAGTTCGAGCACACGGCCCTTGCGCCGCGTCAGCAGCGCCTTGCCGACCTGGGTTTCAAGCTTGGCGACCTGCTGGCTAATCGTCGATTGGGAGCGGCCGACAGTTTCCGCTGCGCGCGAAAAGCTCATGGTGTCGGCGATGACCAGAAACGAGCGGAGGCAGTCGATATCGAAATTCACCGAGATCTCCATAATCGCTAAACACGATATAGATCATCGTTATTATTCATTTTGCCACTTCAGAGACCGTCAGTAAAGACGTAGTGCCCGCCTTGCGCATGATGACGCACAAGAAACTGGCCAACCCGCTGCAATGCGGGATGCAAATCGCGCCTTCCACGTATCGCAAGATCGATGCCGAAAGCGTGGAGGACGCGATTTGATGACAACACGTGGGAGGAAATCATGGCTCGCAACGGGACATCGCTTGAGGCTGCGCACGCCTTGGTCAAGGAGTTAATCGCCGAGAAGCTGAAGTATCTGGTGCCGATGACGATCATTTTCATAGTTAGTTACATCGGACTGACCGTATTGGCCGGCTTCGCGAAAGATTTGATGGGCATCAAGATCGTCGGTTCGGTCAATGTGGGCTTCGCGCTGATCGCGTTCAACTATCTGCTGTCGTGGGCGCTTGCGATCGTTTACGGGCGCCTTGCTGCCGACAAGTTCGATCCGCTCGCCGCGAGGGCCGCGATCGAGATCTCCGGGCGGGGAAATTGAGATGAACCTCACCCTCGGCATATTCATCGGCATCCTGCTCATCACGCTTGGCATCACCTATTGGGCTGCAAGGCGCACGCATACCACGAGCGATTTCTACGCCGCCGACGGCCAGCTCACCGCGGCGCAAAACGGATTTGCGCTGGCCGGCGACTGGTGTAGCGCCGCCGCGTTCCTGGGGTTTACCGGGCTCACCGCACTTTACGGTATGGATGGCGCTTTCTATGCACTTGGCCCACTAGTCGCCTTCTGCACGGTATTGTTTCTGATCGCGGAGCCGATGCGCAATACCGGCAAATATACCCTGGGCGACGTGATCCGCAGCCGCATGCAGACGAGAACCTCGCTGCTGGCAGCCATCGCGGGAACGGTGGTCGTCAACTTCGCCTATCTGATGCCGCAGATGGCCGGTGCCGGCGTGCTGGTCCGACTGCTGACCGGCATTTCCTACGATTGGGCAGTGCTTTTGGTCGGCGTCAGCATGATCGTCTATGTTGCTTTCGGCGGTATGCTGGCGACAACCTGGGTACAGATTGTCAAGGCTGGACTGATGCTGAGCGCGGGAGCGATCATGCTGGTGATGATCCTGTCGCTGGTGCACTTTAATCCGCTCACGCTGTTTGCCGATGCCGAACAAAAATACACCGCAAAATATCTGCTGCCCGGAAACTATTTGAAAAATCCGTTCGACCAGATATCGCTCGGACTAGGCTATACGCTCGGACTGGCGGGCCTACCGCATGTCATGACGCGGTTCTACACGGTACCCGACGCCAAGACAGCCCGCCGCTCCGTGGTTTGGGTGATGTTTCTCGCCGGCGCGTTCTTCGCGGGCACCACGGCGTTCGGCTTGGCCGCCGCGAATTACGTCGGTCAGGACGTCATCCGCGCCGCCGACACGGGCGGCAACCTGACGCTACCGCTGCTTGCGCAGTATCTCGGCGGGGGAAAGGACAGCTTTGGCGGGAACTTGATGCTTGGCTTCGTCGCCGCGGTAGCGGTCGCCACGATCCTCGCCGTGGTCTCGGCACTGACGCTTTCGACCTCAGGCGCTATCGCGCATGACTTTTACGTTAACTGGGTCAAGCGCGGACAGGTCGACGGCAAACAGGAAGTCTGGATCGCGCGCATCGCCGCGGTCGTCATCGGCGTACTGGCGATCGCACTCGGCATCCTCGCGCAGGGCGTCAATGACGCGGTGCTGGTTATTCTTGCAATCTGTGTGGCCGCGAGCGCCAATTTCCCGGTGTTGGTGCTGTCGCTGTTCTGGCGGAGGTTCAATACCGGCGGTGTCGTCGGTGGCATGACGGTCGGCCTCCTCTCCTCCGTCGTGCTGGCGATGATCGGACCGGCGATGCTCGGTGCCGATGCCCTCTGGCCTTTGGTCAATCCGACAGTCGTCTCGTTGCCTCTGGGCTTTCTTGGCGCGGTGTTGGGTACGCTGATCTCGGGGCGCGACGTGGAAAACGAAAAGCGCTTCGACGCGTTCCTGCTGCAGGTTCACACCGGTATGACGTCGAGGTAGATGGCCAGCGTTGCCTGCTGAAATGAAATCAATGGGTTCGCCGCGGCTGATCGGCCTTCCCCCGACAACTTGCTAGATGAAGAGTGCGCTCTGTGACGATCAAAGCTATTGTTTTCGATGCCTATGGCACCCTCTACGATGTCCAATCGGTGGCCGCGATCACTGATCAAGCCTTCCCAGGATACGGCGAGATCATCACCCAGATCTGGCGGCTGAAGCAGCTGGAATACACCTGGCTACGATCGCTGATGCAGCGCTATGAGGACTTCTCGATCATAACGCGCGAGTCACTCGCCTACACGCTGCGGTGCCTCGGGCTGAAGAATGATCATGGGGTCTTCGAACGTATCATGGGAAAATACGTTCATCTCGATCTTTATCCCGATGCAATGGCTACGCTCGCCGCGCTCAAGAATTACAAGCTTGCGATACTGTCGAACGGCAGCACCGATATGCTCAATTCACTCGTTGCCAATACCGGGCTGGAGCGGATCCTGGATGCCGCCATCAGCATCGATTCCAAAAAGATCTTCAAGCCGGCCCCGGATGCCTACACGCTGATCGAAGCGAATCTCGGGGTCGCGCCTGCCGACGTCCTGTTCGTATCGTCAAATCCGTTTGACGCCTGCGGCGCCAAGGCGTTCGGGCTAAGGGTAGCATGGATCGAACGGGTCACACCCGCAGCCATGGCCGCGGCCTGCCAAAAAAGCGATCTCGTTGCGCCGCTGACCATGTTCAGGGCAATCCGGATGCAGATGGATGAGCTTGGCCTTGAGCCGGACTATCGTGTCAACGGGCTCTCCGCGCTGGTCGAAATCTTGTCGTTGATGCCATGAGCGACAGTAAACTCACGCTCCGCTCGCTCACGGCCACGGCGCCATTCCTCAGGCGGAAGGACGGGGCGGTTCCTAGAAACTGCCCGACAAAGAACTTCAAGCCGAAACCTCGAGGGAATTGATCAATGTCCAACTACAACATCCTCATCCTAGGCGCATCGTACGGATCGCTGCTCGCATCGAAGATTTTATTCGGCGGACACTCGGTGAAGCTCGTTTGTCTCCCGGCCGAGGCCAATCTCATCAATTCGGAGGGCTTCCGCGTCCGGATTCCGGTGCGCGGCCGCGACGAACAGATCGAACTAGATTCCCGCAAATTGCCGGGCAGAGTGTCCGCGGCCGGCGCGACGGAGGTCGACCCGGGCGCGTATGATCTCATCGCCCTGGCGATGCAGGAGCCGCAATACGGGTCGCCTGGGGTGCTCGAACTCATGGATGCAGTGGCGATCTCTCGCGTTCCGTGCATGTCCATCATGAACATGCCGCCGCTTCCTTATATGAGACGCATTCCGGGATTGGATTCGGAGCCCTTGAAGCCGGCCTATACGGCGCCCGCCGTTTGGGACGTTTTCGATCCCGGAGCGCTAACGCTCTGCAGCCCCGATCCGCAGGCGGTCAGGCCACCGGACGAAAAGGTTAACGTGTTGCAGGTGACACTGCCAACGAACTTCAAGGTCGCGCGCTTTGACAGCGAGGAGGGCAACGAAATCATCCGGCGGCTAGAGAAGGATATTGATGCGGTGCGTTTCGATGCCCCCGAGGGCAAGATCGAATTACCTGTGAAGCTGCGATTCTACGATTCCGTGTTCGTTCCGTTGGCTAAGTGGGCGATGCTGATGGCCGGCAACTACCGTTGCATCACCGAGAATGGAATACGGACGGCCCAGGAGGCCGTCCATAGTAATCTGGAGCACTCTCGCTCGATCTACAACTTCGTGCTCGACGTGTGCGTCAAACTCGGCGCGTCACGGGAGGAGCTGGTGCCGTTCGAGAAGTACGCCGCTGCCGCCGAAAGTCTCTCGCGTCCTGCATCGGCCGCGCGGGCGTTGAACAACGGGGCCCCGAATATCGAGCGTGCGGACAAGCTCGTTCAGCTTGCCGCGAAACAAAAGGGCATGAGTCATCCGGTCCTTGACAAGATCGTCGCTCTCGTCGACCGAAGGCTCGAAGCCAACCGAAAGGCGAAGGCGTCAGTGGCCTGATGTCAGCGAACCCACCATGCCGAAGATCTCGCGGCGATACGCTCATTTTCTCTACGGCGCCATTCAATCCGGCATCACGTCCGGGGTGGCGACCGCCGTCGCGAGCTTCCGCTTTCTTTCGGAGGGTGCGTTCCTCACAAATTGGCTCCAGTCTTGGCTGACATCGTGGGCACTGATGGTTCCAATCGTTCTCATTGCGGCCCCAATCATTCAGCGACTGACGCGTTCGATGACGCACGACGAGGTGTAAGCCGGTCTCGTCGCTCCTCTCTAACGGAGCCCGACACGCGAAACGTCTAATCGGACGCGATGTAACAATGAGCGAAGACTTGCTCCAGTGATCAACCACAAAGAAAGCGAACGATCATCGATCTCTACTTCGGACCACTCCGAACGGGCATAAGATTACGATGTACGGTCAATCAATCCATCGTCCGCTCGTGGAGAATCACACCTTCGAGATGATCAAATTCACCCTCCCACGGCTTTTTAGCCAGCATATGCTTTGTGTGCTCGAGGCCGGCCTCCCAGCGATGCCTTATCCCGGACCGGCTAAAATCAATATCCTTGGTATGGTTCTCGTGGCTGAGCCGCGGCGCTAGCAACTGAACGACATGCATCCGGGTCGTGCAGCCGTACGAAACGAGTCCCTTCACTGCCTCGCTATCGCGATCGTCGTCTGACAGCCTTGCGGCGAGTTGGCTGATCACTTGACGCATGCGATGGGTCTGCTTTTGCCGAGCCACATGGCTCGCAATTCGACTCGAATATTGAATGTCCTTGTGCCGATGAAGGACCTCCCAGATCGATCCCGGCTCGGGACCGACCGGATTCCACATATGGGCCGCAAAGATCAACGCGTCCCTGCGCGGGTTGTCATCAAACACGATCTCGGTCGGAGTGTTCGATAGAACGCCCCCGTCCCAGTAGAGCTCGCCATCGATACGGATCGCAGGAAACGCTGGCGGCAAAGCGCCCG
>Ga0099794_10000120_pt1 | contig 28563 bp, 17 predicted proteins | sample Rivendell_Oct201_10_FD_77320 | JGI IMG/M metagenome (GOLD analysis project Ga0099794, IMG submission 77320) | Vadose zone soil microbial communities from the Eel River Critical Zone Observatory, Northern California, USA -... | ecosystem: Host-associated > Plants > Roots > Rhizosphere > Soil ... | reverse complement strand
ACGAGACAGGCGACCGGCCCAGAGGCGACCTCGAAATTCTCGACCGCGCGCGCGACCGCGTCGTAGTCCGTGATGTCGAGGGCGTGCAGGCTTGCCCGCCCGCCCGCCGCCTTGATATCGCCCGCGAGCTTTTCTCCCGCGGCCGCATCCATATCGAGAATGCCGACGGCGCACCCTTCCTCCGCCAAGCGGCGCGCAATCGCGGCGCCGATGCCACGCCCGCCGCCGGTGATCACGGCCGTCATCCCCGCGAACTTCACGCCTTCAGCTCCGCGAGGACCGCTTCCTCCAGGATGCCGCCCAACACGTCGATGGTGCGGCGGCCTTCCTCCGCGCTCGCCGCGGCAGGAGTGCCGAAGTACGCCCGCGGTCCGCCCGCCTCCGTGAAACTGCGCTTGCCGGTCTTGATCGCCTGCGACAACGAGGCGGGATTCGGGGCGAGCGAGCGCCGCACAGGTTCGCGCACGACGTCCGGTTGCTCGCACAAGACAATGGAGCTCTCAAATTGGCCGGCGTGGCAAGCGCCGCTTCTGAATTCGTCCCCCAGCCGCGAGCCCCACGGGCTGCGTGTGAGGTCAGGAAAGGCGATGGGTAACAGGCGGTCGACGCGTGCAAGCTTGACCGCCTCGTTGAGCGCGGCGAGATGCTCGGGGTCGAGGTGCGCGTTCGCAAGCGCGAGGAGCCGGAATCCCTGCTCCGACAGGCTACGAGCTACGTCGACGATTACCGCAGTGACCGCTATCCCGGAGATCGAGAGTGTCCCATGAAATGCAGCTCCGAAGCTCGCCGCGGTGTAGGCCAACGCAGGGAGAATGAGCACGGCGTGCCCGCCTCCGGCCAGGCGGCGGGCACCGGACCGCGCCATCGCGGTGGCGATGACCACGTCGGTATCGAGCGGCAAGTGCGGGCCGTGCGCCTCGATCGCGCCTACGGGAAGCACGGCGACGGTGCGTGCGCGATCGAGGTCGCGCACTTCCTCCCACGTCAGTTGCGCCAGCTCATGTACCGGCATCATCATCCTTGGCCATGACGGTCCAGTTTCCGCAACGCTTAAACATCGCTGATTGGCTGTTGGATGCGCGGGTCCGCGAGGGCAGGGGAGACCGGCCGGCGCTGCTGACGGACACGGGCGCGCTCACCTATCGGGACGTGCAGGCGCTCGCCAACCGCTTTGGCCATCTGTTGCAGAGCGCCGGCGTGCAACCCGAACAACGAGTGATCATCGCGCTGCCCGATGGCCCTGAGTTCGTCGCGGCGCTGTTCGGCACACTCAAAGTTGGCGCTGTGGTGGTGATGGTCAACCCGCAGCTCGCCGTCGACGCGATCGAGTATTTCTACGCGTACACGCGGGCGACCGTGGCGCTCGTGCACCGGCACAGCGCGCCCGCGTTCCAGGCGGCGCGCAGCGCCTTTGCGCGCGTCATCGTTGTGGGCGAAACAGCAACCACGCGCGCGATCGAGGGCGCCTCGCCGGTGCTGGAGACGTTCCCGAGTCACCGCGACGACGCCGCGATCTGGCTGTTCTCGGGCGGCACGACCGGCAAACCGAAAGCGGTCGTGCAGAGTCACGCGTCGTTTGCAAACACGACGGTCTGCTATGGGCAAGGCGTGCTCGGGCTCACGGAGCGCGACATCACGCTCGCCGTGCCGAAGCTGTTCTTTGGCTACGCGACAGGATCGAATCTGTTTTTCCCGTTTTCGGTGGGCGCAGCTACCGCGGTGTTTGCCGAAAAGAGCACCGCGGAGACGGTGTTCGAGAAGATCCGGAAATTCCGGCCAACGGTCTTAGTCAACGTGCCGACAATGGTGAATCAGATGGTCGCCCACCCCGACGCGGCGCAGCAGGATCTTTCGTCCCTGCGGCTCGCCACGTCCGCCGGGGAGGCGCTCCCGGTAGAGTTGTATGAAAGATGGAAGCAGACGTTCGACGTCGAGCTGCTCGATGGACTCGGCACCGCCGAGATGTGGCACATCTTCATCTCCAACAAACCGGGAGCGGTGAAACCGGGCACCATCGGCACGGTCGTGCCCGGCTTCGACGTTCGCGTACGCGACGATCTCGGCCACGATCTGCCGGATGGTGAAGTGGGGATGCTGTGGGTGCGCGGCGGCTCGCGCGCGATCGGCTACTGGCAGCAGATGGACAAGACGCAGGCTGCGTTCCGCGGCGAGTGGTACGTCTCTGGCGACCTGATCCGCCGCGATGGCGACGGCTACTTCACCTATTGCGGCCGCGCCGACGATTTGTTGAAGGTCGGCGGCAAATGGCTCGCGCCGCAGGAGGTCGAGGGCTGCTTGCTTCAGCATCCACTCGTGAAGGAAGTAGCGGTTGTCGGGATTGAGGATGCAAGTGGTTTGACGAAACCGCACGCGTTCGTAGTAGCAACCGAAAAACGTCCGGGACTTGCCGAAGAGCTACAAGAGTTTGCGCGGGAGCACTTGGAGCCATACAAGGCACCGCGCGCGGTCAAATTTCTGGACGTTCTTCCACGAACCCATCTCGGCAAGGTAGACCGTGGAAAGCTGCGTGGTGCGTGATTAGCTTGTCCTCGGCGTCTGGGCGCCTCGGCGTCTAGGCGTCGAGTATTTTCGGACGGGTGGCCGAGTGGCTGAAGGCGCACGCTTGGAAAGCGTGTTAACGGGCAACCGTTACGTGGGTTCGAATCCCACCCTGTCCGCTCACAAAGCTGGTTTACGGGCACACAGGGTATGGAAACAGACGCACGGCGGGCAACAGGGACGATCATTAGAGTCCTGTTACCTTTCGACTGTCAACCGCCGCTGCGTCTGATACCAAACCCGTTTACCGTCGACCAGCCTCAAGTGGACAGGTGGGTGAGCGGTTGAAACCGCCGGTCTCGAAAACCGGTATGCCCGCAAGGGCATCGAGGGTTCGAATCCCTCCCTGTCCGTCCTCGCGCTATGGGAATATGGAATAGCACGCTCGTGTACGTGGGCGCGCGGACGCTTCTCGCGGCGGCGATGGTGACCCTCCTGCTGCGCCGCCGCGTCGGCGTGTGGCACACGGGTGGCCAAATCGTTTCGGATCTCTCCTGCGCAGCCTTTCTCCTCGCGTACGTCAACCCCGATATCCGCGATGACGTCGGTGTCCTGGTGATCCCGCTGCTTCTCTTCGTTGTCTACTGGGAGGCGAGCCGATTCGTCGAGTGGCGGCGCGGCGGCGCGGAGGGTGAGGACGACGAATCGTTGCTGGACACGGGATTCCGCGTGTACGGGGTCGTATGGGCAGTGGGCTTCGTGATCCCGGCGGTCCTGGCGGGTGGGTTCCTGATGCTCGAGCTGCTCGCGCCTGGCGCCTGGCCGTTTCCCAATCCGCGTCCCGACATCGTTTGCGCGCCGCGACGGTTGCAGCCCGGCACGGCGCTCACCGTGCGCCTCATGGTTCCGCATGGCGGCGAACTGACCGTTTTCACGCCGAGAGGCCGCGCACTCGTGGTCGTGCCCTACGTGGCCAAGACGGCCGGCGTGGATCCCACGTCCACATTTCGATATGTCCAGCACGTCACGATGCGAACGGACACCCTCACGGGTCGAGTGTCGCCGGCGCTGCCGGCAGAGCCCGTGTTCGCAGACACAGGCGTCTACGTGGTAAGTGTGAGTGAAGAGGCGGAGCTATCCGCTTCACGCGTGTGTCGGGTGCGGTTTTCCTCCTAGGAGACATCCCCGCCATGTCGACTCTGTTGACCATTCTCACGCCTCTGTGCCTCTTGCAATCGGTCGAGTATCGCTCGCCGGCTGGCGTGGAGTACCGCTCGCAGCGCGACACCAGCGCGATCGCACGGGCCGAGAGTGCCCTCGCCGCCGATCCCAGGAACGTCGATCGCATCATTCAGCTGGGGATCGCGCAGTCAGGCGTGCGCCAGTACCGGGAAGCGATCGAGACGTTCTCACGCGGTCTCAAGATCGCGCCGAACAACGCGCTTCTCTACCGCTGGCGCGGGCATCGCTACCTCTCGACCCGTCAGTTCGACCGCGCCATGGACGACTTGACTCACGGGGCTCGGCTCGACAGCACCATCTACGGCATTTGGTATCACCTCGGCATCGTGCGCTTCGCGAAAGGCGACTTCGCAGGCGCCGTCAACGCGTTCACGTGCGCGCTGCCAATCGCGCCCGATTCGGGAGAACGAGCGGGCGCGACCGATTGGCTGTGGATGTCGCTATCGCGGGCCGGTCGCACGTCAGACGCGCAGGCCCTGTTGGACCGCCGTCCGGACTCGATTCCAGGCGGGAACGCCTACATGCAACGGTTGCGACTGTATCGCGGGCAGGTTGCGCCCGATTCGGTATTCACGCCGGCCGATACGAGTGACATCGCCGTAGCCACGCTGAGCTACGGAATTGGGAATTGGTACCTGGTGCGCGGCGATACGACACGAGCGCGCGCCTGGTTCGAGCGATCCATCGCGTCCGCTGGGTGGCCGGCGTTCGGCTTCATCATGTCGGAAGTCGAGCTACGCCGGCTGCCACCCGCTCGTCATTGACTAGTGAGCGGGCGGTAGTTCACGTCGAGGACGCCGAGCCGTTCGAGATGCCGTTCCAACCGGGCGCGAAAATCCCCGAGCTGCTTTTGCTCACGCGGCGTCCACGCGACTTCCGCGAGTGCCACGAGTCGCGGGAACACCATGTACTCGACGTTTTTCGGCGTGCTCTGATACTCCGTCCAGATCTGCCCCTGGATGCCGAGGATGTGCGCCGCCTGTGTTGAATCGAACGATGGTGGGACCGGCTCGAACGTGTAGACCGAGTCCAATGGTAAGAAGCCCCCGATCGCCGGCGGCTCGGTCAGCGCATCGCGGGATTGGTAGTAATCGAAGTAGGTGTTCGAGGTCGGCGTCATGACGACGTCATGGCCGGCCTGCGCGGCCGCGATGCCGCCCTCCATTCCGCGCCAAGACATCACGACGGCGTTAGTCGCCAGGCCCTCCACCCCTCCTTCGAGGATTTCATCCCACCCAACGAGCGCGCGACCGCGCGCGGCCAGCCACTGACTCATCTGCGCGGTCAGCCAGCTCTGCAGCTCGTTCTCGCTATGTAAGCCGAGTTGATGGATGCGCGCCTGCGCGACAGGGCTCGCTTGCCATTCGTACTTCACCGCTTCGTCGCCGCCGATGTGGATGTAGTGGCCGGGGAAGAGCGCGAGCACCTCGGTCAGCACATCCTGCATGAAATGAATCGCGGAATCGCTGGGATTCAGGATGTGGGCATTGACGCCCCAATGCTGGAGCACCTCCAATTGCGCGCCCGTGTTCCCGAGCCAGGGATACGCCGCGATCGCGGCTTGCGCGTGCCCCGGCATTTCGATTTCCGGCACGACGACGACGAAGCGCACCTTCGCGTACGCGACGACCTCGCGGACGTCGTCCTGCGTGTAGAACCCGCCGTGCGGACGCGCGTCGTACTTCCACTGCGTGGAGTCCTGATAACCGTGCTGAATGCCGACGAGTGTCTGACGGCGCCAGGCGCCGACGGTCGTGAGCAGGGGATACCTCTTGATCTGGATGCGCCAGCCCTGATCGTCGGTCAGATGCCAGTGGAAGCGATTCAACTTGTGGAGGGCGAGCAGGTCGATGTACTTCTTGACGAACTCCTTCGGCATGAAATGGCGCGACACGTCGAGGTGCGCGCCGCGCCAGGAGAAGCGCGGCTTGTCCTCGATTTGGACGCCCGGCACCGTCCACGTCACGCCGACCGCGGGCGCGGCCCGGAAGATGTCGGGAGGCAGGAGCTGCCGCAGCGTCTCGATCGCATAGAACGCGCCTGCCGGCCGCCGCGCGCGAATCGTGATCTGTCGAGAGGTGACCGACAGCAGATAGCCTTCGTCGCCGAGCCGCGCCAGCGAGGAGTCGAGTCGCAACGAAATCGTAGGCGCGGCGCCCCCGGCTGCCCTGACCGGCAAGTGGTAACCGGTGGCCGGGGCCAGCCAGTCGGCGAGCTGATAGCCGATGTCGCGGGTCGCGCGGTCGGTGACGATCACCGTGCCCGCCGTGAGCACGAATGCGGAGCCGCCACGCGTCATCTGTACGGGCCGTGGGATCACGGCCAGGGTCGTGTCACCGGATTGCGCGGCGACGATACCCACGCCGGTGCAAAACAAAACGATCAGAGAAAGGGGGGAGCGCATGGCACTATCATATCGCTCGCCGAGATGTTGAGCGACCCGTAGATTAGCGAGCCATGAAACGACGCGCGTTCATTCAGACGCTGGGCGCGGCCGCGGCCGGCGGAATGGCTCTCCCATCACAGCTGCGATTTCCCAAACGACTCGACCGCATCGGTCTCGAGCTGTATGCGGTGCGCCACGAGATGGCGAAGGATCCCGAGAAGACACTTGCGGCGATCCGCGCCATCGGCTACACCGACGTTGAGCTGCTGTGGTCGTTCGACAACTTCCGCCGCACCGCCGCGCAAGTCGCCGAGACGCTCAAGAAGGAAGGACTGCGCGCGCCCTCCGCGCACATCTCGCCGATCATCCTGTTCGTCGGGTGGGAGCGCAGCCTCGAAACCGCGAAGCAGCTCGGCCATCAGTACCTGATCGTCCCCGACTTCGGCGGCGAGACGACGCGGACGCTCGACGACTGGCGGGAGTGGGCCGATCGCTTCAACACCGCCGGGGCCGTGGCGCGAAAGGCGGGCATCTGGCTCGCCTTCCACAACGAAGCCGATCACATGAAGCCGATCAACGGTATGGCGCCCTACGACGTCTTCGTCGAGCGTCTCGATCCGTCCGTCGTGCGGCTGCAGCTCGATACCGGCAACATGCTGATCGGCGGCGGCGATCCGATGCGCTATCTCGAGAAGTATCGCGATCGCTACTGGTCCTTCCATCTGAAAGACGTGGTCCCCGACCGATCGAGCGACACACGGCTCGGCAAAGGCATCTTCGACTTCAAGCGCTTCCTTGCCGCGGTGCCCACGCTCGAACAGAAGCCGTGTTACGTCGAAGACGAGAGCCCGAGCGACGAGCTGGCGGCGGGGCGCAGCAACTTCGACTACCTGCACACCCTGGACTTCTGATGCGGGCTGCGCCCTCGGCTCTCGTCGCAATGGCTGTGCTGACGATGGCATCGACTGCACACGCACAGACAAGGCCGGAGTTGCTGGTGCGCATCGACGACATCGGCATGAATCACTCGGTGAATCTGGCGCTCCAACAACTGGCCGATACGAAGATTCCGCTCTCAGCGTCCGTGATGTTCGCCTGCCCGTGGTACCAGGAAGCCGTCGCAATCCTGAAACAGAATCCACAGATCTCCGTGGGCGTTCACCTCGTGCTGAACTCCGAGTGGAAGGGCTATCGCTGGGGTCCGGTGCTCGGCAAGGAGGCGGTCCCGTCGATCGTGGATAGCGTCGGCTACTTCCTGCCATCGACGGACAAGTTCCTGGCGCACGGCTATAAGCTCGACGAGGTGGAGCGGGAGCTGACCGCGCAGGTCGAGCGGGCCGTGCGCTCCGGTTTGCGGATCGACTACGTCGATTACCACATGGGGACAGCGGTGTCTACGCCCGAGCTCCGCGCCGTCGTCGAGCGCGTCGCGGCGAAGTTCGGCGTGGGAATCTCGCGCTACTTCGGCGAGAGCTATCACACGATGTTCGACACGCCGATCGCCCAGAAGGAAACGGCGTTTCACGCGCACCTCGACAGTCTCGCGCCCGACCGGGTCAACCTGGTGGTAGTCCACGTCGCCGAGGCGACGCCCGAGATGCGGGTGCTCGTGGACATGAATAATCCGACGCAAAACACGGCCAGCGGCGAACCGCTGATGGCGCTGCACCGGCAGGCGGAGCTCGACATGCTGGTGAAATTCGCGCGCGGGCCGGACGCGCGCCGCGTCACGCTCACCAATTACGCGGGTGTCATGGCCCGGGTGGGACGGGCCGGCATGCGCCGTCCCGGTTCACAATAGAGGAATGCGCGATGACTCTCATTCGATTCAAGGCATCGCAGGAGCAGGACGTCGATCTCTCCCGCACGTACGACGCGGTCGTGGTGGGCTCGGGAGCGGCGGGCGGGATGGCGGCCCACGTGCTGACGTCGCAAGGAATGCAGGTCTTATTGCTCGAGGCCGGCAAAAAAATTCCCATCGAGCAGGAGTTACGCTCGATGGAGTGGCCCTACGATCACCCCCGCCGCGGCGAGTTTCCTCCCGGCGACCACGCGCTTCGCCTCAACGAGTACACCGTCAGGCAGCCGCCCTACGCCAAAGGCTCCGCGTTCAAGCATGTGTTCTCGTACGTCGGCGGATGGGGCGGATCGGATTACGTCAAGAACATCCTGGTGGATGAGAAGGACCATCCGTACACCGGTACGCGCTACGCGTGGGTACGCGCGCGCCTGCTGGGCGGCAAGACGAACATCTGGGGTCGCCTCGCGCTGCGGCTGTCGGATTATGACTTCAAGGGCAAGTCGCATGACGGGTACGGCGAAGACTGGCCCATCTCCTACGCCGATATCCAACCCTACTACGACAAAGTCGACACCTATCTCGGCATCTCCGGCCACAACGAGAATCTGCCGCACCTCCCGGACAGCCTGTTCCAGCGTCCCAACAAGCTCACCGCGGCGGAGGTGAAGCTGCGCAAGAGTCTGGCGACGATGGGGCGCGTCCTGACGCCCTATCGCGCCGGCGTGACGACCGATGGCGTGAAGAACAAGTATCGCAGCAAATGTTTCGGCCGCGGCGCCTGCGGGCGACGCCCCGGCGGCTGCGACATTCACGCCGCCTTCGATTCGCCCACGGGGCTGATCTATCCCGCGATGGACACCGGCAATCTCACGCTGCGGACCAACTCGATCGCGCACGAAGTGCTGGTTGATCAGAACACCGGGAAAGCGCGGGGGATTTCGTTTGTCGACGCGGTCAATCACCGCCCCTACGAGGCCAAGGCCAAGGTCGTCATTCTCGCGGCGTCGACGCTCGAATCGGCCCGGCTGCTGTTGCTCTCGAAGTCACGCCAGTATCCAAATGGCATCGCGAATTCGAGCGGGCATATCGGCCACAACTTCTGCGAACACGTCATGGGCCCGGGCGTCACCGGGATGGTGAAGGAGCTGGTCGGGGCGGCTCCCACACTCGATGACGGCAAGCCGGGCGGGTTTTATGTGCCGCGCTTCCGCAATCTGCAGGACAAACAGCCCGGATTCATCCGCGGCTACGGCTTCGAGGGTGGAAGCGGCTTCTCGATCTTTCCGGATGGCGCGTGGGGCACGCCGGGATTCGGCGGGCAGTTCAAGAAAACGGTGCGCGAGCATGCCGGCGCCTTCATCAGCATGGGCGGGTTCGGCGAAGTCCTCGCGCGTTACGAGAACTACATGGACTTGGACCCCGAGGTGAAAGACAGCTGGGGAATCCCGGTACTGCGGTTCCACTATCAGTTCGGGGACAACGAGAAGAAGATGTGCGAGGACATGGCCGTCGCCGGGCGCGAGATGTTCGAGCAGGCGGGGATCGAGGTTATCGGCGTCGACAAGAATATTCTCACCGAAGGTTGGTCCATCCACGAGCTCGGCACCGCCCGCATGGGGACCGACCCCAAGACCTCGGTGCTGAATCAGTTCCAGCAGTCGCACGACGTGCGCAACCTCTTCGTCGTGGACGGCTCGAGCCACGTGAGCGCGTCGTGCCAGAATCCCACCTGGACGATCATGGCGCTGGCATGGCGCTCCTGCGAGCACCTGGCCGACGAATTCAAGCGAGGGAACCTATGAGCGAGCTTTCGCGGCGCGAGATGCTGCAGGCGACGGCGGCGGCGCTCGCGCTGCCGTTGGTAAAGCTTCCAATTGCCGGTGGACAGGCGCCCAAGAAATTCTTTACGGCTGCGGAATTTGCCGTCGTGGACGAGCTGAGCGACATGATCATTCCGACCGACGAGAAGTCGGGCGGCGCGCGAGCCGCGGGCGTGGCCACGTACCTCGACGCGCGGCTCGCCGAGTCGTTCGAGCCTGAGCCGCAGGACCAGTTCCGCACCGGACTCAAGGCGGTGGAAGATCTCTCGCACGAGCTCAACGGCAAGGCGTTCATGGAATCCACGCGCGAACAGCGGCTGGCGGTGCTCACGCGCATGGCCGCCGGGGAGTCCGACCCCAAAACGCCGGCCGAGAAGTTCTTCCGGGAGATCAAGGGCGCGACGGTCCAGGCCTACTACACCTCGAAGGTCGGCATCCACGATGATCAGGGCTACAAAGGCAACGTCTATCAGACCGGCGACTACGCCGGTTTCGATGCCCCCTAGGATGCGAAATCGATTACTAGCGGGTTGCCGCTGAAAACGCATATTGGACCCGCATGATCACTGAGTTGAGAGCCGTTTCCGGACAGAGCGTCTTCGTTCCCACGGAGTGGCGCGCCCTCGCGAGCGGCCTCGGCCTCTCGCCGCGGGAGTGCGGCATCGTGCGGGCCGTCTTCGACGGCGCGTCGGAGCGCGACACGGCCGGGCGGCTGGGTCTGTCGCCGCACACGGTGCACACGTATCTGTGGCGCATCTATCGCAAGCTGCACGTCCAGAGTCGCGAGGAATTGTTGGTGCGCGTGTTCGCGGAATTTCGCTCGCTCCCCAAGCGGGCGACGACTGGTCGCAAACGGTAACATCGCTTGGTGTCGCCTGAACAGGTGACACGGAGTAGGGGTCTTGTCGCTCATCCCAGTGGGGCTATGGTTGGCGTCGTTCCCAGCACGTCGGTTCGTTAAATGGAGCCGCCACCGATGCGTGCACGTTGGTACATAACTGCATTCAGTTGCTTGGTGCTCGCCGCCACGCCCGTCGTGTTGCGCGGGCGCGGCAGTGTCACGCCGGGCGTCAATCTCGGGCTCAATTCGGGGTGGCAGAATAATCGCTGGGGTTCTGTTGTCGGCAGTGCAGCCGTTCCATCGTCGGTCGATGCGAGCGGCTTTGTGTTTGCGTCCGCGGACGCGCTGCATAAACGCAATCTGGTGCTCCTTTCGAATCGAGACCTGATCGTCAGAGAAGGCCTCAAGTCCACGCGACGGCCCGTCGAGTGAGGGCATCGCCGGAGGGTTCAATGCAAAAGGTCTACCGTGCAGTCGGAATCACGTTCCTCTTTCTCCTGACGCTCGGCGGGACGGCGCTGGCCCAGGGGACCCAAGTCTCGGGTACCGTCACCTCCGCCACCACGGGCGAGAAGCTCTGGGGCGTGACGGTGCGGGTGAAGGGCACCCAGACGCAAACCGTCACGGACCAGCAAGGGCGCTATGCGCTCGTCGCTCCCGCGGATGCCGTGCTGACGTTCGCCGAGATCGGCTACCGCGGCAAAGAGCAACCCGTGGGCAGTCAGGCCACGCTCGATGTCACGATGGAACAGGCGCCGACGATGCTGTCGGAAGTCGTCGTCACCGGATATACCAGCCAGCGTCGGGGCGATATCACCAGCGCCATTTCCTCCGTCGACCTCAGTAGCACGGACAAGCAGACGTCGGCCAGCGTGCTGCAGCGGCTCGACGGCCGCGTGCCCGGGGTGACGGTCAATTCGAGCGGCTCGCCGGGGTCGCGCACTACGGTGCGCATCCGCGGCGTCAGCTCATTCCACGACAACGATCCGCTGTACATCATCGACGGGACTCCGGTGCAGGAGACCTATCTGAACTTTCTCAATCCCGCGGACATCGGCGAGATCCAGGTCCTGAAGGATGCGTCGAGCGCCTCGCTCTACGGCTCACGGGCGAGCAACGGCGTCATCATCATCGAGACGAAGAAGGGCCGCGCCGGCGGCCGGCAGGCTCGGCTCGAGGTCCGGACCGGCGTCGCGACACCGACCCGTGGGTTGGACGACATGCTGATGCAGAACACGCTCCAGTATTTCAACGTCATCAAGCGCAGCTATAACAACGCCGGCCAGAACCTTCCGCCCGAAGTCCTGAGGATCTACGGTGACTCGACGGCCCCGCAGGTCCCCCGGTACACGTACGTGAATCCCGCGGCGATCTTCTCGAAGGACGTCTGGGGACGGCCCGACAGCGTCATCAGGTCCGCGTACTCCTATCCGAGCTTGTTGATCATGCCTGGCAGCGCTGGGACGAATTGGTGGAAGGCGGTATTTAGTCCGGCGCAGTTCAGCGACGCGAATCTCGGTTTGTCCGGCGGTGGGGCCGACAACTCCTACAACGTTTCCTTCAACTATCTCAAGCAGGACGGGACCGGGGCGTACAGCCAGTTCCAACGGGGCACGCTGCGCGTGAACACGGCGTTCAACGTCGGCCGGGTGACGATCGGCGAGAACATAGCGATCGGCCGGGACCAAGGCTACGGCGGCATCGACGACGGCAGCATCGGCGAAGACAACATCATCGGGAAGAACATCCTGATGCAGCCGGTCGTACCGGTCCGCGACATCGCCGGGAATTTCGCCTCAGGAAAATTCTCGGGTGGCGGGAATAACACGAACCCCCTCAAGTACGCGTTTTCCCATCGGTTCGATAAGACGCAGACCGACCGCGGCATCGGCAATGCGTTCGCCGGCTTCGATCTGGCGCGGAACCTCGCGTTCAAGACCCGGTTGTCGTTTAACGTCTTTCAACAGGGACAGAGCGGCTTCACGCCGATCACGCCCGAAAACTCCGAGCCTAATACCGTTAACGGCATCTTCGACAACGAGCGCCGGGGAACGGATTGGACGGTCTCGAACACGCTGAACTACACCTGGACCACGGCGAGCCATAACCTGACCGCGCTGCTCGGTCAGGAGGCGCACTCCGAAACCCAGCGGTTCATCAGTGGCAGCATCGCCGCTCTCCTCAACGACGATCCCTCGAGCCGGTACATTCAGGACGCCCTCGGCTCGGCCGCGTCGAAGAACGTGAGCAGCACGGGCTCGTTCGACCGCCTGCTGTCCTTCTTTGGGAAGGCGGACTACAACTACGCCCAGCGGTATTATGCGAGCGTTACGGTGCGGCGGGATGGCTCGTCGAAGTTCGCGGCGGCGCACCGGTGGGGCACGTTCCCGGCGTTCAACGTCGGCTGGCGAGCTTCGCGCGAGTCGTTCTTCCCGCAAGAGGGCTTCTTCTCCAACGTGATGGTGCGGTTCGGTTGGGGTGAAACCGGGAACCAGCTGATTCCGGGCGGGCGCATCGTGGCCCAATTCGGCGGCGATCGTGGGGACACCTTCTACGACATCAGCGGGACCGGGACCATCCAGCCCGGATTCCGGCAGGTCGCCCTCGGCAATCCCAACGTGAAGTGGGAGACGAACAAGTCGACGAACGTCGGCTTGGATCTCGAGTTCCTGCAGGGCCGCGGCAACTTCACGGTGGACGTCTACAACCGGAGGACCGAGGGCCTGTTGTACGATCCGCGGCTGCCGTCGACCGCCGGCGCGGCGAATCCCGCGATCGGCAACTTCGGCACGATGAGCAACAAGGGCTTCGATTTCGCCCTCGCGTACAGCGGCACGATCTCCGGCAACAAAGTGTGGAGTGTTGCCTTCAACGGCAGTCATTACAAGAACAAGATCCTGCGGATCGACGGGGTGACACAGGCCTTCTTCGGTCCGGTCGGCACCCGTATTGGTGTCGCCGTCATCAACCAGGTCGGCCAGCCGATCGGCGCGTTCTACGGCCTCCAGGCGAACGGGTACTTCCCCGATTCGGCCACGGCGTTGGCGCACCGGACGAATGCTCTCGGCACGTGCACGACGGCGCCGTGCCAGGATGCCGCGCTCCCCGGCAGGCTGCGGTTCGTCGACGTGAACAAGGATGGCGTTATCACTGCAGCCGACAAGACGATCATCGGCAGCCCGCACCCCGATTTCACGGGCGGCCTCGACCTCGGCTTCCGCATGGGCGCGTGGGACTTCAGCGCCACGGTCTTCGGCTCGTTCGGTGGCCAGATCTTCGACGCGCAGAAGGACTTCTACGTCTTCCGCGACTTCTCGACCAACGTCGTGAAGGACCGGCTGACGGATTCGTTCTGTCTCCCCAAGGACGCAGGATGCACCAATCCGTATAACCAGAATGCGAAGTATCCGCGCCTCGATCAGTTCGACGCATCGAGCCCGGTCATCAGCAGCTATTATGTTGAGAGCGCCACGTATGTTCGGTTGCGGACGCTGCAGGTCGGGTGGCAGGTGCCGGCGTCGTTGATCCGCTGGCTGCCGTCCGCCAGGGTCTACCTGCAGGCGGAGAATCTGTTCACGATCACGGGCTACGAAGGTCTCGATCCGGCATTGCCGGCGGTCGCGGCCTTCGGTGCGTCTGGCGATATCCGCGACCAAGCACGCGGCATCGATCAGGGCATTTATCCGAGCAACAGAACGATCACCGTGGGCATCAGCACCACATTCTAGTGGATCGTCTTTTTCACGAGGACTAGGGGACGATGAAAACATTGCTAAGATCTAGACTGGTGCTCGGCACGGCGTGCTTCGCCCTCCTGGGCGTCATTACGTACGCGTGCAAGAACTTCCTCGACACGCCGGCGCAGGGCACGCTCGATGCGAACGCGCTCCTGACGCAGGCGGGCGTGGAAGGTTCGCTGATCGCCACGTACCGCATGCTCGACTGCTCGGACGCCGTCGGATCGTGGGGATGCGCCGCCAGCAACTGGACGTTCGGCGACATCACCAGCGACGACGCGTACAAGGGGTCCGAAGCCACGGACCAGCCCGGGGCGACACAAATCGAGCTCTACAACTGGACGACGGGGCAGGCACCCGACTACCTGGACCAGAAATGGTCCACGGTCTACGAGGGTGTCGTCCGCGCCAACTCGACGCTGCGGCTGCTCGAGCAGGTACGGACCGCGAAGCCCGGGGAGATCACGGACGCCGTCGCGAAGTCGATCGCGGGGGAGGCGCTATTCCTCCGGGCCCACTATCACTTCGAAGCGTGGCGGATGTGGGGCAACGTGCCCTACTACTATGAGACGGACACCGATTTCCGCAAACCCAACAATCTCGGCGTCGATTCCGTCCCGAAGTTGATCTTGAAGGATCTGGACAGCGCGATCGTGCTGCTGGGACCGTCGAAGACGCCGCGCAACGGCGAGGCTGGCAGAGCGATGTCGTGGACTGCCAAGGCCTACAAGGGACGGGTGCAGATCTACACCAAGGATTATGCCGGCGCCCTGGCCACGTTTAACGACGTAACGACCAATGGCCCGTACGCGCTGGAGACGAGCTTCGATCACGTCTGGACCGGTTTCCAGGCCCTGAAGAATGGCAAGGAGACGATTCTTGCCTTTGAAGCTTCCTCGAACGACGGCGAGCCGAGCGGCTGGAACGCGAACTGGGGCGAGCGGTTGAATTTCCCCCATTCCGGCAGCCCGTTCGGCTGCTGCGGATTCCATCAGGCGTCGCAGAACCTCGCCAACTTCTATGCCGTAGATGGCGCGACCGGATTGCCCAAAGCCATCGTCAGCCCCGGCACGTGGAACGTCCGCAATGCGACATGGGTGGCCTCGGCGGCCGATACGGTCGATCCGCGACTGGACTGGACCATCGGCCGCGACAGTGTCCCATTCAAGGATTGGGGTCTCCATACGCCTGAATGGATTCGGGCGCCGGGATACGGCGGGCCCTACAGTCCCAAGAAGAACATTCACGAGAACGCCAGTGGATCGCAGAGTACGGTCGGCTGGCAGGTCCAACAGCTGAATTCAGTCCACATTCATCTGTTCCGGTATGCCGATCTCTTGTTGATGAAGGCCGAGGCTGAGGCGAGGGTCGGAAGCCTGTTGAACGCGACGACTCTCGTCAATCAGATCAGGACGCGAGCTGCCCAGACCGCGCAAGGGTGCGGAGGGGCGGTGAGTCCTGCCGCTACGGCGGTCCTGGTGGCAAAGTATCCGGGGTGCGCTGCGGATACGCGTCTCGCCGTTCCGATCAACGACGCCAGCATCAAGTGGGCGACGTACAAAGTCGGACTGTATCCCACGTTCGCCGACACGGGCACTGCTCTGACTGCGATTCGCGCAGAGCGGCGGCTCGAGCTGGGAATGGAAGGCCAGCGCTTCTTCGATCTGCGGCGCGATGGTCAGACCTACGCGACCCAGACGGTCAACGGTTATCTCACAGTCGAACTGACGCGGAGAGTGTACAAGCAGGCGCAGCTGCCCTTCGCGGTGCGGAACATGTACTTCCCGATCCCGCCGATCGAGATTGACTTGAGCAAGGTGGGAGGCGTTGGGAAGCTGGTGCAGAACACCGGTTGGTAACCTCCGCCTAACGGCGGGGGCGCTGTAGAGTAAAAGCCGACAGGGAATCGCCGTTATTGGCCACAAGGACGGCATTCCCTGTCGGCGTTTTTATCAGCGCCAGGCTCGTGACGTCCAGCGGCGCGAGGAAGCCGCTCTGCGCCGACGGAACCGCGGTGAAGTGTCCACGACCGTCCCCTCGCAGCCAAAGACCATTGCCGGCATCGGCACGCGGCGTGTTCGGCTCGGTGTTGTAGAGATTTCCCGCCACCAATAGATCGAGATTCCCGTCGCCATCGAGGTCCGCGGCGATGATGCCCCGGATCGGCGCGATTTGCGCCAGGTTCGGAAGCGGGGACGCCGTGAAGGTGCCGTTGCCGTTGTTCTGCAGATAGACACTCGCGAACGTGTCGGTCTCGTAATGCAGCGCTCGCTGTAACTGTGCCGGATCGAACAGCTGGTCGATCGACGCGGTCGAAAACGCGGCGAATGTCGAGTACTTCCGGCCCACCGTATAGATCGCCTGACCAAGGGGAGCGAGACTGGCAATCGGATAGTCACGGCCATCGTGTCCTTCGGTCAGCACGATGTCCGTGCGTTGACTGCTCGTGAAATCGCCGGCATAGATGCCGAACTTCTCCCCCGCCGACGGAGACGTCGTATAGAGGTAATTCAAACCCAGATTGCCGGCGACGATATCGGGACGGCCGTCGTGGTTGAAATCGCTTACGGCCAACGAGTACCAGCGGCCGCGCATCGGTCCGAGGCCGATCGATGCGGTGACGTCGCGGAATCGGGTGCCCTCGTTCCGGAAGAAATGCAGCCCCATCCATTCGCCCGCGGTGACCAGATCCAGGCGGCCGTCCCCGTCAAAGTCGACCCAGACCGCCGCCGTGATCATGCCAAAGGAGCCAGCCAGCTCCGGACACAAGGAATCGGTGACATCGGTGAAATGACCGCCGTCGTTCCGCAGCAGGTAGCTTCGTGTCGGCGAGGGATAGTTGCGCGGGACGAGCCGGCCGGCGACAAAGAGATCCGGTTTTCCATCGCCATTGAAATCGCCGACCGCCACGGCGGCGGTGCTCGTCAGCATGGGAGGCAGCGCCGCACTGTCCCGCACGAAGCGTCCGCCACCGCGATTGATGTAGAGCCGGTCCTGTAACAATGGCGAGATCGGCGAGAGCTGATAGCCGCCGCTCGCGACGTATAGATCGGGCAATCCGTCGCCGTTCGCGTCGAAGAAGACCGCTCCCCAGTCGTCATATTGCCGATCCGCAAGCCATGGCTGGGCTGCGGTCGACTCGATGAAACTGCCGTTCTTCTGTTGCAGAAAAAGTTTACCGGGAATGCCGTAGGCACCGCCGACAAAGAAGTCTTCCAGGCCGTCACCGTTCACATCGCCTACCGCGATCGGAGGCCCTTGCCGGGAGGGCTGATCTGGCAACAGCGGCTGGAACGCAAAATCATTGGACGCAGGCTCGGCTTGCTTGTATCGAGGCGCGAGGTTCGGCGACATGCGCTGGAACAGATGGTGGCGTGTGTCTGCGCTCGGATCTGGAACGACAGTGTGGATGGCGTCCTGCTGTCGCAGCGACCAGCGCCGATCGACCGGCAGATCGGTCAGCACTTGTGAGCGACCGTCGGGCCATGTCACGACCAACGTGTCCACGCGGGTAGCCGTGCCGAGTCCGAAGTGGAGCCGGTCATCCACCGTCGATAGGTAGCCGCGATATGGGGACTGATAGAGGTACTGCCTGTGACCTTCGGCGAGCGCCTCGACTGTTGCGCCGATTCCGCGAAGGTTGGGCGACGTCCCTTGGAGATCGACCTCGAGGTAATGGCCGACGGGCCCGACGTTTTCGTAAATCGAGGCGGGGGCATCGATGTTGTTCACGACCAGATCGAGCTTGCCGTCGTTGTTCAAGTCGGCGTACGCGGCGCCGTAAGAGAATCCAGGCTCGGTCATTCCCCACGCCGCACTGCGATCGCTGAACGTCAGGTCGCCGTTGTTGCGAAACAGATAACTCGGAACGCGGTAACCGTGCAGATTGCCCAGCAGCTCCAGCGCGCGCTGCCGATCCCCGCGCCGCTGGGCCGCGAATTCAGCGACCTTGTAATCCACGTCGTTGAGCGCCTTGGGATAGCCGCTCGTAATGAAGAGGTCCTTGAAGCCGTCGTTGTCGAAATCGGCGAAGAGGACGCTCCAGCTCCAGTCGGTGTACGCCACGCCGGCCATGCGGGCGACGTCGCTGAAGACACCGCCACTATTCAGCTGGAGCGCGTTGGCGTCGTAGTCGATGCGAAAGCCGCGCCGGCGCAGGTCGAGCTGGTCGGCAGACGTGAGGTACAGGCTCATCCGTTTCCGCGTGGGCCAGTCCGGTGGCATCATGTCCGCTTGCATGATGTCGGGCCGGCCATCGTTGTCGAAGTCGGCGACGTCGACGCCCATTCCCGCATAGCTCGTGTGCTTGAGCCAGGCGGCCGCACTATCGCGGAACGTGCCGTTGCGCTGGTTGACATATAGGACGTCGTTCGGCGTGATGTCGTTCGAGACGTAGATGTCGGGCCAGCCGTCCCCGTTGATGTCGGCGACGGCGACACCGAGCCCGTAGCCGACGGTGCGCAGGATTCCCGCGCTCGCCGACACGTTCGTGAACGTGCCGTCGCCGTTGTTGTGGTAGAGCTGGTTGTAGTGCTCCGGCATTGCACCGCTGGCGCCTGGAGCCAGCGGAATGCCGCGCGCGAAATCCCGCGGGGAGTTGTTCAGCAGGAACAGGTCGAGATTGCCGTCTCGATCGTAGTCGAAAAAGACTGCCTGCTGGCTGAATCCCGTGTCCGCGATGCCGTATTGCGCCGCCGCTTCGGTGAACGTGCCGTCGCCGTTGTTGATGAAGAGCAGATTGGCGCGCTCGGCTCCCGTCGACGTTTCTGGTCCCGACCGGCACACGTAGATGTCGAGCAAGCCATCGTGATTGATGTCGACCATACTCACACCGGTGACCCAGCCGTGCGTCTCGACGCCCGCGGACTTGGTGATGTCCTCGAACCGCATGTTGCCCTTGTTCAGATAGAGGCGGCTCGACACTTGGTTGCCGGCGAAGAAGATGTCGGGCAGGCCGTCATTATTGATGTCGCCGATCGCGACTCCGGCGCCGTTATAGATGTAGGGATTCGTCAGCGCGTTGTTGGAATCGCTGGTGGTGATCGTATTGGCGAACGTGATGCCGGTGCGCTCAGGAGGAAGGCGGCGGAAGAGCGGCGCCCCCCCCCCCGGACGCCGTGGTCCGCAGGAAAGAGCCAAGAGCGACGCCGCCACGATGGCGCGACGGCAGTGAGTCATCAACGCCGGATCGTGAAGGCCGACAGCAAATCTCCGCTGTTGGCAACGAGCACGGTGTGTCCGGTCGGCGTCTTGACCAGACTGAGGCCGGTGACGTTCAGGGGAGCGAAGAAGCCGCTTTCGGCCGGCGGGACGGGCGTGAAGTCGCCTTTCCCATCTCCTCGCAGCCACAGGCCGTTGCTCGCATCCGCGCGCGGCGTGTTCCATTCCGTGTCGTACAGATTCCCCGCGACGATCAGATCGAGATTGCCGTCGCCATCGACGTCGCGCACGATGATCCCCCTGATCGGCGAAACTTGCGCCGCCGACGGCAACGGAGTCGCCGTGAAAGTGCCGTTGCCGTTGTTCTGCAAGTAGAGACTGGCGAACGTGTCGGTCTGATAATGCAGCGCTCGTTGCAACTGCGGGGGGCTGAACATCTGGGCAATCGACGCATTGGAGAACGCGGTATAGGTCGGAAAATGGATCCCGATCGTATAAATCGCCCGGCCGAGTGCCGCCAGACTGCCCATCGGGAACTCGTGCCCGCCGAGCTCCTTGGTGAGCACGATGTTCGTATTGCCACCGCCCGTGAAATCACCGGCATAGACGCCGAATTTGCTCGTGTCCGACGTCGTGTAGCTGTAGTTCAGTCCCAAATTCCCGGCGACCAAATCGATGCGACCGTCGTGGTTGAAATCGGCCGCGGCCAGGCTGTACCACCAGCCGCGCAGGGGCGGCAGACCCATGGAGGCAGTGACGTTACGCAGCTGCGTGCCGTCATTCCTGAAGAACTGGATCCCCATCCATTCGCCCGCGACGACCAGATCCTGCCGGCCGTCGCCGTCGAAGTCGACCCATACTGCGGCCGTGATCATGCCGAACGGCTTCGCAAGCTCCGGCGCGAGTTGCTCGGTGACATCGGTAAAGTGGCCCCCCCCGTCGTTCCGCAGGATGTAGCTGCGCGCAGGGTAGGGGTAGTTCCTCGGCATCAGGCGACCGCCGACGAAGAGATCCGGCTTGCCATCGCCGTTGAAATCGCCGACCGCGATGGCGGCTTTGCTGGCCAGCATCGGCGGCAAGGCCGCCGTGTCTCTTACGAATCGCCCGTTCCCTCGATTGATGTAGAGTCGGTCCTGAAGCAGGGGAGAAACGGGCGCCAGCTGATAGCCGCCGCTCGCCACGTAGAGATCCAGCTTGCCGTCGCCGTTGGCATCGAAGAACTGGGCGCCCCAGTCCTCATACTGCGGCTCTGAAGCCCACGGTTGTCCGATCGGCGATTCTCGGAACGTGCCGTCCTTCTGCTGCAGAAACAGTTTGCCCGGGGTGCCGCCTTGGCCGCCAATAAAGACGTCGTCGAGACCGTCGCCATTGACGTCGCCGACCGCGACCGCTGGGCCCTGTCGTGAGGGTTCATAGGGCAGCAGCGGTTGCACCGCGTAATCGTTGCTCGACACGACCTGCTTGTAACGCGGCGCGCCGCCCGGGTTCTCATGAAAGCAGCGGTATGGCGGGTCGGCTGCTGGGCGCGGTTTGTTGCGCCTCGGTCGGGTCGCATCACGCTGCTTGATCACGAGCAGGCGATCGACGGAGAGGTCGGTCAAAGCTTGCGAGCGACCATCCGGCCAGTCGACTTCAAGCGTATCGGCGCGCGTGGTCGCGCCCAGTCCGAAATGCTCGCGGGGATCCATAGACGACATGTATCCGCGGTATGGACTGTGGTAGAGGTATTGCGTCTGCCCCCCCGCTTTGAGCCTCAGCTTCGCGCCGAGGCCGTCGCGGTTCGGAGGATCGCCCTGGAGTGCGATCGCGAGGTAATGACTGCTGCCGGCGGGCTGGATGTTCTCATAGATAGACGCCGGCGCATCCATGTTGTTCACGACCAAGTCCAGCTTGCCGTCGTTGTTGAGATCGGCGTAGGCGGCGCCATAGGCAAAACCGGGTTGTGTTATTCCCCAGGCTTTGCTCTTATCGGTGAACGTCAGATCCCCATTGTTGCGGAAGACGAAGCTCGGCACCTCGTAGCTGCGGAGCTCCCGCAGCTGCTTCTTCTCCGTAGCGGTATCCCCCCGACGGTTGGCCCGGTACACGGCCATGTCGTAGTCGAAGTCATTCACCGCCTTGGGATAACCGCTGCTGACAAAAATGTCTTTGCGGCCATCGTTGTCGAAGTCGGCGAAGAGCGCGCTCCAGCTCCAGTCCGTATATGCAACGCCGGCCATTCGCGCGATCTCGCTGAAGGCGCCGCCGTTATTCAGTTGCAGTGAGTTGATGTCGTAGTCGATGCGGTAGCCCTGGTTCTTCAGCTCCTGGATCGTCTCGGGATTCTGGAAGCCGCTCATCCGTTTTTGCGCGCGCAGGTCGGGCGGCATCATGTCCGCCTGCAAGATGTCAGGCAGACCATCGTTGTTGAAATCCGCGATGTCGACGCCCATGCCCGCGAAGCTCGTGTGCTTGAGCAGCCGCGCGGCCTGATCGGTGAACGTGCCGTCGCCGTTGTTCACGTAGAGCACGTCGTTGGGTTGGATGTCGTTGGAGACGTAAATGTCGGGACGGCCGTCGCCGTTGATGTCCGCCACCGCCACGCCGAGTCCGTATCCGACTCTTTTCAGGATGCCTGCTTGATCGGAGACGTTGGTAAACGTGCCATCGCAATTGTTGCGATAGAGCTGATTGTAGCTGTCGGGTGTTGCGGGAATGATGCCGGCCGGATGTTCTGACACAGACGCCCGCGAGAAGTCTTTCGGGGAGTTGTTGAGCAGGAACAGGTCGAGACAGCCATCGCCGTTGTAATCGAGGAACACGGCGTCCGTGGTAAAGCCGGGGTCGTCGATGTGGTACTTCGCGGCAGATTCGGTGAAGGTGCCATTGCCGTTGTTGATGAACAACAGATTCCGGCGCTCCTCCGGCTTCGACCAGGTCGGTCCGGACATGGAGACATAGATGTCGAGGTAGCCGTCGTTGTTGATGTCGACCATGGTGACGCCAGTCGCCCAGCCATGGGTCTCGACGCCCGCGGACTTCGTGATGTCCTCGAACCGCATGTTGCCCTTGTTCAGGTAGAGGCGGCTCGAGACCTGATTGCCGGCGAAGAAGATGTCGGGGAGTCCGTCGTTGTCGATGTCGCCGACCGCGACGCCGGCGCCATTGTAGATGTACGGCACGGTCAGCGCATTGAGAGAGTCGTTCGTCGTGATGGTGTTGGCGAACGTGATGCCAGTCTCGGATGGACTCAGTCGCCTGAAGACCGGCGGCTCAGCACCCGGATGCTGGCAGCTCGCGCAGAGAATCAAGATCCCCACCCACAGACGTCTCACGGCGGGGTGATGCGCGTGTCGTACTCCGCGACGTAGCGCCGATGCGCCGCGTCGTCGGGATACCGCAGCTCGGCGCCATACGGATAGTGGGTCATGGCATGGAACGGCAGCGGCTCGACGGTTTGCCCGCTGGCCGTGTGCAGATCGGCGTCCTTCATCCAGGCGACGTTGAAGAGCAGAAAGTCGCGCTTCCAGCCGTTCGGCAACGGCGGGGCAGCTTCGGGAAACTCGAGCGACATCTCGTCACCGGACGCGATGATCACGGATTGATCGTCCGCCTCGCGCAGCAACGGCAGCACGTCGCCGTAGCGGGTGAAATGCCCGCCCACCGCGCGCCACGGCGATTCCTGTGAGACGTGCGAGTAGTCGAACCACTGCGGGCCATAGCGGCCGCCCTTGCGGAACACTCGCGACCAGCCGCGCGCATGGAGATTGGCGGCGACCGGGGCCAGGCGCGTGACCCGCACGGGGGCGTCGTTGGATCCCACGGTGAAGAACACGTGGTCCCAGTAGATCTCCATGTTGGTGCGAATCCGCACATGATGATCCGCCGTGAGGAATTTCCCCGTGAGGTCGACGATCATCGTTTTGTCTTTGCCGGCGGGGAAGCTCAGGCTCTCGATGACGGTCCGCCAGTGTCCAGCGGCATCGCGAACGGCGAGCGACGGCCACTCAATCTTCACCACTTTCCCCTGGGCGATCGCCGCGTTGATGCTCGCGTCAGTGGGAAAGAGCCAACCCTCGAGAAACAGGGTGACTTCACGGGCGTTCGTGAGTGGGCCGAGGTCGAGTACCAGATCGTGCAGCTCCGTAACGCCCTGGTATGGGCCGGGAACGAAGCCGCCGACGTAGGCGTCGTCCTTCGCGCGCAGCAGCGGTAGCAGATCTCGGCCACGCTCGTCCGTAGCGGAGAGGGGCAGTTGCTCATTGCGAACCTGGTGGATCGCGAGCTCGCCGGTCGCCACGTTCGGCGGCACGAAGCGCTCGTCGACGAAGACGTTCACCGATTCGGGATGATCGATGGCCAGCAGGGCGAGCTGGTCGACGTAGGCGACTTCCCACAGCTCTTCGGTGAGCTGCATTCGATAGCGGCCGGCGACTGGCTTCAGGTGATCGCCCGGGATCCGGAAGTATTCCCGCGCCGCCTGGGGAGGACCGTAGATGGTCTTTTCGCCGGCCATGATGCCGAGGGGCATTCCGAGCGCGCTGGCCCAGGTGACGTCGGTGAGGAAGTGGTAGGCCCCGCCATCCCACGTATAGAGGAAGGTGCAGGAGCCCTTGAGGACCTGCTGCTCCAGCACATTGCGGTCCGCGCCTCCCGCTTCGCCGCCGCGATAGTAGTAGGTCTGGGGCACTCCGTTCGTCCATACGACGCGCAGCACGTCGGCTTTAAGCCGATTCCCCAGACCAAAATGGACGACCGGTTGATCGACCACGCGCATCTGGTATAGGTCTTTGGCGCGCAGCTCCAGACGTGACCCGATGCCGAAGGAGTTGTTCTTGCCGCTGCCGTCACGCAGCGCGACGAGGCGGACGTTCACGAACTCGTTGGCGTTGCCGCCATCGTTGCGCAGGAGGTGCACCTGACCGTCGAGCCCGACGACGAGGAGATCGAGATCGCCGTCATCATCGTAGTCGAACGCGAATACTCGTCGCGCGCCGCTGTGTGCCAGGCCGGCGGGTAGGAGTGCGGTGCGGTCACTAAAACGGCCGTTCTGATCGTTATGCAGGAGCACCAGGCCGTTTGATCCGGCGGTGATCAAATCCAGCCAACCATCATTGTCGAAATCAAAGAACACGGCATCGAGCACATCCGCAGCACCGGGGCGGACTGTACGAGTATCGCGCGTGAACGTTCCCGTGCCATCGTTGCGGTAGAAATCGCCGGCGAAGAGATCCAGAAAGCCGTCGTTGTCGTAGTCGCCGGCCGCGACAATGCGCGATCCGCGCGCGCTCGCGAGACCGCTGCGCTGGGTGACGTCCTCGAACCGCCCTTCCTCGAGGCCGCGGTACACGGCGAGTCCATTCTCGCGCGCCACCACCAGATCCGTCCGCGCGTCGCCATCGAAATCGCCAAAGGCCACGGCGTTCGTTCGGGATCTTGAGCTGGTAAGACCTGCGTTCGCCGCTAATTCGCGAAACGTTCCGTCACCGTTGTTCCGGTACAGCCGATCCCCGCGCGAGGTGCCGAGGAAGAGATCGAGATCTCCGTCGTGATCGAGATCGGCGAACAGCCCGGTGGTAGCGGCCACGGTGTCGGCGATTCCCGTGGCCCGCGTTTGATCGCGGAATGTGCCGTCGCCGTTGTTGTGCAGGAGCAGAGCGCCAGAGCGGCCCATCGCCAGGACGTCGAGATGGCCGTCGTTGTCATAGTCGCCGACGACAGCGGACGTAGGCGCGGTGAGCGGTTTGATTCCCGCGCCGGCGATCGCTTTGAACCGGCCGTGATCGTTTCGATAGACTTGGAGGGCGCCGGACGACACGGTAAGCAGATCCGTTTGGCCATCGCCGTCAAAATCGCCTGCCGCCACTACTGTGCCCCCCCCGTTCCGCCCGTCCAGCGTGCCGAGTCCGACGCTTGCGGTCACGTCTCTGAAGCGGATGGCATTCACGACCGCAGTCGGATTGCGCTGCAGCAGCGCGAGCCGGGGACTGAGCGTCAGGACTGGATATCCGGGACTCGCCCCTTCCGGTGCGCGCAAATCGGCCAGCCCGGCCTGGTACACTGGCGTGGTCTCGAGGAAGGCTTTGGCACGCGCGAAGGCCACGCGCGCGTCTGTTATGCGATTCGCCTGCACGTCGGCCAGCGCGGCGGCGAAGAATCGTGCGGCTTGCGGAGGCATCTGCGGCAGGCGCTGCCGTAGCAGCTCCAGATGATCGCGCGCGCCAACTGTGTCACCGGCATTCACCAGCGCCTCCGCCAGGCTGAGCTGCGCGGGCACGTTGGCAGGCGCGATGTCGACCACCCGGCCCAGGTACTCGCGGCGCCGTGTGCTGTCGAGCTCGGCGAGCGCATAGAGCGTTTTCAGGTGATTCGGGGATGTGTGACTCGCCGACTCCAGCACGCGGCGAGCGTCCTCAGGACGGCCCGTCAATCGGAAGAAGGTCGCCTGAAGCAGCCGCACGTCTGGATCGTCCGGGGCGAGCTCGACCGCGCGATTGATTTCCCGCGTGGCGTCCTGATACCGACCCATCCTGAGATCGACCAGGCCGAGGTTCGCATGCCCGGAGGGCTCATCCGGTGCCAGCTGGATCAACTTCTTGAACTCAGCCTCGGCGTCGTCGAGCCGGTTGTCCTCCAGGTACGCGAGGCCGAGCGTGCGGGCGGTGAGAATGGCGCCGGCATCGGCCGGATTCTGCTCGCGGCCCCTGTGGCAACCCAATGCGAATGTCGCGAGCGCTGCGACGGCCGCAATTGGGTGGAAGGACGTGCGGTTCATGGGTCTGGGAAACTAACGCCCCATTGCGGTGCTGGATATTGTTTACGCCATGTCCTGGCGTCGTTTCATCGTGATCGCCGCGTTCGTCGCCGCGATCGGTGCCGTCCTCGCGCTGAATGGTCGCGCCGCCGGCCGCGTCGGGGGACGAGCCGGCATCCAGCTGAGTGAAGTCTCGCACGAAAGTGGCATCGACTTCGTGCATCAGGAGACGACGCTGGACCCCAAGCTTGCGAATATCGCGGCGCACATCGCGGCGCTGGGTGCGTGCGTATCCGTCGCCGATTTCAACAACGACAACTGGCCGGACTTGTACTTCACGACGTCTCGCTTCGGTGCGGCGAATGCGCTGTATGTAAACCAGCATGACGGCACGTTCCGCAATGTCGCGGCGGAGGCGGGCGTCGCTTCGCTGAACCGTCCGGGCGAAGGCGTATCGATGGGCGCGGTCTGGGGTGACTACGACAACGACGGCAACGAGGACCTGTTCGTGTACAAGTGGGGCTATCCGCAGCTGCTGCACAACCTCGGCAATGGCCGGTTCGAAGACGTCACCGAAAAGGCGGGACTCAAGCGCTGGATGAATTCGAACGGCGCGATCTGGTTCGACTTCGACCGCGACGGCCTCCTCGATCTCTACGTCACCGGCTACTTCCGCTCCGACATCGATTTCTGGCACCTGAAAACCACGCACGTCATGCAGGAAAGCTGGGACTTCGCGTCGAACGGCGGCAAGAATCTGCTGTTCAAAAACATGGGCGACGGAACGTTCAAGGACGTCACGGATTCGCTGGGTGTGGGAAGCACGCGCTGGACGCTCGCGGCCGCGGCTGCGGACTTCAACGACGATGGGTGGCCGGATCTGTATCTCGCGAATGACTACGGTCCGGAGGAATTGTTCATCAATCACGGCGGCAAGCGCTTCGAGCTGGCGCGCGCGGGCCTCGAGGACGACTCCAAGAGCGGGATGGCAGTGGCGATCGGCGATGTCTACAACCGTGACCGGCACGACATCTTCGTCACCAACATTTCCGAACGCGGCTTCCTGTTTCAGGGCAACAACCTCCGCATCAACTTCCTCAAGGAGCTCGGCCGATTCGACGAAATCGCCAAGGGTGTCGTGGCCGATGCGGGATGGGCGTGGGGCGCGCAATTCGGAGACCGAATAACGATGGGTTGCTGGACCTGGTGATCGTGAACGGTTTCATCTCGGCCGACACCGGCCGCGACTACTGGTACGCGATGTCCAAGATCGCCGGCGCGCAAGGCAACATCTTCGAGGACGCGAAAAACTGGCCGCCGATCGGGAACGCGAGCCTCTCCGGCTACGAGCGGCCCCGCGTGCTGCTCAATCGCGGCCCCGACGGCTTCGTCGATGTCGCCGGGGCAGCCGGAATCACGGACCGACTCGACGGCCGCTCGGTCGCGCTCGCCGATCTCTTCAATCGTGGTGCGCTCGACGTCGTAATTGCGAACGAGAAGGGCAGGGTGCTGCTATATCGCAACACCTTGGCGAGCTCAGCGAACGGTCACTGGGTGGAGCTCAAGCTGATCGGGACCCGCAGCAATCGCAGCGCGATCGGCGCCGAGGTCACGGCGGAATTCGGAAGGGTCAAGCAGCGGCAGGTGGTGAGTGGCGGAACAGGATTCTGCAGTCAGAACGATCGGCGCCTCCATTTCGGGTTGGGCCAGAATCGCCTCGGCCGTGTGACGATTCGCTGGCCGTCGGGAACGGTGCAGACCGTGGATGACCTGGCAATGGACCAGCTGCACGTGATCACGGAGCCGTCCCGGTGACCACCGCGCCTGCGCAGGTCCCAACTCGCACGCGCGGGGGAGGAGCGGCGTGGAGTCTGAGCCGCATCGACCCGAAGTACCTGATCGTTTTTCTCATCACCTTGGTGCTGGTGGTTGGAGAGGCGCGCTACAGCATTCTCGGCGGCTACAACCGGCTTGCAACCACGTTGGGCATCTGCGTCGCGACCGAGGTGTTCCTCTCCTGGTTTCTGCGCGGTCGCGTCGTCAATATCTCGAGCGCCTACATCACGGGCATCAGCCTGGCACTGCTGATCAAGCCGCAGGCCAACATTCTGTGGCCGTTTGCCCTCGGCGGTTTTCTCGCGATTGCGTCAAAGTACGTGCTCACGTATCGAGGCCGCCATCTGTGGAATCCGAGCAACTTCGCGATCGCACTGCTGCTCCTGTTGGCGCCGGGCAGCGTAGCCATTCTCAGTCACCAGTGGGGCAACGATCTCGGCACGAACCTCGTGATCTGGGCATTCGGATTGGTGATCGCGTGGCGGGCGCGCGTCCTGCACGTGACGTT